>VFQQ010000049.1_pt1 | contig 301870 bp, 264 predicted proteins | sample 3512341 | NCBI WGS metagenome assembly VFQQ01 (sample SAMN10412373, study PRJNA504923) | tailings metagenome | isolation source: Relicate 2 Philex TSF1 revegetated site | place: Philippines: Tuba, Benguet | collected 2017-08-29
ACGAACCCACCAACCACCTGGACCTGGCCACGCGCGAAGCGCTGTCCGTGGCCCTCAACGAGTTCGAGGGCACCGTCATGCTGGTCAGCCACGACCGCGCCCTGCTGCGCGCCGTGTGCGACGAGTTCTGGCTGGTCTCACGCGGCGGCATCGAGCCCTTCGACGGCGACCTCGACGACTACCAGCGCTACCTGCTGGACGTGGCCAAACAGTCGCGCGAAGCGCAACGCCAGGAACAGCGCGGCCAGTCGCGCGCGCCTGCGCCGGCGGCTGCTGCGGTGGCAGCCCCTGCAGCCAAGGCGCCCGAGCCGGGCCGCACACCCGAGCAGAAACGGCAGGACGCCCTGCGCCGCCAGCAGCTGGCCGAAAAAACGAAGCCGCTGAAAAAGGAGCTGGAGCAGGTCGACAAGCGCATGGCGCAGCTCGCCCAGGAAAAGACCCGTCTGGAGACCGCGCTGAGCCAGGCCGCCAGCCCGGCCGATCTGGCGGAATCGGGCCGCCGACTCAAGGCGGTGAACGACGAGAACGAGGGCCTGGAGGCGCGCTGGCTGGAACTGCACGAGCTGATCGAGGCCGCCACCACCTGACGACTGACATCTTGGTGGGGTATCCTGACCGGGCGTCCGCTGCAAATGCGGCGGTTTTCTATCCAACCCGGAGGAACCTCACCATGATGTCCATTCTCGGCACCCTCTTCATCGGTCTCATCGCCGGCTTCGTGGCCCGCATGCTCAAGCCAGGCGACGACAGCATGGGCTGGATCATGACCGCGATCCTCGGCGTGGCCGGCGCCTTCGTCGCAGGCTACCTGGGTGTGGCACTCGGCCTCTACCAGCAGGGCGAACCCGTGGGCTTCATCGCCTCGGTCATCGGCGCCATCATCCTGCTGGTGATCTACGGCTTCTTCAAAAAGAAGTAACGCCCGTTGGCCTCTGAGGCCAGCCACAAAGGGCTTCTGAAGCGAAAAGGGCACCCACCGGTGCCCTTTTCTTTCATGTGTTCGAGTTTCCCAGGGAAGAACCTGGCGACGTGGCGGCGCTTACGCGTTCACCTCTGGCGCCCGCTTCGCACGGCTGCTCATGACCCCGCGATAAATCAGCCAGGCGATGGCGGCCACTGACACGGCGATCAACGCCACGATGATCGTTTGCGCCGACGGTGCCACAACAGCCAGCACCACAAACGCCAGCAGAGGAACCCCGAGCACACAGAACAGGAGAGCCGTGGACAGGAAATTGAGCAGCTTCTTCATTTCGCTCCTTCGGGACGATGGTCTGGCACTGATGTCCAGCAAATATCCTATTCGAGCGCCCGGCAAAGTCAAATCCCCCAGTGGTGGAGGTAACTGCCCCGGCAACAGCGCTGCGGCTCCGGAAAGAAAAAAGCCCCGGTCTTGCGACCGGGGCTTTCTGTCTTCTGGTAGGACGTGGCAGGCTCGAACTGCCGACCAACGGATTAAAAGTCCGCTGCTCTACCAACTGAGCTAACGTCCCATCAAAAAGGGTTCGATTGCCGACAGGCAACCGCTGGAAACGGTGGTGGGGCGTGAGTGACTCGAACACTCGACCTACGGATTAAGAGTCCGCTGCTCTACCAACTGAGCTAACGCCCCCGAAGGGAATTCACGTGAAGTCCAGACACGGGTTCTGGGTTCGAGTCTTGTCGACTGCTGCGCGAAGCCTCAAATTATAGCGTGGTTGTCACACGCCTTTACGCCCCAAGCGATTTTTTTGCGCCACCAGCGAGCGTGTTCATCACCCAGCCTGCAGCGCAGAGGCCAAATGTGGCTGTCACGCTCACGGCCGAGCCGTAACCATGGCAATTGAGAGAACCGTCGTTGTCGTCCAGACCGCACGATGCATCCGGCGGGGCCACGGCCTCGCGGCTGAACACGCAGGCCACACCCATGCGCCCGGTGCGCGCGCCGGCGTGTTGCTTGCGAAGCCGGTAGCGCAGCTGCGCGAGCAAGGGGTCGTGGGTGGTGTCGCTCAGGTCGGCCACTTCCACAGCCTGCGCCTTGCGCTTGCCGCCCGCCGCACCCACCGTCACAAAGGGCACGCCACGCGAAGCGGCCCAATGGGCCAGCGTGGTCTTGGCGCGCACCTGGTCGCAGGCGTCGATGAGGGCCGACGGTGCCCCGGTGAGGCCAGGCACGCCATCCAGCAGGCCTGGCCAGTTGTCGGGGGTCACGAATTCATCGACGACATCGACGGTGCAGCCGGGATGGAAGAGCGCGATGCGTTCCCGCATGGCTTCGGCTTTTGCCTGCCCCAGTGTGGGTTCGAGTGCGTGGATCTGACGGTTGATGTTGGATTCGGACACATGGTCGAGATCGACCAGCGTCAGCCGGCGCACGCCGCTGCGGGCCAGCGCTTCGACCGCCCACGAACCCACCCCGCCAATGCCCACCACCACCACGTGCGCGTCGAAGATGCGCTGCGCGCCTTCCATGCCATACAGACGACGCAGGCCGCCGAAGCGGCGTTCGAACACATCAGAAGGCAGCGGACTCACTCGCGATCCAGCAACCACATCTGGAAGCGGAAACCACCGATGGCGCCAAGCACGATGCCCGCGACGGCGATCATGCTGAGAAAGCTCAAGGTGGACAGGCCGGACAGGCCCTGCCCCACCGTGCAGCCCAGCGCCGTCACACCGCCCACGCCCATGCAGGCGGCGCCGGCCATGTGCAGGGCCGTGTCCTGCGTGCTGCGGAAGCCTTCCCAGCGGAAGCTGCCTTCGATGAGCGCGCAGGCCAGCGAACCCACCACCACACCGGCCACGGTGACCACGCCGAAGGTGAGCAGTTTGGAGGTGTCGCTGAAGAAAATGATCCAGTCCAGTGTGTAGGCCATGGGCGCGGTGAAGGTGAGCGACTCCATGCGGCCTGAGTTCGAGGCGACGTAGACCGCGTCCAGCGTTTCAGGGTGCTCGGGCACAAAGCCCAGATGGCCGCTGACCCACCACATGCCCACGATGACAAGACCGATGCCCAGGCCACCCAGCACGTTGTTGAAGCTGCGGAATTCGCGGCCCGCGAGCGCCCACACAACCAGACCACCGCCCACGAGCACCGCCAGCAGCAGGCCGGCCAGCGCAGACGACATGCCCAGGCCGCTCGACAGCCACATGGGAATGGCGCCACCGGCGGGAATCTCGAAGGCCACCTTGTCCACCGTGTTCACGCGCAGCACGGCGAGCACGCCGCGCAGGGTGGCGAAGGCGGCAAAGCCCATCACGAAGAAAACCACCAGAGATTTCAGGCTGCCGGCACCGATGCGCACCAGCGTCTTGCTGCCGCAGCCGGACGCCAGCACCATGCCGAACCCGAACAGGGCACCGCCCACGATGGCCGACAGCCAGATGATGCGGCTGGAGGTGTAGATGGATTTGCCAGCATCGATCCAGCCGATCCAGGCCATGCCGTAGAAGCCCAGCATGGCAACCCCGACGGCCATGCCCCACATGCGCATGCGGGTCCAGTCGCCCATGTTGACGATGTCGCTGATGGCGCCCATGGTGCAGAAATGGGTGCGCTGGGCGATGAAGCCGAAGGCCACGGCCACGGCGAAGGCAGCCCAGAGCACCTGGGTCTGCAGTTTGGCGAAGTCGGCGATTTCCATGGCCGCCATTGTAGGAGGCGGCCAACGCCCTCACGGCGCGAAGGTCACGGCACCGCGCTGGTGCCGTGCTTCGCCGGCGGAAGGAATCAGCGCAGGCGCGCGAGGCGCTCGCGACCCGCGGCGGCGGCTTCCGAGTTGGGGTGTGCCTTCACCAGGCTTTCCAGCGTGCTGCGCGAACCCTTGGTGTCCTTCAGCTCGATCTGGCTGTTGGCCATGGCCAGCATCGCCTCGGGCGTGCGCATGTGCGTCGGGAACTCGTTCACCAGGCGGCGGTGGCTTTCCACCGCCTCCTTGTAGGCACGGCTCGCATACTGCGCATTGCCCAACCAGTACAGCACCGAGGGCCGGTAACCGCTGGCGGGATAGCGCACCAGGAAGGCGTTGTAGGCATTGGCGGCCGGTCCGAACTCGGACTTGCGCAGCAATTCCATGGCGGCATCGAAGTCGCGCTTTTCGTTGGGCGCTGCCGTGAAGCTCTGGCCGTCGTGATCGACACGCAGTGGCTCCACCTTGCGCAGACGTTCTTCGACACCGGCCTGCACGTCCTTCTGCTGGCGCTGCAGCTCCGACACTTCGCGGGCCAGTTGCTCGTTCTGGCCGCGCATGCGCGCGAGCTCGGCGCGCAGCTGCTCGATCTGGTTGGACAGCTCCAGCAGGCTGCGGCGCGTGGCGGCGTCGCTCTCGCGTGCCTCTGCCTTGGCGGCCGCATCGGCCTGCTGGTTGGCATCGACCTTCTGGCGCAGTTCGATGATGGCCCGGCGGGCTTCATCGTCACCAAAGATGGCATGCGCCTGCAGCGGCCAGAAGGCCGCCACGGCCATGGACCCCACGCCCAGCAGGCTGGAAGCAAAGCGGAAGCGGGTCAGCATGTGGCTCAACGGTAGGTCAGTTCAACGCGGCGGTTCTTGGCGAAAGCCGCTTCGTCGAAACCGGTCTGGGCGGGCTTCTCTTCACCAAAGCTCACGGCTTCCATCTGGGTGTCAGGAACGCCCAGCAGCGACAGCGCACGGCGCACGGCTTCAGCGCGCTTCTGGCCCAGGGCCAGGTTGTACTCACGGCCACCGCGCTCGTCGGTGTGACCTTCGAGGTTCACGCGGCGGGTGCGGTTGGCGTTGAGGTAGCGCGCGTTGGCTTCCAGGATGGCAGCGGATTCGGCCTTGACCTCGAAGCTGTCGTAGTCGAAATAGATGACACGGCTGAGCGCGTTCGGCTGGGCCGAGTCAGCACCGTTGACGGAGACGCCGGAAACGCCACGCGGATCGACAGCACCGGACTGGCCGCCCGCACCGCCGGCGCCAGCAGCAGAGCCCGTGCGGTCTTCCACCGGCACGTTGTCGAGCTTCACGCCGGAGCTGCAGGCTGCCAGCACGGCAATCAGGCTGACCCCTGCCAGCAGGCGCATCCAGCGGCCTGCGGTGCGTTGGGACTGGGGTGCGGCGGTGTTGTTGGACATGGAGAGTTCCTTTGAGAAATGAAAGAGAAAAGATCGGCTGACGATAGCGAAGACCTGTCAGCCGCGCTGTGCGGTGCCGCTCACTTGAGAAACGGGCCCCATTCGGGCTCACGGATGTCGCCCTGGGCGCCCGCCAGCCGGGTCTTGATGCGCCCATCGACCGTGGTCGTCATGAGCGCCTCCTGTCCCCTGTCCCGGGTGGCGTAGATGATCATGCGGCTGTTGGCCGCGAAGCTGGGGCTCTCATCGCCGCCAGACTCGCTCAGGGCGGTCACGGTGCCGCTGTTGAGGTCCATCACATGCAGGCGGAAGGCGCCATTGATGCGGGAGATGAAGGCCAGCCAGCGACCGTCCGGGCTGGGCGCGGGCGAGATGTTGTAGTTGCCGGTGAACGTGAGTCGCTGGGCGTTGCCACCGGTTGCGCTCATGCGGTAGACCTGCGGCGAGCCGCCACGGTCGCTCACGAAGTAGATGCTCTTGCCATCAGGGCTGAACACCGGTTCGGTATCGATGCTGGCGGACTGGCTCAGGCGACGCGGTTCGCCACCGTTGGCGTCCATGGTGTAGACCTGTGCGTTGCCGGAGATCGACAGCGTGGCCACCACCGAACGGCCGTCGGGCGACCACGAGGGCGCACTGTTGGAGCCCTTGAAGTTGGCCAGCAGGCGGCGTTTGCCGGTGGCGACGTCGTGCGCGTAGATGACCGGCTTGCGGGCCTCGAACGACACATAGGCCAGTTGCCCGCCGCCAGGCGCCCAGCTGGGGGAAATGATGGGCTCCGGGCTCGTCAGGGCGGCGCGGGCGTTCTCGCCGTCGGCGTCTGCCACCCAGAGGTTGTAGCGCTGGCCGGCCTTCGTGACGTAGGCGATGCGGGTGGAAAACACACCCTTGACGCCCGTGATCTTCTCGAACACGTGATCGGCAACACGGTGGGCCGCCAGGCGCAGATCCGTGGCACCCACGGGGTAGCTCAGGCCACCGAGGTCCTGCCCCCGCACCACGTCCCAGAGGCGGAAACGCACGTCGAAGCGGCCATCGGCCAGGCGGGTGACGCTGCCGGTGAGCAGGGAGTCGGAACCGCGCTCGCGCCATGGGGCGAGGTCGGGGCGGGAGGTTTCGTCCAGGCCGCCGGCAGCAGGCTCGACGAAGCGGAACTGCCCGCTGCGCTCCAGATCGGCGCGCACGATGGCGGCGATGTTCTCGCTGGCCACGTCATTGCCACGAAAACCCACGACGGAAAAGGGGAACTGGGTCAGGCCGACCCCGGCCACTTCCACGCGGAACTGGGCGTGCGCCGGCGACAGCGGCAACGCCAGCAAGGGCAAGGATGAAACGAGCCCGAGAACGGATCGCCTCGGAAGGGGGGCCAGCATGTCGTCGTGTCGGGTCAAATCCTGCATCCTGTGTGTCACTTCTGTTCATGTCAGCGGCGCTGATCGGGCACCGCAACAACCGGCTGATAATAACGGAGGGCTCATGGCCTTCCGTGACAAGATGTGTGTGCGCCGCCTCCCGCGCCGCGTGTATCCGGTGCTTGATTCCAAGTCCCGCCGCATTGTTCCGCCGATCTGCAAGATTTCCTGAAGCGACCTGCCCTTGACCGACTCCGCCGCACCACACAAGCCCCTGGACGGCACCCTCACGCAGCGCCTGCTGCGCCTGTGGCCCTACTTCCGCTCAGCGAAGACCGGCATCCTCGTGGCGGCCGTGGCAACCCTCGTCGGCGCCCTCACCGAACCGCTGATTCCCGCCTTGCTCAAAACGTTGCTCGACCGCGGCTTTGCCAAGGGCAACGTGGAGCTCTGGATGGTGCCGGTGGCGCTGATGGGCCTCTTCGGCATCCGGGGCATCGCGGGCTTCACCGCACAGTACGCGCTGTCGTACACCGCCAGCCTGGGCCTGCTGAACCTCCGGCGCGCCATGTTCGTCAAGCTCAACGACGCGCAGATGACGCTGTTCGCCCGGCAGAACGCCAGCAAACTGTCCAACACCCTGGTGTATGAAGTGCAGACCGGCTCGCAGCTGCTGGTGACCGCCTTCCTCACGCTCACCAAGGACAGTCTCGCCGTGCTGGCCCTGCTGGGCTACCTGCTCTACCTGAACTGGAAACTGACGCTGATCGTGCTGATGGTCTTCCCGGGCCTGATCCTCATCATGCGGGTGCTGTCGAAGCGCTTCTACAAGCTCACGCGCGACAGCCAGCAGGCCACCGACGAACTGGCCTACGTGGTGGAGGAAAACGCCCTCGCCCACCGCATGGTGCGCCTGCACGGCGCCCAGGAGCGCCAGACGCAACGTTTCGACCGCCTGAGCGTGGCATTGCGCCGCCTCGCGCTCAAGTCCACCGTGTCCACGGCGGCCATGACGCCCCTCACCCAGTTACTGGCCTCGGCCGCGCTTTCGGCCGTGATCGCCGTGGCGCTCTGGCAGAGCAGCACCAGTGGCGTGACCGTCGGCAACTTCGTGGCCTTCGTCACTGCCATGCTGATGCTGATCACGCCCATCCGCCACCTGGCCGAGATCGCGGCGCCCATCACCCGTGGGCTGGCCGCGCTCGAGCGCGGGCTGGAGCTCATCGAACACACGCCCGAGCAGACCGGCGGCACGCACACGGCCGACCGCGTGGAAGGTTCGATATCGCTGCGCGACGTGTGGGTGCGCTACCCGGCCAAGGATGGCGGCCCCGTGCGCGAGGACGATGACAGCCTCGTCGCCCTGCGCGGCGTGTCGCTGGACATCCGCCCGGGTGAGGTGGTGGCTTTCGTCGGCCCCTCCGGCTCGGGCAAGACCACTCTGGTGAACCTGCTGCCGCGTTTCGTGGAAATCGAGCGGGGCGACGTGCGGCTGGACGGCGTGCCGCTGACCGAATGGACACTGCGCAGCCTGCGCCGCCAGTACGCCATGGTGAGCCAGGACGTGGTGATGCTCAACGACACGCTGGCCGCCAACGTCGCCCTGGGCGCGGCGGACGCTGAAATTGACGAGGACCGCGTGCGCGCGGCACTGGCGTCGGCCAACCTGGGCGAACTGATCGAGCGGCTGCCGCAAGGCATCCACAGCACGGTGGGCCACAACGCGGCCGAGCTCTCGGGCGGCCAGCGCCAGCGCCTCGCCATCGCACGGGCCATCTACAAGGACGCACCCGTGCTGATCCTGGACGAAGCCACTTCCGCGCTGGACAACGAGTCGGAGCGCTTGGTGCAGGACGCGTTGTCCCGCCTCATGAAGGGCCGCACCACGCTGGTGATCGCGCACCGCCTCTCGACCATCGAACATGCCGACCGCGTGATCGTGCTGGCCGATGGCCGCATCAGCGAACAGGGCACGCACCGCGAGCTGCTGCAGGCGGACGGCCTGTATGCGCGGCTCCACGCACAGAGCTTCCGGCCAGAGGTGTAAGCCGGAGAAAGTTACCCTCTCCAGAAACACCGCGGAACCGGTTTTGCCGGGCCGCAGGTGTTGCCCCCTTGGGGGTGACGCCGAAGGCGGCGCGGGGGGACTTCTACAAGAGCACGATGTCGTACTGCTCCTGCGTCATCGAGCTCTCGCTCTGCAGGGAAATCGGTTTTCCGATGAAGTCCGACAGACCCGCCAGGTGGGCACGCTCCTCGTCCAGGAACAGTTCGATCACCTTCGGCGAACCCACCACCCGGAACTCGCGCGGATTGAAGGCGCGCGCCTCGCGCAGGATTTCTCGCAGGATGTCGTAGCAGACGCTGCGGGCCGTCTTCACCGCACCTCGACCGCTGCACGCCTCGCAAGGCTCGCTGAGCATGTGCGCCAAAGACTCGCGGGTGCGCTTGCGCGTCATTTCCACCAGACCCAGCTGGGAGAAGCCACCGGTCATGGTTTTCACGCGGTCGCGTGAGAGCTGTTTGCGGAACTCGGTCAGCACGGCCTCGCGGTGATCGTCGCGCACCATGTCGATGAAATCCACGATGACGATACCGCCAAGGTTGCGCAGCCGCAGTTGGCGCGCGATGGCCTGCGCGGCCTCGAGGTTGGTGCGGAACACCGTGTCGTCGAAATTGCGCGCGCCCACGAAGCCGCCGGTGTTCACGTCCACGGTGGTCAGGGCTTCGGTCTGGTCGATGACCAGATAGCCACCCGATTTCAGATCGACCCGGCGGCTGAGCGCGCGCGCGATGTCCTCGTCGATGCTGAACAGGTCGAAGATGGGGCGCTCGCCGCTGTAATGCTGGAGCTTGGCCACCGTATCGGGCATGAATTCACTGGCGAAGCCGACCAGCAGGCCGTGCTGTTCACGCGAATCGATGCGGATGGACTGCGTATCGGCACCCACGAGGTCGCGCAACACGCGCTGCATCAGGTTCAGGTCTTCGTGCAGCAGGGTGGCTGGCGCCTGGCGCGTGGCGGCTTCCTTGATGCGCAGCCAGGTCTTGCGCAGATAGGCTGTGTCATCCGCCAGCTCTTCGTCGGTGGCGTCTTCGGCGTTGGTGCGCAGGATGAAACCACCCGCGGCACTGCCATCGGCCGTGGCTGTCAGCCGCACCAGACGCTGCCGCAGGGCTTCGCGCTGGGCCGGCGGAATCTTCTGGGACACACCGATGTGGTTGTCCTGCGGCAGGAACACCAGCAAGCGGCCGGCAATGCTGATCTGCGCGGTGAGGCGCGCGCCTTTCGTGCCAATGGGGTCTTTCAGCACCTGCACCATCAGGGCCTGGCCCTCGAAGATCTGGCGCTCGATGGGCAACACCGGGTTGGGGGCGAGCAGTTTGGCGCCGGCTTGGGCAGGAGCCGCGTCGACCGCGGCTTCAGGCGTTGGGGGTTTCTCGCGCGGCGTGGCGTGCTTGGCCGCGATGTTGGGCATGAGGTCGGCCACATGCAGGAAAGCGGCGCGATCCAGGCCGATGTCGATGAAGGCCGATTGCATGCCCGGGAGCACGCGCGAGACCTTGCCCAGGTAGATGTTGCCCACCAGGCCGCGTTCGAGCGTGCGTTCCAGGTGCACCTCCTGCACGGCCCCCTGCTCCACCACGGCCACGCGCGTCTCCTGCGGTGACCAATTGATCAGAATGTCCTGGCTCATGAAAGCCCTTCTCCGTGGCGTGTTGGGTGTCTCAGATCAGCCGCACACCGGCCGCGTGCAGCACCTGCGCTGTCTCGTGCGCGGGCAGGCCCATGATGCCCGAATAACTGCCGCTGATGTGGCTGACCCACAACCCTGCCCGGCCCTGGATGCCATACGCACCGGCCTTGCCCATGGGCTCACCCGACGCGACGTAGCGGCCGATCTGGGCCGCGCTCAGCGGTTCGAAGGTGACCCATGACGCGGACAGTGCCGCCCAGGTGCGATCCCGGCGGGCACCCACCGCCCCCACAGCCACGGCAGTGAGCACACGGTGCCGCTTGCCAGCCAGATCGGCGAGCATGCGGCTGGCGTTGGCGGCATCGGCGGGCTTGCCCAGGATGCGGCTGCCGAGTGCCACCGTGGTGTCCGCGCACAGCACGGGCGCGGGCGGCAGGCCGCGGCGCCTGAGGCGTGCCAGCGATGCCTGCAGCTTGAGCGCGGTGACGCGCTGCACATACGCCTTGGGCGACTCGCCCTTGCGCACCACCTCGAGCGATTCCACGTCCTCGTCGGCGTCTGGCAGCAGCAACTCGCAACGCACACCCCACTGCTCCAGCAATTGCTTGCGGCGCGGGCTTTGCGAGGCGAGGTAGATGAAATCGGTCATTCGCGGTGGTAAGGATGGTTGGCGTTGACCGACCAGGCGCGGTAGAGCTGCTCGATCAGCAGCACCCTCACCATGGCGTGCGGCAGGGTGAGGTCTGACAGGCGGATGCGCTGGTGGGCGGCGGCGCGGAAAGCGGGGTCCAGGCCATCGGGTCCGCCGATCACGAGGGCGACGTCATCACCCCCGAGTTGCCACTGCTTCAGTTGTTCGGCCAGGGCCTTGGTGGTCAGTGTGGTGCCGCGTTCGTCGAGCGCAACCACGCGGGCGCCTCGAGGAATGGCGGCCTCGATGCGCTCGCGTTCGGCCGACAGCAGCGTCTCCAGCGTCTTGGAGGCGCGCGGCTCGGTCTTGACGGATTTGAGTTCCACCCGGAGTTCGGGTGGGAAGCGTTTGGCGTAATCGTCGTAGGCGGTCTGGGCCCAGTCAGGCACCCGAAGCCCGACCGCGACGATCAGCAGCTTCATGCCTTCTTCTTGGCCGCTGGCTTGGTGGTTTTCTTCGCTGCGGGCTTGGCGGCCGTCTTTTTGGCGGCGGGCTTGCCCACCACCACCTTGGGCAGCGCTGCCTTCTTGGCGGGTGTGCGCTTCGGTGCTGCGACGCCGGCCTTCGCGGCCGGGCGTTTCGCCGCCGGGGCCACAGGCGCAGCCTTGGCGGCCGTCTTGCGAACCACCTTCTTCGCGGAAACCGGAGCAACTTCAGGCGCCTTTGAAGGCCTCTTCCTTGCCGCAGGTTTGGCGGGCGCCGCGGGCTTTTCGGCCCCGTGCTTCAGCCGCACGGGCTTGGCACCCCAGATTTCCTCCAGGCGGTAGTACTGGCGAATGACGGGCTGCATCACGTGGGCCACGGCGGCGCCGCAGTCCACGATGATCCATTCGCCGTTGTCTTCGCCCTCGATGCGTGGCTTGTCGAAGCCCGCTTCACGCACCGCGTCCCGCACGCTGGCGGCCAGCGCCTTGGTCTGGCGGTTGGACGTGCCGCTGGCGACGATCACCCGCTCGAACAGGGGGGAGAGGTGCTCAGTGTTGAAAACCACGATGTCCTGACCCTTCACGTCCTCCAACCCATCGACGATGGCACGCTGGAGTCGCTGGATGTCTTTTTTGGCAGTGGTTTCGCTGGTCATGTAGGGGACTGGTAGAGGTGGTGTTGTGAAATATAGCGTGCCACCGGCTCGGGCACCAGAACATCCAGCGCGGCCGTGCTCTGCGCGGGCTGGCCCACGCGGGCGCGCACGGCGGTCGCGCTGATGTTCTTCAGGGGCATGTTGAGCAGCTCGAAAGGCAGCTCCACGCCGGAAAGATCGGTTTCGGTGGCCTGGTCCAGGGGGATGTCGGCACCGATGTTGGTGGCCCGATTGGCCACCGCGAGCGTGGCGAGCTCCAGCACTTCCTGCCAGCGCACCCAGTTCTTGAAGGCCAGCAACTGGTCGGCGCCAAGCACCAGGAACAGCTGCGCCTGCGGATATTCGCGCTTGAGTTCGCGCAGGGTATCGGCCGTGTAGCTCGGGCCTTCCCGGTGGATTTCCCGCTGATCCAGCTGGACGCGTGGCAGGTCGCCAAAGGCGAGCTCGCACATTTTCACGCGGTCGTGCGCGGGCGACAGCACCCGCGATTTGTGCCAGGCGTGGCCGGTCGGGAGGATGTGCAGGGCGTCGAGCTTCAGCTGGCCGAGCGCGGTTTCAGCCAGCGCGCGGTGCGCCCAGTGCGGTGGGTCGAACGCACCGCCGAACATGCCCACGCGCCGAGGTGGCGAGGTGGCGGCCATCAGATCCAGTCCTTGCGCACCAGGAACTCCTTGTACAGCCGGTCTTCCGGCGAGCCTTTTTTCGTCTGGCGGTTGTAGGCCCAGCTGACGAGCGGCGGCATGGACAGCAGGATCGACTCCGTGCGCCCACCCGACTGAAGCCCGAAATGGGTGCCACGGTCCCAGACCAGGTTGAATTCCACGTAGCGTCCGCGACGATACAGCTGGAAGCTGCGCTCGCGCTCACCATAGGGCGTGCTCTTGCGCCGGTCGACGATGGGCAGGTAGGCATCCAGAAAGGCGTCGCCCACCGAGCTGGTCATGGCAAAGCTGCCGTCAAAGCCGAGTTCCGAGAAATCGTCGAAGAACACGCCGCCGATGCCGCGCTGTTCGTCGCGGTGCTTCAGGTAGAAATACTCGTCGCACCAGGTCTTGAAGCGCGGGTACTTGTCCACGCCGAACGGATCAAGCGCGTTTTTCGTCGAGCGGTGGAAATGCACCGCATCTTCCTCGAAACCGTAGTAAGGCGTGAGGTCCATGCCTCCGCCGAACCAGCACACGGTTTCACCACCCGCCGGGGTGGCCGCGATCATGCGCACGTTCATGTGCACCGTGGGCACATAGGGGTTGCGCGGGTGAAACACCAGCGAGACGCCCATGGCCTCGAAAGGCGCGCCATTGAGTTCGGGCCGGTGCTGCGTGGCCGAGGGCGGCAGACGGGGGCCCGTCACATGGGAAAAACCGCAGCCGGCGCGTTCGAACACCGCGCCGTCTTCCAGGATCTGCGTGATGCCACTGCCCTGCAGCGGTTCGTTCGCCGGCTTGGTCCAGCGGTCCACCACGAACGAGCCACCGTCGACCATGGCCACGGTGGAGACGATGCGGTCCTGCAGGTCGGTGAGGTACTCACGGACGAAGGCCGTGGGGGTCTGTTGAAGGCTCATACCGTGTGGACGGAAGAATGTTCGGGCAGGTGGTGTGGACCGCGGGCTTCAGAGCGCGCGGAACCCGATGTCACGGCGGCACTGCATGCCATCGAAGTGGATGGCGTCCACCACCTCGTAGGCACGTTGCCGGGCAGCGACCACGGTGTCGGCCAGGGCCGTCACGCAGAGCACCCGCCCACCTGTCACCTGTACGGCACCCGCAACCGTGGCGGTGCCGGCGTGGAACACCATGCGATCGGCCTCGTCGGCCGGCAGGCCCGTGATGGCGTCGCCCTTGCGCGGGCTCAGCGGATAGCCCGCTGCCGCCAGCACCACACCCAGCGCCACACGCGTGTCCCAGTCGAGCGCCACGCGATCCAGTTCACCCCGGGTGGCCGACAGGAGCACCTGGGCCAGGTTGCTGCGCAGCCGCATCATGATGGGCTGCGTCTCCGGGTCGCCCATGCGGCAGTTGAATTCGAGCGTCTTGACCTGCCCATCGGGCGTGATCATCAGCCCGGCATAGAGGAAGCCGGTGTAGGGAATGCCATCGGCCTTCATGCCGCGCAGCGTCGGCAGGATGACCTCGTTCATGGCCCGTTCGTGCACCGCGGGCGTGACGACCGGCGCGGGCGAATAGGCGCCCATGCCACCGGTGTTGGGGCCCTGGTCGGCGTCCATCAGGCGCTTGTGGTCCTGGCTGGTGGCCAGCGCCAGCGCGTTTTCGCCATCGCAGAGCACGATGAAGCTGGCCTCTTCGCCGGCCAGGAACTCCTCGATCACCACACGCGCCCCACCCTCGTTGTGGGCCACACCCAGCGTGTTGTCGAGCAGCATGAAGTCGATGGCCTCGTGCGCCTCGGCCAGCGACATCGCCACCACCACACCCTTGCCCGCGGCCAGGCCGTCTGCCTTGATCACGATGGGCGCGCCCTCGGCGTCGACATACGCGTGGGCGGCAGCGGGGTCGGTGAAGGTCTGGTACTTCGCCGTGGGAATGCCATGGCGCTGCATGAAGGCCTTGGAGAAGGCCTTGGAGCTTTCCAGTTGCGCCGCGGCCTTCGTGGGGCCGAAGATGGCCAGGCCGTGCGCGCGGAACTCATCCACCACACCGGCGGCCAGCGGCGCTTCCGGGCCGACCACGGTGAGGGCCACCCCTTCGGCCTGCACCCAGGCGCGCAACGCGGCCTTGTCGGTGATGTCGAGGTTCGTCAATGCGGCGTCGCGTGCGGTGCCGGCATTGCCCGGCGCCACGAAAACCTGCTGCACACCTTCCGATTGCGCCAGCTTCCAGGCCAGCGCGTGTTCGCGGCCACCGCCGCCAATCACAAGTACTTTCATCCGTGCCGAGCCTTATTCGCTGATTTCTGCGTTGTGGAACACGTCCTGCACGTCGTCCAGGTCTTCCAGCACATCCAGCAGCTTCTGCATGCGCGCGGCGTCGTCGCCGGTCAGCCCGATGTTGTTCTCGGCCCGCATGGTGACTTCGGCCACATCGGGCTTCAGGCCGGCCGCTTCCAGCGCGTTCTTCACCGCCTCGAACTCCGTCGGCGAGGTCAGCACCTCGATCGCGCCTTCGTCGTCGCTGATCACATCGTCGGCACCGGCTTCCAGTGCGATTTCCATCACCTTGTCTTCGGAGGTGCCGGGCGCGAAGATCAGCTGGCCGCAGTGCTTGAACTGGAACGACACCGAGCCGTCCGTGCCCAGGTTGCCGCCGTATTTGCTGAAGGCGTGGCGCACTTCGGCCACGGTGCGCACGCGGTTGTCGGTCATGGTGTCGACGATCACCGCCGCGCCGCCAATGCCGTAACCCTCGTAGCGGATTTCCTCGAGCGCCTGGCCTTCCAGGTTGCCGGAGGCCTTGTCCACGTTGTACTTGATGCGGTCGGCGGGCATGTTTGCTGCCTTGGCCTTGTCGATGGCCAGGCGCAGGCGCGGGTTCATGGCCGGGTCACCGCCACCCTGGCGCGCCGCCACGGTGATCTCGCGGATCACCCGCGTCCAGATCTTCCCGCGCTTCTCATCCTGGCGACCCTTGCGGTGCTGAATATTTGCCCATTTGCTGTGTCCGGCCACGAAATAGTCCTTATTGCCCGTTCTGGCTTTGATCTAATAAGCCTGCGATTTTACGTTTTCACCCGAACCGCCCTTTCCAGGAACCTTCACCATGGCAGAACCGATGCTGATCGCCCAGAACGCCACCACCACCTGCCAGCTGTTGCCCGGCCTGGCGAACCGCCATGGCCTGATCACCGGCGCCACCGGCACCGGCAAGACGGTGACCCTGCAGACGCTGGCCGAGCAGTTCTCCAACATCGGGGTGCCGGTGTTCATGGCCGACGTCAAGGGCGATCTGTCCGGCATCAGCCAGCGGGGCAGTTTCGGCGAAAAGCTGAGCGCCACGCTGAAAGAGCGCGGCATCGCCCTGCCCGCTTCACAGGCTTGCCCCACCACGGTGTGGGACGTGTTCGGCGAACTCGGCCACCCGGTGCGCGCCACCATCAGCGACATGGGCCCGCTGCTGCTCGCGCGCATGCTCAACCTCAACGACACCCAGGCCGGCGTGCTCAACCTGGTGTTCAAGATCGCCGACGACAACGGCCTGCTGCTGCTCGACATGAAGGACCTGCGGGCCATGCTGCAGCACATCGGCGACAACGCCAAGCAGTTCACCACCGAGTACGGCAACATCAGCGCGGCCAGCATTGGCGCGATCCAGCGCGGGCTGATGCAGGTCGAGCAGCAAGGCGGCGACAAGTTCTTCGGCGAGCCCATGCTCGACATCAGCGACTTCATGCAGACGGTGGACGGCAAGGGCGTGATCAACGTGCTGGCGGCCGACAAGCTGATGAACGCACCCCGCCTGTACGCCACCTTCCTGCTGTGGATGCTGTCCGAGCTGTTCGAGACGCTGCCGGAGATTGGCGATCCCGAAAAGCCCAAGCTCGTCTTCTTCTTCGACGAGGCCCACCTGCTGTTCAACGAGGCGCCGAAGGTGCTGATCGAGCGCATCGAACTGGTGGTACGCCTGGTGCGCTCCAAGGGCGTCGGGGTGTACTTCGTGACACAGAACCCGCTGGACATCCCCGACAGCGTGCTCGGCCAGCTGGGCAACCGCGTGCAGCACGCGCTGCGCGCCTTCACCCCGCGAGACCAGAAGGCGGTGAAGTCCACCGCGCAGACCATGCGACCCAAGGCCGGCCTGGACATCGAGGCCGCCATCACCGAACTCGCCGTGGGTGAGGCCCTGGTCAGCCTGCTCGACCCCAAAGGCCGTCCGACCGAAACCGAGCGCGTCTTCGTGGTGCCGCCAGGCAGCCAGCTGGGGCCGATCACGCCCGAGCAGCGCCGCGCCCTGATCCAGGGCTCGCTGGTGGCCGGGGTCTACGAAAAGACCGTCGACCGCGAAAGCGCCTACGAGATGTTCCGCTCGCACGCCGGCGCGCGCGCCGAAGCGGCTCAGCCAGAGGATGCCGACAAGCCCGTGGCCAGGGCGCCCCGGATTCCTGGCGGCGCCAAGGAGGCTCCCGCCGCGACCGAGAAGAGCGCGATCAACGAAGTGCTGTTCGGCCGCACCGGCCCGCGTGGCGGCCAGTACGACGGACTGGTGCAGACCATGGCCAAGACGGCCGCGCGCACGGTGGCCAGCGGCCTGGGCCGGCAGATCCTGCGCGGCGTGCTGGGTGGGCTGCTCGGCGGCAAGCGCTGAACGTCTCGCGCGCAAGAAAAAGCCCGGCCATGGCCGGGCTTTTTAGTTTCAGGCGGACGGGATCAGCCTGCGGTGGCTTCCTCGGGCTTGGCCTTGCCTTCCTTCTTCGGCAGCGGCTGGATGTCGAGCTGGACTTCCTGCGTTTCCTTGCCCGCTTCGTCCTTCCTGGTCTCGATGTCCACCGTCAGGCGGCCACCCTCGGTGAGGCGCCCGAACAGCAATTCGTCGGCCAGCGCACGGCGAATCGTGTCCTGGATCAGACGCTGCATCGGACGTGCGCCCATCAGCGGATCGAAGCCCTTCTTCGCCAGGTGCTTGCGCAGCGCGTCGGTGAAGGTGACTTCCACCTTTTTCTCGGCAAGCTGCGTTTCCAGCTGGAGCAGGAACTTGTCGACCACGCGCATGATGATGTTCTCATCCAGCGCCTTGAAGCTCACCGTGGCATCCAGACGGTTGCGGAACTCGGGCGTGAACAGGCGCTTGATGTCGGCCATCTCGTCGCCCGCTTCGCGCGGGTTGGTGAAGCCGATGGTCGCCTTGTTCATGGTCTCGGCACCCGCGTTCGTCGTCATGATGATGATGACGTTGCGGAAGTCGGCCTTGCGTCCGTTGTTGTCCGTCAGCGTGCCGTGGTCCATCACCTGCAGCAGCACGTTGAAGATGTCCGGGTGCGCCTTCTCGATCTCGTCGAGCAGCAGCACGCAGTGCGGCTTCTTGGTGATCGCCTCGGTCAGCAGACCGCCCTGGTCGAAGCCCACATAGCCGGGGGGCGCACCGATCAGGCGGCTCACGGCATGGCGCTCCATGTACTCCGACATGTCGAAGCGGATCAGGTCGATGCCCATGATGTACGCCAGCTGCTTGGCGGCCTCGGTCTTGCCAACGCCGGTGGGGCCGCTGAACAGGAACGCACCGATGGGCTTGTCTGCCTTGCCCAGGCCGGAACGCGCCATCTTGACGGAAGACGCGAGCACCTCCAGGGCCTTGTCCTGACCGAACACCACGCTCTTGAGGTCGCGCTCCAGCGTCTGCAGCTTGCTGCGGTCGTCGTTGGACACGTTCGCCGGCGGGATGCGGGCGATCTTGGCCACGATTTCCTCGACCTCGGCCTTGCCGATGGTCTTCTTGCGCTTGGAAGGCGCCAGGATGCGCTGCGCCGCACCGGCTTCGTCGATCACGTCGATCGCCTTGTCCGGCAGGTGGCGGTCGTTGATGTACTTGGCCGACAGCTCGGCAGCCGCCTGCAGCGCCGCCACGGCGTACTTCACGCTGTGGTGCTCCTCGAAGCGGCTCTTGAGCCCCTTGAGAATCTCGATCGTTTCGGGCACAGTCGGCTCGACCACGTCCACCTTCTGGAAGCGGCGGCTGAGTGCGGCGTCTTTTTCGAAGATGCCGCGGTACTCGGTGAACGTGGTCGCGCCGATGCACTTGAGCTGGCCGCTGGAGAGCGCCGGCTTGAGCAGGTTGGACGCGTCCAGCGTGCCGCCCGAGGCCGCACCGGCCCCGATCAGGGTGTGGATTTCGTCGATGAACAGGATCGCGTTGGGCTTGTCCTTGAGCGACTTCAGCACGCCCTTGAGGCGCTGTTCGAAATCACCGCGGTACTTGGTTCCAGCCAGCAGCGCGCCCATGTCGAGCGAGTAGACGGCGGACTCGGCCAGGATTTCGGGCACATCACCCTGGGTGATGCGCCAGGCCAGGCCCTCGGCAATCGCGGTCTTGCCCACGCCGGCTTCACCCACCAGGAGCGGGTTGTTCTTGCGGCGGCGGCACAGGATCTGGATCACGCGCTCGACCTCGTACTCGCGGCCGATCAGCGGATCGATCTTGCCGTCCTTGGCCATCTGGTTCAGGTTCTGGGTGAACTGCTCCAGCGGCGAGGCCTTTTCGTTGCCCTTGGCTTCGCTGGCTTCCTCGTTCTCGGCCGCGCTTTCACCCGACTTGGTGGGCTCCGGCGGGTCGCTCTTGCGGATGCCGTGGGCGATGAAGTTCACCACGTCCAGGCGCGTCACGCCCTGCTGGTGGAGGTAGTACACGGCGTGCGAGTCCTTCTCGCCGAAGATGGCCACCAGCACGTTGGCGCCGGTGACTTCCTTCTTGCCGTTGCCGGTGGACTGCACGTGCATGATCGCGCGCTGGATCACGCGCTGGAAACCGAGCGTGGGCTGGGTGTCCACCTCGTCGGTGCCGGCCACCTGCGGGGTGTTGTCCTTGATGAAGTTCGTCAAGGATTTGCGAAGGTCGTCGATGTTGGCCGAGCAGGCACGCAACACCTCGGCGGCGCTGGGGTTGTCCAGCAGCGCGAGCAACAGGTGCTCCACCGTGATGAATTCGTGCCGCTGCTGCCGGGCCTCGACAAAGGCCATGTGCAAGCTGACTTCAAGTTCCTGGGCAATCATTGGGCACGTCCTTTGGGCTGGGGTGATTGAAGGGGCAATCGTCTGGAGTCAAAAATGGGCGACTGGAGCACAGATGGGGTGGAGTCGGATTTATTCAACCGGTTCACTCAGACATTGCAAGGGATGCCCTGCCGCCCGTGCGGCCTGAAGCACCTGATCCACTTTGGTGCTGGCGACATCCCGGGAATAGACACCACAGATGCCTTTTCCCTCCAGATGGATCTTGAGCATGATCTGCGTGGCAGTCTCCCGGTCCTTGCTGAAGAACTCCTGGATGACATGGACCACGAATTCCATGGGCGTGAAATCGTCGTTGAGCAGCACCACCTGGAACATCTGGGGAGGCTGGGTGCGCTGGGCGCGCCGTTCCAGCACAACCGAGTCGTCGTTGCCGGTGCTGGGTGGCGAGACGACGGGATTGGGCGGCTTTTTCGGGTTCTGGGTGGCCATGAAAATGATTCTAGCGGTGCGCGTTGCACCGCCGGGCCGTGCGGGAATAAGGCAACGCCCTGCACGCCCGAGGCGACATCGCCAAAGGGTCGATCCGCGGGGGAGTGACCAGCATCACGCATGCCTCATTGTGAGCCGAAAGCGCGCCGGGAAATCACCGAGCAGGGCCGGATTTGTGCGCTTCTTCCCACGGTTCGGCCGGTCCGCGCCCCGCAATGCCGTCAGTCGGCTGCCTGCATGCTTTCGATCATCACTTCGCCGAACCCGGAGCAGCTGACCTGGGTGGCGCCGGACATGAGGCGCGCGAAGTCGTGCGTGACCTTCTTGCTGGCGATCGCCTCCTTGAGCGCGCCGATGATCACGTCGGCGGCCTCCTTCCAGCCCATGTGGCGCAGCATCATGTCGGCGGCGAGGATTTCCGCGCTGGGGTTGGCGTAGTCCATCCCGGCGTGCCGGGGCACCGGGCCGTGGGTGGGCTCGAAACACGCCAGGGTGTCAGACATGTTGGCGCCCGGCGCGATGCCGATGCCCCCCACCTGGGCGGCCAGGGCGTCGGCGATGTAGTCGCCGTTGAGGTTGAGCGTGGCCACCACCGAATAGTCCAGCGGGCGCAGCAGAATCTGCTGCAGAAAGTCGTCGGCAAAGCAGTCCTTGATGATGATGCTTCGTCCGGTCCTGGGGTTGCGGAACTGGCACCAGGGGCCTCCGTCCACCTCGACAGCGCCGAACTCCTTCTTCGCCAGCGCATAGGCCCAGTCCCGAAAGCCGCCCTCCGTGTACCTCATGATGTTGCCCTTGTGCACGATGGTCACATTGGGCTTGTCGTGGTCGATCGCGTACTGGATCGCCTTGCGCATCAGGCGTTCGGTGCCTTCGATCGACACGGGCTTGATGCCGATGCCGGAGGTGGCCGGAAAGCGGATGGTCGTCACACCCATCTCGTCCTGCAGCAGGCGAATGAGTTTCTGCGCCTGGACGGAGCCCGCTTCGTACTCGATGCCGGCATAGATGTCTTCCGAGTTCTCGCGGAACACCACCATGTTGGTCTTGCCGGGCTCCTTCAGCGGCGAAGGCACCCCGTCGAAGTACTGCACCGGGCGCTGGCAGACGTACAGGTCGAGTGCCTGGCGCAACGCCACGTTCAGCGAGCGGAAACCGCCGCCCGCAGGCGTTGCCAGGGGGCCCTTGATGGACACGACGTGCTCGCGCAGCGCGTCCAGCGTTTCCCCGGGCAGCCAGGTGTCGGGCCCATAGAGCTGCGTGGCCTTCTGGCCGACGTATACCTCCATCCAGTGAATCTTCCGGCGGCCCCCGTAGGCGCTCGCCACCGCCGCGTCCACCACCTTGAGCATCACCGGCGTGATGTCCGCCCCCGTCCCGTCCCCTTCGATGTACGGCACGATGGGTTGGTCTGGCACGTTCAGCGACATGTCGGCGTTGACGGTGATCTTCTGGCCTTGGGCGGGCACCTGGATGTGCTGGTACATGTCGACGGAAACTCCGGGGATTGAATAGGGAACAAGACCGGAAATTCTAGACTCCGAGCATTCACCCTCCGCATGCACGCACTTCGTTGGCCGACAATGCGGAATCGACAACGCCTGACCCGACCGCCACATGAAAAGCCTTCTTGCCCGCCTGCTCTGCCTGTGTTTCCTGCTGGCGGGCCCCGCCTGGTCTCAGGAAGGCCCTCAGCTGCAGCTGCAGCGCACCGGGCTTTCGGCCGGCATGCACCTCATCCAGGCCCAGGTGGCGGCCACGGCCCAGGAGCGCACGATCGGCCTGATGTTCCGCAAGGAAATGCCCACGAATGAAGGCATGCTGTTCGTGTTCGAGCGACCGTCCGTGCAGTGTTTCTGGATGAAGAACACGCTGCTCCCGCTCACCGCCGCCTTCCTGGCCGACGACGGCACCATCGTCAACCTTGTTGACATGAAACCCCAGAGCCTGGACTCCCACTGCTCCGCCAGGCCGGTGCGCTATGTCCTGGAGATGCACCAGGGCTGGTTCGACAAGCGCGGCATCAAGGCCGGCGCGCGCTTGGGCGGCCCTCCGTTCGGCAAATGAAAAAGGCCGCCATTCCTGGCGGCCTTTCATGCGGACTGGAAAGACTCAGGCCTTCACCGATGCCAGCGCCTTGTTGAACGTCGCGCTGGGGCGCATCACGACTTCCAGCTTGCTGAAGTCCGGCTTGTAGTAGCCGCCGATGTCAACCGCCTTGCCCTGCACGTCCGCCAGTTCCTTGACGATCGTCTTTTCGTTGTCGGCCAGCGCCTTGGCCAGCGGAGCGAACCTGTCGGCCAGTTCCTTGTCCTCGGTCTGCGCGGCCAGTTCCTGCGCCCAGTAGAGCGCCAGATAGAACTGGCTGCCGCGGTTGTCGAGCTGGCCGGTCTTGGGATTGGGGTTCTTGTTGTTGTCCAGCAGCTGGCCGGTGGCGGCGTCCAGCGTGCGGGCCAGCAGCTTGGCGCGGGCGTTGTTGTTCTTGATGCCCAGGTCTTCGAAGCTCACGGCCAGCGCCAGGAACTCGCCGAGCGAATCCCAGCGCAGGTGGTTCTCTTCCACCAGCTGCTGCACGTGCTTGGGCGCCGAGCCGCCGGCACCGGTTTCGTACATGCCGCCACCGGCCATCAGCGGCACGATGGACAGCATCTTGGCGCTGGTGCCCAGCTCCATGATGGGGAACAGGTCGGTCAGGTAGTCGCGCAGGATGTTGCCGGTGGCGCTGATGGTGTCCAGACCGCGGATCACACGTTCCAGGGTGTAACGCATGGCACGCACCTGGCTCATGATCTGGATGTCCAGACCGGCCGTGTTGTGCTCGTGCAGGTACATCTTGACCTTGGTGATCAGCTGCGCTTCGTGCGGGCGGTAGGAGTCGAGCCAGAAGACCACCGGCATGCCCGAATTGCGGGCGCGCGTGACGGCCAGCTTGACCCAGTCACGGATGGCGGCGTCCTTGGTCTGGCACATGCGCCAGATGTCGCCCTGCTCCACGTCCTGGCTCATCAGCACCTCGCCCGTCGCCAGGTCGGTGATGTTGGCCACGCCGTCTTCGGGAATCTCGAAGGTCTTGTCGTGCGAGCCGTATTCCTCGGCCTGCTGGGCCATCAGGCCCACGTTGGGCACCGTGCCCATGGTCTTGGGGTCGAACGCGCCGTGCCACTTGCAGAAGTTGATGATCTCCTGATAAATGCGGGCGAAGGTCGACTCGGGCATCACGGCCTTCACGTCCTTCAGGCGGCCATCAGCCCCCCACATCTTGCCGCTGTTGCGGATCATCGCGGGCATGGACGCGTCCACGATCACGTCGTTGGGCGAATGGAAGTTGGTGATGCCCTTGGCCGAATCGACCATGGCCAGCTCGGGGCGGCCTTCGTGGCAGGCGTGCAGGTCGCGCTTGATCTCGTCCTGCTTGCTTTGCGGCAGCGAGGCGATCTTGCTGTAGAGATCGACCATGCCGTTGTTGACGTTGACACCCAGTTCGTCAAACAGCTTGCCATGCTTCTCGAAGGCTGCGCGGTAGAAGATGCGCACGCAGTGGCCGAACACGATCGGGTGCGACACCTTCATCATGGTGGCCTTCACGTGCAGCGAGAACATCACGCCCGTCTTGTGTGCGTCCTCGATTTCCTTTTCATAGAAGTCCAGCAGGGCCTTCTTGCTCATGAACATGGAGTCGATGACCTCGCGGTCGAGCAGCGAGACCTTGGGTTTGAGCACCACGGTCTTGCCGCTCTTGGTGATCAGCTCCATCTTGACGTCGCGCGCCTTGTCCAGCGTCATCGACTTTTCGCCGTGATAGAAGTCGCCATGGTGCATGTGCGAGACGTGCGAGCGCGACGCCTGGCTCCAGTCACCCATGCTGTGCGGGTTCTTGCGGGCGTATTCCTTCACGGCCTTGGGCGCGCGGCGGTCGGAGTTGCCTTCGCGCAGCACCGGGTTCACGGCGCTGCCCGTGCACTTGTTGTAGCGGGCGCGGATGTCCTTCTCTTCGTCGGTCCTAGGGTTTTCCGGGAAGTCCGGGATCTTGTAGCCCTTGTCCTGCAGTTCCTTGATGGCGGCCTTGAGCTGCGCCACGGAAGCGCTGATGTTGGGCAGCTTGATGATGTTGGCTTCGGGCTTGAGCGTGAGCTTGCCGAGCTGGCTCAGGTAGTCCGGCACGCGCTGGTCTTCCGTCAGCAGTTCGGGGAACTGGCCCAGGATGCGGCCGGCCACCGAGATGTCGCTGGTCTCGATGTTGATGCCGGCGGGTGCCGCGAAGGTGCGGATGATGGGCAGGAACGCACTGGTGGCCAGCAGGGGGGCCTCGTCCGTCAGGGTGTAGATGATGGTGGGTTGCTGGCTACTCATTGCTTATCTCCAGAGGTTGTTGGGTACGGCGCCGAACCGTGTCCGGCGGGTTGGCCGGATACGGTGATCGGTATCCCGTGATTGTGCTTTCAGCGCAAACGCCGCTTCTTCGTTTTTGGGATCACATTCCCACAATACAAAAACACGCGCAAAAAAATGCGTGGAATTGACCCTTCCCAAACAAAAAGGGCCCGAAGGTCACCCTTCGAGCCCATTCTTGCGCATGGGGCGATCAGCCGAAATTGGCTTCGGCGAACGACCAGTTCACGAGCTTGTCGAGGAAGGTCTCGACAAACTTGGGACGCAGGTTGCGGTAGTCGATGTAGTAGGCGTGCTCCCACACGTCCACGGTCAGCAGGGCCTTGTCGGCGGTGGTCAGCGGGGTGCCGGCGGCGCCCATGTTGACGATGTCCACCGAACCGTCGGCCTTCTTCACCAGCCAGGTCCAGCCAGAGCCGAAATTGCCCACGGCGGACTTGACGAAGGCTTCCTTGAACGCCGCGTAGCTGCCCCACTTGGCCGTGATGGCCGCGGCCAGCGCGCCGGAAGGCTCGCCACCGCCGTTGGGCTTCATGCAGTTCCAGAAGAAGGTGTGGTTCCAGATCTGGGCCGAGTTGTTGTAGATACCGCCGCTGGACTTCTTGATGATGGACTCGAGGTCCATGTTCTCGAACTCCGTGCCCTTTTGCAGGTTGTTGAGGTTGACCACGTAGGCGTTGTGGTGCTTGCCATGGTGAAACTCCAGCGTCTCGCGGCTGTAGTGAGGCGCCAGGGCGTCCAGGTCATAGGGCAGTTTGGGCAGGGTATGTTCCATGGGGTTCCTCTTGCGTTGGTGTTGTGAAATGGGGCGCCTGGCAGCGGAAGCGAAGCACAGGGCAATGGGGCCTCCGCATTGTAGGCAAGCCCGGTGTTGCCACGGCGATCAGGGTTTCTCGGTCACCCGGGGTGCGCGTTCGACACGCACGTCGAGCTCACCGTCGGCCAGGGTCGCGCGCAGGGGCTGTCCGGCATGCGCCTGGGAAGCGCTGGTTAGCGCAATGCCCTGCTCGTCGGTGAGGAAGGCATACCCGCGCTGCAGCACCAGCTTCGGATCGAGCAGGCCCAGCGCAGACTGCCCGCGCTGCAGGCGTTGCCGCTGAACATCCAGGGAACGCTGCAGGGCTTGCGGCAAACGCCCGTGCAGAACCTGCAGCCTGTCGTGATGGCGCTGGATGGTGAGCGACCCGCTGCGCTGCAGCCCATGCTGCAGACGGGCCAGTTGCTGCAGGCTGTCGTGCAACCGGCCGGAAGGCCGCCCCAGGCGCTGCGCGAGCCGGTCGAGCCGCTGGCCACGCTGGTCGATGTCGCCGTAGGCGCCGTCGTTCAACCGCTCCTGCAAGTAGTCCAGCTCAGCCAGCCGTTGTTCGCGTGGCGCAGCGCACAGTTCCGCAGCGGCCGTTGGTGTGGGCGCGCGCAGGTCTGCCACGAAGTCGGCCAGGGTGAAATCGGTCTCGTGCCCCACGCCACACACCACGGGCATGGGAGCGGCGGCGATGGTTCGCACCAGCGCCGGGTCGTTGAACGCCCACAGGTCCTCGAGTGAACCGCCACCCCGAACCAGCAGCAGCACATCACCCTCACCCGCCGCCTCATGTCGCCGGTAGGCGGCCTGAAGGGCGGCACACAGTTCGACCGGCGCCTGGGTTCCCTGCACCGCCGACGGAAAAATCGTCACCGGGATGTGCGGCACACGCCGCTTCAGGGCGGTGATCACGTCGCGAAGAGCAGCTGCGCCCAATGAGGTGACGACCGCAATGCTTCGCGGATGCCGTGGCAGCGGTCGCTTGCGGGCCTCCTCGAACAGGCCTTCGGCTTCGAGCTGGGCCTTGAGCCGGAGGAACTGCTCGAACAGCGCGCCCTGCCCGGCGGGCTGCATGCTTTCAACGATGAGCTGCAGGTCGCCACGCGCACCGTACACATCGAGCTTGCCGCGCACCTCGACCAGCAGCCCGTCGCGCGGGGCAAAACGCAGCTGGTCGGCGGCGCGCCGGAACATCGCGCAGCGGACCTGGCCCATGTCGTCTTTCAGCGAGAAGTAGCAATGCCCGCTGGCCGCGCGCGAGAAGCCCGAAATCTCGCCTCGCACCGCCACCGGATTGAAGCGGGCCGACACAGCATCCGCCACCGCTCGCATCAGCGGGCCAACTGCCCACACACGCGGCGCAGATGGCGGATCGGCATTGAAAAAGGCTTCAGACACGGGCACCTCCAAGGTAAATGTGTCCACAAGCCGCGCCGTTGCTCGCGATGGACAAAGCAGGCCCAGCATTGGCGCACGCAAGCCGCGAGGGCGTTGATTTCAAAGGCATTTGGGCTGCCTCTTTTGTCATCGACCTGTCAAACGGCCCGCAGGCGCTGGCGCTCGCGCAGGAACCCACGGGGTTTTTCACAAAGTTATCCACAGAATCTGTGCATCAAGAAGGAAGGGGTGACCTGCCGAACGGCTGGACGGTACGGACAGGGGCTGGATGGTCGCCGCGCCCTGAAGGATGGACATGGCCCTGAGACATAATCCTTCGCACCCATCAAGGTCGCCGGATGCCGGCGGCACTAGCCTGGAGCCCTGATTTGTTTTCCATCATACAAGCCGCCGGCTGGCCCATCTGGCCCCTGATCGCCTGCTCCGTGCTCGGCCTGGCACTGGTCATCGAACGTTTCGTCAGCCTCAAGGCTCGCAAGATATTCCCACCCAAACTGCTCGACGAAGCCATCATGGTGTCGCGCAGCGGCATCCCCGGGCCTGACGTGGTCAAGCAGCTTGAACAGAACTCGGTACTGGGCACGGTGCTCGCCACCGGCTTCCGCACCTACAACATCAACCCCCGTGCCACCGAGGACGACCTGCGCGCCAGCCTGGAAGGCGCCGGTCGCGAGGCGGCGGCCAAGCTGCAGCGTTACCTGGGCGCACTGGCCACCATCGCATCGGCAGCGCCGCTGCTTGGCCTGCTGGGAACGGTCATCGGGATGATCGAGATCTTTGGTTCGCAAGCGGCCGACGCTGGCGGTGCGGTGCCAGGCATGGGCAATCCCGGGCAGCTCGCGCACGGCATCTCGATCGCCCTCTACAACACCGCATTCGGCCTGATCATCGCGATTCCGGCGCTGATCTTCTGGCGCTACTTCCGCGCCCGGGTGGACAGCTATCTGCTGGCCATGGAGCTCGCCGCTGAACGCTTCGCGCGCCACCTGCTGAGCCTGCGGAAACCCACGCTATGAACTTCCGCACTGGCGAGCGCGACGAGCCCGAGATCAACCTGATCCCGTTCATCGACATCCTGCTGGTGGTGCTCATCTTCCTGGTGCTCACCACCACGTACAGCAAGTTCACCGAACTCAAGGTGAATCTTCCGGTCGCCGATGCGCAGGCGCCCAAGCAGAACCCGCGCGAGGTCATCGTGGCCGTGGGCAGCGATGGCCGCTATTCGATCAACCGGCAGGTACTCGATGGCGCGAGCGTCGAAGCGCTCACGCGTGTGCTGTCGGACACCGCGCAAGGCAACAGCGAGACCGTCATCGTCATCAGCGCAGACGCGGCGGCCACCCACCAGTCCGTCATCAACGTGATGGATGCGGCGCGGCGCGCCGGCCTGGTGCAGATCACGTTCGCCACCCAGCAGGCGGGCGGCTCCGCCCGCGGCAAACCCTGACCCGTCCCCGGTTCACATGAACCAGGCCTCAGGGCAAGCGCGGCCATCCACCTGGGTGCAACGCGCGCAGACGCGGGGGCTTCTGAACCGGTTGCTCTGGCCGGTGTCGCTGCTCTACCGCATGCTTGTCGCCTTTCGACGCTGGATGTACGCCTGCGGATTGTTCAAGGTTCACCAGCTGGACGTGCCTGTCGTCGTCGTGGGCAATGTGGTGGTGGGCGGTGCCGGCAAGACACCCTGCACCATCGCCCTGGTGAACCACCTCAAGGACAAGGGCTGGCACCCGGGCGTGGTGTCGCGTGGCCATGGTCGCACCACATCCGAAGCAACCCATGTGCTGGGCGATACGCCCGCGAGCCTGGCCGGCGATGAACCCCTGCTGATCCATCGACGCACCGGTGTCCCGGTTTGCGTGGCCGCACGCCGGGTGGACGCCGCACAGGCGCTGCTTGCGGCTCACCCGCAGGTCGATGTGCTGGTGTGCGACGACGGGCTGCAGCATCTGGCGCTGGGGCGGCAACTCGCCATCGCGGTGTTTGACGACCGGGGGACGGGCAATGGCTGGTTGCTGCCAGCGGGCCTGCTGCGCGAGCCCTGGCCGCCTGCGCGCCGTGCGCCCTTCCGGCCCGGTCTTCTTCTGCAGCAGGGCCGTGAGGACGCGCCTGCCGCCAGCCGCGTGACGACGGCCGGTCTGCCCATGTTCCACGCATCCCGGCGCCTCGCCTCACATGCCGTCGGCCCGCGCGGCGAAACCATCGAGTTGTCGCGGCTGAAAGAACAGCCGATCACAGCGGCCGCGGGCATCGCACGACCCGAGGTGTTCTTTGACATGCTGCGCGGCGCGGGACTTGACCCTGCGCGGGAAGTGGCCCTGCCCGACCACGCGGACACGCCCGCCTACGCCGGGCTGCTGCAAGACACGCAATCCACTCTGGTCTGCACAGAAAAGGATGCCACCAAGCTGTTTGCGCTGCTTCCCGCGAACGGCAGCTTGAAGGCCTGGGCCGTTCCACTCGAACTCAAACCCGATCCGGCGTTCTTCGAGGCCGTCGACGCCCACCTGGCCGCCTGGCGACCCACCCGCTGAGGCACGGACACGCGACTATCATTCCGCCATGGACACCAAACTGCTCGAACTGCTGGTCTGCCCGGTCACCAAAGGGCCGTTGATTTTCGACCGCGAAAAACAGGAACTGCTCTCGCGCAGCGCACGCCTCGCCTACCCGATTCGCGACGGCATCCCCATCCTGCTCGAACACGAGGCGCGCACGATCAGCGAAGAAGAAGCGGCACGCCCGTCGGCGCCCGCACCACTGGCGTGAGCGAGCCGACGCCGGCGGGCGGCTTCACGGTCATCATTCCCGCCCGCCTTTCGTCCACCCGGCTGCCTGACAAGCCCCTGGCCGACATCGCCGGCCTGCCGATGGTGGTGCGCGTGGCGCAGCGCGCGTTGCAAAGTGCAGCGACGCGGTGCGTGGTGGCTGCGGACGATCCCCGCATCATCGAGGCTTGCGCTGCCCATGGCGTGCAGGCCCTGCTCACCCGTTCCGATCACCCCTCGGGCAGCGACCGGCTGGCCGAAGCCTGTGGCCTGCTCGGCCTGGCCGACGACGCGGTCGTTGTGAACGTGCAGGGTGACGAGCCCTTGATCGAACCCGCACTGATCGATGCGGTGGCCGCGGAGCTGCAGCGCCGACGCGATTGCGTCATGAGCACGGCCGCGCATGCCATCGACAGCACGGTCGACTTTCTCAACCCCAACGTGGTCAAGGTGGTGCTTGACCGCGCCGGCACCGCTCTCTACTTCAGCCGGGCACCGATCGCATGGTGGCGCGACGGGATGGCGGCCGGCGGCTCGCCCATGAGCGCCCTGCCCACGCCCGCGCCGCTTCGGCATGTCGGCATCTATGCCTACCGCGCGGGCTTCCTGAAGCAGTTTCCGCAACTGGAGCCCGCGCCGCTGGAATCGATCGAGTCGCTCGAACAGCTTCGTGTGCTCTGGCATGGCCATCGCATCGCCGTGCACCTGACGGCCCATGCACCGGGCCCCGGCGTCGACACGCCGCAGGATCTGCAGCGCGTGCGCGAGCTGCTTTCCAGGGGCTGAACCGCCGTCCCCCGGGGCGCGCCACAGCCCCGGTTTCTGTCAGCTTGCACAAAGGGGCCCGTGCTATCCTCGACCGGTTGCCCCCGGTGCCCACGCCCTGGGGCAGCCGCTCGAGACAAGCGGCCAAGCATTGAAACTCTGCAAAAGGAAAGCGATGAGACTGATTCTGTTGGGCGCCCCCGGTGCCGGCAAAGGAACGCAAGCCACGTTCATTTGCCAGAAATACGGCATCCCCCAGATCTCCACCGGCGACATGTTGCGCGCTGCCGTGAAAGCCGGAACCCCTCTGGGCCTGCAGGCCAAGGCCGTCATGGAATCCGGCGGCCTGGTCAGTGACGACCTCATCATCAACCTCGTCAAGGAACGCATCGCCCAGCCGGACTGCGCCAGCGGTTTCCTGTTCGACGGCTTCCCCCGCACCATTCCTCAGGCCGACGCCATGAAGTCCGCTGGCGTGAAGCTGGACTACGTGCTGGAAATCGATGTGCCCTTCGACGCCATCATCGAGCGCATGAGCGGGCGCCGTTCGCACCCCGCATCAGGCCGCACTTACCACGTCAAGTTCAACCCACCCAAGGTGGATGGCAAGGACGATGTCACTGGCGAACCCTTGATCCAGCGTGAAGATGACAAGGAAGAGACCGTGAAGAAGCGGCTGGAGGTCTACAGCGCGCAAACCCGCCCGCTGGTCGATTACTACAGCAGCTGGGCGCGCACCGATGCAGCCGCTGCCCCGCAGTACCGCGCCATCAGCGGCATGGGCTCGGTGGATGAGATCACGGCCCGCGCCTTCGAGGCCCTGTCCCGATAAGCCCTCCATGCCCCATCCAGACACCCGGCCGCGCGCCGGGTGTTTCGTTTCAGCGGCCCTCAGGCCGGGCTGGAACGCAGGCCATAGGCCTTGCCATCGAGAAAGATGTACTCGGCACGGAGGATGGCGGCGCCCTTCTCCTCCTTGAAGGTGAAGCCCACCGTCGACAGCGTCGCGCCGTTGCGGATCTCGGGCATCTGCCACTGCCCCAGACGGAACAGCGGCGCCAGCTCGATTTCCCAGCGGCGGTCCCGGCGAGTGGGCAGCACGGTTTTCGCCAGCAGCGCGGGACCGTCGATGCCGGCGGTCTGCGCAGGCAAGGCACGCTGTGCCAGGTCAGCCGGCAAGCGCAGGTTCTCGGGCACCTCTAGCACCAGCTCCACATGCGGGTTGCGCCACTTCACCTCGGCCGCACGGCCCTCGAGGTAGATGGGGCGGTCCTGGTCGAAACTGCTCCAGCCATGGTGAGCCAGGGCCGTGCCCGTCCAGGCCCCCAGGCCCATCGCAGCACCCGCTTGAATCACGTCGCGTCGTTGCATGTCCATCTCCTTCACACGTAGCCAATCCAACGGCCGCAGGTCAACACCAGCAGCCACAGCGCCGACGACAGCAGCATCAGCACCCGTGCGGTGCGGTCCTGTCGCTGAAGGGATCGGCGGGCGTGAAACCAGCCGGCATTGCACCCTGCCAGCATGATCAACACCATCTTGGCTGTGAATACCCGATTGGCCAGCAGTTCCCCGGCTTGCGTACCGAACATCAGCAGGCCCGAGACGGCGGCCAGCCCGAAACCCGCCACTGCAAGGCCCAGGCTCAACCTGGCGAGCGGCTCCACCGGCAGAGCCTGCCCCCAGCCGAACACCCGCAACTCCAGCAGCGTCAGATTGCCCAACAGAAACGCCACGCCCAGCAGGTGAACCACCTCCAGCATGGGGTACGCCCAGGCGTGGGCAGCAAGCGCGGCAAACATGAAGGTCAGCCCGACAGCAGTTCAAGCGCCAGCGACAACCGGGCCTTGACAGGCGAAAGCCCAGACGAATCGGTGAAAGCAAGGCCGGGGTGAGGCACCACCCGCCCGCGTGCGCACCGTGTCCCCACCACCAAGCGCACACCTTGTGCCTGCGCGGCGTCGAGGGCTTCGGCCAGCGCCTGGTGAACCGTGCCGTTTCCGGTGCCAGCCACCACGATGCCGCGCAACGGGCGCCCGCCTGCCTGCGCCATCAGGAGCGCGCGCACCAGGCTGCCGTCCGTATCGGCATGGCTCGTCACGAGTTCCACGCGCGGCAGCGCATCCGCGGCGAGGAAGCGGGCGAGCAGCTCTGTGTCGTGGGCATCACCCGGCGGACTAGATGGCCATGGGCGGAAGCTGCGCATTTCGCCCTCTTCCACACAGGCCAGCGGACCTGCGTCGCCCGAATCGAAGGCGTCGAGCCTGTAGGTGTGAACCTTGGTGACGTCCCGTGCGCCATGCACCTGCCCCGCGCACACCACCACCACACCGCCCGCGCTGGCGCTCTGTGCAACCGCCACTGCATCGCTCAGGTTCTGCGGGCCATCGGGCACCAATGCCGATGCGGGCCGCATGGCACAGGTGAGCACCACGGGTTTGACCGGCTGCAGCAGGCGCTGCAGCACGAAAGCCGTTTCCTCGAGCGTGTCGGTGCCATGCGTCACGACCACAGCGGACACCGAAGGATCCTGCAGATGTGCAGCCACGCGGCCGACCAGCGCCTGCCAGACGGCCAGGCCCATGTCCTTGCTGTCGATCTGAGCGACCTGTTCGACATCGAGCCGCACGTTGGCCAGCGCAGGCACGGCCGACACCAGCTCGGCCACGCTTACCTGCCCCGCCACATAGCCCACGTTGTCGCCAGCTTGCCGGGCACGGCCTGCAATGGTGCCGCCAGTGCCCAGAATCACCAGCCGCCCGGCCTGTTTTGCATTCGCCACTTGCCAACCTTTAGAAACTGGTTAAAAATACAGATACTGGATAAGAAAACAGTGATCCACATGATCTTTGCACCCCGTGTGGTCACCCAGGCTCATCCAGGGCGTTTCCCCTTGGCCCACCGTTCCCGATGAGGTACCCATGCCAGACATGCTCCATACCGCTCCGAAACTGACAGCTCGCCAGCAACAGATTCTGGAACTGATCCAGTCGGCCATCGCACGCACTGGCGCACCGCCCACCCGCGCCGAGATTGCCAGCGAGCTCGGGTTCAAATCCGCCAATGCCGCAGAAGAGCATCTTCAGGCCCTGGCGCGCAAGGGTGTCATTGAACTGGTCAGCGGCACTTCCCGCGGCATCCGCCTGCGCAGTGAAGACCTGCAGTCCATCAACGATTCGCGCGGGCGCCAGCTTACACTCCCGCTCCCCAGCCTTTCGCAGCTGATGCTCCCCTTGATCGGCCGCGTGGCCGCCGGTTCCCCCATCCTGGCGCAGGAACATGTGGACCAGACCTATCAGGTTGAGCGCAGTCTCTTCCAGCGCACCCCCGACTACCTGCTCAAGGTGCGTGGCATGTCCATGCGCGACATCGGCATCATGGACGGCGACCTCCTCGCCGTGCAGTCCACGAAAGAAGCAAAGAACGGCCAGATCGTCGTGGCCCGGCTGGGCGACGACGTCACCGTCAAGCGTTTCATGCGGCGCCAGCACCTCATTGAACTGCACGCGGAAAACCCCGACTACAAGACCATCGTGGTGGAGCCGGGAGAGCCGTTCGAGATCGAGGGACTCGCCGTCGGCCTCATCCGCAACAGTTTCCAGATCTGACCGGCATCGGTCGGCGTCGCCTCAGCAGGTGGCGGGCGTTTTGTCCAGACAGCGGTCAGCCGTGGTCCAGACACATCCCTGCGCAGGCGTCTCATCCTTCAATCCTGCCTGTGTCCAACCCCATCATTGGAGTTTCACATGGGAAAAATCTTCAGCACCAACACCTGGCGTGCCCCCCTGCAGCTGATCGACTGCTGGTTGCCGTCACCCGCAATCCGCAAGGCGCCTGCGGCCAATGAGCCGATGGCAACGCGCGCAGTCCAGCGATTTGCACGCGCAGGCTGGCTCAAGCGGAACGCAGACACCACCCTGCCTGCGGTGCTGCGCTCGGTTCCACCCGCGGGTGAAGATGCAGCGCCCCGCGTTCGTGTGCTGAGGCAGGTCGAACACACGCCCTCCACGCGCCGTGCCGGTGTGAGACTGGTCATTTCGGGCCGCATCAATGACGTCTGTGCCGAGCTGGACCGGCTCGCCGACCAGGAACGCCAGCTCTCCACACGAGCGGCTTGAACTTCGCATGACCTGCGCACGCCGTTGGCTTGACGGCTGGCGCAGCAGCCTGCACCGCATGTAACGATGGGTCAACGGACCTGGGAGCGCGGTGGCCGAAGGCACAATAGCGTCATGAATATCGTGATCCTTGACGACTATCAGGACGCTGTGCGCAAACTGCGTTGCGCCGAGAAACTCGAGCCTTATCCTGCGAAGGTTTTCACCAACACGGTCAAGGGCGTGGGCCAGCTGTCGGTCCGTTTGCGCGACGCTGATGTGCTGGTGCTGATCCGTGAGCGCACCGCCATCACGCGCCAGCTGATCGAAAAACTGCCGCGGCTGAAGCTGATTGCCCAGACCGGCCGCGTCGGCGCCCATGTCGACGTGAACGCCTGCACGGAGCGCGGCATTGCGGTGGCCGAAGGCGTCGGCTCGCCGGTTTCCACCGCCGAACTCACCTGGGCACTCATTCTGGCCGCCATGCGGCGCATTCCACAATACGTCTCCAACCTCAAGCACGGTGCCTGGCAGCAGGCGGGCCTGAAGGCGGCGGCAATGCCCGCCAACTTTGGCGTGGGCATGGTGTTGCGCGGCAAGACCCTGGGCGTCTGGAGTTATGGCCGCATCGGCCAGATGGTGGCGGGCTATGGGCGTGCTTTCGGCATGCGCGTGGTCATCTGGGGCAGCGAAGAGAGCCGCGCCAGGGCTGCCTCCGACGGTTTCGACGTCGCCCCCAGCAAGGCGGCGCTGTTCGAATCGTCCGATGTGCTGAGCCTGCACCTTCGCCTGAGTGCCTCCAATGCAGGATGCGTCACACAGGAAGACCTGGCCGCCATGAAGACCAGCGCGCTTCTGGTCAACACGTCGCGCGCCGAGCTCATCCAGCCGGAGGCGCTGATTGCCGCCCTGAACCGTGGGCGCCCTGGCATGGCCGCGATCGATGTGTTCGAATCCGAGCCTATCCTGCAGGGGCATGCCCTGCTCCGCCTCGAGAACTGCATCTGCACCCCGCACATCGGATACGTCGAGCAGGACAGCTACGAAATGTATTTCTCGTCGGCGTTCGACAACGTGATCAACTACATCAAGGGCACGCCGACCAACATCGTCAATCCGGGCGCGCTGCAGGTCCGGCGCTGACCACACCTCAGCCCCACGAAAAAACGCCGGTGGAAACCGGCGTTTTTTCGTGGAGGCAACGAAGCTCAGCGCTTGTCGTCCGGTTTCGACTTCGGATCGTCTTCGGGGGGCATGAAATCCAGCACCTCGAAGTCGATCAGGTTGCTCAAGGGCGGGAGCTGTTCGTCAGCCGGCTTCGCCGTCGGTTCGACGGGGGGTGACACCTCGGGCAAAGAGGCCTCGAAGGCCGAAAACTCGGACAGGTCGTTCAGGTTGATGTCCAGGCCGATGTGGGACGACGCCGGCAGCAACGTGTCGATACCCATCGGCTGGGTGTTGCGTCCGCCAGCCGCCTCTTCCAGTGAGCCACTCGATGGAAGCAGGCTCGTCCGCCGGCCCTGGGCCTTCAACGGCTGCATGCTCGTGTGGCCGAACTCGCTGTGCTGCACGGCAGGCCGATCGTCGCGCTTGATCAGTTCCTTGGCAATCGCGTGCAGGAGCAGGAGCTCGCGATAGGCTTCCAGATCGAACACCTCGACCTCGTCATCGCTGACGTCCCGGAAGATGGATTCCTCGATCAGGTCCAGCACCCGGGGTTCCGGCCACAGCGACTGGATCCGGCTGAAGGCAGATTCGTACGCTTCGAGTCCCCGTCCGCCGTCGGTGTACTGGTTGAACGGGGGTGCGCCCGCGTTGAAGACGTGATTGAACTCGTCCCGCAGCGCGTCGTAGTCGTGTCGCCGTCCGAGGCGGTGGTACAGCTTGAACAGGTCGAGGTAAGCCAGCGGGCTGGGTTCATGGCTCTCGGCCAGGTGGTCACGCAACACCTGGATGGCCTGTTCGTCCTCTCCCAGGGAAACGAAGAAATCCGCCTGCTGCTGCACGTCGAACAGCTCTTCGGTGGCCACCGAGCGTGACACCCCGAGGGCGCTGGATGAGAAATCCTTGCGATCGCGCGACTGCAGTAACGGCACGGATTCCATCGCCTCCTGACGATCCTGCGAGGGTGCGTCGCTCAGCGGCTGAAGATCGTCGAGCGAAGAATCCTGCTCCAGGTGGAGATCGATTTCCGGGGCCGGTACGGCCTTGGCGACATTCTTTCTGGCGACCTTGCGGTCAGCCCGGGGGGAGGTTGTGCCCTGCGCGGCCTTGCCTTCCTGCGAACCGGACCACCACGCGCGGGACGCATCGGCGCCGGCCTCGGTCTGCCGACGGCGGGAAAGCAGCAACAACGCAAGCAGCGCCAGCAACAACAGGGCGCCCAGCAGATACACCAGCCAGTTGCGGTAGCGCTGATCCTGCGCCTGCTCCAGCTGGGCATTCAGTTCACCGATGGCGGCCTGGCTCTGGGCACTGGCGGTGCGCAACCTGGTGGCTTCTGCCTCCAGCGCGGCCAGCTTCTGCGCTTCGCGAAGGATGTCCTCGGGCGACGCATTGATGGCTTTCCAGAGCAATCCGGCGGCAGCGCGCGCCTCGTCGGACGCATTGGCCTCGCTCAGCAGCAAGGGCGACAGCTTGAGCGTGGGATCGCGTTCGATGCCCGGATCGAGATCGACGGGATCGAGCTGCAGGCGAGGTGCCGGCACTGGCGCTGGAGCAGGACGGCGCACCACGCTGCTCGATCGGTTGGGCGCAGCGGATCGTGCCGCAGCCTGCGCCGGAGAGGTCCGGGCAGACGGTGCCGTGGCCCCACCGCTTGAGGAAGGCGCCGACCGGACGCCCGAGGATCCACTGGCGCGCCCCGCGGTGCCGGGGGTCGAACCAGCGGCTGCGCCACCATCCACGAGGCCGGGCGCCTGGGCCGCCGGAGCCACCGGGGGCACCGCCGAGCCCGCAGGCGCCGGACGGGATGCTGGTGCCACCGGCTCAGAGATCAGATCCGCCAGCAGGACGAACCGGCGGGTGAAAGGCATGCTGCAACCCGCGCGCACATGCAGCGTGACGAAGGGTTCATTGATCGGGGACGAAGCCTGGATGCGGACCGATGGCTCTGCGTCAGGGGCGTTCCTCTGAGGCGTGGTGCGCACCAGGCCCGGGGACAACTGGGTGTCGCCGTAGAAGACGTCCGCGTTGATGCACTGGTTGGCCAGGTCCTCACCGGGAGCCAGCAGAACCTGGACACGAACATCGAGCGGTTGCCCGATGACGGCTGCCCCGCTGTGCCGACCCAGCGTCGCCGCCGAACTGCTCAAGGCAGTTAATAGCAAAATACAGGCTGTCCATGTCTGGCGCACGTTGGAAGTCCTTCGTTCTATCGTCTGGTCATTTTGTCATAGCTCCAGACGCATCCATTCCAAATACAACACACTTATGCAACCCATATTTCGGAACACAGGCATTGTCGGAACAGGTGCCATGGGCCGCGGCATTGCCCAGATGGCGGCCCAGGCGGGCAGCGAGGTCTGGCTGTTCGACGTACAGGCGGGGGCCGCCGAAGCCGCCCGCACCGCGCTGCAAACCACCTGGCAGACGCTGGTGGGCAAGAACCGCATGGAAGCCAGCCAGATGGAAGCCTGCCTGGCCCGGCTGCACCTGGCCGGCGCGCTGAGCGACCTGGCGGTCTGCGATCTCGTGGTGGAAGCCATCGTTGAGCGACTGGACGTCAAGCAACGCCTCTTTGCCGATCTGGAAGCCATCGTCGCGCCCGAGGCGGTGCTTGCCACCAACACATCCTCCCTGTCGGTCACCTCGATCGGTGCCGCTCTCAAGCGCCCGGGTCAGCTGGCGGGCTACCACTTCTTCAACCCGGTGCCTTTGATGAAAGTGGTCGAGGTCATCGCCGGGCTCAAGACCAGCGCGGCCGTGTGCCAGCGGCTGACCGACTACACCCGCCAGTTCGGCCACACGCCGGTGGCCGCCCAGGACACGCCGGGCTTCATCGTCAACCACGCCGGCCGCGGCTATGGCACGGAAGCTCTGCGTGTGGTGGGCGAGCGCGTGGCGGACTTCGCCACCATCGATCGCATCCTCAAGGAGCAGATGGGCTTCAAGCTCGGCCCGTTCGAGCTGATGGACCTGACCGCGCTGGACGTCTCGCACCCGGTGATGGAGTCGATCTATCACCAGTACTTCGAGGAACCGCGCTATCGCCCCAGCGTGATCACCGCCCAGCGGCTGGCCGGTGGCGTGGTCGGCAAGAAGGTGGGTGAAGGGTTCTACGTCTACGACAAGGGTCAGGCCCAGGTGCCGGCGGAGACGCCAGCACCCACCGTTGCCGATCTGCCACCCGTCTGGGTGTCGCCCAAGGCGGCGCGCCGCGCCGAGCTGTACCAGTTGCTCAAGGATCTCGGTGCGCAGATCGAGACTGCTGCAGCACCTTCCGCCGCCGCGCTGATCCTGGTGGCGCCGCTGGGCCTGGACGTGACCACGCTGGCGGCCGTCGAACGGTTGGACGCATCGCGCACGGTCGGCATCGACATGATGCTGGACGACGCATCGACCCGCCGCCGCGTGCTGGCCACCAACCCGGCCACCCGAAGCGACATGCGTGACGCGGCCCACGCCCTCTTCGCCAGCGACGGCAAGGCGGTGAGCGTGGTGCGCGACAGCGGCGGCTTCGTCACCCAGCGCGTGGTGGCCACCATCATCAACATCGCGACCGACATGTGCCAGCAGGGCATCTGTTCGCCGGCCGACCTGGATGTGGCGGTCACGCTGGGCCTGGGCTACCCCATGGGTCCGCTCGCCATGGGCGACCGCATCGGCCCCACCAACGTGCTGGAAATCCTGTTCAACCTGCAGACGGTCTATGGCGACCCGCGCTACCGCCCCTCGCCCTGGTTGCGCCGCCGCGGTGCGCTGGGCCTGAGCCTGACGCACGAAGAAGCCTGAACACACCCTCAACGGACCGACACCGCATGACCGCCAGCCTCAAGAGCCACAGCCATGGGCACACCATGGTGCTGACCATCAGCAACCCCGAGCACCGCAACGCGCTGGGCCCCGACATGTACGCAGCCGGTGTCGAGGCGCTCAACGTGGCCGAGAGCAACCCGGATGTGCGCAGCGTGGTCATCACAGGAGAAGGTGCGCATTTCTGTGCCGGCGGCAACCTGCAACGCCTGCTGGCCAACCGGCAGCAGCCACCCGAGGTCCAGGCGCAAAGCATCGAAGGCCTGCACAACTGGGTGGAGACCATGCGCGCCTTTCCCAAGCCCGTGGTGGCGGCCGTGGAAGGGGCGTGCGCGGGTGCAGGCTTCTCGCTCGCCCTGGCCTGCGACCTGGTCATCGCCGCGCAGAACAGCGTGTTCGCCATGTCATACAGCAGCGTGGGCCTGTCGCCCGATGGCGGTGCCACGTGGAGCCTGATGCGCGCCCTGCCCCGCGCCACCGCACTGCAGTTGCTCCTGTGCGGCGAACGCATTGGCGCCGAGCGCCTGCTGCAACTGGGCGTGATCACGCAGATGAGCTCGCCCGGCGAGGCGCTGCACGACGCGCTGGCGCTGTGCGATCGCCTCAACGCCCGCGCGCCCAACGCGCTCATGAGCATCAAGGAGCTCGTCAACGACGCCCCGACGAGCACGCTGCATCAGCAGCTCGCGGCCGAGCGCGACCACTTCGTGCGCAACCTGCACCACTCCAACGCGGGTGAAGGCATCGCCGCCTTCATGGAAAAGCGCCCCGCCGTCTACCGCTGAAGCCCTCATCGGCGGGCGCAGGCAGCGTCTGCGCGCATACCCTGATCGCTTCGTTGCGTCCCAGTGGCGACAATGAACGCATTTCCAGTCACTCAAAAGACAGCCCATGGACGAACCGATTCTGACAATGGAAGAACGCGAGGCGATCAACAACGGTCGCTGGTTCAACAGCCTCTCTCCTTCCCTGCGTCACGACATACTCCGATGCGCTCACGTCAAGCGATTCAAGGACGGCGACCTGATCGTCGCGCGCGGCGATCCGCCGACCGAATGGTCGGCCGTCGCACGGGGCGCGGTGCGCGTGAGCTCGACCTCGCTCTCGGGCAAGCAGATCACGCTGACGTATGTGGAGCCGGGCGTGTGGTTCGGCGATGTGGCGATGTTCGACGGCGACCAGCGCACGCACGATGCGTACGCCCACGGTGCCACGACCTTGCTGTGCGTGGCGCGCACCGATTTCCAGAAGATCCTTGCCACGCACGTGGAGTTGTACGAGGCGCTGATGCGCCTGCAGGCGCGCCGCATCCGCACGCTGTTCGGCCTGGTGGAAGACCTGAACACCCTGCCCTTGCGCGCGCGCCTGGCCAAGCAGCTGCTGCACCTGGTGCGCAGCTACGGTGTGCCCTGCCTGGCCGACGGCAGCGAGATGCGCATCGGCCTGCAGCTGGCGCAGGAAGAGCTGGCGCAACTGCTCGGTGCCTCGCGGCAGCGGGTGAACCAGGAACTCAAGTCCATGGAGCGCGAGGACGCCATCCGCATCGAACAGGGGGGCGTCGTGGTGCGCAACCGCGACATGCTGATGCGCATCGCCGAAGCCGAGTCCTGAGAGCGGCCACGTCGCTGCAGCAGGGTCTGGCCAATCAACCCCAACGGCCTTGAGCCTGAACGCATGAGCGACACGAACAACTTCATCGGCACACGGCCTGTCTCGGCCCAGCACGCATTCGACACCGCAGCGCTCGAACGCTGGCTGCAACCCCGCCTCTCCGGTTTTGCCGGACCGCTGACGGTGGAAATGTTCAAGGGCGGCCAGTCCAACCCCACCTACAAGCTCATCACGCCGCAGCGCAACTACGTGATGCGCGCCAAGCCCGGCCCGGTGGCCAAGCTGCTGCCATCGGCCCACGCGGTCGAGCGCGAGTTCCGCGTCATGAGCGCACTGCAGGGCACCGGCGTGCCCGTGGCGCAGATGCATGTGCTGTGCGAAGACGAGTCCGTCATCGGCCGCGCGTTCTACGTCATGGAATGCGTGGAAGGCCGCGTGCTCTGGGAACAGTCCCTGCCCGGCATGGACCGCGCACAACGCGGCGCGATCTACGATGAAATGAACCGCGTCATGGCGGCGCTTCACTCCGTCAAGCCGGACGCTATCGGCCTCGGCGACTACGGCAAGCCGGGCAACTACTTCGAACGCCAGATCGGCCGCTGGAGCAAGCAGTACCAGGCCTCCATCACGCAGCCCATTGCCGAGATGGACCGGCTCATGGAATGGCTGCCGCAGAACATTCCCGCCATGGCGCGCGATGCGTCGATGGTGTCCGTGGTGCATGGCGACTTCCGCCTCGACAACCTCATGTTCCATCCCACCGAGCCCCGCGTTCTCGCGGTGCTGGACTGGGAACTCTCCACACTCGGCCATCCGCTGGCGGATTTCAGCTACCACTGCATGTCCTGGCACATCCCGCCGGGCATGTTCAGGGGCATCAACGGGCTTGACCTCGCCGACCTCGGCATTCCCTCCGAAGACGCCTACATCTCCCGCTATTGCGAACGCACCGGCATTGCACAGCCCGAGGCGCTCAAGGCCGACTGGAACTTCTACCTCGCCTACAACATGTTCCGCCTCGCGGCCATCCTGCAGGGCATCGCCAAACGGGTGGAAGCCGGCACGGCCTCCAGCGAACAGGCGGTGAAATCCGCCGCCGGCGCCCGTCCACTGGCCGAGATGGCCTGGGGTTTCGCCAGCGCGCGCTGACCCCCTTCACAACACACCCCCATTCACTGGAGCCAAGATGAACTTCGATTACACCGACAAGGTCAAGGACATGCGCGAACGCCTGCTGGCGTTCATGGACGAGCACATCTACCCGAACGAGGCGCGCTTCTACGCCGAGATCGCCGCCAACCGGGCCAAGGGCAACCCCTGGCTGCCCACCGCGATCATCGAGGAGCTCAAGCCCAAGGCACACAAGGCCGGCCTGTGGAACCTGTTCCTGCCGCGCAGCCCGCGCGCACCGCAGGGCCTGTCGAACCTCGAATACGCGCCGCTGTGCGAAATCATGGGCCGCGTGCCCTTCGCGGCCGAAGTGTTCAACTGCTCGGCGCCCGACACCGGCAACATGGAGACCTTCGAACGCTACGCCAGTGAAGAGCTCAAGGACGAGTGGCTGGAGCCGCTGCTGCGCGGCGAGATCCGCTCCGCCTTCCTGATGACGGAGCCCGAGGTGGCCTCGTCGGACGCCACCAACATCCAGTGCAGCATCGAGCGCGATGGCGACCACTACGTGATCAACGGCCGCAAGTGGTGGTCGTCGGGCGCCGGCGACCCGCGTTGCGCCGTCTACATCGTGATGGGCAAGACCAACCCCGATGCACCGCGCCATTCGCAGCAGTCGATGATCATCGTGCCCGCCAACAGCAAGGGCATCACCGTGGTGCGCCCGCTGTCGGTGTTCGGCTACGACGACGCGCCGCACGGCCACATGGAGGTGGTGCTCAAGGACGTTCGCGTGCCGGCAGGCAACATCCTGCTGGGTGAAGGCCGCGGGTTCGAGATCGCCCAAGGCCGCCTGGGCCCGGGCCGCATCCACCACTGCATGCGCTCCATCGGCGCTGCCGAGCGCGCGCTCGAACTGATGTGCAAGCGGCTGAACAGCCGCATCGCATTCGGCAAGCCGGTGTCGGCGCAGTCCGTCTGGCACGAGCGCATTGCCGATGCGCGCTGCCGCATCGAGATGGCGCGCCTGCTCACGCTCAAGGCCGCTTACATGATGGACACGGTGGGCAACAAGGTGGCCAAGGCCGAGATCGCGATGATCAAGGTGGTGGCGCCCAACATGGCCTGCGACATCATCGACATGGCCATTCAGGCGCATGGCGGCGGTGGCGTGAGCGACGATTTCCCGCTGGCCTACGCCTACGCCGGTCAGCGCACGCTGCGCCTGGCCGATGGTCCGGACGAAGTGCACCGCCAGTCCATCGCCAAGCTGGAGCTGGCCAAGCACATGCTCGTCAAGACCGAGGTGGAAATGCCCGTCACGCGCGGGTTCTGACCGGGCTCAAACGGTTTCCGGCAATGCCATGGCCTGCTCGCCGAAGTGGCGGAAAAGGTCCATGGCATGCAGCGCCGTGTCGGCATCGAGCGCATGGTCCAGCTGCAGCCGCATGTACGCCCGGCCCTTCAGAAGCATCAGCATCAAGGGCGTGTCCGGGCTCACGGTGCCGGGGGGCAGGCGCATCAGGCGCTGAGCCCCTTCGCCGTCGAGCCACTCCCGGGCAACGTCGAGCGCGTTGGTGAGCACCGCATAGCGAGACCAGAAGCGCTGTTCCGGGCCCTGCCACCCCGCATCGCGGTACATCGAGAGCCAGCGGATCTCGTCGGGCACCTGCTGCGCGGTGGTTTGCAACATGTCGGTGTACTGCGAATACAGCTCGCTGGCCCACAGCTCCAGCTGGTGCTTCAGCACCCGGTTCATCACCACCACACCGCCGGCGGTAGTGCGGCCCAGGTCCAGGCGTGCCATGAGCTCGGCACCCTGGATGAAGGGGCGGGAAGGCGCCGCGCACTCGATGCGCACAGGCTGTCCGCCCCAGTCGCCATGCACGGCCCAGGAGCCGGCGGACAAGGGGTTGTATTGCAGGCCGTTGTCATCGGCCCATTGCGCCAGGGGTTCCAGGCGCACGCCCGGTTCCTGCCGCCGGGTCAAGGCATTTTTCAGTCGCTCGAACATCACCACGAATTTTCCCGTAGAGTGGCCCGCTTTCGCACAACCCTCAACCGCAAAACAAGGCAAAAGTCATGATCGACGTCTACTCTTGGGCCACCCCCAACGGACACAAGGTTCACATCATGCTGGAGGAGTGCGGATTGCGGCTCGGCCGGGACTGGCAGGCGCACCCCGTCAACATCGGTCAGGGCGACCAGTTCGAGCCGGGCTTCCTCAAGATCAGCCCCAACAACAAGATTCCTGCGCTGGTCGACCCCGAGGGGCCGGACGGCAAGCCCATCAGCCTCTTCGAGTCGGGCGCCATCCTGCTGTACCTCGCGTCAAAGACGGGCAAGTTCCTGCCCAGAAGCGACCGTGCCAGGTTCAAGGTGCTGGAGTGGCTGATGTTCCAGATGGGCGGCGTGGGTCCCATGCTCGGGCAGAACCACCACTTCCGCCAGTACGCCCCCGAGAAGATCGAGTACGCCATCAACCGCTACACCAATGAGGCGCGGCGGCTTTACGGCGTGATGGACCGGCAGTTGAAGGAACAGAAGTTCATCGCCGGCAACCAGTACAGCATCGCCGACATGGCGATCTTCCCCTGGTTGCGCAACTGGCAGAACCAGGGCATCGACTGGGCAGACTATCCGCAACTCAAACAGTGGTTCGACACCATCGCGGCCCGCCCGGCCGTGCAACGCGGTGTGGCGGTGCTCGCCGATGCGCGCAAACCCATCACCGATGACAAGGCGCGGGAAGTGCTGTTTGGCAAGACGCAATACGAAAAGCGCTGAGGGCGGCCGGAAGGCACCGTTTCAGCAGGTACAATCCGCAGCTTAGTCGGAGCGTAGCGCAGCCTGGTAGCGCATCTGCTTTGGGAGCAGAGGGTCGCGAGTTCGAATCCCGCCGCTCCGACCATTCATCAAAGAACAAAAAGGCCCACAGTGTGGGCCTTTTTCGTATCGCGGCCACCCTTTCTGCCCGTAGCTCAACTGGATAGAGCAGCTGCCTTCTAAGCAGCAGGTCGGGGGTTCGAGTCCCTCCGGGCAGGCCAAGCGGGCGCAGCCAGGCAACCCGCCTGATCCGCCCCAAAACCGCGGGTTTACCCGGTGTATCGCTCGGGGTTCATGAAGTATATTGCAGCTTCATCACCATGAACCCACCTTCCAAGCTCCTCATCCTCGTTGGCACCATGACCAACACCGCCGAGTACGTGGCCCAAGCCATCGAGATGGATTGCGCCGATCTGATCGAACGGATCGAAGTGCGCCTGATGAACGGCCTGGACATCGGGATTTTTGACGAAGATGCACTATATCTCATATGCACGTCCACTTATGGTGCAGGTGACGTGCCCGACAACGCCCACGGGTTGTACGACTCCCTGGGCAGCCAGCCCAGGTTTCTGGGCCATGTGCGCTACGGCGTGATCGCCCTGGGTGATAGCGGCACGCATCCACAAACCTTCTGCAACGGCGGGCTTCGTTTTGACGAACGCCTTGCCGACCTCGGCGCAGTGCGCATCGGCGAGGTGTTCCGCATCGACGCCGCGGCGGGCACCGAGCCCGAGGCAGCAGGCACGGCCTGGTGCCGCGAATGGCTGGCCGAGGCACTGCAAACCCAGGCCGGAACCTGATGCCGGGTTCGCGCTCTTAAATTCATACGTAAATGTTTTAGACCTCAAGTACGGGTAATTCTGGATCGTCAATGCCCTACCCCACGTCTACAGTGAACCGCATTCCGGCAACCACCCACAGGAGACTTTCATGACAACCCGCCGAATCGTCCTGACCCGCAGCGCCGCCGTGATCGGCGCCGCATCCACCGGCCTGCTGCTGCCACAGATCGTGCGCGCGCAGTCGGACAAGGTGCGCGTGGGTTTCATGCTGCCGTACACCGGCACCTTCGCCCAGCTCGGCGTGGCGATCGAAAACGGTTTCCGCATGGCGCTCAATGAGCAAGGCGGCAAGCTGGGTGGCCGCGAGGTCGAATACTTCAAGGTCGACGACGAATCCAACCCCGCCAAGGGCATCGAGAACGCCACGCGACTCGTGCAACGCGACAAGGTCGACGTGCTCGTGGGCACGGTGCACTCGGGCGTGCAGATGGGCATCCACAAGGTGGCGCGCGACACCGGCGTGCTCAACCTGATTCCCAACGCCGGCGTGCACATCGCCACCCGCGCACAGTGCGCACCCAACGTGTTCCGCACCTCCTTCACCAACTCGCAGCCCACGCTCGCGCTGGGCAAGGCCATGGTGGCCAACGGCCACAAGAAGGCCGTGTGGATCACCTGGAACTACGCCGCTGGCGACGAGGCCTTTGAAGGCTTCGAGCAAAGCTACACCGCGGCGGGCGGCACCATCATGAAGAAGCTGGGCCTGCCGTTCCCCAACGTGGAATTCCAGGCGCTGCTGACCGAGATCGCCTCGCTCAAGCCCGATGCCGTGGCTTGCTTCTTTGCAGGTGGCGGTGCAGCCAAGTTCATGAGCGACTTCGCCGCAGCCGGCCTGAACAAGTCCATCCAGCTGTACGGCTCGGGCTTCCTGACCGAGGGCACGCTCGAGGCCGCCGGCCCGGCCGCCAACGGCGTGCTGACCACCATGCACTACGGCGATTCGCTGAACACGCCGCGCGACAAGCAGTTCCGCCTGGACTACGCCAAGGCCTTCCGCCTGCAACCCGACGTGTACGCCGTGCAGGGCTACGACACCGGCCTGCTGCTGATCAAGGGCGCCAACGCCGTCAAGGGCGACCTCAACAACAAGAAGGCGCTCTACGCCGCCATGGAAGGCGCCGTGATCGACAGCCCGCGCGGCAAGTGGACCATGAGCAAGGCCCACAACCCGATCCAGGACATCTACATGCGCAAGGTCGAGAACAAGGAAAACAAGGTGATCGGCGTTGCGCAGAAGGCCGTGGCCGACCCCGCCACCGGCTGCCGCATGGGCTGAGCGCCCGCGCCACCACCCCTGCTTCAGCCTTCACAGACCGGCGCCACAGGCGCTGGTCTGGTTTTTGCTCGCCTCTATTGCCTGATTCATCCTTCGTTTCATGGATTTCGCCAACTTCCTGATCCAGCTGCTCAACAGCCTGCAGTACGGCCTGCTGCTGTTCATGCTGGCCGCCGGGCTCACCCTGATCTTCGGCATCATGGGCGTGGTCAATCTCGCGCACGGCAGCTTCTACATGCTCGGCGCCTACCTGGCGTGGTTCCTGGTGTCGCAGCTCGACAGCCTGGTTCTTGCCATCGTCCTGGGCACGGTGATCGCCGTGGCATTCGGGTGGTTGCTGGAGTGGCTGCTGTTCCGCCACTTCTACCACCGCGACCACCTGGACCAGGTGCTGCTGACCTTCGGCCTGATCTACATCTTCGAAGAGGTGCGCTCCATCCTCTGGGGCGATGACGTGCATTCGGTTCAGGTGCCCGAGATGCTGAACTGGTCCATCCCGCTCACCGACAACCTCTCCTATCCGGTGTACCGGCTGGTGATGTCGGGCGTGTGCATCGCGCTCGCGCTCGGCCTCTATCTGCTCATCTCGCGCACGCGCCTGGGCATGAAGATCCGCGCCGGTGCGTTCAACCGCGAGATGACCGAGTCGCTGGGCATCAACATCCGCCTCATCCACGCCGTGGTCTTCGCGCTGGGCGTGGCGCTGGCCGCCATCGCCGGCATGATCGCCTCGCCCGTCTCCAGCGTGTACCCCGGCATGGGCAGTTCGGTGTTGATCATGTGCTTCGTGGTGGTCGTCATCGGCGGCATCGGCTCGGTGCGCGGTGCGCTCGTGGCCGCGCTGCTCGTGGGCCTGGTCGACACCTTCGGCAAGGTGCTGGTGCCCCAGATCGCCGGCATGGCCGTGTACATGCTCATGGCCGCCGTGCTGCTTTACAAGCCCGAAGGGCTGTTCAAACAATGAGTTCGCCCAAAGCCCAACTGGAAAAGCTGCCGCGCAGCATGCAGGTGATCCTGCTGCTGGGCGCCATCGCCCTCGCCGCCTTTCCGCTCATGCCGTTGACCGGCGTCGACTTCTACCTGCAGATGCTCTCGCAGATGATGATCCTGGCCATCTTCGCGATGAGCCTCGATCTGCTGCAGGGCGTCACAGGGCTGGTGTCGCTCGGCCATGCGGCCTACTTCGGTCTCGCGGGTTACGCGCTCGCCTTTCTCACACCGGCAGACACACCGATCAGCCTGTGGTGGTCCCTGCCCGTCTCGGTGCTGGGTTCGGCGCTCGCTGCGCTGATCATCGGTTTCTTCGTGGTGCGCACGCGCGGCATCTACTTCATCATGGTCACCATGGCGTTTGCGCAGATGGTGTTCTTCCTGTTCTTCGACAACAAGATGCTGGGCGGCTCCGACGGCATCTACGTGAATTTCCGCCCCGAGGCCACGCTGTTCGGCTGGACCGGCATCGACATGGAGAACAAGACCACGTTCTACTACTTCACGTTGATCGTGCTGGTGCTGGTCTACGCCTTCCTGCGCCGCCTGCTGTTCTCGCCCTTCGGGCGCGTGCTGGCTGGCATCCGCGTGAACGAACACCGCATGCGCGCGGTGGGCTACGGCACCTTCGGCTACAAGCTCGCGGCCTTCACGCTGGCGGGTGCGCTGGCCGGTGTGGCGGGCTTCCTCTGGGCCGCACAGACCGGCTTCGTGAACCCCGAGCTCATGGGTTTCCACATGAGTGCGCACGCGATCATGATGGTCATCCTCGGCGGCATGGGCAACTTCGCGGGCGCCATCGTCGGCGCATTCGCGTTCGAATACGTGATGCACTTTTTCAAGGACCTTACCAAGCACTGGCAGCTGCTCATGGGCACCTTCATCGTGCTGGTGGTGGTGTTCGCGCCCCGCGGCCTGCTGGGCCTGGTGAACCAGCTCACCGGAAAGCGGGGGGCGCCATGAACGAACTCCTGCTCTCGGCCAGCAACCTCACCAAGCGCTTCGGGGGCCTGGCTGCCGTCAACGACGTGTCGGTGGACCTGCACCGCGACCGCATCCACGCGGTGATCGGCCCCAACGGCGCGGGCAAATCCACGCTGACCAACCTGCTCTCGGGCGACCTGCCGCCCACGTCCGGGCGCATCACGCTCAACGGCACAGAAATCGCGGGCAAAAGCCCGGAGCGCATCTCTCGCCTCGGCCTGGGCCGCAGCTACCAGAAGACCAACATCTTCCTGCCCTTCACCGTGTGGGACAACGTGCGCCTTGCGGCGCAGTCGCGCGAGCGGCACGGCCCCTGGAACCCCTTGCGCTGGCTCTCCAGCGCCAGCGCCATGGCCAACGTCAACCAGCGCTGCGAACGCGCCATAGAACTTGCGGGCCTCACGGCACGCGCCCATACCGTCGCGGGCACCACCAGCCACGGCGAACAGCGCCAGCTCGAGATCGCCATGACGCTGGCCACCGAGCCCACCGTGCTGCTGCTCGACGAGCCCCTGGCCGGCATGGGCCAGGCCGAGGCCGAGCGCATGGTCGAGCTGCTGCTGAGAATCAAGAAGGACCACGCCATGATGCTCGTGGAGCACGACATGGACGCGGTGTTCACCCTCGCCGACCGACTCACCGTGATGGTCAATGGCCAGGTGATCGCCAGCGGCACGCCCGCAGAGGTGCGCAGCGACGCCGGCGTGCAGGCCGCCTACCTGGGTGAGGAGCACGCATGAGCGCACTGATTCAAGCCCTGGGCATTCACACCCACTACGGCGCCAGCCACATCCTGCGCGGCGTGAACTTCACCGTCGACAAGGGCCAGACCATCGGCCTGATGGGGCGCAACGGCATGGGCAAGACCACGCTGCTCAAGTCGCTCATGGGCATCGTCAAACCCAGCGGCGGCAAGGTGCATGTGAAGGGCCGTGACATGACCGGCGCGCCCACCTTCGAGATCGCCCGACAGGGCATCGCCTACGTGCCCGAAGGTCGCGGCATCTTCGGCAACCTGAGCGTGAAGGAAAACCTGATGATGTCGGCCCGCGCCGGCACGCAGGGCCAGCGCGACTGGACGTACGACCGCGTGCTCGAAACCTTCCCGCGCCTGGCCGAGCGGCTGAGCCATGGCGGGCAGCAGCTCAGTGGCGGCGAGCAGCAGATGCTCACCATTGGCCGCGCACTCATGACCAACCCCGACCTGCTCATCCTCGACGAGGCCACCGAGGGCCTGGCGCCGCTGATCGCCCGCGAGATCTGGCGCATCTGCGGCCTGATCCGCGAGAGCGGCATCAGCAGCGTGATCGTGGACAAGAACTGGAAGCACGTCACCCAGATCACGGACCGCAACGTCATCCTCGTCAAGGGCGAGGTGGTGTTCGAAGGCAGCTCCGGGCAGCTGCATGCGCAGCCGGAATTGCTGGAGCAGTACCTGGGCGTCTGAACCGCTCAGAGCAGCGGCCGCAACTCACGCGCCGCATCCTGCAGCAGCGGAAGCAGATCCTGCTGCAGCGCGGCAGACTCGAACCGGTCGGGCGACGCCACGACATTGAGCGCAGCCACCGTGCGGCCCTGCATGTTGCGCAGCGGCACCGCCAGCGCAAACACCCCGAGCTCGTGCTCCTCGCGCGCGATGGCCAGGTCGTCGATGCGCACGCGCGCGATGACGGCGCGGAAGGCCTTGTGTTCGACGGTGGTGTGCGGCGTGAGGCGAGGAAGCTCGCGGCCCTTCAGCCAGGCAGAGAACTCATTGCGCGGCAAACCGGCGAGCAGCACCCGGCCTGTAGACGTGGCGTGTGCGGGCAGCCGCGCACCGAGGTGCAAACCATAGGCCATGAGCCGCTGACCGCCGAGCGACACGTTGCGCGCCACGATCACCACCTGGTCACCATCGAGCAGGGCGGCCGAGAAGGATTCGCGTGTCAGGGCGGCGAGGCGGTTGAGTGTGGGTTGCAGCAGGCGCGGCAGCCGGGCCGATGCCAGGTAGCTGCCCGAAAAGCGCAGCACTTTCGGCGACAGCCAGTAGTGGCTGCCATCGGACTCCAGGTACCCCAGATGGGCAAGCGTCAACAGATGGCGGCGTGCAGCCGCCCGCGTGAGGCCGGCGCGCTCTGCGGCCTGGGTGGCGTTGAGACGCTGGCGTTCGGTGTCGAAACTCTCCAGCACAGCCATGCCCTTGGCCATGCCTTCGATGAAGTCTGCCTTGGCGATGGGTGGAGAGGCTGCGGTCATGCGCGGATTATGCCGTCGGGCGGGAAATTGCGCGGTGATCGCGCAACGAGTCCGATGATCGCGCAAATGCCTTGGTGCGCCATTGCGCCCGCGCGGTGGCATTTCTAAGCTGCGTACATGCGTTTTCGGGTGCCCTGCCCCGACCACGCGCCCCACAACCCCAGGAGACAAACCATGCGAACCCAGGTCGCCATCATTGGTGCCGGCCCGTCCGGCCTGCTGCTCGGTCAGCTGCTGCACAAGGCCGGCATCGACAACATCATCGTTGAGCGACAGACCGGCGAGTATGTGCTGGGCCGCATCCGCGCCGGCATTCTCGAGCAGATCACCACCGACCTGCTGCACGAGGTGGGCGTGGGCGAACGGCTGGACGCCGAGGGCACCGTGCACCACAGCATTGAACTGGTGTTTGCAGGCACCCGCCACGCCATCGACGTGCATGGCCTCACCAATGGCAAAGTCGTCACGGCTTACGGGCAAACGGAGCTTACACGCGACCTGATGGAGGCGCGCAGCGCCGCCGCACTGCCCACGGTGTACGAAGCGGCCAACGTGGAAGTGCTCGACTACGACAGCAACAGCCCGAAGGTGCGATACCAGAAGGACGGCCAGACGCACGAGATCGAATGCGACTTCATCGCTGGCTGCGACGGCTTTCACGGTGTGTGCCGGGCCAGCGTGCCGAAAGGCGCCATCACCGAGTTCGAGAAGGTCTATCCCTTCGGCTGGCTGGGCGTGCTGGCCGACGTGCCACCCGTGTCACCGCACGCCATCGTCTACGCCAACAGCGAGCGGGGCTTTGCGCTGTGCTCCATGCGCAGCCCCACGCGCAGCCGTTACTACGTGCAGTGCCCGCTGGACGACAAGGTCGAGGACTGGAGCGACCAGCGTTTCTGGGACGAACTGCGCCTGCGGCTCGACCCGGAAATGGCGGCGCGCGTGATCACCGGGCCGACGATCGAGAAGAGCATTGCGCCCCTGCGCAGCTTCGTCGCCGAGCCCATGCGGTTCGGCCGCATGTTCCTCGCGGGCGACGCCGCACACATCGTGCCTCCCACGGGTGCGAAGGGCCTGAACCTGGCGGCGAGCGACGTCAAGTACCTCTCGGGTGCATTCATCGAGTACTACCGCGAGAAGTCCTCGGTCGGCATCGACACCTACTCCGACCGGTGCCTGCGCCGCGTCTGGAAGGCGGAGCGTTTCTCGTGGTGGCTCACCTCGCTGATGCACCGCTTCCCGGACACGGCAGGCTTCGGCCAGAAAATCCAGGAAGCCGAGCTGGACTATGTCGTGAACTCGGAGTCGATGTCGCGGTCGCTGGCCGAGAACTACGTCGGGTTGCCGCTGAACTTCGGCGAGCGCTGAGGCCGCAAGGCTGTGCGGGAAAGACGGGCGACGATGTCGCCCGTTTTGCATTCCAGGGTGGAAGCTTGCAGGTACATTGCCACGACCTGCCATTCACAGTCGAGACGGACATGACCACCACGCCCCGCCCCGCTCCCGCCCTCAAGCCGCTGCGCGGCGTTCGCGTGCTCAGCCTCGCGCTCAACCTGCCCGGCCCCGCCGCCTTCATGCGCCTCAAGTCGATGGGGGCCACCTGCGTGAAAGCCGAGCCACCGGCGCCCAGGTCAGCGCCCAAAGGCACATCCGGCGACCCCATGGGCCAGTACAACGCAGCGGCCTACGCCGTCATGCATGAAGGCATCAAGGTCGTCACCATCGACCTCAAGACGGACCAAGGCCAGGCCGCACTCCACAAGGAGCTCGCACGGACCGACGTGCTGCTGACATCCTTCCGCCCCTCCGCACTGGAGAAGCTGCAGCTGGGCTGGAAGCGCCTGCACAAACAGCACCCGGACCTGTCCGTGGTGGCCATCGTCGGCGCGCCCGGTGCCCGCGCCGAAGAACCCGGCCACGACCTCACCTACCTGGCAGACGCCGGCCTGGTGACGGGCCTGGACCTGCCGCCGACCCTGTTCGCCGACATGGGTGGCGCGCTGATGGCGAGCGAGGCGGTGCTGAAGGCGGTGCTGGCCCACAAGACGAGTGGCCGCGCTTCGTTCCAGGAAGTGGCACTGTCTGATGCAGCGGCCTGGCTCGCACTGCCGCGCAGCTGGGGGCTCACGCAACCCACGGGTGCGGTGGGTGGTGCGCATGCGGGTTACCGCGTTTATGCGTGCAAGGACGGCCGTGTGGCCGTGGCGGCGCTGGAGCCGCATTTCGCTGCAGCACTGTGTGCGGCAGCCGGGGTGCCAGTAACCAGCCAGCGCACCCTGTTCGAGCCCGGAACGCGTGCCGCGATCGCGGTCTTCCTCCAGAGTCAGACACGCCGCCAACTCGAACGGCTGGCCGTGGACAAGGACATACCGCTGCACACGCTGCCGTGACGTTCTGTTGATGCGCAACCTGCAGCATGGGTTGCACGTTGACATCGCCCCTGACCTAGGCAAGCACCTGAATAGTGGACGCGGCTCAGGACGCCCGGGCAGCGAGCAGTGGGCGCCCCGTTTTCCACAGCACCGGAGCGAAGAGAAGCGTGACCACGACGCCCAGGATCATCAGGCGAACGAAAGGATGCTGCTCCGCCACCCAGGGCACACGGGTCACCAGCAGCCACCCCACACCCGAGACCAACAAGGTCATCACCAGCATGGACAGCTCCATGCGCAGGTTGCGCAAACCCAGCCTGCGACCCAGTTGCTGGCTGCACAAGGCCCTGGCCATTTCGCTTGCGCTCACCATCGCCGCCGCAACAGCAATACCCCATCCGAACCGCGTTGCCAGCCACAGCAGCAAGGCGAAGGAAGCCACCTTGATCGCGCTGGTGATGGCCACCCATTGCGGGCGCCCCGTTGCCAGGAACGCAGCACCATACATGGCCTCCACGGCGCTGAACCAGACACCCGCCGCCAGCAGCGGCAACAGGATGCTGGCCTCCACGTAGCGATGGTCGTACGCCAGTTCGAAGAAGCTCCCGGCTCCTGCCACCAGCAACGTCACCAGATACGACGACATGGCCAGCACAGGAGAGGTGATCTTGGGAAAGACGCCCGACAGGCCGCCACCATCTTCCATGCGGCGTGAGTACCAGGGAAACACCACAGCAGCCTGCAGGCGCCCGACCAGCGTGGCGACAACCATCGCCAGGCTGGCGGCGATCGAATACACCCCGACCTCGGCCAAGGGGTACCAGGCGCCAAAGGCCAGGCGATCGATCTGTATGGCAAGAAAGGTGATCAAGGTGCTCAGGAAGATCCACTTTCCAAAGGACACGATGGATCGAACCGCCTCGCTCTCCAGGACGAAGCGTGGGCGCGGCCCGGGCAGCAACCAGTACGTCAGGACCATGTACAGCAGCGACGCCAGCAGTCCCGCTACAACCAGGGCATACACGGAACGCAAGTACCACACCAGCGCAAGCACGGCGATGGCGTTGAAAATCTGGAAGCACACGTCGATGCGGATCAGCTGCCCCACCTGCAGATGCCGGGCCGCCGATAGCGCAGAAGGTGATCTGAATCCATCGATGACAGCCGACAACGCCGCCAGCGGAATCAGCCACCGCAACTCGTAGGCCACAGGGTCGTTCGCGCTGTACAGAAGCGCCAGCGGCCAGGCCAGCAACGCGGAAATCCCGCCCAGCAGAGCACCCCGAATCACCTGCAGGGTCCACGCTGTGTTCAGGAAATCGGGTTCGTCGCCACGTGGGCTCTGAATGACGTTCTGCTGCAACCCGATGTCGGAAAACATGCCCAGCCCCATCATGACGGCCGCGACGATCGCCATGAGGGCAAATGCCTCCTCGAAGAGCAGCGCTGCCAGCACGATGTTCAGGCCGAGGCGCAGCACCTGACCGGCGCCGAACGCACCCACGATCCAGATCGACCCGGATCGTGCCCGGGCATTCAGGGAGGCTTGTCCCTTGTCGGCAGCGCTCGCGCTGGTCGTGGTCATGTTGCACGCTCTCTGGACTTGTTGCTCGCGTCCTTCATGGCCGCAGCGTAGGCAACGCAAAGGCCGATGACAGCCCAGTACACCGTCGATATGACGAAGATGCTGCTAACCGTGTAAATGATGAGCATGATTGCCGCCAGCGTGGCCCAGAGGGCGCGCCCCAGAACGGCGGCGTCCGGTCCGGCGGGGCGAGACAGGCGTATTCCACGCCTCAGCTGGAAGAGTGCCGTGATGAAAGCACCAGCAAACAATGCCAGTCCGATCACACCGGAATGCAAGGCGACACCAACGTAGCTGTTGACGATGTCGATGATCCCCTCCCCCTGCATCATGACCTGCAGCTCCGGGGCCTCCAGATAATGCACTGAGCCGAACCACAGATGGCGCTCTATGACGGGCAACGCATTCGTCAGAAGGTCGGCACGGTATTCCACGTTGCCTTGTTCGACTGTGCCGATCACGGGCAGCATGTCGATGAACAGCTGACCGTAGGGCAGCTGCGCCAGGATCAGCAAGCCGGTCGTGCCGAACAGCAGCAACTGCGCCGTCCGTCCCACCCGCAACGGCCCCAGCAGCATGAACACCAGCACCAGAAACGCGGCGCCAACCCAGGGCCCGCGGGACAAGGACGCCAGGATGCCGATCCCCAGCACGCTGAAACCGAGCCACCGATGGGAAGGCTTGCGCAAGAATTCCTTGAGATAGAGAAAGAAGCCAAGGGCAACTACAAGGGTGTATCCCAGCACGATCGAATTGACCACGGATCCGGCCGGGCGCAGAAAGCCCGAACGCACCAGGTACATCCCGAAGAGATTCCCATTCAAACCCAGCGCATTCACCGCAGCGGGATACAGCCGCCAGCCATGAACAGCTTCGAAAGCCGCCACCGGTACCAGAAGCATGGCCCCCAGCACATACCCCACCAGTGCGTACCGCAGCCCCTCCATGTCGCGGATGCTTCGGCTGGCGACGTAGTACGGCAGGAAGATATCGATCCAGAGCGAGACGATCGATCGCATGCCATCCGTGACGCTGGTATCGCGGAACGACAGCACCGACAACAGGCACAGGTACCCCAGCACCATGCGGTCCACTGGTGAGCGGCCCAGTCGCAGGGTGTCGCTGCGCCGCATCAGCGAGAGCGCCGTCGGCAGCAGCAGCGTCAGCGCCAGCAACCGGTAGTGGTCGATGGTCCAGAAGTAATTGATGAGGCCAAAGCCAGGGATCGTCGCGGGAATCGGTGAGCCCGCGAACAGCACGACAAAGTACAGCCCCATCACGTGGGCTTCCTTGCGGCGATACACCAGCATCAGCACCGCCAGAAGCAGCAAGCAGAGCCAGATGTTGTGCGTGAGGAACAACGCCAGCGTCGATATCACCCAGAGGTTGCGCCAACGCTTGAACGTGGCCTCTGGCACCAGCTGCACCACTGCGCCTCGTGCAGCGATAAACACGCTTACGCTGAATACCAGCACCACCACCAGTGCACGAATATGCTCAGGCATGGTTGCTGGGTACGCCCCTCACCCGGGGCATCAGTAGTAGTCCTGTTGGGCAGGCGCAGAATCTTTGTTGAGCACAACCCCGATCAGGTTCGCACGCGAGACCCGGTTCATGGCCTCTTCCAGTTCGGCCTTGCTGGAAACGCCACTGCCCACGATCATCAACACACAGTCGACGTGAGGCAGCACGGCCATCACATCATCCGCGACCAGCACGGGCGGCAGATCGAAGATCACGATGCGATCGTCGTAGCGCTGGCGCAGTTCGCCAATCAGGTCTGACACACGGGGGGAAGACAACAGTTCGGACGCGCGGGGCATTCCACGGTCGGTCGGCAGCACCACCAGGCGATCAATGCCCGGGCTGACCATGGCCTGGCTCACGTCGAGATCGCTGCTCAACACCTCGTTCAACGACTTCGGCTGCTTCAGCCCGAGCACGCGTGCGACGGAGGGACGACGCAGATCAAAATCCACCAGCAGTGCCGTGCGCTGCGCCTGCTGCGCGATGCTGATCGCGAGGTTGATGGACACCAGCGTCTTGCCGGACTCAAGGCTCGGAGAGGTGATCGCAAGGGTGCGCCACCCGTTCTCGTCCATTTTCTGCAGCACCTGGGTACGCAGAACGTCAAACGCCCAACTGGCCAGATGGGTTTTCTGGTGCGCGATCACGCGGTGGCGCTCCAGATGCGCCGGGTCCAGCTCCACCACGGCCGTTTGCCTGTTCTCGGCAGCAGGAACCTGTGGTCGATTGGGCACTGCCGCCAGCGAAGCAGGCAACGGTCCCCTCCGGGTTTCAGGAAGTGGGGAAGTTTCGCCCCGAGCTCCCCGACCTCCGTCCGCCTTGGCTTTTTCAATCGCAAGCTTGATGCGTTCCATGTAGAAGTTACTTTCAGCCCATGCCAGAGAACAAAGAAATCAGCAGCGTATGCAGCGGCGTGACCAGGAAGTGGACCGCGGCAAGCCCCAGAACACCCAGCCCCAGGGCCATCATCACGGCACGTTTGCGCGGTATAGCGGCCTGAGCCACCTCGCTTCGCGTTTCGATATAGGGAATCACCACCATCGGCCGCTGCCCCGTCATGGCAGTCACGGCATTGATGCCGCGCACACGGGCGAACAGCAACTCCAGCAACCACATCGCACCGATGCCTGCACCCAGCGCCACGAACAGGCCCTGCGCCACGATCTTCCTGCGGCTCGGCTTGACAGGATATTCCGGCATCAAGGCGGGTTCGAGCAGCGTGAAGCGCTCGCCTTGACGCCCGCCCTCCAGGTTTTCAACCACCTGTGCTGACATCTGTTTGGCGCGCAGATCCTCATACTGGATACGGGCAGCGTCATGATCGCGCTGCAGCGCAGCGAGATCGCGTTCGATCTGCGGCGAACGGCTCACCTGCCCGCGCAGCTGCCCGATGTTGCCGCGCAGGTTGCGCTGCTGATCGGCCAGCAAATCCGCGCGCGCACGCGCGGTCGCCACTCTCGCCTCAAGGCGCGACACAACGAGTTGTGACTGAGCCACTGCGGCCTCGCGTGCGGGGGTACTGACACTCGCGTCCGCTCGCAGGGAGCGCTCCAGCATCTCGATTTGACGCCGTTGCGCACGCACGTCCGGGTGGTCATCCGTGTAGATCCCCCTCAAGCGCGCCAACTCCGACTTCGCACGGTCCAGCTCCTGCTCCGCAGCCGTCGCAGTGGGTGAGGCCACGGTGCCCGGCAACATGACGCCGGATCGCGCGCCCGACAGCTCCACCTCGAGGGTGCGCAGCTCATCCAGTGCCAGGCGGTGTTCGCGCTCCGCTGCGCGCAGATCGCTCTCCAGGCTCTGGATGTTCGACAAGGCCAGGGCCTGGTCGCCAGTGCCAGCTCCCTGCGTCCGCTTGTAGACGGCAATACGGCGCTCGAAATCTTCCAGCTGGGCACGAACCCGCTCTGCCTCCTGATTCAGGAATTCATTGGTCTGCGTGGCCTGCTTCACACGGTCCTGCGTGCTGCCATCCAGGAACAGCTTGACCAGCGCATTCGTGACCTCCAGCGCCTTTTCCGGCTTGCCGTGCTGGAACGACACATTGAAAACAATGTTGTTGCCCGTGCGTTCCCACTGCGGCAGGTTCCCCGTATTCACCTTCACGTTGATGCTGGCGCGCATGGCGTTCACAGCATCCGTGTCCTTCAGGGCAGCGCCCTCCTCCGAGTCGAACACGCCATGGTCAGCCGCGATGCGCAACAGGTTGTCGCGCGTCATGATGCGCTGGCTGATCGCCTGGATCCGCTGCTCGGCATTGCCCGAAGGCATCGAACGCACCACGTCACCGGAAATCTGCGGCGCTTCCGTCAGCAGCGTGCCGGTGGATTCATAGATCTTGGGCAGCAGCAATGCGAGCACGACAGCACCCGTGAGCACAACGCCAAAGACAAGGATGCCAACCACTGACCAGCGCCGCGCGATGGCCAGGTAGTCCTGGAAACTCAATTGGTATTCGGTCGACATGACGATGAAAAAAATCCTAAAAATCCGGATGCGAGTAGACCAACCCCACCGTCACCTCATGACCCCGGGCAAATGGAGCGCCAGCTGATCGGGCCCGCCGGTGCTGCACCCCCCCTGTGATCGACCAGAACGGCGTCAACTCTGTGCGAACCCGTGCATAGGCAAGAGTGCCCTCATCACGTTCTCCGTCCAGGGAACGCGCGCGGCTCGCCCCAACCGTGAACAACGTATCCGCTGTGAGGAAGTAGCCAATCGAACCGCCCAAGGTATCGGCCCGCGTGAAACCACGCACGGTGCCGTCCGAGCTGACGTTCCGCGCCCACTCCACGGAATACGTCAGGCGCTCACCTTCGTTGACAAGCCTGAAGCCGCCGATGGCGTGGGTCCGGCTATCAACCGCGCTGGTGCGTGCGACGCCGGCATTCGCGGTCAGGATCACACTCTGGCTTAGATCCACCTCGTAGCCGAGAATCAGTTCGTTTCGAGAGATGCGGTTGCCCTGCCCGAACGCGTCCCGGTCCTGCCGCTGCCGCACGGTGCCGCCAGTCAGCGAGTAGCGGTGATTGAGATTGGACTGCCAGCGGTAACGCACGTTTGCCCCGGTCTCCTGATAGTCGCGCAACAGAGGGGTGTCGTATTCCACGCGGGAGTGAAACGTCTCCAGCTCCAGGCTGGTGCTTGCCGTCAATTCCCTGGCCCAGGTCGCTCCGATCGTCCCGGTGCGCTCGGTGCTGTCGATCGCGACGCGGCCGAAGTCTGTGAATGCCGTCTCACGGGTGGATGTTTCTGCCAGGGAAGCCCGCAACCCGATGGTGCTGGTGGGGCCTCGGCCCTCCCAGCGCACGCCCACATTGGGCAGGCTGCGGTTGGCGCTCAGATCTGTGTTGCTCGAGCGCTCGATAAGCGCGCCCAGCGTCAACTCCGTGCGAGACGACGACCCGGCGCCGACTTGCAGTGTGTACTGTGGATTGAGGCGATACAGCGTCACGTTGCCACGACGCGAGTCATTTCCGACCCCTTCCGGCACCAGATTCGGGTTGTTGACGAACGCCACTTCCATGGGCACGGTCAACGTGTTCTGGGCGAACGCGGGCAACGAAGCACAACCCAGGCAGGCAGGCAGCAACAGGTAAGAAGCAGCGCGGGAGTTCATGGCAGACGGCCTCACTCTCACGGAACCAGGATGGTGTCGCCAGGCATAAGGACCACGTTGGATTCCAGCTGAGAACCTTTGACGAGGTCGTTGTAGCGCACGGGCAGAACCTGCGGTCCTTGCGCCGTGTTTCGCAGAACCCGGATCGCGTTGCCGTCGGCAAATCGATCGAGACCACCCACCTGGCTCAGCATCTGCAGCACAGTCGTATCAGGCGAGCTGATGACCACCGCGCCCGGGTTGACCACCTTGCCGATCACGAACACACGATTGCCCTCGGCTGCGGTGATGGCCACTGTGACCACAGCCTCGGGAATGTACTTTTTGAGTTTTTCGGCGATGCGCATTTCGGCTTCAGCGGTACTCAAACCCAGGACCTCGATCCGGCCGGCCAGCGGAAACGTGATGCTCCCGTCGGGCAGCACGCGAACCTCCATGCGCAGGGCTTCGTCACGCCACACCGAGACCATCAAGGCATCGCCGTGCCTGAGCTTGTAGGGAGCACCCGGCTGAGCCAGAGCAGTCCCGCCAACCAGCACAAGCAGGACCGGCATGATGAAGCGCGCAAGAAGTGACATGGTCCGTCTCCAGGGTAGGTAGGAAGAAGTAGAAAAGCTTGGTAGTGAGTTGGCCCCGACATTTATCGGGATGCAGCCCATTGACTGGCTCGATATGACAGTGAACCTCTTGCAACGAGCGAGAGCCCCACAGCTGGTGGGCCACCCGGTTTCATCTGCTTACGCCGGCTATCTTACGCCCCAACCGCACCCACACTTCGTACATCCGAGGCAAGGACTCGGCGTTTGGTGCACGGAAATAGACAATTCGTGGAATATCTTTCACTACACACCGCCCGGCCACCCATGCCATGCACATCGACAGCCAAGTCAAGGGTACGCTTCACACCGGCAACACCACAGCCCACAAGCCGCACGGATCGAGTGAGCCATCAGGCAGAGGCCGATTCCGCGCGCACTGTGCGATGTGGCTCAGCTCTAGCGCAGACCCTGGCTCCACTCACCGTGGCCTCGCCCAACCGGCGTCGGGGGCTTGTGCTGGGTATGCCTGACAATCTGCGCGACCAGAAAGCCATCGGAATCGAATTGTTGCTTCAACCCTTGAGCCCGGACCTACGTTCATCACGATTGGCACGGAAATACGACCTGACAGAAAAGCCTTGCGTACTCATGGCTACTCACACTCAAGACAGAAATGCTCTCGCGCTTCACCAAAGAGTCTGACTCTCGCGATCTCCAAGCCCTCCCCGAGCGAACTACAGGTGTCGGCCTCGTGGATGCATATCTGCGCCTGCCCGAGTTGCCGACGTACGCCATCATTGGAGGGACAGAGCCAGCCAGTACGGTGATACGCTATGGCGAAGTTGCGTGGCAAGCGTGCCGCTACTTGTTCAGGGGACAGGTGGATCTGAGTGACGAACAGGTGAACCAGTTTGTTCTCAGTAGTTTTGAAGCCCCTGGCCCAAAGGGTGGCCGTGCACCGAAGCAGATGCGGAAGGCGGGACTGGAATGGGCGCTCCGTTTGGCGAAGGAGCCTGCCCGTCTGTGGACACGCTACCTCATTCACTATCCCGCTGGCGTTTTCATGTTGCTGCAGGACTGCCTGAGGCCTGGTTCACAACCATCTCTGGCGTGAGCAGTCATTCATATCCAAGCTTGAAGATTGAGGCCATCTGGCCCAGAACAGGAAACCAATTGATGCGTGTAGACATTGGTGTATTCGCCCACAATGAAGCTCGCTGCATCGTGAAGATGCTTCAGGGATTGATGCGCCAGGAGACCAAGGGGCTCGATGCGCGAATAGTGGTTCTGGCCAACGGCTGCACGGATAGCACTGTGGAACTTGCACGAGGGTTTGTACGATCAAGTGGCAGCGCTCTCCCGGGACTGGCTGTCGAAGTCCTCGATTTGAAGCTTGGAGGAAAGTCCAGAACATGGAATAGCTACGTACATGAATTGAGTCGACCCGATGCCGATGCGCTGATTTTCATGGACGCGGACATCGATCTGCCTGAACCCGACAGCTTGTTGCGCTTGGTGCAAGGACTGACAGCAAACCCCCACCTGCATGCATTCAACTCCCACCCGATAAAGGACATTGTGTATCGTCCGGAGAATCTGAGCATGTTGGACAAGGTCATCGCAATGAACAGCGAGACACTGAACGACTGGAAAACCGCCATTTGTGGTTCGTTGTACGCCATGCCAACGGCGAAGGCTCGGTCCTTGCACATGCCTATTGGCCTCGCGGTGGAGGATGGATTCCTGCGTGCAATGATCCTCACCGATGTCATGACAGCCGAAGAGGATTTGTCACGGATTGATGGCGGCGATGTTTTTCATATCTTTGCCTCTGAACGATCAGTCTCGGCGTTGATACGACATCAAACCCGAATCATCATTGGCTCCGCCGTCAACACTGCAGCATTCACCGCTTTGCATCAGCTTCCGTCTGACCAACGCCGCAAAGCCCTGGCCGATGCCGCCAAACAAGAAAAATGGCTTTCCGAGGTGATTCAATCTCAACTGCCTCGCTGGCCATTTGGCTGGATCCAGTTTCATTACCTGACCAAACGCATTGGGTTCATTGCCCGACAACCTCACAGACTCCTGCAATTCAGGCGGATTGCGATGCTCATCGTAGGCTTTGGCTTCGATCTCGTGGTGTATGTCAACGCCCAGATAAAAATGGCGAGAGGTACAGGCGCAGGACATTGGTAAAGGCACTGGTCTCTGTCACTTTCAACCTTCAAAAGCAACCTAAGCGTGTACGAATCCTTCTACGGCCTGAGGGAGAAACCCTTCTCCATTCAGCCCGACCCCGACTTCCTCTACATGGGAAAGCGCCACTCGCTGGCCTACACCATGCTGCAGTACGCCATCCACAACCGGGCGGGCTTCACGGTCATCTGCGGAGACATCGGCTGTGGCAAGACCACGCTGATACGCCGGTTGCTGAACGAGCTGGGCAACGAGGTCAAGGTCGGGCTGGTGACCAACACCCACCCGGATCTCGCCGATCTCACCGAATGGATCATGCTGGCCTTTGGCCAACCCTACGAGGGACTGTCCGCCATCGCACGTTATGACGCCTTCCAGCGCTTCCTGATCAGCGAGTACAGCAAGAACAACCGGGTGGTGCTGATCGTTGACGAGGCCCAGAACGTGAACCCGGCGGCGATGGAGTCGCTGCGCATGCTCTCGAACATCAACGCCGACAAGGATCAGCTGCTGCAGGTGGTTCTCGTGGGACAGCCCCAGCTCCGCACGCTGCTCCAGCGCCCCGAACTGCAACAGTTCGCCCAGCGCGTGGCGGCAGACTTCTTCATTTCGCCCCTGAATTCCGTGGAGGTCGGGGACTACATCGATCACCGGCTGAAGGTGGCGGGGCGGGAACGCCAGCTGTTCACCCCACTGGCCACCGCAAAGATTGCCAGAGCCGCGCACGGCATTCCCCGCAGCATCAACATCCTCTGCGACACCGTCCTGGTTTACGGGTTCGCCGCCGAGGCTCGCCTGATCGACGTTCACCTGGTCGACGAAGTGCTGAATGACCGCAGCCAGTATGGTGTGCTGGGTGACACCAACTTCCGGAACAGCACTTCCGGCAACAGCCAGTTCGGCGACAGCTCGTTTCCAGCGCCATCCGATCCCTCGAAAGTGTGATTTCCGCACACTCGAGGTAACAAACTGTTGAGCAATAATTGCTCATCCGGCGGGGGGAGGTATGGCCGGAGAACAGCACCTGCGAGAACTGTGTGAACACACGATCAGACGCATCGAACGACATTGCCATTGTCGGAATGGCCGCGCACCTGCCGGGCGCCGCCCATCCGGCGGCCTACTGGGCCAACCTGCGCCAGGGCATTGAATCCATTCGCCGGCTCTCTGAAGCCGAGTTGCTGGCCGCCGGCGAAAGCCCGGAGCGCATGCGGCACCGCAACTACGTGCCAGCGGCAGCGGTGCTCGACGGGTTCGAGCAGTTCGACGCCGACTTCTTCGGCTTCAGCCCGAAGGAAGCGGCCATCATGGACCCGCAACACCGCCAGTTTCTGGAGGTGGCGTGGGAGGCGCTGGAGAGCGCCGGCCATCCGCCCGAGCGTTTTCCGGGCCCCATCGCGGTCTATGCCGGCTGCGGCATGGGCAGCTATTTCTATTTCAACATCTGTTCCAACCCCGATCTGGTGGCGAGCACCGGCATGTTCCTGTTGCGCCACACGGGCAACGACAAGGACTTCCTCTCCACCCGGGTCAGCCACATCTTTGACCTCAAGGGTCCCAGCGTCAACATCCAGACCGCCTGCTCCACCTCTCTGGTGGCGGTGCACTACGCCTGCCAGGCGCTGCTGGGTGGCGAATGCGACATGGCCCTGGCAGGCGGCGTGACGATCGAGCTGCCGCACGCCCGGGGCTATCTTTTCCAGGAAGGCGAGATCCTGTCGCCTGACGGCCATTGCCACGCCTTCGACCACCGTGCCCAGGGCACGGTGTTCGGATCGGGCGCAGGCATCGTGGTGCTGCGCCGGCTCGACGACGCGCTGCGCGATGGCGACCACATCTGGGCGGTGATCAAGGGCACCGCCGTCAACAACGACGGCGCAGCCAAGGCCGGCTACCTGGCACCCAGCGTGGATGGCCAGGCCAAGGCCATTGCCGAAGCGCAGGCCGTGGCGGGCGTGTCGGCCGACACCATCGACTATGTGGAATGCCACGGCACCGGGACCTACCTGGGTGACCCGATCGAGGTCGCCGCACTGACACAGGCATTCCGCGAAACCACGCCAGAGAACGGTTTCTGCCGACTCGGTTCGGTCAAGACCAACATCGGCCACACCGACACCGCTGCCGGCGTGGCGGGCCTGATCAAGGTGGCGCTGGCGCTCCAGCACCAGGAGATTCCGCCGAGCCTGGGCTATGAACGCCCCAACCCGTCGATCGACTTCGAAACCAGTCCGTTTCAGGTCAACCACACGCTCAGCCCCTGGGTTTCACACAAGGGCCCGCGCCGCGCTGGCGTGAATTCGCTCGGCGTGGGCGGCACCAACGCCCACGCGGTGCTGGAAGAGGCGCCCGCTGCAGCACCTTCCGAGGCCTCTGACTGGCCTTTCCAGCTGCTGGTCGTGTCGGGTCGTTCGCGGGCGGCGGTGGATGCGAATGCCAAGGCGCTCGCCGCTCACCTGCGCGCCCATCCGGAGCAGGACCTGGCCGATGTGGCGTTCACGCTCAAGGAAGGCCGCCGCGCGTTCGAGCACCGGCGCGTGCTGGTGGCCGCCACCCACGAAGAAGCCGCGACCCTGCTCGAAGGCACCGACACCCGTCGCGTGTTCACGCACAGCCACCTGGGCGATGACCCTGAAGTGGTGTTCATGTTCCCCGGTGGCGGCGCCCAGTACGCGGGCATGGCGCGCGAGCTCTATGCCACCGAGCCGATCTTCCAGGACTGGATGGACCGTGGTCTGGACATCCTGCAGCGGCAGCTCGACTACGACATCCGCGCCCTGTGGCTGCCCGAAGCGCAAAACCATGCCGATGCCGTCGAGAAGCTCAAACGGCCATCGGTGCAGCTGCCGCTGATCATGATCGTGGAGCACGCTCTGGCGCAGCTCTGGATGTCGTGGGGCGTGAAGCCCGCGGCCCTGGTAGGCCACAGCATGGGCGAGAACACCGCGGCCTGCCTGGCGGGCGTGATGTCGTTCGAGGACTGCATCGGCCTGGTGCTGCTGCGCGGCCAGCTGTTCGACACCATCGCACCGGGCGGCATGCTCAGCGTTCCCCTGCCCGCCGCCGAAGTGCGCGGCCTGCTCGGTGCCGACCTGGACATGGCCAGCGTGAACGCACCGGAACTCTGCGTGGTGTCCGGCCCGCAGCATGCGCTGGACGCGCTTGAAGCCACGCTGCGTGCCCGTGAGGTGGAACCCCAGCGCATCCAGATCGACATTGCCGCGCATTCGCGCATGCTCGAACCGATGCTGGGCCGCTTCGAAGCCTACCTGCGCAGCATCCGACTGAGCGCACCCCAGCTGCCCATCATTTCCAACCGCGATGGTCAGCCCCTGAGCGCACGACAGGCCACCGACCCGCTGTACTGGGTCGGCCATCTGCGCAACACGGTGAACTTCTCCGACTGCCTGGTCACGCTGAAAAGCGCCGACCCCAAGCGGGTGTACCTCGAGGTCGGCCCGGGCAAGGCGCTGGGCTCTCTGGCGCAGGCCAATGGTGTGCCGTCTTCCCAGGTCATCAACTCGCTGCGCCACCCCGATCACGAAGTGGCCGACGACCTGTGGTTCCTCGGCACCCTCGGCCGGCTGTGGGCCAACGGCGTGGCGGTGGACTGGGAACCGATCTGGGGCGAGTCGCGCCGCCGCCGCGTGCCCCTGCCCACGTACGCCTTCCAGCGCAAGCCGTACTTCATTGAACCGGGCAAGGCGTCCCAGGCCGTGCCCGAACCGGCGCAACTGACGCGCACGGACGACGTGGGCCAATGGGGTTACCAGCCACGCTGGCGCCCGCGCCAGGCCGACGTGGAATTCGACGTCACCCAGGATCTGGCCAGCACGCCGCCACAGAGCTGGCTGGTGTTCATGGACGAGACCGGCCTGACCGACGCGTTGGTGCAGCGCCTTCGTGCCGCAGGCCACCGCGTCACGCTTGTGCGTGCGGGCGACATGTTCGCCCGCGTGAACGACCAGGAATTCCTGCTGGCCCCGGAACGGGGCCGCGAAGGCTACGACGAACTGGTGCGTGAACTCATGGCCGCAGGCCAGCCGCCACAGCACATCGTGCACGCGTGGCTCGTCACGCGCGAAGAGCGTTTCCGTCCCGGAAGCAGCTTCTTCCACCGCAACATCGAACAGGGTTTCTTCAGCCTGCTGTTCCTGGCGCAGGCACTGGTCGAGGAAAACCTGCCCAAGCCACTGCACCTCACGGTCTTGAGCACGGGCGCCGTCCGTGTGCGGGACGAAGCGCTGCCCTACCCCGAAAAATCCACCCTCATGGGCCCGGCCCGTGTGGCTCCGCGCGAACTGCCCGGCCTGACCTGCACCGTGCTGGACCTGGCCCTGCCGGTTCAGGCCACCGGCTGGCGCGCCAAGCCCCAGCCTGAAGCCATGGGTGCCGTGGCCGATCGCGTGCTCGAGGACCTGTTCGCCCAGCCCGGCAACCGCGTGGCCGCGTTGCGCGGTGACAAGCGGTTCGAACTCGGTTTCGCCCCGCTGGCCCTTCCCGACACCGCCCGGTTGCCGCAACTGCCGGAAGGCGCCGTGTGCTTCATCACCGGCGGTCTTGGTGGCATTGGCCTCACCGTTGCTGAGCGCCTGGCGCGCGAGAACCGCGCCCGCCTCGTGCTGCTGGCACGGCAACCCCTGCCCGCGCCCGACACCTGGGACGCGGTCTTGCGTGGCGCCGATGCGCAGGGCTCGCAGGCGATGCGCATCCGCGCGGTGCGCCGACTGCAAGACCTCGGCGCCGAGGTGCAGGTGATTGCCGCCGACGTGTGCAACGTCAAGGACATGCAGGCCGCTGCAGAGCAGGCCCGCCAGCGCTTTGGGCGCATCCACCTGGTGGTGCACGCCGCGGGCGTGGTCGACGACGGCCCGTTGCTGACCAAGACCTCCGGAGCCGTGGAAGAGGTGTTCGCCGCCAAGGTGCACGGCTTGCAGATCCTGCACGAGCTCTTCCCCGATGGAAGCATCGACCAGATGGTGCTCTTCTCTTCCACCAGCACGGTCATCGCCCCGGCAGGCCAGGTGGACTACGTGGCCGCCAACGAATACCTCAACGCCTATTCGCAGAGCCGCGCATCCGGTCGCACACGGGTGCTGGCCATCGACTGGGGCATCTGGAATGAAGTGGGCATGGCCGCGAAAACGCTGGCCAGCCGCCTGGGCGAATCCGCACCCGCGCCAAGGCACGCCGCCGACAGCCCGCTGTTCGACGAAACCACCTTTGATGCCGCGGGACACCGGCTGTTCACCGCGGCCTGGCGCACCCGGGACCTCTGGATCCTGGACGGGCACCGCACCGCATCGGGCCAGGCGTTGCTGCCCGGCACCGGCTATCTGGAACTGGCCGCGCAAGCGCTAAGGGGCAACGGCGAGAAGGGCCCGTTCGCCATCCACGACCTGTACTTCTTCCGCCCGCTGGAAGTTCACGACGAGCAGAACCGCGAGGTGCGCGTGAAGCTCGCGCGCAGCGACGAAGGCTACGCACTTGAAGTGCGAAGCGATGTGCTGTTCGAAGGACGCCAGGGCTTCCAGCTCAACGCACAGGCCACGCTGGTGCCGGGCGCACAACCATCGGCTCAAGCCCTGGACATCGCCGCGCTGACGGCCCGCTGCCCGCAGCACCACGCGACGGACCCCGCTGGCCTGCGCTCGCCGCAGGAACAGCACCTGAACTTCGGGCCGCGCTGGCGCGTGCTGCATTCGGTGGCGTATGGCGAGAGCGAAGGCATCGCCCGCCTGCAGCTGCCGGCCGCGTTCCATGGAGACCTTGAAGAAGGCTACCTGCTGCACCCCGCCTTGCTGGACCTGGCCACGGGCTGGGCCATGCGCCTGATCGCCGGCTACGCGCCCGACCACCTGTGGGTGCCGGTCTCGTACCGCGAGGTTCGCGTGCACCGCCCCCTGCCCGCCCACATCTGGAGCTGGGTGCGCAACGCGCAGGACAACCGCGCCGATGCGCCCTTCGCGGTGTTCGACGTGACCTTGTGCGACGAACAGGGTGAGGTGTGTGTGGAGGTGCTGGGCTTCTCCATCAAGCGGCTGCAGGAAGGCGGCTTTGCCGCATCGGCCAGCCGGCTGGACGCGCGCGAACTGGTGTTCGAGGAAAGCGCCCGCACCGACACGCAGGCGCGGCTCTCGCCCGCCGAGGAACAGCTGCAGCACAACATCGCCCAGGGTATACGGCCTGCCGAAGGCGCCGATGCCTTTGGCCGTGCGCTGGCCACCGGACTGCCCCAGGTGGTGGTGTCGTCCATGAACCTGGACGCGCTCATCCGTCAGGCCAATCAGGCGGTGGCGGTGGACGCCGGCTCCGGCCAGAAATTCCAGCGCCCCGACCTCGACAGCGACTATGTGGAGCCACGCAACGACGTCGAGCGCACGCTGGTCGGGTTCTGGGAAGAACTGCTGGGCGTGAACCAGGTGGGCGTGGAAGACAGCTTCTTCGACCTGGGCGGCCATTCGCTCATCGCCGTGCGGCTGTTCGCGATGGTGAAGAAGGCCTACCGGGTCGAGTTCCCGATCTCGGTGCTGTTCGAGGCGCCCACGATCGCCCTCTGCGCGGCGATGATCCGTGAACGCATCGGCGACACCGACGCCGATTCTTCCGGCACCCCGGTGGCCAGCTCTGCGCCGAAACGCCGCTTCACCCATCTGGTGGCCATGCACGACGGAGAAGGTGGCGAACGCACGCCGTTCTTCCTGGTCGCCGGCATGTTCGGCAACGTGCTCAACCTGCGGCACCTCGCCCGGCTGATCGGCGTGGGCCGCCCCTTCTACGGCCTGCAGGCGCGCGGCCTGTATGGCGACCAGGCACCGCACGAAACGCTGGTGGAGGCCGCCACCGACTACATCGCCGAAATGCGCCAGGTCCAACCCCACGGCCCTTACCTGCTGGGCGGCTTCTCGGGCGGGGGCATCACGGCCTACGAAATTGCGCGCCAGCTTGAAGCGGCGGGAGAAAAGGTGTCGCTGCTGGTGCTGCTCGATACGCCGCTGCCGGTCGGCCCTGCGCTGAGCCGTGCCGACAAGCTGCTGATCAAGCTGGCCGAGCTCCGGCGCGACGGCCCGGGCTTCGTGTGGCAATGGGTCCGGCGACGTTATGAATGGGAAATGCAGCGCCTGCGCCAGGGTGCGCTCCCCGAGGCCGCGCACAACCCCCACCAGTTGCACAACGCAGCGATTGAAACGGCGTTCCGGGGCGCGCTGCCGTTGTACGAGGTGCGCGACTGGAACGGCCCGGTGGTCCTGTTCCGCCCACCGCTGGACCGCCGCTGGAAAGTCACCGGCGGACGCTGGGTCAACCGTGATCGCGACTACGTGTATGAAGACAACGACTGGACACGCTACATGCCCGCGCTGAGCGTGATCGAAGTGCCAGGCGACCACGACTCCATGGTGCTCGAGCCCAACGTGCGCGTGCTCGCTGGTCATATCAAGAACTGCATCAACGAAGCTGAATCGAATCCCCCGACATGAACAACGGCCCTACCGTCCTCACCGTCCTGCTGAACTTCCGCACCGCCGACATGACCCTGAAGGCGCTGGAAGCCGCTGTCCGGGAGACGGCAGACATCGCCGGCGCGATCACCGTGGTGGACAACGATTCGGGTGACGGCTCCTACGAGAAGATCCGTGACGCCGTGCTCGCGCGTGGCTGGGACCGGGTGCGGGTGGTGGCGTCCGGTCACAACGGCGGGTTCGGTGCCGGCAACAACGTGGCGATTCGGCTGGGTCTGCCCGACGGCTCGGCACCCGACTTCGTCTACCTGTTGAACTCTGACGCCTTCCCGGAACCCGGTTCCGTGCGCATCCTGCTCGACGCCATCCTGGCCCAGCCCCAGTGCGGCTTCGTGGGCGGCTACACCTTCGGTCAGGACGGCGTCTATCACAACACCGCGTTCCGTTTCCCCGGCATCCTGAGCGAATTCGAATCCGCGGCGGGCACCGGGCCGATCTCGCGCCTGCTGCGCCGTCACATCGTGGCGATCCCCGAACCCGCGCAGTCGATGAACGTCGACTGGCTGGCGGGTGCCAGTCTTCTCATCCGACGCAAGGCCCTTGACGACATCGGCCTGTTCGACGAGCGTTACTTCCTCTACTTCGAGGAAACCGATCTCTGCTTGCGGGCACAGCGCGCCGGCTGGCTCTCGCGCTATGTGAAGGAGAGCCGGATCATGCACATCGGCTCTGTTTCGACCGGCATGAACCACTGGAAGCGGATGCCCGGTTACTGGTTTGACTCGCGCCTGTGGTACTACACCAAGAACCATGGCGCCATCTATGCGGCCCTGGCCACGATGTCCTATGTGGCGGGCTCCATGCTCATGCTGCTGCGGCGGGCCTTGAGCAGGAAGCAGGTCGATGGGCCCGACCGCTTCCTGAGCGACCTGATATCCCATGCACTGCGCAGCCTCTGGCAGCGCAAGCTCGTGGGCGGCCGGCCAAGCTAGGCCGGGCCGCCCCTTTCTGACATTCTGGAGCGATACATGACCGGGTTTTCCTGTGTGGTGATGGGCAACGAGTCCCTTCTGATCCAGTGCGCCGAACGTGTGCTGCAAGGTGGCGACAGGATCGCGGCGGTGGTCACGCGCAACGCGGACATCCGCGCCTGGGCCGTGCACAAGGGCATTCAGGTGGAAGCACCTGGCGAAGGCCTGGGTGACCGCCTCGGCGGCGTCAATTTCGACTGGCTGTTCAGCATCGCCAACCTGTCCGTCATCCCGCAGGCGGTGCTGGATCGCGCCACGCGCGGCGCCATCAACTTCCACGACGGCCCACTGCCGAAACACGCCGGCCTGAACGCGCCGGTGTGGGCCATCCTGGAGCGCGAAAAGCAGCACGGCGTCACCTGGCACATGATCGAAGGTGGCATCGACGAAGGCGACATCGTCAAGCAGAAGCTGTTCGACATGGCGCCGAACGAAACCGCCCTGACGCTGAACACCCGCTGCTACGAAGCGGCAATGGAAAGCTTCGCCGAGCTGCTCGCCGACCTGCGCGGCCCTGGCCTGCAGCGCCAGCCGCAGGACCTGAGCCAGCGCAGCTACCACGCGCGACTGGACCGCCCGGCCGCGGCCGCGCGGCTCGACTTCGCCCAACCCGCCGACACGCTGGTCGCGCTGGTGAATGCGCTGGACCATGGCACTTACTGGAACCCGCTGACCCGGCCGAAGGTGGAAGCCGCTGGCCGTGTGCTGCTGGTCGCCAACGCCACCATCGAAACCGAAGCCCGCAGCGCCGCACCCGGCGAGGTGATCGAGGCCACACCGGGTGGCCTGGTGGTGGGCACCGCGACCACGCCAGTTCGCCTGACCGGTCTGCGCGATGCGCAGGACCAGGCGACCTGCCCTACGTCCATCGCCCAGGCGGGCGACCGCCTGCCGCTGTTCGATGCGGGCGCCGCCAAGGCCCTGACCGATGCCATGGCCCGTGTTACCGCCGGTGAAGAGGCATGGCGCCGCAGCCTGCAGACGCCACAGGCCATTGACCTACCCTCTGCCACCACCGCCACCGGCGCCGCTGCGTTGAAGCAGACCACGCTGAATGTGCCGGCAGGCCTTGCCGGCGATCGTTTGCTGGCCGCCGTGGCCGCCTGGGTGGCGCGCGTCAGCGGCAAGACCGCGCTCGACCTGGCCTACCGCGATGCGGCCGCGCCGCAGGCGCCCGGTTATCTGTCGACCTGGGTACCGCTGCGTCTCGCAGCGGCGGGCGACACCGCTTTCTCGGCATTCCACGAACACGTTGCCGGCGCGCTGGACAAAGCCCGCCGCCATCCCGCCTTCGCGCTGGACCTCGTGTCGCGCGACCCCGCCATCAAGGGCCTGTCCGTGCCCCAGGTCGGCCTGTCGCAAGGCGCGGGCTTCATCGAAGGCAGTGCTGTCACGGTGCTGCTCGCCCCGGAAGGTGGCCTCACGCTGTGGCACGACGCGGCCCTGCTGCCCGATGAGGCCGCCACCCAACTCGCACAGCGCCTGCAGGGTGTGCTGGACGCACTGGCCGACGCATCCGCCGGTGCAACGCCTCTGGGGCGCCTGCCCATCATGTCGCCCGCCGAGCGCGAGCAGGTGCTCTACGGCTGGAACGACACCGCCTGCGACTACGAGCGCCACACCTGCGTGCACCAGTTCTTCGAGCAACGGGTGCAACAGAGTCCGGACGCACCCGCGGTGGTGTTCGAGGGCGAGACCCTCAGCTACGACCAGCTCAACCGCCGCGCCAACCAGGTGGCCCACCGCCTGCAGGGCATGGGTGTGCGACCGGGCACGCTGGTGGGCCTGTACTCGGCCCGCTCGCTCGACCTGCTGGTGGGCGCACTGGCGATCCAGAAGGCTGGCGGCGCCTACGTGCCGCTCGACCCCGCCTACCCACCCGACCGTGTCGCCCTCTACATCGAGGACAGCGGCGCTCCGGTGATCGTGGCGCAGGCCGCGCTGCAGGCCAGCCTGCCTGCGCACAAGGCCCAGGTGCTGGTGATCGACCAGGACGCGCAGATCGCCACCCAGTCCGAGGCCAACCCCGACAGCGGCGTTCAGTCCTCCGACATCGCTTACATGATCTACACCTCGGGCTCCACCGGTCGGCCCAAGGGCGTGATGGTCGAGCACCGCAACGTGGCCAACTTCTTCCGCGGCATGGACGACCGCATCAGCCACAACCCGCCCGGGGTCTGGCTGGCCGTCACCAGCCTGTCGTTCGACATCTCCGTGCTGGAACTGTTCTACACGCTGGCGCGCGGCTTCAAGCTCGTGCTCTCCAGCGACGAGAACCGCGCGCTGGTGTCTGGCGGCACGCTGCCCCTGTCGGACGCGAAGATGGACTTCAGCCTGTACTACTGGGGCAACGACGACGGTGCCGGCCCCAAGAAGTACGAGCTGCTGCTCGAGGGCGCGAAGTTCGCCGACGCCAACGGCTTCTGCGCCGTGTGGACACCCGAGCGCCACTTCCACGCCTTTGGCGGCCCCTACCCCAACCCGTCGGTGACCGGTGCGGCCGTGGCCGCGGTCACGAAGAACATCGGCGTGCGCGCGGGCAGTTGCGTGGCGCCGCTGCACCACCCGGCGCGCATTGCCGAAGAGTGGGCCGTGATCGACAACCTCACCAATGGCCGCGCCGCGATGGCCATTGCCTCCGGCTGGCAGCCCGACGATTTCGTGCTGCGCCCCGAGAACACCCCGCCGCGCAACAAGGCCGCCATGCTGGAGTCCATCCAGGTCCTGCGCCGCCTGTGGCGCGGCGACGCGGTGGAGTTCCCCACCGCCGACGGCAAAACGCTGGCCGTGGTCACGCAACCCCGGCCGGTGTCGAAGGAACTGCCGGTGTGGGTCACCACCGCTGGCAACCCCGACACGTGGAAGGAAGCGGGTGCCATCGGCGCCAACGTGCTCACCCACCTGCTGGGACAGACCGTTGACGAGGTGGCCGGCAAGATCAAGATCTACCACCAGGCATTGCGCGACGCGGGCCATGATCCTGCGAAATTCACCGTCACGCTGATGCTGCACACCTACATCGCAGGCACCCGTGATGCAGCGCGTGAAACCGCTCGCGCTCCCATGAAGGACTACCTGCGCAGCGCGGCCGGTCTTATCAAGCAATACGCCTGGGCATTCCCGGCGTTCAAGAAGCCCGTGGGCGTGAGCAACCCGTTCGAGCTGGACCTGCGTTCGCTGAACGACGAGGAAATGGAAGGCATCCTGGACTTCGCCTTCCAGCGCTACTTCGAGGATTCGGGCCTGTTCGGCACCGTGGACGATTGCCTGCAGCGCGTGGAAGAACTCAAGCGCATCGGCGTCGGTGAAATTGCCTGCCTGATCGACTATGGCATTCCGAGAGAACAGGTGCTGGAAGGCCTGCGCCCGCTGGCCGAGGTGCTGCGGCGCTCGAACCAGCCGGTCGCCATACCGGAAGACGACTTCTCCATCGCCGCCCAGATCCTGCGCCACAAGGTCACCCACCTGCAGTGCACGCCCAGCATGGCGCGCATGATCGCCATGAACGACGAAGCCCGTGTGGCCCTGGCCCGGGTGAAGCACATGATGATCGGCGGCGAAGCCCTGCCAGGCACTCTCGTGGCGGAGCTCGGCAAGGTCACGTCGGCCTCCATCGAGAACATGTACGGGCCCACCGAAACCACGATCTGGTCGTCCACGGAAACCGCCGGCACCAGCGAAGCCGTCGTGAACATCGGCCGCCCGATCGCCAACACGCAGTTCTATGTGCTCGACGAGAACCAGCAGCCCGTGCCGGTGGGCGTGCCGGGCGAGCTGTACATCGGCGGTGATGGCGTCACGCGCGGCTACTGGCAACGCGCCGACCTGACCGCCGAACGTTTCCCGGCGGACCCCTTCGTCAAGCCCGCACACGCCGCCCCTGCTGGCGCACGCATGTACCGCACGGGCGACCTGGCGCGCTGGCGCAAGGACGGCCGCATCGACTTCCTCGGCCGTGCCGACTTCCAGGTCAAGATCCGCGGCTACCGCATCGAGCTGGGCGAAATCGAGGCGGTGCTGGAATCCGCGCCAGGCATCCGCCAGGCCGTGGTGGTCGCGCGCGAAGACCAGCCCGGCGACGTGAGGCTGGTGGCCTACCTGCGCACCGACCCCGGCCTCTCCGTCGACCGCCTGGGGGACTGGACGGCCGAGCGCTTGCCCGCTCACATGGTGCCAGCGCACTTCATGACGGTGGACGAGTTCCCGCTCACACCCAACCGCAAGGTCGACCGCAAGGCCCTGCCCGCGCCCTCGCAGAACACGATGCGCGAGCGCACGGAAGTTTTTGTGGCGCCAGAGAACGAGATCGAAAGCAAGATCGCCGAGATCTGGTCGCGCGTGCTCGGCGTGCCGAAGGTCGGCTCGAAGGACAACTTCTTCGCGCTCGGCGGCCACTCGCTGCTGGCGGTGCAGGCGCACCGGGAGATCCGGCAGGCCCTGAACACCACGCGCCTGAGCATCACCGACATCTTCCGCTTCCCCACGCTGTCGGCCCTTGCCGGCCACCTGGACGACAAGCCGAAGGACAACCCGCAAGCCGCAGCCGAATCCGCCGAGCGCGCACAGATGCGCACCGACGCCATGTCGCGGCGGCGGGCGATGCGGGCTGGCAAGCAGACCGAGCAAGGCTGATGGTTGCTCCGACCGACCTCATGGGAAAAACGCTGCAGCAACTGCACCGGCAACTGACCGTGCTGCTGGGGCCGCGCGTGGGTGTGGCCTGCACGGACGTGCATGGTGACCCCGAAAGCCTGTACCCCGAAGAGTTCAGCACCATTGCCCGCGCGGTTCCGCGGCGCCAGCGCGAATACGCCGCAGGTCGCAGTGCCGCCCGGCAGGCCATGGTGGCCATGGGCTGGCCCGCGGCGGCGGTTCGCAGCGCCGCTGATCGCTCACCCGTCTGGCCAGCCGGTGTGGTGGGGTCGATCGCCCACACGCACAGCGCCTGCGTGGCGGTGGTGGCACGACAGACAGACATGGCGACCGTCGGCATCGACCTGGAAGACAACCAGCCCATTGAAGCCGATCTGTGGCCAACCATTTGCACGCCTGCAGAATTGACTTTCCTGCTCACCCAGCCGGCGCATCGACAAGGTGTGCTGGTCAAGCACCTGTTTGCCGCCAAGGAAGCCGTTTACAAATGCCAGTTTCCACTCACGCAGCGGATGCTGGACTTCCAGGAGGTGGAGGTCGTGTTTGATCCCGGTTGCATGCCATCGCGCTTCCAGACGGTGATTGATGGTCTGACCGCCCCCATGAAGATGACAGGTTCGTTTTTGCAATGCGGCGAACTGATCGCCGCCTGCTGCTGCCTCCCGGCCGGTTCTGATGTTGCCTCGCCTTCGTCCCTGGAACTGGCGGAGACGGAGGTGATTGCCTGATGACCGCGAGCAACACACTGCTGATCTATGCCCCGGTGCCACTGTTCCACAGCCCGGAGGGTTATTGGCTGGAGGACCAGGCCTGCAACGGCCTGCGGCTCTGGGCCGAAAACTTCTCGCGCGTGATTGCCATGCACCCGGTCGAGTACGGCAAGCCTCCACCGAGCTGGATACCGGTTCGCTCCTCGGCCATCGACTTCGAGCGCGTGGAGCTGGTGGGGTTGCCTACGGCCTACCGCCCTGACCAGTTCATGCGCCACTACGCATCCATTCGTGGCCGGATTGGCGAGTTGATCGACCGGGCCGACTATCTGTCGTTCTCCATCGGTGGGCTTTTTGGCGACTGGGGTTCGGTGGCTTCCTTCGAAGCCCATCGCAAGCAGCGGCCCTTTGCCGTCTGGACCGACCGGGTCGAATCGGAAGTCGTGCGGCGAACCGCTCAGTCGGCCCGGTCGCGCAAGGCCCGCCTGCGGGCGGCGCTGACGCATCGGCCCATGGCCATGCTGGAACGCGCGGTGATCCGACGCTCCAGCCTGGGCCTTTTCCACGGCGCCGAAACCCACGCGACCTATGCGCCCTACGCGCGCGTGTCAGAGGTCGTCCACGACATCCATCTGCGCGCGGAAGACCGGATTCCACAGGAACTGCTTGCCGCCAAGGTGGCCTCGGCCGCTCAGGGGCCGCTGCGCATCACCTATCTTGGGCGGGCAGACCCCATGAAAGGTCCGGAAGACTGGATCGAGGTCATGGCCCGGCTTCACGCCGCTGGCGTCAGCTTCCAAGCCACCTGGCTCGGCGACGGAGAACGGCTCGCCGACATGCAGGAGCGGGTGAAGCGCCTCGGGCTGGAACAGCACATCTCCCTGCCAGGGTTTCTCAGGAGCCGCGAGGACATTCTGGAGGCCCTGCGTCAGACCCAGGTCTTCGTGTTCTGCCACAAGACGCCCGAGTCGCCACGCAACCTGATCGAGTCGCTTGTGTGCGGCACGCCGATCGTGGGATACGACAGCGCATTTCCGCGAGACCTGATCGCCGAGCACGGCGGCGGCATCCTGACCCCACTCGACGACGTCGAGGCATTGAGCTCGGCGCTGATCGGTTTGTCGCGGGACCGGGGACAGCTTGCCAGCCTGTTCGAGCGCGCGGCGCAGGATGGCGAGCCGTTCAACGACATGGCCGTCTTCAAACATCGCAGCGATATCATCAAACAACACCTGAGCCCGGCATGAGGCCGGCTCAAATTCTCTGCACAACACGGAAACAAATGAAGCATGCCCTGAAATACGCCCTGGTGCTGCTCCTGAGCGCCTGCGGATGGCAGAAGACGCTGGAGCCGGCCGCGCTCGAACAGCTGTACGCCGAGCCCTTGTCTGCCCCTGACAAACCCCTGCGCGTTTTCCACATAGGCCACAGCCTGGTCGGCCGCACCATGCCATTCATGCTCGAGCAACTGGCGGGCCCGGGGCACGACTACCGGTCCCAGTCGGGTTGGGGCGCCAGCCTGCAATCGCATTGGGAGCCAGATATTCCAGTGAATGGCTCGGAGGTGGAAAACGCGCACGACCGCTACCAGGACGCCAAGGTGGCCATCGCCGAAGGCCGCTTCGATGCGCTGGTGCTGACCGAGGCGGTCGAGATCAAGGACTCCATCAAATATTTCGACAGCCCCAAGTACATCCGGCGCTGGGCAATCGATGCCCACAAAGCCAATCCAGCCATTCGCGTCTATCTGTACGAAACCTGGCACGAGCTCAACGACCCGGCCGGCTGGCTGGAGCGACTCGACCACGATCTCGGCACCTACTGGGAAGGCGTTCTGCTGGCGCAGGGGTTGGCCCATGGCGATGCCGGAACGGTCTACGTGATCCCGGCCGGACAGGTGATGGCACGCCTCGTCCGGAGGCTCGAAAAAACCGGCGGATGGCCCGGACTGCAAAAGCGCGAAGACCTGTTCCACCGCGAACCCGACGGAAAACAGGACATGATCCACCTCAGCGACCTGGGTGCCTACCTCGTTGCCCTGACCCACTATGCGGTGCTGTACCACCGCAATCCACTCGGCCTGCCTCATCAACTGAAGCGCGCGGATGGATCTGCGGCAGATGCCCCATCGGAAGAAGCGGCACGGGTGATGCAGGAAGTGGTCTGGGAGGTCGTGACCGGTTACCCCAAGACCGGAGTCCGTGCGACGCCGTGACACCCGGAAGGCCATGCGGGAAACGCAGCGGCAACTGAACTGTTGCAGCATCTTTTCGTCGCACTGCCAACAACCCGAGCGCCAGCCAAGGCGGCTCATCCTTGTCTGAAGGCCCTGCTCTGCCTCCGGTTTGTATTCAATCAACATGGAATGCTATTCATGGCAGCAGAAGACACCAGCACCGCCAGCCTCCCCCAGGTTGAATCGGTTCCAGGCCTCAGGACTTATTGGGACTTCAACCCAAGCCCGGTATCCCTGCGCCATAAATGGCAGCGCCTGACGGCCCATCTGTGGCGTAGAGTCGATCGGCCATCGTACAAACTGATTTCAAAGCCCTATCCCGCCAAACGCTGGAATCTCTATTTCGTGTATTGCCCGGATGGCACACTGAGCGCCGCACACAGGTACACCCTTGACAGCCTCCGCTCCACCGGCCACCCATTGTTGATCGTCTGTGGGACCTCTTCGCCCGAAAAGATTCCTGCCGAACTCCAATCATCATGTGATGCACTGTATTGGAAAGATCTGCCTGGTTACGATTTTTCAGCCTTCAGAGTTGCCTTGGAGGCCATCTGCGAATACTCACCCGGTGCAACGGTGTTCATGATGAACGACTCGGTTTTCGGACCGTTCTCGGACATCAATCCATACGTTGAACATGCACCTTGGGAACTGACCGGCTTCAGTGCTTCGTCTCTTGGGGAAAATCATATTCAGTCGTTCGCCTTCATTGTCAAGAATCTGACAGGGCAAGTGCTCAAAAATTTCGACGAGGTATTTCTACCAGACTCTGCCTACAATGAATTGGGCGATGTCATCTTGTCCCAAGAGTTGAAATTGGCGCGCGTCGGTTCATACAACCAGTCTGTGGGCAGCTACTGGTACAACCCGGATCGGGAAGGGTTCGACCCGATGCTTCACATCCCGTTTGACATGGTGAACGCGGGCTTGCCATTCCTGAAAAGATCCCTGCTTGGAAAGATGTCGAAGTTCCAGAACCCTCAGGAAGTTCGGGAGTTTCTGCTGAACAAGGGGCACCCAGCGGAGCCGGCCAAATGAAATGCAGCCCTTTCAGAATGCCCATCCGCGATTCGAAGCCAAGCCCATGAAGCTGACTCAACACATCAAGCGACACATAAAACAGATTGTCTTTGAGACAAGACTTCATTGGGACCGCTTCAGGAATCCGGCGAGTCGACCCTGTGTACTGATCTTCCCGTCCAATCAACCATGGGACGCCGCATCCAATCTGCGTGCCTGGCTGATCACATCGGAGCTCCGGCAGAAGGGCTGGAGGGTAGTGATCATTCCGGAGCCCTTGTCCTTGCAACAGCGGCGGCGGATTATCCGCCTGGAACAACCGGATGTTCTTTTGCTGCAGCAGACGCGCCACATCCTGAATCAACCAAAATTGTATCGACCTTACCCATGCGTACTGGATGCAGATGATGGTGATTTTCTGGACCCAAAATACAATGAAAGAATCGCCGAAAGCGCCAGAGATGCGGCTGCCGTGATCGGTGGCAGCAGATTCGTTGCTTCGTGCCTGGCAAGAGAAAATGCCGTCGCACACGTTTTATGGACTTGCACGCCTCGTCCTCAACGGCCGCCAGACACCAGACCGGAAGACCGGCCAGCCGTCATCGCCTGGGCTCACTCTTCGCCACTTAATTATCCCCATGAAGCGGCTTTTGTCAGACAGGTGATGACTCTGGTTTGCCAACAGATACCCTGTGAATTCTGGCTCTTCGGGACAACGGAAAATGAGGCTGAAGCGTGGTTCTCCCCCATCCGGCAGGCGGGCGGGAAATGCGTCGCCATTCCCCCGTTGGGTTATGAAGAATATCTCCAGAAGGTTTCCATGGCAGCGATCGGGCTGCAGCCGATTGCACCCGAAAATGCATTCTCCCAAGGAAAATCGTTCGGAAAGTTGCTGGCTTATCTGTCAGGTCAGGTGGCTGTCGTGGCGTCCCACTCCGTTGATCACCCCATCTTTTTCAAGAATGGCGTTAACGGAATGTTGCCCCATCACGACCCGGCTGCCTGGTGCGAAGCAATTTGCCAGATTCTCCGAGACAAAACCTTTCGCTACCGCATCGCAAACCAGGGATGGGAGGACTTTCACAGCAGACTCACGACAGATGTTTTCTCTGATCTGCTTGACCCGATATTGCGCGAAGCCGCTGGCTTGCCTCTCAACAACGATCATGAGATGAAGCTGAAGAAGACGCTGCTGAAACTTCCGGCCAAGGGCATCTGAGATTCAGAAAACGACGCAGCCAGAATGAAGAAATCCGTGGACAGGGGAACCCCATCCACGGATCATGATTGGCGCAGACTAACTTGCGTTACTGATAATAGAATGGGCCAACCCATTCAGCAGGCAGCAACTGATAAGAGTTGTTGAACTGGTTGATATTTGGCGAACCACCATCTGCCCGGGTATTTCCACGTGAGGTCATCCGGCGTCCCATGAGAATGAACTCGGTGTTCGTGTTGGGACCACGGTGGAAGACGTTGTTTTCGAGAAGCACGTCTTCCAGGCCCTGGCGACTTTGCGCACCGTTGTTCTCAGGGCTGGCGCCACCGATGAACGAGTTGTTGTCGGCGGCATCACCCAGGCGGTTATTGGCAATGACGATCTGTCGTGAAGCCCAGGAATTTCCAGAAATCGCATAGTTGTCATTGTAATCACCCAGCCCACCGGAGTGGATCTTCAGGGCAACTCGAACACCGTCAGAAGACCGGCCGCGCAATGCATTGTGGGCAATGTAGCCTTTGTGCATGCCATAGATGCGAACGGTATGTTGCTGAGCCGTTCCCATGTCGTTGCCCAACAGGACAAAACGACTGCCCTCTCCGACCATGTTCATGAGCGGGTTGGCCGTGCTGCCACGCACGTGGTTCTCTACAACGAAAAGCTCTCTAGGTTGGTAATACTGATTGGCAGGCAAGGTGAAATTCTGGACGATGTAACCTAGGGCACTCGCGATATTGATCTGGGCCACGCCAAAATCACCCGTTGGCACCTCGAATGTGTTTCGAAGCAGAAGCAATCGGGACATCGTCACGACCTGTTCAAAACGATTCAAGATGGTGAGATCCATGACGGATATGTCCCGCGGGAACGACGTCGAAGTCGGGCGCATCGAGCCCACAGAGATACTGCTGACACGCGGTTTTTCCCCGGTGCCAAATGCCCCGATCTGCACATTCTCGCTGCCATGGGCAATGCTGATCGAGCCAAACGTTTCCCCACGCCGCAGCAAGACACGGCGATTGTTGAACGTGGCCGTACCGGGCAATGCAGACACCTGGGATGCACCACTGGGGCAACCCGAGAAATTCGAAGAGGCAGAAACGCATACCGTTCCGGTGCCGGCGTACACGGAATTGGCGTCGCGCACCTCTACGGTGATGGTTCTCTCCGAATAGTCGCCCGCTTGGTCAATTGCCCGAACCCGCACTTGATACGAACCAGGCTGGTCATACACATATGCCGCAATGGGTCCACCCGTCTGGGTGTTCTTTGGCAGACCAGAAATCGGCCATGTTGCACCACGCTCATCGCCAAAGTTGAACGTATAGCGCACGTTGTGGAACGGGTGCTGACTGCTGAGGCTGGAGGTTGTACCGGTGGCATCGAAGTGAACCGCCAGCGGTGCGGTACCGGTCACTCGACTTGCCTCGAGTTGCGCAACGATCGAGCGAGAGGTCTGGCCCGTCGCTGGAGCCGGTGCGGGGGCTGGAGCCGGTGCGGGGGCTGGAGCCGGTGCGGGGGCTGGGGCTGGAGCCGGTGCAGGGGCTGGAGCCGGTGCAGGGGCTGGTGAAGCGGGCGTCGTTGGTTTGGGAGCGGGAGCCGGGGTCTGAGCAACAGCGTCTCCGATGATCGCACCGCCACTGGAACTATCGCCACCGCCGCCACCGCCACCGCAGGCACTCAGCACGGACACGAACAGGAAAGTCAACGGCAGACTGGACAAACGAGCTCGCGACGCGAGCACTGGATTGAATCTAGTGGTCATAAGGCTCATCAAAAATAGGATCGACGGTGGAGCTTGACAGTCACCACCCCACCGCATGACCGCCAATAAGGCCGGATAGAAGCGAGGTCGGAGTAAAGTGTCGCTTACCCTGCCGTTGGGATGGCAGGCCGAACAGAACAGCGGACGAAGCCACCGAATGAACGGAGTATCTCCGCTCGGCTGGCGCGCTCAATCACCTCAGGTTAATCCGCGTAAGGAGTTGTGCGCCAATATGCGCGCCGCACCCGCGCACATCCCCATGCGAGCAGCCTTGCACCCACGCACCCAGCCGCGTGTCACAATTCCTTACGCTTAATCCTGATGAGGCCTATGCCAGCATTAGCGACAAAGCAGTCGAAATATTATCTGCGACACCAGTTATAACAAGAAAGTTCTGAAAATCGTTTTTCGGCTCACTTGTTCATCGCCAATGACCCACGGGAACGGCATTGCCCCCCAACGCACCACGCTATCAACGCAATGAAATCCACTCAGATCGACGCATCCTTGGGCGTGGTGGTCATTGGAAGAAACGAAGGTGAGCGGCTCCGGCTCTGCCTGGAGTCCGTGCGGCGCCTTGCGTCACAGATCGTCTATGTCGATTCCGGGTCGACCGACCAGTCGAGAAGCATGGCGGCCGAGATGGGCGCCAGTGTGATCGAGCTGGACATGTCGTCTCCGTTCACCGCTGCCAGAGCCCGCAACGAGGGCGCTTTCCGCCTCCTCGAACAACAGCCGGCCACCGAATACATCCTCTTCGTTGACGGAGATTGCGAGGTCGTTCCCGGCTGGCTGGAAGCCAGCACGCAGTTCCTGAGGGAGCATCCGGAATGTGCTGTCGCTTGCGGTCGTCGGCGAGAGCGATTTCCACAACAGACCCTCTACAACCAGCTGTGCGACCAGGAGTGGGACACGCCCATTGGAGAGGCAAAGCAGTGCGGCGGCGATGCCCTGATGCGCGCAAGCGCTTTCGCGGCCGTGAACGGTTATCGCGACGGGATGATCGCGGGCGAAGAGCCGGAGCTCTGCGTTCGGCTCCGGCAAAAGGGTTGGTCCATCCACAGGTTGAACCACGAGATGACGCTCCACGACGCGGCCATCACGCGGTTTGACCAGTGGTGGAAGCGCAGCATGCGGGCAGGTCATGCCTATGCGGAAGGCTCGTGGCTGCACGGAGGCCCGCCCGAGCGCCATTGCGTGGCCGAGACACGCAGGGCACTCATCTGGGGCTTGGGCATTCCTCTCGTGATCCTGGCATTGGCACTGTTCTGGGGACCCGCATGGCTGCTCCTCCTAGGCATCTACCCCCTGCAATTCCTGCGTCTGTGGCGAAAGACGGGTTCGCGTGTCACGGCATGGTTCATGCTCCTGGGCAAGTTCGCCGAAACCGTGGGCATCCTGAAGTTCCACTGGACCAGGATCCGGGGCGGGTCTGCCCGGATCATTGAATACAAGTAGCGAGGCGTCCACTTGACTCAAGGCTTGATAGGCATATGGTCTCCCGGGATCGGAGACCCAACGGTAGGGGGATGGCTCACGGTGCTCCTGTATGCCGCTGCGGCCGCTTCCGTCTGGGTATTGTTGAAACGGGTGGATTTCACACGCCGGGAGCGCGAGCAATGGGTCTGGCGCTGTCTGCTGGTAGGACTGATCTTCCTCGGAATCAACAAGCAGCTTGACCTGCAAAGCGCGTTGACCGAACTGGGTCGCATTGTTGCCCGGGATCAGGGGTGGTATGAGAACCGCGCACAGGTCCAGGAGGCCTTCATCGCCGGCACGGGCATTCTCGGCCTGACGCTGCTGGCGGCCTTCATCTCACTGGCCTGGGGAGCCCCTGGCGCGACGCTTTCTGCACTTGCGGGTGGGTTCGCGTTGCTGGTGTTCGTGATGGTGCGTGCAGCGTCGTTCCATCACATTGATCGGCTTTTGAGCCTCGACCTGGCGGGGCTTAAATACAACTGGATCATCGAAATGGGCGCCCTTGTGTGGATTCTGGCAAGCGCCACGCTGCGGCGTCGCGTTGCGTGATGTATTCACCTGCCATGATCTTCGCGTCCCCTTCCCTTACCCGCTCGCGCCTCACAGGCGCACGGAGCCTGCAATGAGAAAAGTCAAGCACTTCGTGCGTGATACGGCCGCGGAAATTCTCCACGCCACCGGCATCACACGCCCCGCCGTCCGGGCCAAGGACAAGCTCACCATCGCGACCTTCCATCGCGTGCTGCCTGCGCCGCTTCTCGCGCAATACCCGTTGCCCGGCATCGCAGTGACGCCCGAGGAATTCCAGCGATTCCTGGAGGTCTTCCAGGAACACTACACCTTGGGCAGCCTGCATGAAAGCGAGAAGCTGCACCAGTCCGGGCAGGCTCTGGAGAAGCCGCCCATGGCGATCACTTTCGACGATGGCCAGCTCGACAACTACCAGTTCGCATTGCCCGTGCTGAACGCCATGGGTGTTCACGCGAGCTTCTTTGTCGTGACCGATGCCATTGAAAACAATGAAGTGCTCTGGCACGACAGGATCGGCTACGCCGTGCAAAAGCTCCAGCAGCGCGATGCTGCCGCCCTGCAGGCCTGGCTCTCAGAAGTGGGTGTGCAAGGCAACACATCCGATCCCGTGTATGCGGCAATCGCTGCGGCCAAATTGCTCGATCCCGGTGAGCGCGGTGGGCATGTGGACCGGCTTGAAAAGCTTTCAGGCTCCCACATCCGGCCCGAATGGGACGGCATGATGACCTGGGACCAGATCAGGGAGATGCGTTCAGCCGGGCACGAGATCGGTTCGCACAGCACCAGCCACCCCATCCTGCCGCTGGTTTCCGACGAAGAACTGCGGCACGAGATCGACCAGTCCCGAAGTCTGCTGGAAGCGCAAATAGATCACGAAGTCCGCTCCTTCTGCTATCCGAACGGCGACTATGATGAACGCGTCAGTGCGTGCGTGCGCAAGGCCGGCTATGAACTTGCAGTGACCACGCGTTACGGCATCAACCCCAGAGACAGCGATCCCTACAGCCTTCGGCGGATCGATCTTCAAAGTGGGTACGGAAAGAATACAGCCGGCACATTCAGAGCGAGCGGACTTCTTCTGCGCATGACGGGCCTTCTGCCCGGCATGTCCTGAACGCACCGCGCCCCTGAAAACACCGGAGATTGGACAGCATGAAAAACGAGCGTTCCTACGTGTTGATCTCCCCCTGTCGCAATGAATCCCGCTATATGCGCGAAACACTCGACTCGGTGCTTGCGCAGTCGGAGCCCCCGACGAAGTGGGTCATCGTCGACGATGGTTCGACCGACGACACGCCAGACATCCTGCGGGAATACGCGGCGAAACACGACTGCATCCAGATCGTCACCCGCAAGGACCGCGGGCACCGCGCGGTGGGCCCGGGTGTTGTCGATGCGTTCTATGCCGGCTATGAAGCGATCAACCCATCCGACTACACGTTCCTCTGCAAGCTGGACCTGGACCTCCGCATCCCGCCCCGGTACTTCGAGATCCTGATCGACCGCATGGTGGCCGACCACCGCCTGGCCACGTGCAGCGGCAAGGCGTATGTCATGGAAAACGGCCAGCTCGAACCCGAGCGGCACGGTGACGACACGTCCCTGGGCATGACGAAGTTCTACCGCACCACGTGTTTCCAGGCCATCGGCGGCTTCGTGCGAGAAGTGATGTGGGACGGCATCGACAACCATCTGTGCCGGATGCGGGGCTGGGTCGCACGCAGCTGGGATGAGCCGGACCTGCGGTTCGTTCATCTCCGGCCCATGGGTTCCAGCCAGGACAGCATCTATGTCGGCCGCATGCGCCATGGCTACGGCCAGTACTTCATGGGCACCGGGCTGGTGTTCATGACAGCCAGCGCGCTCTCCCGCGTCAACCAGAAGCCCTACGTGGTCGGCAGCGCGGCCATGCTCTGGGGCTGGATCAAGGCGGCGCTTCAGCGCAAACCGCGCTACGAGAACCTGGCGTTCCGGCGCTTCCTGCGGCAATACCAGTGGCGCAGCTTGCTCATGGGCAAGGAAAAGGCACTGCAAACCATGGAGCGCGGCAACTGATGTGCGGCATCGCAGGAATCATCGGGGCGCCCACCGAGAACAATCAGGCGGCCTTGCGCCGCATGACGGATGCCATGCGCCAGCGCGGGCCCGACGACCAGGGCTTCTGGACATCGCCGGTCCATCCGGATGGACACAGCGTCATGTTCGGGCACCGGCGGCTGGCGATCCTGGATCTTTCCCCCCTGGGCGCCCAGCCCATGATCCACCCGGGGACCGGCGACGCCACCGTCCTCAACGGCGAGATCTACAACTTCCAGGCCCTGCGGGCTGAGTTGCCCGATGCGCCCGCCGCCCTGCAGTCCTCGGGCGACACGGCCGTGCTGCTGCGAATGCTGGCCACGCATGGCGAGAGCGCCCTGCCCCGCCTGCGCGGCATGTTCGCGTTCGCGTTCTGGAACAAGGCCACGGGGGAAGTGCTGATCGCGCGCGATCCCATGGGCATCAAGCCCCTGTATTTCGCAACGAACCCGTCGGGCGCCGATGACTGGTCCTTCGCGTTCGCATCGGAGGTCAGGCCTCTTCTGGCCTCGCGGCTGATTCGCGCGCCCCGCCTCAACCCCAAGGCCGTGAGTTCGGTGCTGTGGAACGGCTTCACCGTGGCGCCGGAAACCGCCATCACGGGCATCGAATCGCTGCTGCCTGGCGAAGCCATGTGGCTCGACGGCCGCGGGCGCGTGCTCCGCCGGTTCCGCTACTGGCGCCATCCCGAACCCCAGCAGGGGCCGGCTGCCACGCAGGACGAGGTCGAGGCGGCGCTGATGGAGTCGGTCCGCGCCCACATGATCAGCGATGTGCCCCTGGGCATCTTCCTGTCGGGCGGCATCGACTCGTCTGCCGTGGCCAACCTGGCCAAGCGCGCGGGCGCCACCGAAATCAACTCCTTCACGCTCATCTTCGAAGAGGCGGACAGGAACGAGGCCTTCTTTGCAAAGCAGGTGGCCGATGCCGTGGGAACCCGGCACCAGGAAATCCTGCTGACGCAGCAGTCGTTCCTTGATCACCTGGACACGGCACTGGACAGCCTGGACCAACCCAGCTTTGATGGCCTGAACTCCTACTTCATGTCGCGGGCCGTGCGCGATGCCGGGTTCAAGGTGGCCCTCGTGGGCACTGGTGGCGACGAGCTGTTCGGCGGCTATCAGTCGTTCTCCGACATTCCCCGGCTGCATGCAGGGCTGGGCGCGCTGCACAAGCTGCCAGGCGCATTCACTGGGCTCGCCGCCTCCATGGCCCGCGCCTTCGTGGGCCGGCCCAGCCACGGCTACCTGCCACAGACCCGCTGGGCGAAGCTGCCAGCCATGATCGAACAAGGCGGTTCGCTGCTCGGTCTTTATCAGATCGCCTACGCACTGTTCCTCCCGGAAACCCAGCGCGGCCTGCTGCACGAGAGCATCCGGAGCGAGTTCCTGCCCGACGGCCTGCCCAGTATCCGGCGCGACGCGATGCTGGCCGAAATCGAAGGTCGGGAGTCGCTCGACGCAATCAGCGCGATGGAACACCGCATGTTCCTGGGCGAGCGCCTGTTGCGCGACACCGATGCGGCCAGCATGGCCGCATCGCTGGAGACGCGGCTGCCCTTCGTCGACACCGAGCTGCTGTCGGTGGTCAACCGCATGAACACCGGGGACCGCTTCCTGCCCTTGAAGACCAAGCGCGCGCTGAGGCAGGCCGGCCTCAAGGGCCTGGACCCCGCCATGTTCGAGCGGCCCAAATCCGGCTTCGAACTGCCTTTCAACCGGTGGCTGAAAAGCTCGCTGGGCCAGGAAGTGGGCAGCACCCTGCTCGACGCCCCGCTGGTGGCGTCCGCCGGGCTGCAGCCCGAAGCCGTCGCCAGCCTGTGGCGGGCCTTCAGCGCCGGCGCAAAAGGCCTCTACTGGACACGCATCTGGGCGCTCTACGCCCTGATCCGCTGGGTCCGCGTCCACCGAATCACCATCTGACTCATCACCATGCCAGAGCTCCGTGTCGGCTACGTGCTGAGCGAATACCCCAAGGTCAGCCACACCTTCATCCGCCGCGAGATCAACGCGTTGGAGATCGCCGGCATCGCCGTCGAGCGATTCGCCATCCGCGGCTCGAACGAAGACTTGCCTGACCCGGCAGACCAGGCTGAGGAAAGCCGCACCCGCCATGTGCTGGCAAGTGGATTTCCCGCCATGCTGGGCGCCATGCTGTCGATCTGTCTGAAGACACCGGGGCGCGCATGGCGCGCTTTCATGCTGGCCACACGGATGGGCAGGCGCGGCGACCGGCCGATTCCCGTGCACTGGGTCTATCTGCTGGAAGCGGCCCTGATCGCGAAATGGGTGCGCGAATCGTCGGTAACCCACCTGCACGCCCACTTTGGCAGCAACCCCGCCGAGGTCGCCATGCTGGCCGCCGAGCTGAGTGGCATCGGCTTCAGTTTCACCGCGCATGGCACGGTGGAAACCGACAACGCATTGGCCATCAAGCTGCCCGAGAAGATCCGCCGTGCCGCGTTCGTGGTGGCCGTGAGCGAGTACGGCCGCGCCCAGATGATGCGCTGGATACCAGTCGAGCACTGGAGCAAGATCCATGTCGCCCATTGCGGCATCGGCACCGACTTTCTGGAACACGAACACACCGACGTGCCCGACGTCGATCAGTTCGTCTCAGTGGGACGGCTGTCGGGGGAAAAGGGGCACATCGTCCTTATCGATGCGCTGGCCCGGCTGATTGCCGAAGGCCGCTCATGCCGCCTCGTGATGGTTGGCGACGGGCCGCTGCGGCCCGCCATCGAGCAGCGCTGCCGCGCACTTGGCGTGGAGTGCTTTGTCACCATCACCGGCTGGCAATCCGGAGAGGCGATCCGCGAGTGGCTCACAGGCTCAAGGGCCCTTGTCCTGCCAAGCTTCGCTGAAGGACTGCCCGTGGTGATCATGGAATCCCTGGCGCTCGGGCGGCCCGTGATCGCCACCTGGGTGGCCGGCGTGCCGGAACTGGTCCGCGATGGGCAGACCGGCTGGCTGGTTCCAGCAGGCGATGCACCGATGCTTGCTGAGGCCATGCATGCCTGCCTGAACGCGACGCCCGAGAAGATGAGTTCGATGGCAAGCGCCGGAAGAGGCGCGGTGCGCGAACGTCACGATGCCAGGATCGAAGCGCAAAAGCTGGCGGCGCTGTTCCTGTCGACGCCATGAAAATTCAAGGGACGGACTCCTGGTGCACGGAACCGTTTGCGCTGTAGGTTGTCGCCACGTGAGATCGAACACATCTCTCGCGGCCATTCAAGCTTTTGACCATTTGTCACCACACACCTTCAGATAAACTGGAAAACTATCCACGTGTCCAGGTGAGTGGCACGGGTGCACGAGATGCTCCCTGCATTCGCCCCTGAGTCGACCCCAGGTACCGGGCTGATATTCCCTGACTTAGCCCTTCCGAGCTGCCTTGTCCACATTTGCCCGCCTTGTCCGCCAGAAGTCTGAACAGTTCAAGGACCGGCCCGCCGTGGTCCTCTTGCAGGCCAATCTGGAGCCCGCCGAAACGCTCACCTACGCGGAGCTGATCGACACCTCGCAAGTCATCGCCTCGCGCCTGCTTAGCTCGGTTCGCCCAGGCGACCGCGTGCTTCTGGCCTACGACAACTGTCTGGACGCCGTGCTGCTTTTCTGGGGGTGCCTGATGGCCGGCGTGGTGGCGGTTCCCGCGCCCGCACCCGAGTCGCGCCGCTCAAGAATCAGCTGGCGCAGGCTGCAGTCGATGTGCGAGGACGCGCAGGTGTCCATGGCCTTTACACGGGATGAACACCTGGCGGACGCGCAGACGCAGGTTCCTCAGGTGAAGTGGTCAACGCTGGATGAGCTGGGCAACTGGCGTGAGTCCGCACCAGCCGACGCGTCCAGCATCGAAGCCCCGGAGCCGGACCGCATCGAGGACATCGCCTATCTCCAGTACACCTCGGGCTCGACCGGGCAACCCCGGGGCGTTCAGATCACGCATGGCAACCTGATTGCCCAATGCGAAGCGCTGGCTCTGGCCACGGACGTGGATGCAGAAGCGTCGTCGGCCCGAACGCTCACATGGCTGCCGTGGTTTCACGACTATGGGCTGGTCCACGGCCTGCTGGCGCCCGCTTACACCGGCTCCACATCCTTCCTGATGTCGACGCAGCAGTTCCTGATCCGGCCGCTTCGCTGGCTGGAAGCGATTGCCAGACACGACATTACCCACAGCGGCGCACCGGATTTTGCATATGAGGCCTGTGCGAACGCGTTGGCCCGGTCGCCCGACTGGGACTTCCGCCTCGACCAGTGGAAGCTCGCCACCTGCGGGGCCGAACCCATCCGGCCGACAACACTCAGGCGCTTTTCCGAAACCTTCTCTCGTTTCGGCTTCAGGCCCAATGCCTTCTCACCCTCCTACGGTCTGGCGGAAGCGGTCCTTGGGGTTTCTCTGGGCGACGCCAGGGAGACCCCGAAGACACTGTGGGTCGACCGGAAATCCATGGAGGAGCACCACCTGGTGCAGGAGACGTCGACCGCAGCGGAAGGCTCCCGGGAGCTGGTCGGCAGCGGCAGGGTGCTGCCCGGCATGGAGGTGCGCATCGTTCACCCCGACACCCGCGTTCCATGCCAGGCCAGCGAAGTGGGCGAAATCTGGGTGCGCGGGCCGAGCGTGGGCAGCGGCTACTGGAATCAGCGCGAAGCCACTGCCGAGCGGTTCGCCGGCGTGCTGAATGAGCCTGGGTCTGCCCACACCTTTCTGAAAACAGGCGACCTTGGATTCCTCAAGGATGGGGAGCTGTTCGTCACGGGACGGCACAGCGATCTGATCATCGTTCACGGCCGCAATCTCCACCCGCAGGATCTGGAAGACACGGCACTGGCGGCGTCCACCTGGGTCAGACCCAAAGGCACCGTGGCATGTGCAGTGGAGCATGCGGGCCGCGAACATGTTGTGCTTCTGGTCGAGTGCCGCAGCCAGCTGGCCGCCAGCAACACAGGACAGCTGCAGGCAGACCTGCGCCGCGCGATTGCAGAGGCCCACGAAATCGATCTGCTGGACGTCGTGCTCCTGCGGGGTGGCGTGCTGCCCCGCACGTCTAGCGGCAAGCTGCAACGGCGTGAAGCCCGCAGGATGTACCTGGCCGGGGAGCTGGAACCGAACCAGCTGAAGATTTCCCATCCCGGTCCACAACCTGCACCCGGGCATCCCGAGCCGGACGCCGCTCTGGTGGACCAGCTTGCCGAGCTGTGGGCGGATGTGCTCAACGTGCCACACGTGCCTGCTGATGCGCACTTCCTGATGCTGGGCGGCGACTCTCTGACCGGCACGCAGCTGGTGTCCAGGGTGCGCGCACGCTGGAATGTGGATCTGCCCATTTCAGCACTGTTCGCCGATCCGAGCCTGCGTGGCATGGCGAGCGCACTGGCCGCATTGCTGGCCACGGGCAATGCTCAGCGCGACACGCCTCTCACCGTGACAGCGCCCGATCCTGAGGCGCTGACACAGCTGTCGTACTCGCAGGAGCGCATGTGGTTCATGCAGACGCTGGCCCCAGCCAGCAGCGCCTACAACGTCCCGCTCGCTCTGCAGCTGCTGGGGCCGGTCGATGCGGACGCGCTCGAGCAGGCGCTCCAGGCCCTTGTCAATCACCATGAAATCCTGCGGACGAGGTTCATCACCACCGACCTGGGTCCTGTCGCAAGCGTGTTGGAGGATTGCAGTTTCCAGCTCACGCGACTGGACGCAACAGAAGCAGACAACAAGACTGCATTGCCCGATCTGCTGAGCGAACTGAGCCAGAAAACCTTCCAGTTGGATCGGTGGCCTCTGATGCGCGCCTCGCTGATCCGCACCGCGCCAGACAGCCACATCCTGCTGGTTGTGTTGCACCACATCGTGGCCGATCAGTGGTCGTTCTCGGTGCTGGGCCGGGACCTGAGCGCGGCCTATCGCCGCATGCGTGCTGGCGCCGCGCCGGATATTCCGGGCCCACCCTTGCAATTCGCCCGCTACGGCATCTGGCACCGCCATTGGTTCGAAGCCGAACGCCAGCAACGGGACACGGCGTACTGGAGCCAGCGCCTCAATGGCCTGAGGCCCATTGCCCTCGTGCCCGATCGGCCCCGTCCGCGCCTGCCCAGTTTCCGTGGTGGCAGTGTGCGTCTTGCGTTGCCACCGGGCATCACGGACGCGCTGGCTTCGCACGCCGCAGGCCAGGACGCCACACTGGCCATGGCGCTGCTGGCGGTCTTCAAGGTCTTTCTCTGGAAGCACACCGGACAGACCGATCTGGCCATCGGCATGCCGATCGCCAACCGGCACCATCCAACATCCGAGAACCTCATCGGCACCCTGGTCAACACCCTGATCGTCCGCACCTCGCTTGACGAGGATCCCGACTTCAATGCGGTCTTGCAGCGGGTCAAGACCACGGCACTCGAGGCCTACGAGCACCAGGACATGCCCTTCGAGCTGCTGGTCCGCACGCTGGACCACAAGCGCGACCCCAGCCAGCCGCCCCTGTTCAACGTGATGTTCAACCTGGTCAACACGCCTGTGCGCGATGTGGACTTCGGGGACCTGAGCTGGTCGCGCGTGGACGTGAACCGTCGCTCGTCGCAAGTCGATCTGACCGTGGTGGTCGATCCCCAGTTCGACCGATCCCTCGTGCTGGAGTACGCAACGGACCTGTTCGAAGCGGAATCCGTGCAGCGCATGGGCCATCAGTTCCTGAACCTGCTCCAGTCCGCAGTGGCCCACGCCAGCACGCCGGTGTCGCAATGGTCGCTGCTGGACCGACCTCAACAGCAACAGGTGCTGTCCTGGGGTGCCGGCCCGAAGCCCGAAGATGAAGCGGTCGGGTTGGCGTCGCTGCTTGAACGCGGTCTGCAGGTCGATCCGGATGCCACTGCGCTCGTGTTCGGAAAGCAACGCCTTTCCTACCGGGAGCTGGATGAGGCCTCTCGGCACCTGGCAGAGCAACTGCGTGCAAACGGATTCACAACCGGGTGTCGCATCGGGCTGTACCTGCCCAGATCCACCGAGCTGATCGTTGCCCTGCTCGCGAGCATACGAAGCGGCGCGACCTATGTGCCGCTGGACCCCACGTATCCCGAAGACCGCATCGCCTATCAGATCGAGGACGCCAGCCTCTCGCTCATCATCGGCAACCAACAGTCCCTCTCCACCTTGCGTGCCACCCCGGTGCCGCGCCTGTCGATGAACGACGGCTGGGCCAACCCGCCACCTCGCGCGCGCCAGGACGCCGTGCAGGCGAATCCCGCCTACCTGATCTATACATCGGGCTCCACCGGTCGCCCCAAGGGCGTGTGCGTGCCACAGCACGCCGTTGTCAATTTCCTGCGGAGCATGGCCCGGGAACCGGGCCTGCAGAAGGGTGACCAGGTCCTGGCCGTCACCACCCTGGGGTTCGACATTGCGGTGCTGGAGCTGCTGCTGCCCTTGAGCGTGGGCGCCACCATCGTGCTGGCGTCCGACAGTGAAGCGGCCGATGGCGCCAGCCTGAAAGCATTGATTGATAGCCACGCCATCACCGTCATGCAGGCCTCACCATCGCGCTGGCACCTGCTGCTTGAAGCCGGCTGGTCGAAGACGCCGGGCATGCGCGCCCTCGTCGGGGGCGAACCGCTGCCGCCGACACTGGCAACCGACCTCTTGCAGCGATGCGACCAGGTCTGGAACATGTATGGCCCCACCGAAACCACCGTGTGGTCCAGCTGCTGGCGAGTGCAACCCGACCAGCCCATATCACTCGGAACGGCGATCGATCACACCCTGATCCTGGTGCTCGATGAAGCCGGCCAGCTCACGCCGCCCGGCGCCTGGGGAGAGATCTGGATCGGCGGCACCGGCGTGGCCGACGGCTACTGGCAACGGCCCGAACTCACCAGCGAGCGGTTCCAGGTGCTTGAGGCGTTCGACGCAGCGCCCTGCTACCGCACGGGCGACCGCGGACGCTGGCGCCATGACGGATCGCTCGAGCACGGCGGGCGCCTGGACCATCAGGTCAAGCTGCGCGGATTCCGGATCGAGCTGGGTGAAATCGAAGCCTTCCTGGCCAGCCAGCCCGAGGTCCAGCATTGCGTCACACTGGTGCGCGAGGACAGCCCTGGCAACCAGCGGCTGGTCGCGTACATCGTGTCCCCTCAGGCGTCCATTGATTTTGAACCGCTTCGCAGCCGTGCACGCCTGTGGCTGCCGGATCACATGGTCCCCGCCGTCTTCGTGCAGGTCCCTGCACTGCCCGTCCTGCCGAATGGCAAGATCGACCGACAGTCATTGCCACCGCCCGGCCACGACGCCTGGACCGCTGGTGGCAGTCGGGCACCCGGCAGCGAAACCGAGCGCCGCATCCTTGTGATCTGGCAGGAGTTGCTGCAGCAAGGCAACTTCGGGATTGATGACAACTTCTTCGATCTTGGCGGCCACTCCATGCTCGCAGCACGGATGATCCGACGCATCGAGACCGAGTTCAATGCACCCTTCAGCCTGAACATGCTGTTCGAACAACCCACCATCGCGGGAATCGCCCGGCAACTCGAAACACCCCACACCGGACCGGACAAACCGGTGGCCGTGCTGCGGCAAGGAGACCAGGAAGCCGGGCTGTTCCTGCTGGCCGGCGCTCAGATGTACCAGCCACTGGCGCGTCAGCTGAGCGTCGACATGCCCGTGTACGGCTTGTTTTCGCAAGCCGAGATAGATCTGCTGGAATGGCCAGTGGATCGCCCGTTGCCGCCGTTTTCCGTGGAAGCGTTGGCAGGTGCGTATGTGGATCTTGTTCGAACCCAGCAACCGCATGGCCCCTACTACCTTGGCGGATTCTCAATCGGTGGCGTGCTGGCCTACGAAGTGGCACAACGCTTGATCGATGCGGGTGAGAAGGTCGGCCTGCTGGTCATGCTGGACTGCGCGATGCCTGGCAGGGGCTGGAAACGCCTGAAAGCGGGCATCACGCGACGATACCGACTGATGCAGCGAGACGGTTGGCGCCACTTCATTCATCTCTACCGGCAACTGGTCCGGCTGAAAACGGCTCGCTCCCAGCCCGGCGGGCGACGCAACGAGGTCTATGCTCAGGCCATCCTGCAATACAAGGCCAGCACCAGTTTGATACCGGTGGCCTTCTTTCAGGCAGCAGGAGACACATCCACCGAGCCTGGCTACGGATGGGGGTCACTCGCGTCCAACATGGTCATCGAGCTCGTCCCTGGTCAACATTCCGACATCCTGGAACGGCCCAATGTCTCGGAACTGGCCCGCAACCTGAGCCGACATCTGGCAGAGGCGCAGCGTGGCAAGCCATCTTCCAGCCCGGTCATTTGACACCCCATCCGCGTGCTGACCGCGCACCGGTCACGGGCCCATTGCAGGTCCCGGGGGCAAATGAGTATCAGTAGGCGTTTCTGCCCGTCAGCGCACCCAGCGTCCTGAGCAGGATGCTCAGGTCCAGCCAGATCGACCAGTTGTTGATGTATTCGATGTCGGCCTCGATGCGCTGCTGCATGCTCTCGATCTCGTTGGTTTCACCACGCAGACCGCGCACCTGAGCCAGACCAGTGATGCCAGGCTTGATGTTGTGCCGGGCGAAGTAGGCATCGATGCGCCGTGAATACTCTTCATCGTGTTGAACTGCGTGCGGCCGGGGTCCCACCAGCGACATCTCACCTTTGAGCACGTTGAAGACCTGGGGCAACTCGTCGAGGCTGGTCTTGCGCAGGAAGGCGCCCACCCGGGTCACGCGCGGGTCGTTGCGGGTGGCCTGCTGCACCTTCCCGGCGTCAGGCTGGTGCACGAACATGCTGCGGAACTTCCAGATGTGAAAAATCTTGCCACTCCAGCCCTTGCGCGCCTGCCGGAAAAACACAGGACCCGGGCTGTCAAGCTTGATGGCGAGAGCAATGACCAGAAGCAGCGGGGAGATCAGCAACAGTATCAGTGAGGCCAGAACGAAATCCTCGACGGCCTTGAGCAACAGGCGGGTGCCGGTCAGAGGCGTCTCGGAGAGCGTCAGCACGGCCAGCCCCGCCATTTCCCGCACGCTGTAGTTGACCAGCAGCAGCGAGAAGATGTCAGGCACCCAGTGAATTGCCACGTGACGGTTCAGCAGCTGGAAGTACATGTCCTCGATCAGGTCTGACTCACCCAGCGGAATGGCAAAGTAGACGGTGCGCACATCGTGGCGGTCGATGATGGCCAGCATCTCGTCCAGCGGGCCAATGACGTTGGGCTCCCTGAGAGCGGCAAAGTCCGAAGTCTCGTAGAGCGACGCACTCATCTTCGCGGCCTGGCTGCGAGCAACGGGAGACAACTCAAGGCAACCGACCAGCTTCTGATTGAGCCAGGGATTGCCCGAGATCTTGTGCTGGAGATAACGAGCGAGTTTGCCCGTGCCCACGATCAGGACGTTCTCGGCCGGCACTGCATGGTGCATGACGCGGATCTGCACTTCGCGGCTGATGTACTGCAGCAGCAATTGCAGCAGGTAGCCCACGACAAACATCTGCCCAAGCAAGAGCCGGGAGAAAAAGTCGGTCTGTTTCGTCGCGAAACCGACGGCCAGAAGAAATACAAAGGCGAGCGACCACGCCTTGAACAGGGTAAGGGCTTTGCGCGCGAAACTCCCATTGCTGCGGTACACGCCAAATTGATCGTAGGCAAACAACATGCCGATGACCAACAGAAGCAGGAGGATCGAGTACTCGGCCGTCAATCCGCCGATGTGGTTACTGATTAGCAGCAGGGCCAGTCCCACGACGGCCACCACGTCCAGCACAGCCTGTACCGCCGTGGAAATGCTGCCACGACGTTTGAGGATGGACCGAAGGGGTCGCTTGGGAGGGGCCATGGCGTCGAAGTATAAGTGTCGATGGTTGCCAGGGGCGGACCAGAAGACGTCGTGGATACCGGGGCGTCACTTCTTGTGCTGATGTTCACACTCACCGCGCTATGCCTGTTCAGCGTGTGCATCATCCCGCCAACCAGGACAGCGTGTTCTGTCACACACGCCCACCTCATGAGAGGCGTCGACCGGATGCCGGGTTACGTAGCCTTGCGTGCTTTCAGGCAATCCCGGAGGAGCATCCTGATTCCGGAGGGGTAGCTGATCAGATAGCGTTTCCAGAGGCGTCCGGGCTCCTTGCCCAGCCGGTACAGCCATTCCAGGCCGGACCTCTGCATCCAGCGCGGCGCGCGGCTTCCTTTGGGCCCCAGAATTTCGAAGGTCCCGCCGATGCCCATCACCACCAGACGGGGCAGCTTCGCGCGCAATTGCAATGCCAGTTGGTCCTGCTTGGGCACGCCCAATGCGATGAAGACGGTCTGCACGCCCTTATCTTCCAGAGCCGTGGCGAATTGACTCAGTTGCGCATTGCTCAGGTCAACCCTGCCGTCAAAAATGTAGCGGCAGGCCTGCCTGGCCGCTGGCTCATAGCGCGCGAGCGTAGCCAGGGGGTCCTGTCCACCGATGATCGCGTAGGCGGGCATCTCAGGGAGACGCAAATACGCGTCGACCAGATCAACACCGGTTGTTCTTCCTTCGATCGCTTCGTTCTTGTATCGGGATGCCCAGATCAGCGGCATGCCATCGGCCGTGATGATGTCGGCCTGGCGGATCAATTCGTGGTACGAGGCATCGCGGGCAGAGCGGGCCAGCATCTCCGTGTTCAGGGTCAACAGCCAGGCACCCTGCCCCTTATGGATGCGTTGCAGAACGTCATCCAGGCAAGCACGCAAATCGTGCCTGACGAGTTGAAATCCGCAAATGGTGGCGCACATGTTCATGGCCACCCTTTCACTCTTGAATGGAATGGCGGGCGTTCATTGCATGGAGCGGCTGCGGCGCTTGCCTTTGCAACAGAAGGGGCCGAAGAGCCGCTCATTGCTCCTTGGTTCCCGGGTTTTTCTGCACAACGAGCAGCCAGTGTCCATACCACAGCGTCTTGAAGTTGGCCCGCCGGCGAACCACCAGGCCTTTTTGTGAAACCCACTGCTCGACACGGACGGGGTCGGCATGCCTCACCCATTGCTGGGCCATGACCAGATCGTGCAATTGATTCGCCGTCGCTCGCCAGAACGGTTTGCAAACCATGTCCTTGATGATCAGCGTTCCACCTTCAGGCACGGCGTCGCACAGATCGGCAACGAAGGTTTGCTTGTATGTGTCTGGAATATGGTGCAGCACGTCGATCACAGTGACCACTTCGTATCCAAGATGAGGGATGCCGTCGTTCACGGATCTGCTCTCGAACTCGATGACGCGGTCCGGAGGATGGGTGCGTGCCACTTGCTGGGCCACATGGATCGCTGGAGTGGACATGTCGAACCCATGACCACGCTTGATGCGTCCCAGATGGGCCAGCAGGTTCAGCAGGAGGCCATTGCCGCAACCGACATCAAGGACTCTTGAGCCTTCAGGCACCTCACTGATGACTTCATGCAAAGGGCATATGTACGAGCGGTAGCTCTGCATGAACCGGATCTTGGTAGTACCGGCATTCGCATAGAGCTTGGAGGCTACGTTCTTGATCAGATTCGGACCTAGAGCAGTGTCAATGTTCATGGTGTCAATAAGAATTAGAGTCAAAAATTGTGGCGAGCTTCGGCAGTCTTTATCGGGATTTCCGCCAAGTGCACCATCGATCTGAAATCAAGGCCACACCCAAAGCCGCCAGAATGGCCATTTGCCCGGCGAACGCAAGGTGGTAACGCTCCTGAGACACCACGACGCTGTGGATCGCTGTGAAATAGAGAATGCTCAAAGTAATGGGCGAGGTCAGCGTACGGAACCAGCCTTGCTGTCGAATGGCAGCCCATGAACCCACCAGGGCCAGTGCCAGAATGAGCGCCCACGTCAATTGCGTGAAGCGTTTGAGCACATTGACCCAAGGCTCCCCCAGCGCCTGCTTGATGCCTTCGGCATTCCAGCCAACGCCCACCGACTCATTGGAGTAAAGAAGCGCGACCTTGCGCACGGCGCGGACCAGGAACCCAACCGGATCCTGTTGTATGTAGGCTTTGGCCTCTTGCCCCATGGCCCTGGCCCTCTCGTTCTCGGGCAGGACGGCAAACCTTTCCGGCATATTCATGTAGCTGCCATCGGTGCCTGGGGTATTGCCCATCCAGAGGGTGATTCCGCCGTTGGTTGAAATCAGAACCGGTTCACCATAGAGCTGGTAATTTCGCCAGGTCCAGGGCGAAATCACGATGACCATGACGATACCGGCAGCGACCAGAACCTGCAGCTGATACCGGATGGCCTTCGACAATGTGCCCCCGTTCACCGCGGCACAGAAAGCAAACAACAACGGGAGCAGCAAAGCCTGGGGACGTACCAGCGCGGCAAGGCCCAGCAGCAGACCGGCGGCCAGACCCTTGCGGATCGGGCGGATGTTCTCGTTGGTCCACACATCGAGTGAGAACAGCGTAAGGAACAGGAAGGGCAGCTCGCTGGCCAGTATGGTGGGGTACATGACCAGCGTTGGCCACAGGGCAAGAACCAACGCGGTCAGCATGGCAACTCGCGATCCCCAGAACCGTGCGGCAACACGGGCGCAGACGACGATCAGGCCGAGCGACAGTGCGATGTTCACGGCCACGATCGGGAGGTACTTGATGCCGAATGCCCAATACAGAGCCGCATGCATGAACGTCGTGCCCGGTGGCCAGAACGCCGTGGGCTCTGCTGCGGTCCAGCCGAACGTTCCGTGCTCGACCAGCGTCCTCGCAAACGTGTCGTAGGCCTCGCCGTCCGACAAGGGAAAGACCGGAATCCACCATGCCCAGACGAGCCGGAGTACCAGTGCGAGCAAAAGTATCCAGATCAGAGGCTGCGTCTCGACAGCATGGGATCTTCCGGGTGAAAACTGTGTCGCGATCATGTGGTCAGTGGTGCATGAATTGAGAAAGGACCAGTCAGAACGAAAACATGGTGGAGGCAAACAGGATGCCCCCGATGACGGCACCTGTGGCCCATGTTTCGGGGTCCTTGACTGCAAAGAAAATGGGGTCCTCATCCATGTAGCCCCTGGTCGTGACAACCCAGAGCCGCGTGACCCACAGCAGCATCAGCGGCGCGACGAGCCAGAGCAACTCGGGCGATCGATAGAGTTGCGAAACCTCGGGACTGTGGATGTAGAGCGCCAGCACGAGAACGGAGAGATAGCCGCTGGCGGCGCCCAGACTCTGCAGGACGATCAGGTCCTCGGTGGCATATTCGCGCCCGCGCAACTTTCCAAGTGACACGCCCGTCGCCGCTTCCTTCTTTCGCACTTCGACCAGTTCGGCCACCCGTTTGACCAGGGCAAGGGAAAGAAAGATGAACATCGAGAAGGCCAGCAGCCAGAAAGACAGGCTGATGCCCGCTGCCAGTGCACCCGCGGCAATGCGCAAGGTATACAGACCTGCCAGAACGATCACGTCCAGGCTGGCCACCCGTTTGAGTCGCAGCGAATACAGCAAGGTGGTGACCAGATAGGTACCGAGTGCCAGCCGGAACCCGGCCGAGAGAAACCACGCAATGCCCAGTCCCATTGCCAGGAGCAGAAGCAATGCAATCAGGCCAGCCCGAATGTCAATGGTGCCGGCAGCGAAAGGCCGCAACCTCTTCTTGTGGTGATGCCGATCGGCGTCCAGATCGAGCAGGTCGTTGATGATGTATGTCGCCGATGCGCAGGTGCCGAAACTCAGGAAGGCCAGGAGAACAGACACCAATGCGTCCGGGTTCAGCAGTTCGTGCGCTGTGATGATCGGAACGAACAGCAGGAGGTTCTTGAGCCACTGCTGCAAACGGATGGCGCGCATCCAGGTTCGCCACGAAGCCCGGACATCCGGAGTGGCCCAGCTGCCGATGTACTCGAACAGGCCGGCACCAAACTCGCGCTCGAGCAGAGCCGCCTTCTTGCTGCGGCTCAGGTTCACATCCCGGGTGGTTGCCATAACCGTGTCGACGTCAGGCAGATGCTCTGCCACCTGCCTGGCCAGGATTTCGTGGCTGCCGGTGACCAGAACCACTCGCCGATCGGCCTGCTTCGCGTTCTGGATGAGATGGATGACTTCCTGGCGGTATGGAAGCGTTGAAACATCGATTTGAGTCCGCTGGGCCAGTTGGTGCTTCAAATGGCCCTTGCCCATCAGCAACCACCAAGGCAACAGAAACAACAGCCAAGGCTGCAGTTTCAACGCAGCCAGCAGAGATTCGAACGTCAGATCGGTGCGAATAAGAGCCCCATCCAGATCGACGCACAGAGGAGTCTTGGCCGACACGTCAGCCGCGTTTCGCTTCATCGAAGCAGTATATTGTTTAAGACTTTACTAATACCCTTCTTCAAACGCCAAAACCGTGAAGTGCTCAACACTGCAGGGCATTCTGGAGACTTTCGGCGGCTGTCTTTGGGTCAAAAGCACTCGGCACATGGGCGGATACCCGAGTCAGAATATTTTAGCTATTTAGTATTCAATAGACTGAGTGACAGCCTTCCGAGACACATTCTCAAGGCGGGTAATTGATATCGTGCATTTCCGCCGTGGCGGACCTGATCAGCAAATCCATGCCAAGCATGCGCCGCATGGGTTTCCGAGGCCTTTGACCTCGATCATGCGGCGATACCGATCCAATCCCGCTCGCAAAGCATCGACGATGCCCAGGGCAGGGTTCAACGACCAATCGCCAGGTAGTCAATCCCCATGCCTCGCACCAGGGCCGGGTCGTAGAGGTTGCGTCCGTCGATGATGAGCGGCTGCTTCAGCCGCTCCTTGATCAGGTCGAAGTCCGGGCTGCGGAACTCCTTCCACTCGGTGACGATCACCAGCGCATCAGCCTCCTCGAGGGCGTCATTGGGCATCTGGGCGTAGCGCACGCGGGGCTCGTCGCCCAGCACGCGCTGCGCTTCGTGCATGGCCACGGGGTCGTAGGCGGTGACGGTGGCACCGGCCGCCAGCAGATCGGCGATCAGCTCCAGGCTGGGGGCCTTGCGCATGTCGTCGGTGTTGGGTTTGAACGCCAGGCCCCACACCGCGAAGTGGCGGCCCTTCAGGTCTTCGCCGAAGCGCAACTTGACCTTGCGGCCCAGCACGTGCTTCTGCGCGTCGTTGACCGCTTCCACGGCGGTCAGTACCTTCAGTTCATGCCCACCGCGTTCGGCTGCGGTCTTGATGAGCGCCTGCACGTCCTTGGGAAAACAGGAGCCGCCGTAGCCCGCGCCGGGATACAGGAAGTGATGGCCAATGCGGGGGTCGGAGCCCATGCCCCGCCGCACCAATTCGATGTCGGCACCCAGCGACTCGGCCAGGTTGGCCAGTTCGTTCATGAAGCTGATGCGCGTGGCCAGCATCGCGTTGGCGGCGTATTTGGTGAGTTCGGCGCTGCGAACGTCGGTCACGAGCAGGCGTTCGCGGTTGCGCTGGAACGGCGCGTAGATGGCGCGCATGAGGCGGATGGCCTGCTCGTCGCTGGCGCCGACGATGATGCGGTCGGGCCGCATGAAGTCTTCCACCGCGGCCCCCTCCTTGAGGAACTCCGGGTTGGACGCCACTGCATACGGCGTCTGCACGCCACGCTGACGCAATTCATCGGCAATGGCCTCGTGCACGAGGTCGCCGGTGCCCACGGGCACGGTGCTCTTGTTCACCACCACCTTGTAGTCGGTCATGTGGCGGCCGATGTTGCGCGCTGCCGCCAGCACGTACTGGATGTCGGCAGCACCGTCTTCATCGGGGGGGGTTCCCACGGCGATGAACTGGATGGTGCCGTGATTCGCCGCACGCGCCACGTCGGTGGTGAAGTGCAGCCGCCCTGCGGCGACATTGCGCCGGACCATCTCCTGCAGGCCGGGCTCGAAGATGGGAATGCCGCCCTCTTCCAGGATGCGGATCTTCTCGGGGTTGACATCGAGGCACAACACGTCGTTGCCCACCTCCGACAGGCAGGCCCCGCTCACAAGGCCCACATAACCTGTTCCCACCACTGTGATTTTCATGTTGTTGCGTCCGACGGCTGCCCGAGCCTGCTATGTAAAAGATGAATGATAAAGGCCCACCCTCCCCCCCCGGGTGTGCAAAAACACGCGAAACCGGCCGGTAAAATGCATGCCGCATCAGCCCTCAACCCAGGAATTCCCAGCATGTCTCTCTTTTCCGCCGTCGAAATGGCCCCGCGCGACCCGATTCTGGGTCTGAACGAACAATTCGCCGCCGACACCAACCCCAACAAAGTCAACCTCGGCGTCGGTGTGTATTTCGACGACAACGGCAAGCTGCCCCTGCTGCAGTGCGTGCAGGCAGCCGAAAAGACCATGATGGACAAGCCCTCGGCGCGGGGCTACCTGCCCATCGACGGCATCGCCGCGTACGACGCCGCGGTGAAGAGCCTGGTGTTCGGCAGCGAATCGGAGCCCGTGAAGTCCGGCCGCGTGGCCACCGTGCAAGCCATCGGCGGCACCGGCGGCCTGAAAATCGGTGCCGACTTCCTCAAGCGACTGAACCCCGCTGCCACGGTGCTGATCAGCGACCCGAGCTGGGAGAACCACCGCGCCCTGTTCACCAACGCCGGCTTCAAGGTCGACACCTACGCCTACTACGACGCCGAGAAACGCGGCGTGAACTTCGAAGGCATGCTGGCCAGCCTGAACGCGGCCGCGCCCGGCACCATCGCCGTGCTGCACGCCTGCTGCCACAACCCGACGGGTTACGACATCACCGCCGCCCAGTGGGATGAGGTGATCGCGGTGGTCAAGGCCCGCGGTCTCACCCCCTTCCTCGACATGGCCTACCAGGGCTTCGGCCACGGCATCGCCGAGGACGGCGCCGTCATTGCCAAGTTCGTCGCTGCCGGCCTCACCTTCTTCGTGTCGACCTCGTTCTCCAAGAGCTTCAGCCTGTACGGCGAGCGCGTGGGTGCCCTGTCGGTGCTGTGCGAGAACGCCGAAGAAGCCTCCCGCGTGCTGTCGCAGCTCAAGATCGTCATCCGCACCAACTACTCCAACCCGCCGATCCACGGTGGCGCGGTGGTGGCCGCGGTGCTGAACAACCCCGAACTGCGCGCCGTGTGGGAAAAGGAACTGGGCGAGATGCGGGTCCGCATCAAGGCCATGCGCCAGAAGCTGGTGGATGGCCTCAAGGCCGCCGGCGTGAAGCAGGACATGGGCTTCATCACCAGCCAGATCGGCATGTTCAGCTACTCCGGCCTGAGCAAGGACCAGATGGTGCGCCTGCGCAGCGAGTTCGGCGTCTACGGCACCGACACCGGCCGCATGTGCGTGGCCGCGCTCAACAGCAAGAACATCGACTACGTCTGCCAGGCCATCGCCAAGGTGGTCTGAGTCTGGGCCAGATGCAGAAAAGCCGCTCGATGAGCGGCTTTTTTCATGGGCGCTGCCGGCCTCAACCCCAGACGACCGAGCGCATGGAAATCGACGCGCCCTGAAAGCCTTCGTTGAAGAAGCGCGGTTCTTCATCTGCCCCCACCGCTCCGCCGGTGTAGAGCAACGGCAGGTAATGCTCCCAGCTGGGGTGGGCCATCTGCGCCACGGTGCCCATCTGCTGGAAATCGCTCAGGGCCTCCAGCCGGCCGTGCGCAATGTGCTCCGCCGTGATGCGGTCGAACTCGATGGCCCAGTCGTAGGCCTGGTTGTCGCTCGCCTCGCGCCGCATCGTGCGCAGGTTGTGCACGATGTTGCCGCTGCCCACGATGAGCACGCCGCGCTCGCGCAACTGCGCCAGCTGGCGGCCAATGGCGAAATGTTCGGCCGCCGGCCGGTGGTAGTCCATGCTCAGCTGGATGACCGGAATGTTTGCGTCGGGGAACATCGGCTTGAGCACCGACCAAGCGCCATGGTCCAGGCCCCACGCGCCGTCGTCCAGATCCAGGGCGCGGCCGGAATCCGGCTGCTTGACGGCACCGCTGATGGCCCGCGCGATGGCAGGCGAACCCGGCGCGGGGTACTGCTGGTCAAACAGCGCCTGGGGGAAGCCGCCAAAGTCATGGATGGTGCGGGGGGCGTTCATGGCCGTGAGCTGCCAGCCCGGCGTCAGCCAGTGGGCCGACACGCACAGGATCAGGCTGGGCACGGTGCCCTGCGCCAGCAGCGACTCGCCAAGCGCCTGCCAGCTGCGGCGCCAGTGGTTGTCCTCGATCGCGTTCATCGGGCTGCCATGCCCCAGGAACATCACGGGCATGCGCTCGGTCAAGGGCAGCACGGCGGCCAGATCGGCCAGACCTTGAGAGGCCGGCGTGGACGGAAAAGGGGTGGTGGAGGTGGTCATGCGGGGTTCCGGGGGCGGTGGCTGCAATGCCCCGCGCCAGGGCTCAGATGGGGCGATTTCTCGAAAAAAGAAGAGGGGCGGTATCAACTCGCCTGTGGTTGCCGGGTTCCGGCGCCATTCTTTCACGAAGGTGACAGAAGCCCCTGGAAGTTAGGTGTTTTCCTCCTGCCGCCAATATGCACATCCTGATATATTGCACTGCAACATAACGACCCGCATCCCCCATGCTGTACCAGATTTACGAAACCCAGCGCTCGATCATGGAGCCGTTTGCCGACCTCGCCGAGGTGGCTTCGCGGATGTTCACGAACCCGATGCTCCCGCTGGCGCAGCTGCCCGGTGCACAACGCATTTCGGCCGGGTACGACCTGCTGCACCGCCTGGGCAAGGACTACGAGAAGCCGGTTTTCGGCATCCACACGGTGGATGTGGATGGCGTGGATGTGGTGATCCACGAGCACGTCGAGATCGACAAGCCCTTCTGCGAACTGCGCCGCTTCAAGCGCTTCACGGACGACACAAACACGCTCGCCAAGCTCAAGAGCCAGCCGGTGGTGCTCATCGTCGCGCCGCTCTCCGGCCACTACGCCACGCTGCTGCGCGACACGGTGCGCACCATGCTCAAAGACCACAAGGTCTACATCACCGACTGGAAGAACGCCCGGCTCGTTTCGCTCGAAGAGGGTGAATTCCACCTCGACGACTACGTCAACTATGTGCAGGAGTTCATCCGCCACCTGCAGAAGGCCTATGGCAACTGCCATGTGATGAGCGTCTGCCAGCCCACGGTGCCGGTGCTTGCCGCCGTCTCGCTCATGGCCAGCCGCGGCGAAACCACGCCGCTGTCCATGACCATGATGGGTGGCCCCATCGACGCGCGCAAATCGCCGACCGCCGTGAACAACCTGGCCACCCAGCGCAGCCACGAATGGTTCGAGAACAACGTGATCTACCGCGTGCCCGATAACTTCCCGGGCGCCGGGCGCCGCGTGTATCCCGGTTTCCTGCAGCACACGGGCTTCGTGGCCATGAACCCGGACCGCCACGCCTCGAGCCACTACGACTACTTCAAGGATCTCATCAAGGGCGACAACTCCAGCGCCGAGAGCCACCGCAAGTTCTATGACGAGTACAACGCCGTGCTCGACATGGACGCCGACTATTACCTCGAAACCATTGAAACGGTGTTCCAGGAATTCAAGCTCGTCCACGGCACCTGGGACGTGAAGAACGAACAGGGCGAACCCGAGCGCGTGCGCCCGCAGGACATCACCCGCACCGCCCTGCTCACCGTCGAAGGCGAGCTGGACGACATCTCCGGCTCCGGCCAGACCGCCGCTGCGCACGACCTGTGCTCCGGCGTGACCAGGTCACACAAGATGCATTACGAGGCACAGGGTGCCGGCCACTACGGCATCTTCAGCGGCCGGCGCTGGCGCGACATGGTGCACCCGGTGGTCAAGAGCTTCATCGCCGCCCATGAGCCTGCCGCCGCTGGCGCCAAGGCTTCGGCGAAGCCTGCGGCCAAAGCCACCCGCACCGCGGCGCGCAAGCCCGCGGTGAAGGCACCGGCCCCGGCGCGCAAGACCACCGCAGCCCGCAAGACCGCCAAGGCCTGAGCGGCCAGCGTCCACGGCGCACGGGTTGCGCCGGTATATTCGTCGGCATGAACGACCTCGCCCGGCGCATCGACGCCGCCCTGCCGCAGACACAGTGCACCCGTTGCGGCTATCCGGACTGCGCCAGCTACGCGCAGGCCATCGCCACGGGCGACGCGGGCATCAACCAGTGCCCGCCGGGCGGTGCCGAGGGCATTGAACGCCTTTCCGCGCTGACCGGGCTGCCGGTACAACCACTGGACCACTCCTACGGCATCGAAGGCCCGGTGACCGTGGCGGTGATCGATGAAGACTGGTGCATCGGCTGCACGCTCTGCATCGACGCCTGCCCGACGGACGCGATCGTCGGCATCCACAAGCGCATGCACACCGTCGTGGAACCCTATTGCACCGGTTGCGAGCTGTGCCTGCCCGTGTGCCCGGTGGACTGCATTTCGCTGGACATCGTCAGCGGCGAGCGCACCGGGTGGCAGGCCTGGACGGCCGCTCAGGCGCAACAGGGCCGGGAACGCTATGACAGCCGGCAAAGCCGGCTGGCGCGAGAAAAGGCAGAGCACTCCGCCCGGATGGAGACGAAGGCGGCCGACAAGCTGGCCGATCTCTCCGCGCACTCGAAGATCACCGACGACGCCGTGCTGGACAAGAAGCGCGCGGTGATCGAAGCGGCCCTGGCGCGCTCACGCGCCCGGCGTGAGCAGTCTGCCGGTTGAGGCCCGGCCTTCAGGCGGTCTGGCGCGCGGCGGCGGTCTTGTAGACGCCGCAACCCACGTAGAGATCGTCGATCTTCACCACGTAGGACATCTTGGACTGGATCGCACCGGTGACGGGGTTGGCAATGTCGTACTCGACCCAGCCTTCGCCCACCTCGCCTTGCGCCACGATGGCGTTGAGCAGGGCCTGCCCGTCCACGCCAGCGATGTCCTGCACCCGGCTGCCCACCTTTTCCGGCTTGCCGCCGAAGGCGCGGTAGACGCCCGAGCCATCGAGCGCGAACACGTACATGTCGCGGTCGTGGAAACCACTGGCCGGCTCGGTGATCTCGCGCGCAAAGGCATCGCGGCTGCATTGCCTGCGGCGGGCCATGGCCCGGCTCACCAGCTGCATGGCCTCCTCGGCCGTGCCCTGCTGCAGCATGAAGGACGACACGGCCTTCGACAGGTGCGCCGCACGCTGTTCGAGCTGGTTGGCCTGCGTCACGGCGCGCTCCACCATCTGCGCGTTGCGCTGGGTGATCTGGTCCAGTTGCGTCACGGCGGATGAAATTTCGGTCAGGCCGGTGCTCTGTTCTGCACTCGACGCCGAGATCAGCGACATGTTGGCGGCCACGCCGCGCACGCCGTTGACGATCTGGCCGATGCTGCTGCCCGCCGTGCGGATCTGGGCCACACCCGCCTCCACCTGGGTGCGGGAAGCCTCGATGAGCTCGCGGATTTCGCGCGCCGATGCCGACGAGCGCTGCGCGAGCGTGCGCACCTCGGCCGCGACGACCGCGAAGCCACGGCCCTGCTCGCCGGCCCGCGCGGCCTCCACCGCCGCGTTCAGCGCGAGGATGTTGGTCTGGAACGCGATGCTGTCGATGACGCCGATGATCTCGTTCATCTGCTGCGCGCTCTTCTGGATGCCTTCGACGGACTCGACGGCCTGGCCCATGAACTTCGCGCCCGATTCGGCAACGTCGCGCACCTGGGCGGCCTGTTGATCGGACTCACCTGCCGTGCGGGCGTTCTGCTGCACGGCGCTGGAGAGTTCGTGCACGCTGGCCGCCGTCTGCTCCAGGTTGGCGGCCTGCTGTTCGGTGCGGTCGGCCAGGTCGCGGTTGCCCGTCGCCAGGCTCTTGCCGGCGTGTGCCACCAGCGCCGAGTTGCTGCGCACCTCGGCCACCATGGAAGACAGATTGCCGATGGTGCGGTCCAGCAGCCGGGCCAGTTCGGCCAGCTCGTCGCGGCCGCTCAGCCGGATCGACGATTGCAGGTTGCCGGACACCGTCTGCTCCATCACGGCCAGCACCTGCCGGAAGTCCGCGGTGAAGCTGGCATAGAACGACAGCATCAGGTACGCCAGCACGCCCAGGCCCAGCAGGGGTAGAACCAGCGCGCTGCCCTGCAGGCTGCCTGAACCTTGCAGGCCCCAGACCAGCAACAGAGGAAGAACCGCCGAGGCGGCCAGCAGCAGGAGTTTGCCGCGCAGGCGCAGGCGGCGCATCAGCGCGACGCCGGGCGACAGGGGATGGAATCCGGACATGGGTTACCGCTCCTCTAATTGGATGTTGTCTTATCGGTGTGGGGGCCGGCGGCTTGAGCCGGGGAAACCCCGGGTGCTCAATGCATGCCGGCGATGCCGGACTGCCGTGCCTCGAAATGCCGGAACAACTGCACGGCCATCAGCCGCAGGGTGTCGTCGGCCATGTTGTGGGCGTGCGAGAGCTGCTCCAGCGCATAGCGGCGGTCGCAGATCATCAGGGCCCGGCTCACGCACATGCCCTGGGAAGACATGCGCAGGCAGAAGTTCTCCAGCAGGTCTTCCGGCCAGGCAGGCGCCATGTCCCGTTCGCGCCACGGGGCGGACGGGCTGGCAAGGTCTTTCGATGGCTGGCGGGCGGACGGGTTCATGGCGAACTCCTGCGGCTGGCGTGGTATGGGCGATGCCACCATCGGCACAGCCCCCACAGGTCACAAGATTAAGTTCGCCGCCCCATCGGCAGTGGGCCGAACAGGGCCGAAAAAGGCGCCCTGCTCTGTCGTTCCTGGCGCCAGCGGTCGCTCAGCGCGGCTGGGCGGCGAGCCGGGCGAATGCGTCCACCACGTCGGGCGGCGCCTGCACGAGTTCCACCAGCACGCCCTCGCCACCGATCGGGAATTCCTCGTTGCCCTTGGGGTGCAGGAAGGTGATGTCGAACCCGGCCGCGCCCTTGCGGATGCCGCCCGGCGCGAAACGCACGCCCTGGGCGGTCAGCCAGTCGACGGCGGTCGGCAGGTCGTCGATCCACAGGCCCACGTGGTTCAGCGGCGTGGCGTGCACGGCAGGCTTCTTCTCGGCGTCCAACGGCTGCATCAGGTCGACCTCCACCTTGAACGGGCCGCTGCCGATGGCGCAGATGTCCTCGTCGACGTTCTCGCGCTCGCTGCGGAAGGTGCCGGTGATCTCCAGGCCGAGCATGTCAACCCAGAGCTTGCGCAGGCGCAGCTTGTCCGGGCCGCCGATGGCGATCTGCTGGATGCCCAGCACCTTGAAGGGGCGGTTCGTGCTCATGCGTGTTCCTTCAAGCGTGTTCTTCTTGCACGGAAACCTGGCGCGTGCTGTAGCCCAGCTTGTCCAGCAGGCGCCGGTCGGCGTCCGCATCGGGGTTGCCGGTGACGAGCAGCTTGTCGCCATAGAAGATCGAATTGGCACCGGCCAGGAAGCACAGGGCCTGCACCGGCTCGCCCAGTTGCTGGCGGCCTGCCGACAGGCGCACGCGCGCCTTCGGCATGAGGATGCGCGCCACCGCGATCACGCGCACGAAGTCCAGCGGGTCGATCGGCTCGCTGTCGGCCAGCGGCGTGCCGGGCACGCGCACCAGGCTGTTGATGGGCACCGATTCCGGGTACGGCTCCAGGTTGGCCAGTTGCGCCAGCAGGCCGGCGCGGTGCACGGGCGCCTCGCCCATGCCCACGATGCCGCCGCAGCACACGCTGATGCCGGCCGCACGCACGTGGGCCAGCGTGTCGAGCCGGTCCTGGTAGGTGCGCGTGTCGACGATGTCGCCGTAGTACTCGGGCGCGGTGTCGAGGTTGTGGTTGTAGTAGTCCAGGCCGGCGTCGCGCAGGGCCCGCGCCTGGTGCGACTCCAGCATGCCCAGCGTGGCACACGACTGCATGCCCAGGCCCTTCACGGCCTGGATCAGCTCGGCCACCTTTTCAATGTCGCGGTCCTTGGGCGCTCGCCAGGCCGCGCCCATGCAGAAGCGGGTGGCGCCCGCGTCCCGGGCGGCCATGGCGGCCTGCGTCACCTCTTCCACGCTCATCAGCTTCTGCGCCTTCACCCCCGTGTCGAATTCCGCCGACTGCGGGCAGTAACCGCAGTTCTCGGGGCAGCCACCGGTCTTGACCGACAGCAGCGTGGCGAGCTCGATGTCGCGCGCCGGCCAGTGCTGGCGGTGCACGGTCTGCGCACGGAACATCAGCTCGTCGAACGGCAGGTCCAGCAGCGCCTGCACCGCGTCCACCGACCAGCGACCGGGTGCTGCTGCGGGCGCGGCAGGTCTGTGCAGCGTGACGGGCTTGAGTGCAACGTTGAGCGCTTCCGTCATGCGAACTCCACGATGGGCTGGTCCACCACCAGCGACTCGCCCTTGCCTGCGAGCACCTTGGACACGATGCCGTCGGCCGCGGCGAACAGCACGTTCTCCATCTTCATGGCCTCGATCACCGCCACGCGCTCGCCGGCCTGCACCTTCTGGCCGGGCTGCACCGCAATGTCCACCAGCAGGCCGGGCATCGGCGAGAGCACGTATTTGCTCATGTCGGCGGGCGCCTTGAACGGCATGAGGGCGTGCAGCTCGGCCATGCGCGGCGACACCACCATGGTCTCGATGCGCGTGCCGTTGTGCTGCACCACCAGCGCCAGCGGGTTGCGCGGCGTGCCGCGTTCGATCTGCACGGTGAAAGGCTGGCCGTTGCAGGTGCCGGTCACGCAGATGTCGTTCAGGCGCGAGAGGCTGGAGATCGCATAGCGTTTGCCATCGACCGTGACCACGGCCGACCCGATCTGCCCGACCACCTCGTCCACATGCACCGCCTTGTGGACATGCTCGCCTGCCGCGTCGAGCGCGATGACGGAATAGTCGTGGCCCACCTTCACGCCGTAGCCGGGCAACTGGCCCGAGAGGCCGGCGGCGCGCTCGCGCGACTTGCGCCGCACGAAAGCCGCCATGGCGACGAGGAAATCGGGGTCGCTGTGCGGCACGTCTTCGGCGCGGAAGCCCTGGCCGTAGTGCTCGGCGATGAAGCCGGTGTTGAAGTCGCCCGCGACGAATTTCGGGTGTGCCAGCAGCGCGGCCTGGAACGGGATGTTGCTGCTGATGCCGCGGATCACGAAGCCGTTGAGCGCCTCGCGCATCTTCGCGATCGCATCGAGCCTGTCGGTGCCGTGCACGATCAGCTTGGCGATCATCGAGTCGTAGAACATCGGGATCTCGCCGCCGTCCTGCACGCCCGTGTCCACGCGCACGCCGAGCAGGTCGGTGGTATTGGCCTGGAACATGGTCTGCGCCGGCGGCGTGAAACGCACCAGCCGCCCGGTGCTGGGCAGGAAGTTGCGGAACGGGTCTTCGGCGTTGATGCGGCACTCGATCGCCCAGCCCTCGCGCTTCACATCCGCCTGCGTCAGCGGCAGCTTCTCGCCCGCCGCCACGCGGATCATGAGCTCCACCAGGTCCAGCCCGGTGATGCATTCCGTCACCGGGTGCTCCACCTGCAGGCGCGTGTTCATCTCGAGGAAGTAGAAGTCCTGGTCCTTGCCGACCACGAACTCCACCGTGCCCGCGCTCTGGTACTTCACCGCCTTGGCCAGCGCCACGGCCTGCTCGCCCATGGCCTTGCGCGTGGCGTCGCTGATGAAGGGCGACGGCGCCTCCTCGATCACCTTCTGGTGGCGGCGCTGGATGGAGCACTCGCGCTCATTCAGGTAGATCACGTTGCCATGCGAATCGCCCAGCACCTGGATCTCGATGTGGCGCGGCTCCTGCACGAACTTCTCGATGAAGATGCGGTCGTCGCCGAAGCTGTTGCGCGCCTCGTTCTGGCAGGCAGTGAAACCCTCCAGCGCTTCCTTGTCGTTGTAGGCCACGCGCAGGCCCTTGCCACCGCCGCCCGCGCTGGCCTTGATCATCACCGGGTAGCCGATGTCCTTCGCGATCTGCACCGCGCGCTCGGCGGATTCGATGGCGTCGTTCCAGCCCGGGATGGTGTTGACCTTGGCCTCGTTGGCCAGCTTCTTCGAGGCGATCTTGTCGCCCATGGCCGCGATGCTGAAGTGGCGCGGGCCGATGAAGGCCATGCCCTCGTCTTCCACGCGCTTGGCGAAGGCCTCGTTCTCCGACAGGAAGCCGTAGCCCGGGTGGATGGCCTGGGCACCCGTTTTCTTCGCGGCCTCGATGATCTTGTCCGCGACCAGGTAGGACTCGCGCGAAGGCGCCGGGCCGAGCAGCACGGCCTCGTCGGCCAGCTGCACGTGGCGCGCTTCCTTGTCGGCCTCGGAATACACCGCCACGGTGGCGATGCCCATCTTCTTGGCGGTGGCGATCACGCGGCAGGCGATCTCGCCGCGGTTGGCAATCAGTATCTTGGTGAACATGGCCGTTCCTTGAAACTCATGAATGCAGAACCTGCACGCCGGGCGCCTGCTGTTGCAGCGCGGCGATGAAGCCTGCCTTGTCTTGGGGAGAAATGAGCACGGCGCCGGAGCGGCCGTGGGCGATGCTGAGGCGGTCCAGCGACAGCGCGGGCGAAGAAACCATGCTGCGCGAGGGCTTCACCGAACGGATCTGGTCCAGCGCGATCCTGCGGCGCAACGGGCCGCAGCGCACCAGCAGATGACCGTCGGCAATCTCGTATTGCGTGTCGAGCAATATCCACAGCGGCAGGCCCGCGCCCACGAGGATGCCCACGAGCGATATGGCGATGGCAGTGGCATCGCCCTGCAGCAATGTGCGGCCGAGGGCCCACAGCACCACCAGCGCGCTGCCGGCCAGCACCAGCAGCAGCCACAGGTCGATGCGGGACGGGAATCGCATGGTGTTGCTGGCGCTCAAAGCGGAATGTTGCCGTGCTTGCGCCACGGGTTCTCGAGCTTCTTGTCCTTCAACATCACCAGCGAGCGGCAGATGCGCTTGCGCGTCTCGTGCGGCAGGATGACGTCGTCGATGAAGCCACGCGCGCCCGCCACGAAGGGGTTGGCGAAGCGGGCTTTGTATTCGGCCTCGCGCTGCGCGAGCTTGGCCGGGTCTTTCTTTTCCTCGCGGAAGATGATCTCCACCGCGCCCTTGGCGCCCATCACCGCGATCTCGGCGTTGGGCCAGGCGAAGTTCACGTCGCCGCGCAGGTGCTTGGAGCTCATCACGTCGTAGGCGCCGCCGTAGGCCTTGCGCGTGATCACGGTGATCTTGGGCACCGTGCACTCGGCGTACGCGTAGAGCAGCTTGGCGCCGTGCTTGATGATGCCGCCGTACTCCTGCGAGGTGCCGGGCATGAAGCCGGGCACGTCCACGAAGGTCACCACGGGAATGTTGAAGGCATCGCAGAAGCGCACGAAGCGCGCGGCCTTGATGGAGCTCTTGATGTCCAGGCAGCCCGCCAGCACCAGCGGCTGGTTGGCCACGATGCCAACCGTCTGGCCGCCCATGCGCGCGAAGCCGATCAGGATGTTCTTCGCGTACTCGGGCTGCAGCTCGAAGAAGTCGCCATCGTCCACCGTCTTGAGGATCAGCTCCTTCATGTCGTACGGCTTGTTCGGGTTCTCCGGCACCAGCGTGTCCAGGCTCAGCTCCATGCGGTCGATCGGATCACCACTGGGCCGCACGGGCGCTTTCTCGCGGTTGTTCAGTGGCAGGTAGTTGTAGAGCCGGCGCAGCATGAGCAGCGCCTCCACGTCGTTCTCGAACGCGAGATCGGCGACACCGCTGCGGGTGGTGTGGGTGATCGCGCCACCCAGTTCCTCGGCGGTCACTTCCTCGTGCGTCACGGTCTTCACCACCTCGGGGCCGGTGACGAACATGTAGCTCGAGTCCTTCACCATGAAGATGAAGTCCGTCATGGCCGGCGAGTACACCGCGCCACCGGCCGAGGGGCCCATGATCATGCTGATCTGCGGCACCACGCCGCTGGCCATCACGTTGCGCTGGAACACGTCGGCATAACCGCCGAGCGAGGCCACGCCTTCCTGGATGCGCGCACCGCCCGAGTCGTTGAGGCCGATCACCGGCGCGCCGACCTTCATGGCCTGGTCCATCACCTTGCAGATCTTCTCGGCGTGCGCCTCGGAAAGCGCGCCGCCGAACACGGTGAAGTCCTGGCTGAAGACGAAGACCAGCCGGCCGTTGATCATCCCGTAGCCAGTGACCACACCGTCGCCGGGAATCTTGTTGTCCTGCATGCCGAAGTCGGTGCAGCGGTGTTCAACGAACATGTCCCACTCTTCGAAGGTGCCCTCGTCGAGCAGCACTTCGAGCCGTTCGCGCGCGGTCAGCTTGCCCTTGGCGTGCTGCGCGGCAATGCGCTTCTCGCCACCGCCCAGGCGGGCCGCGGCGCGCTTGCGTTCGAGTTGTTCAAGGATGTCCTGCATGGATGTTCTCCGGAAAAAGGCGGTGATTCAGATCAGTCAAAAAGGTCGAGCAGCTGCCGCGCGGCGGTGGAAGGCGGCAGCTCGCCGGCCAGCACCTGGCGCGTGGTCTCGTCGAGTTGGTGGCGCACCTTCGGGTGCGCGCGAAAGCGTTGTTTCAGGCCGGCGTCGATGCGTTCCCACATCCAGGCGCGGGCCTGTTGCTGGCGCCGCGCGGGCAGCTGGCCGTTGCCGGTCTGCACTTCGCGGAACCGCGTGACTTCGGCCCAGAAGGCATCCACGCCCCGGCCCAGCAAGGCGCTGAGCTGGATCACCTGGGGATGCCATATGGCGGCGTCGTGGTGCGCATGCTCGGGGTGGCCATGCAGGCCCAGCAGCCGCAGCGACGAGGTGATCTGCGCGCGGGCGCGCGTGGCGGCGTCGGGGTCGAGGTCGGCCTTGTTGATGACGACCAGATCGGCCAGCTCCATCACGCCCTTCTTGATCGCCTGCAGGTCGTCGCCCGCGTTGGGCAGTTGCATGAGCACGAACATGTCGGTCATGCCGCTCACCGCCGTCTCGCTCTGGCCCACACCCACGGTTTCCACGATCACGATGTCGTGGCCGGCGGCTTCGCACACCAGCATGGCTTCGCGCGTCTTCTCGGCCACGCCCCCCAGCGTGCCGCTGCTCGGGCTGGGCCGGATGTAGGCGCGCTCGTGCACCGAGAGCTTTTCCATGCGCGTCTTGTCGCCGAGAATGGAGCCGCCGGAAACCGAAGAGGAAGGATCGATGGTGAGCACGGCCACGCGGTGGCCCTTGTCGATCAGGTACAGGCCCAGCGCCTCGATGAAGGTGCTCTTGCCCACACCGGGCACACCACTGATGCCCAGGCGCAGCGCCTTGCCGGTGTGCGGCAGCAGCGCGGTCAGCAGCTCGTCGCCCTGCGCGCGGTGATCGGCGCGGGTGGACTCCAGCAGCGTGATCGCCTTGGCCATGGCACGGCGCTGCACGGCAGGCTCGCCGCGCAGGATGCCTTCGCGCAACACCGAAGGAGTCACCCGATCGCTTTCTTGATCTGTTCCAGCACGTCCTTCGCGCTGGCCGGGATCGGCGTGCCGGGGCCGTAGATGCCCTTCACACCGGCCTCGTAGAGGAATTCGTAGTCCTGGCGTGGGATCACGCCGCCCACGAACACGATGATGTCGTCCGCGCCCTGCTTCTTCAGCTCGGCAATGATGGCCGGCACCAGCGTCTTGTGTCCGGCGGCCAGGGTGGACACGCCCACCGCGTGCACGTCGTTCTCGATCGCCTGACGCGCGCATTCCTCGGGCGTCTGGAACAGCGGGCCCATGTCCACGTCGAAGCCGAGGTCGGCGAACGCGGTGGCCACCACCTTGGCGCCACGGTCGTGGCCGTCCTGGCCCAGCTTGCTGATCATCACGCGCGGCCGGCGGCCCTGCGCTTCAGCGAAGGCGTTGATCTCGGTCTTCAGGGCTTCCCAGCCCTCGGCGGAATCGTAGGCAGCTGCGTACACACCGGTCACCTTTTGCGTATCGGCGCGGTGGCGCCCGTAGATTTTTTCCAGCGCATCGCTCACTTCGCCCACCGTGGCGCGCAGGCGGATGGCCTGGATCGAGAGTTCGAGCAGGTTGCCCTCGCCACTCTCCGCGGCGGTGGTGAGCGCGTCAAGCGCGGCCTGCACCTTCGCACCATCGCGCGTGGCGCGGATCTGCTGCAGGCGGGCAATCTGCCCGTCGCGCACCTTCACGTTGTCGATGTCCAGCGTGTCGATCGCCGCTTCGGCGCTCAGCTTGTATTTGTTGACGCCGACGATCACGTCCTTGCCCGAGTCGATGCGCGCCTGCTTCTCGGCGGCCGCCGCCTCGATCTTGAGCTTCGCCCAGCCGCTGTCGACCGCCTTGGTCATGCCGCCCATGGCCTCCACCTCTTCGATGATGGCCCAGGCCTTGTCGGCCATGTCCTGGGTGAGGCTCTCCATCATGTAGCTGCCGGCCCAGGGGTCCACCACGTTGGTGATGTGCGTCTCTTCCTGGATGATGAGCTGCGTGTTGCGCGCGATGCGCGCGCTGAACTCGGTGGGCAGCGCGATGGCTTCGTCGAGCGCGTTGGTGTGCAGGCTCTGCGTGCCGCCGAACACCGCGGCCATGGCCTCGATGGTGGTGCGCACCACGTTGTTGTACGGGTCCTGCTCGGTGAGCGACCAGCCCGAGGTCTGGCAGTGCGTGCGCAGCATCAGGCTCTTGGGGTTCTTCGCGTTGAAGCCCTTCATGATGCGCGTCCACAGCAGGCGGGCCGCGCGCATCTTGGCGATCTCCAGGTAGAAGTTCATGCCGATCGCCCAGAAGAACGAGAGGCGCCCGGCAAAGTCGTCCACGTCCATGCCCTTGGCAATGGCGGTCTTCACGTACTCCTTGCCATCAGCCAGCGTGAACGCGAGCTCCAGCGCCTGGTTGGCGCCGGCTTCCTGCATGTGGTAACCCGAGATCGAGATCGAGTTGAACTTCGGCATGTGCTTCGCCGTGTACTCGATGATGTCGCCGATGATCTTCATCGACGGCTCGGGCGGGAAGATGTAGGTGTTGCGGACCATGAACTCCTTGAGGATGTCGTTCTGGATGGTCCCGCTGAGCTGGTCCTGCGGCACGCCCTGTTCCTCGGCCGCCACCACGTAGCCCGCCAGCACCGGCAGCACCGCGCCGTTCATGGTCATGGACACGCTCACCTTGTCCAGCGGAATGCCGTCGAACAGGATCTTCATGTCCTCCACGCTGTCGATGGCCACGCCGGCCTTGCCCACGTCGCCGGTCACGCGCGGGTGGTCGCTGTCGTAGCCCCGGTGGGTGGCCAGGTCGAACGCGACCGAGACGCCCTGCCCGCCCGCGGCCAAAGCCTTGCGGTAGAAGGCGTTGCTCTCTTCGGCGGTGGAGAAACCCGCGTACTGGCGGATCGTCCACGGGCGCACCGCGTACATGGTGGCCTGCGGGCCGCGAATGAAGGGCTCGAAACCCGGCAAGGTGTTGGTGTACGCGAGGCCCGCCGTGTCTTCAGCGGTGTACAGCGGCTTGACGCGGATGCCATCGGGCGTGACCCAGTCCAACGCGGACACATCGCCACCGGGCGCAGATTTCCTGGCGGCCTGGGCCCAGGCTTCCAGGGTGGCAGGGGCGAACTCGGGCTGTTTCTGGCTCATGGCGAAAACTCGGTGGATGGGGAAAACCCCCGGCATCTTACATCATTCATAATTATTGATGCAAAATATTCCATCTGACTTACAATGCAAGCCGTCTCCACGATGGCATTGCCACCCCGACCGATCCATGTCCGCCCTTTCGCTCTCGCCCCGCGCCCTGTACGAAGAAGTTGCCGAATTGCTGCGGCAGCGCATCTTCCGCCGCGAGCTCGAACCCGGCAGCTGGATCGACGAGCTCAAGATCGCCGAGGAATACGGCATCAGCCGCACCCCGCTGCGCGAAGCGCTCAAGGTGCTCGCCGCCGAAGGCCTGGTCACGATGAAGGTGCGGCGTGGCGCCTACGTGACGGAAGTGTCGGAAAAAGACCTGGCCGACGTGTACCACCTCCTCGCCCTGCTGGAAGCCGATGCCGCCGGCGTGGTGGCCACCAGGGCCACCGACGAGGAACTGGCGAGCCTCAAGGCGCTGCACGAAGAGCTTGAAGGTGCCGTCGGCGACCGCGACCGCTTCTTCGCGCTCAACGAGCAGTTCCACATGCGCGTGCTCGAACTGGCGCGCAACCGCTGGCGCGAGCAGATGGTGGCCGACCTGCGCAAGGTGATGAAGCTCAACCGCCACAACTCGCTGCTCAAGAGCGGTCGCATCGAGGAATCGCTGACCGAGCACCGCGCCATCGTCGCCGCGCTCACGCAGCGCGATGCGGCGCTCACGGTACAGCGCATGCGCGAACACTTCGAGAACGGCCTGGAGGCGGCGGTCTGAAATAACCGGCCGCCTTCAGGCCGCTTCCTCTTCCAGTCCCACGTGTTCCTGCGCCATGGCCCACACCTCGCGCGGGGGCAGTGGCTTCAGGCGGTGGTCGCTCCAGATCTGGCGCCAGCGGCGGGCGCCGCGCAGGCCGTGGCGCAGGCCGAGCATGTGGCGCGCGATCGCGTACCAGGGGCAGCCGTCTTCCAGGAACGCGCGTTCCATGTAGGCCACCATCTGCTCCTCGACCGCTTCCCGGGTTGCGGTTGAGGGTGCAGCGCCGTAGAAGGTCTCGTCCCACGACGTGAGCAGCCAGGGGTTGTGGTACGCCTCACGGCCCACCATCACGCCATCGACGTGCTGCAGGTGCTCGGCAATCTGCGCGTTGGTGGTGATGCCGCCGTTCACCCCGAAGGTGAGTTGCGGGAAGTCGCGCTTGAGGCGGTGCGCAAGCTCATACCGCAAGGGCGGAATCTCGCGGTTCTCTTTCGGCGACAGGCCTTGCAGCCAGGCGTTGCGCGCGTGCACGAGGAAAACGTTGCAACCCGCCTCGCTCACCGTGCCCACGAAATCGCGCACGAAGTCGTAGCTCTCCACCTTGTCGATGCCGATGCGGTGCTTCACCGTCACAGGAATCGACACCGCGTCCCGCATGGCCTTCACGCCATCGGCCACCGTCTGCGGTTCGGCCATCAGGCAGGCACCGAAGGCGCCACGCTGCACGCGATCGCTCGGGCAACCGCAGTTCAGGTTGATCTCGTCGTAACCCCACTCCTCGCCCAGCCGGGCCGCGTGCGCAAGGTCCGCCGGCTCGCTGCCGCCCAACTGCAGCGCCACCGGGTGCTCTTCGGCGTTGAAGCGCAGGTGCCGCTGCACACTGCCGTGCGTGATGGCACCCGTGGTGACCATCTCGGTGTACAGCAGGGTGTGCTTCGACAGCAGGCGGTGCAGGTAACGGCAATGCCTGTCGGTCCAGTCCATCATCGGCGCCACAGAGAGGCGCCAGGGACTCGGTTGTTGATGCAGGGGGAGGTTTTCCACGGGAATCCAGGCTCGTCGGTCCGTGCGCGGGTCGGGCGCACGCGAAGCCCACATTGTCCCATCCGGCAAAAGAAAACCCGCCGAAGCGGGTTTGGAACCTCCTGGCGGAGGAGAAGCTCGGGGGGAGGAGCTTCGGAGACTTCTTCCTGTGTGACAGTGACGCCAGTATCCCGGCCGGCGGCGGCATACCTTGTCGGAGGCGCTCCTACGGCCCTGTAGGACAGCAGGACGTTCTGCTTTTCATGGGTGGTAGCCGGGCAATTCGCTGGCGAAAATGGCGGCCATGAGAAACACACACCCTTCGACGACCGGCCGCAAGTGCGCCATCCTCGCCGCCCTCACGATGTCTCTCGCGGGATGCGGAGCCACCGTGCAGAAGGTGCCCCTCCTTCCACCGGCCGCGGCACCCACCAGCGCCGGCGTGCAGGTGATCGACTCCCGGCCCAGCCCGGACGTGAAGGTCGACATGGAGAGGGCTGTCGGCGGCGGCGGGCCGGTCATCATCACGACCGAACCCTCGGTGACGGAAGCCCTGCGCAGCTGGGTGGCCGCGGGCTACAACGGGCCGCAACCGTTCTACGTGGGCCTGGAACGCCTGGAGGTGCGCCACAAGCAAGGCCTGGCGACGGCGGACGAGTTCACCTGCGCGATTGATTCGCAGGTTCGCGCTGGCGGAGAAACCGGCCGCCCGGTACGCTCCACCTTGCGCAGCACACCCACCGGCGATGCGATCGGCGTGGGGGTGTTTCTCTCGCAGTGCCTGGAAGCCCACGCGCGTGACATCAACAACACCGCCGCCACCGGCCGATAACACAACCTCGCCCCACCCTGCCCATGCAAAACAACGACATCCCGACCCCCAGCCAGACCCGTGCATCCACCGGCATTTCCGGTCTGGACAACATCCTCAACGGTGGTTTGCCGAGCGGTCATCTGTACCTCTTCGAGGGTGAACCCGGCACGGGCAAGACCACGCTGGGGCTGCACTTCCTGCTGGCGGGACTGAGCGTTGGGGAATCGGGTCTGTACGTCACGCTCTCGGAAACCGGGAATGAGCTGAAGACCGTGGCGCGCTCGCACGGCTGGAACCTGGACCAGCCTGGCCTCACGGTTTTTGAACTGGTCAGCGCCGACGAGCTCAGCCCGGATGCCGAGCAATCGATCATTCACCCGGCAGAGCTCGAACTCAGCGAGACGGTGCAAGGCGTGATGAAGCAGGTGGAGAACACCAAGCCCAAGCGCGTGGTCTTCGACAGCCTCTCCGAAATGCGGCTGCTCGCGCAGGACCCGCTGCGCTACCGCCGTCAGGTGCTGGCGCTCAAGCATTTCTTTGCGCAGCACGGCTGCACGGTGCTGATGCTGGACGACCTGAGCGCGCGCACCGGCGACATGCAGCTGCGCAGCATCGCCCACGGCGTGGTGTGGCTGCACCAGGTGGTGGGCGAATACGGCGCCGACAAGCGCTACCTGCGCGTGGCGAAGATGCGCGGCATCAAGTTCCGCAGCGGCGAGCACGACTTCAACCTGGACACCGGCGGCATCCAGGTGTTCCCGCGTCTGGTGGCCGCTGAACACCACAAGCCCTTCCAGGCCGAGAACGTGAGCACGGGCAACGCCGCGTTCGACGAAGCGCTGGGCGGCGGGCTGGCCAGGGGCAGCAACACCCTGTTTGTCGGCCCTTCGGGTGTCGGCAAGACCACCACCGCCCTGGCCTGCGTGCACACGGCGATGGAGCGGGGCGAGAAGGCAGCCTACTACCTGTTCGATGAAGGGCTGGGCACCTTGCTGCCGCGCGCTCAGGCGCTGGGCTACGACCTGCGCGATCACATCGACAAGGGCAATTTCCTCATCAGCGCACTGGATCCCGCCGAGGTCACGGCCGGCGAGTTCGCCGCCCGGGTGCGGCACGCGGTGGAGGTCGACGGCGTGAAGTCGGTCGTGATTGACAGCCTGAATGCCTACCTCCAGGCCATGCCCGGCAGCAAGTTCCTGCTGCTGCAGATGCACGAGCTGCTGAACTACCTGAACCAGCGCGGCATCATGACCATCCTGATCCTCGGCCAGCACGGCGTGCTGGGCGAAGGGCGCCAGGACATCGACCTGAGCTATCTCAGCGACGCAGTGGTCATGTTCCGGTACTTCGAAGGCCGGGGCAACCTGCTCAAGGCGCTCTCCATCACCAAGAGCCGCACCAACCAGCACGCGACGAGCATCCACGAATTCCGCCTTGGCGCGAATGGCGTCGAACTGGGTGAGGCGCTGACAGATTTCGAGGGTGTGGTCGCAGGCGTCTCGCGCTACACCGGCAACCTGGCACTGCTGGGCGACAGTACAGACGCCACATGAAGGACGAGACCGAGCTGCGCGTCCTGGTGATGGCGCCATCCGGCAGGGACGCTCAGGTCATCTGCGATGTGATCGAGGGGCTTGCGCCGACGCACTCCGTTGGCTCACCCCATCTTCTGCTGGAAGCGCTGCAGCAAGGCGCAGCCGCCGCCGTCGTCACCGAAGAGGCCTTCACGGTGCTTGCCGGCAGCCCGCTGGACGTGTGGCTCAAATCGCAACCGCCGTGGTCGGACCTTCCCTTCGTCGTGCTCGGCAGCAAGCGCACTGGCCGCCGGCCTGTGAACGCACTGGCCTCGCTGCACCTCATGGGCAACGTCATCCTGCTCGAGCGCCCCCTGAGCCCGGAAACGCTGCGCAGCTCGATCGAGGCCGCCGTGCGGGCGCGGGCACGCCAGTACTCGACCCGCGAGATGCTGCAGGAGCTGAGCGAAACACGCGACAAGGTCGGGCAGCTCAACCAGGAGCTGGAACAGCGCATTGAAAACCGCACGCGCGAGCTTTCCGACGCCAACAACCGCCTGATGAACGAGATCGGCGAACGCGAGCGCGCCCAGACCGCCCTGCTCCAGGTGCAGAAGATGGAGGCCATGGGCCACCTCACCGGGGGCATCGCGCACGACTTCAACAACCTGCTGCACGTGATCGGGGTCAACCTCGACCTGCTGCTGTGCATCGAGCACAACCCCCAGGCGGTGAAGGTCGTGGAAGTGGCCAGGCGCACCGTGAAGCGCGGCAGCCAGCTGACGACCCAGTTGCTGGCGTTCGCCCGCACCCAGTCGTTGCTGCCCCGCCCCACCGACATCAACGCGCAGGTGCATGGCATGCGCGAACTGATCACCAGTTCGATCGGCTCGCGGATCCAGCTGGACTTCCAGCTCGATCACCCCCGCGCCATGGCGCTGCTGGACGCGAACCAGCTGGAAATGTCGGTGCTCAACCTCGCCCTCAATGCGCGCGACGCGATGCAGGAAGGCGGGACCCTCACGATCTCGACCAGCGAAATCCGTGCGTCGCTTGGCGACGGTACGGTGCCGTGCATACGGCTCACGGTGGCCGACACGGGTGGCGGCATTCCGCCCTCGATCCAGGAGAAGGTGTTCGAGCCGTTCTTCACCACCAAGCCCATGGGCAGTGGCACCGGTCTGGGCCTGGCGCAGGTGTATGGGTTCGCCCGGCAGTCGGGCGGCGAGACGCAGATTGAAAGCTCCCCGGGCTCGGGCACACGGATTCACCTGCTGTTTCCGCTGCTGGAGGAGTCTCGTGAGGATGCACTGGCAGAGCCCACCACCGCGATGGCCGTCACCCCGCGCAAACGCATCCTGGTGGTGGAAGACGATCCGGATGTGCGCCAGTCCATCGTGCAGAGCCTGGAGGTCATGGGCCACTTCGTGACCTCGGTGAGCAACGGCCCCGCTGCGCTGGAATCGCTGAACCAGAGCCAGCCGGACCTGCTGATCGTCGACTATGTGATGCCCGTCATGAATGGCGCCGAGCTGATCGGCCAGGTACAGGCCGCATGGCCCCACATTTCCATCATCCTGGCCACCGGCTATGCCGACATGGAAAACGTGGGCCGGGTGCTGGGTGCGAAATCGATCCTCAAGAAGCCCTTCGGCGTCGCGACGCTGGCCGAGGCCGTGCACGCCGCCACGCTCTAGCGCACGCCGTCAGAACAGCAGGGCGATCAGGATGATGACGGGGATGGGAACGCCGAGAAAGAAGAGCAGCAGGGAACGCATGGTGAATCTCCTGTGGAACCGTGTTCGTGGATGGGGTGCGCGTCAGGCCTGATCGCGCTGGCGGCCACCGAAAGTCGCGGCCAGACTGGCAAAGAAGGCGCCCACCAGCAGCGAGACAAACAGCCACAACGCGCCATAGGCCGATGCCTTGCGGGCCTTGTCCGCGGCTTCGCGTGCGGCGGTTTCGGCTTCGCGCGCCTTGATCTGCAGACGGGCAAAGGTGTCGTTCACGCGCTTCTCGGCGTCCTGCACGCTGATGCCGGTGCGCATGGCCACTTGCCGGGCGAGGTAGGTGGCGTCTTCCGGCTGCAAGGCGCCGCTTCTCACGCCATTGAAGAAGATGCCCGTGGCCTCCGCGGCGGATGCGGCTGGCGACAGGTGGGTCATGAGGGTCGACTCGGCACCGCTGCCTGCGGTGGCAGAAGCGGGTTCGACACGGAACAGCGATCCGACGAAGTAGGAAAGCTCTGCGTCTGCGTCGTCGCCGCTGGCCTTGTCGGCCATCTGAGCGGCCGTGGTTCCCACGGCGCTCGCCCCACCGGCCGCCACCGTGGCCCCCGCGTTCACGCCGCCGCCAACGATGGAACCGATCACCGAAGTGAGCAGCGCCGCCGTGGCCAGCGAGGCGATCGCCCAGGCCAGGAAGCCGTGCGCCGTGTCGCGAAAATACACCTCGTCGGCCTGCGTGTCGGCCCAGCGCGTGCGCAGCCGGCCGGCAAGGTAGCCGCCCATGCCGGAGGCGATCAGCTGCGTGAAAGTGATCCAGAGGATGGTGGAGACACCAAAGGTCACCGCGCCCACGCCCTGTTGCACCCAGGGCGACACCGATGCCAGCCCGAGACCTGTACCCAAAATGAGGAGGATCAGCGAGAGCGCCGCCGCCCCGGCCGCGCCCGCGAAGATCGCGGGCCAGGACACCGCGCTCTCCTGTGGCAGCACGGCGATGTCATCGAATGCAGGTGTGCGGGTCAAAGCCATGATGTGCCTCCTGTTGAAACGTCAGGACATCATGGGAGCCGCATGGAGCGGCGCGTGTCGGACGGACGCGCGAATGCGTGTAGGAAACGCAGGCCCTCCCGGGGTCGGGGTCAGGCGGCGGCGCGGGCGCCGGTATGGGCGTGGCTGTTCGCGACCCGCGAATGCTCGAGCACGTAGCGCGTCATCGACTGCGCCAGCTCCTCCTCGCCGAGGAAGACCTTGCCGGCCACCTCTTTCTCGAGAAGGCCGGCCTCTTCCTCGCTGTGGGTGCGCACCACCGTCTGGATATCGGGGTTCAGGGTGCGCGCGGTCGCGATCATCTGGCGAACATTGAGCGTGTCGGGTGTGGCGATCACCAACATGCCCGCGCGAGCGATGTGGGCCTGGATCAGCACCGCGGGATCGGCCGCATCGCCGAACACGGCGGCAATGCCGCGCTCGCGCAGGCGCTCGACGATGTCGCGGTTCTCTTCCGCCACCACATAGGGCAGGTGCTGCTCTTCCAGCGCGGCGGCAATGCGCCGCCCCACCCGGCCATAACCCACCAGCACCACCTGGCGCGACAGGAATTTCTCGTGCGTGGTCACAGGCAGTTCGGCCAGCGGGTCGTCACGCGCCTCCAGCTTGCGGGCGAATGCCGAGTTCTTGCGCAGCCATTCCTGCAGCGGGTTGATCGCCTTGAACCACAGCGGGTTGGTGGCGATGGAGATCAGCGCACCGGCCAGCACCAGGCTCTGGCCCTCGGGCGGGAGCAGGCCGAGCGAAGCGCCCAGCCCCACCAGGATGAAGGAGAACTCGCCGATCTGCGCCAGGCTGGCCGAGACGGTGAGTGCCGTGTTCAGCGGGTAGCGCATGGCCACCACCAGCGCCGCCGCAGCGACCGACTTGCCCACGACGATGATGAGCACCACGCCCAGCACCTGCAGCGGGCGCTCAAGCAGCACCGCGGGGTTGAACAGCATGCCCACCGACACGAAGAACAGCACGGCGAAAGCGTCGCGCAGCGGCAGCGATTCCTCGGCCGCCCGGTGGCTGAATTCGGACTCGCGCAGCACCATGCCGGCGAAGAACGCGCCCAGCGCGAACGACACGCCGAACAGCGCGGCAGAGGCGAACGCAATGCTCACCGCCGCGGCCACCACGCACAGCGTGAACAGCTCGCGCGAGCCGGTGCGCGTGACCTGCCAGAGCAGCCAGGGAAACACACGCCGCCCCACCACCAGCATCAGGGCCACGAAGCCGCCGACCTGCATCAGGGTGAAGCCCAGCGTGCGCCAGATCGAATCGAGATCGCCGTCGGAACCCTTGCCGCCCAGAAAGCCCGCCAGCGGCGGCAGCAGCACCAGCACCAGCACCATGGCCAGGTCTTCCACCACCAGCCAGCCCACGGCGATGCGGCCGGTGAACGAATCCAGAATGCCCAGGCTTTCGAGCGCGCGCAGCAGCACCACCGTGCTGGCGACCGAAAGCGACACGCCGAACACCAGCGCACCGCCCAGGCTCCAGTCCCACCACCACATCGCCATGCCCATGCCCATGAGCGTGGCCACCGCCATCTGCACCACGGCCCCGGGCAGCGCGATCTTGCGCACCGAGAGCAGGTCGTCCAGCGAGAAATGCAGGCCCACGCCGAACATCAGCAGCATCACGCCGATCTCGGCGAGCTGCGCGGCGATCTCCGCGTCGGCCACGAAGCCGGGCGTGAAGGGGCCGATGATCACACCCGCCAGCAGGTACCCCACCAGCGCGGGCAGGCGCACCTTGGCTGCAATGAAGCCGAGGATCAAAGCCAGACCCAGGCCCGCAGCAATGGTGTTGATCAATGAAATGCTGTGGGGCATTGGCCGGAAACTCCTGGCGCTAAAAAGGTGTGAATGGAATGGGTGGTGCGTTCGAATTTACACCAGCACCCCCGCAGCGCAGATACCGCCAACAAAAAACCCGCCGAAGCGGGTTGCAGCGCATGGCGCCAGCTCTTCATCCAGGGCAACGCCGGTCCGGCTTCGCCGGCCGGCAGTGCCGCCCCTTCACCCCATGTGCAGGCCGCCGTTGACGGAGAAGTCAGCGCCGGTGGCGTAGCCGCCCTCTTCGCTGGCCAGCCAGGCAATGATGGACGCGATCTCGCTCGGTTCGCCCAGGCGCTTGACCGGCACGGTGGCCACGATCTTCTCCAGCACGTCGGGGCGGATCGCCTTGACCATGTCGGTGCCGATATAGCCCGGGCTCACGGTGTTGACCGTCACGCCCTTGGTGGCCAGCTCCTGCGCCAGCGCCATCGAGAAGCCGTGCATGCCGGCCTTGGCGGCCGAGTAGTTGGTCTGGCCCGCCTGGCCCTTCTCGCCGTTGACGGACGAGATGTTGATGATGCGGCCCCAGCCCTTTTCCACCATGTCGGCCACGACCTGCTTGGTCACGTTGAACATGGAGTTCAGATTGGTCTCGATCACCGCGTCCCAGTCGTCGCGCGACATTTTCAGGAACATGCGATCGCGCGTGATGCCGGCGTTGTTCACCAGCACGTCGATGGTGCCGTGTTCGGCCTTGGTCTTGGTGAAGGCTTCGACGGTGGAGTCCCAGTCGCCCACATTGCCGACGGAGGCGTGGAAGGCGTAACCCTGCGCCTTCTGCTCGTCGAGCCACTTGTTGTAGTCGCGCGTGGGGCCGCAGCCCGCGATGACCGTGAAGCCTTCCTTGTGAAGGCGCTGGCAGATGGCCGTTCCGATGCCGCCCATGCCGCCTGTGACGTACGCGACTTTCTTGCTCATTTCTTGTGCTCCTTTGTGCCTTCTGGCGATGTTGTGATGCGTTTCGATTTAACCGTGAATTCAGCGTTCGACCGCGAGGGAAACCCCCATGCCGCCGCCGATGCACAACGCGGCCAGGCCCTTTTTGGCATCGCGGCGCTGCATCTCGTTGAGCAGCGTCACCAGGATGCGGCAGCCGGACGCGCCGATGGGGTGGCCGATGGCAATGGCACCGCCGTTGACGTTCACGCGCGCGGGATCGATGTCGAGCGCCTTGTTGACGGCGCAGGCCTGGGCCGCGAAGGCTTCATTCAGTTCGAACAGGTCCACGTCACTGGCTTTCCAGCCGGCGCGCGACAGGGCCTTCTTCGAGGCAGGCACAGGGCCCATGCCCATGGTGGCCGGGTCGAGGCCGCTGGTGCCGAACGCGGCAATGCGCGCCAGCGGTTTGAGGCCCAGCGCGGCCGCCTTCTTCGCGCTCATCACCATCACGGCTGCGGCGCCATCGTTGATGCCGGAAGCATTGCCTGCCGTCACCGAGCCCGCCTTGTCGAAAGCGGGCCGCAGGCCGGCCAGTGCCTCGGCGCTGGTCTTCTTGTTGATGAACTCGTCGGTGTCGAACACCACCGGGTCGCCCTTGCGCTGCGGGATGCTCACGCCCACGATCTCGTCCTTGAACTTGCCGGCGTCCTGCGCTGCGCTGGCCTTCTGCTGGCTGCCCAGCGCCAGGGCGTCCTGCGCGTCGCGGCTGATGCCATGTTCCTTGGCCACGTTCTCGGCGGTGATGCCCATGTGGTACTGGTTGTAGACGTCCCACAGGCCGTCGACGATCATGGTGTCGGTCATCTTCCAGTCGCCCATGCGCTGGCCATCGCGGCTGCCGTTGAGCACGTGCGGCGAGGCGCTCATGTTTTCCTGGCCACCCGCAATCACGATCTCGCTGTCGCCCCAGGCCACGGCCTGAGCGGCCAGCATCACGGCCTTCAGGCCGGAGCCGCAGACGGCGTTGATGGTGAGCGCCGGGGTTTCCTTGGCCACACCGGCCTTCATCATGGCCTGGCGCGCCGGGTTCTGGCCCACGCCCGCGGCCAGCACCTGGCCCATGATCACCTCACCAATCGCATCGGCCGGCAGGCCGGTGCGCTCCAGCAGCGCCTTGATGACGATGCTGCCCAGCTCGGTGGCCGGCGTCTTGGCGAGCGAGCCGCCGAACTTGCCCACGGCGGTGCGGGCGGCTGAAACGATGACGATGTCTTCCATGCGATGTCTCCTTGGGGATGCGGAAAAGAAACGAGTTCAGGCTTTCGCCTTGACGTAGCGGCCAGGCGCCGGCTCGATGGCCGTGTAGCGCTTCGCCTTTCCGTACGTTTTTGGTGCAGCAATTTGCTTGCCAGCCAGCGGCTTGAGCCAGGCGGACCAGTCGGTCCACCAGCTGCCGGGGTGCTCGGTGGCGCCGCCAATCCAGTCCTTCACGTCGGCCGGGAACTTGCCGGCGGGACCGATCCAGTGGCTGCGCTTGTTCTTCGATGCGGGGTTGATCACGCCCGCGATGTGGCCGGAGGCGCCCATCACAAAGCGCTTCTTGCCGGGAAAGATCTGCGTGCTGCCGTAGGCACCGCCGATGGGCACGATGTGGTCTTCGCGCGAGCCATAGATGTAGACCGGCAGCTTGACCTGGCGGAAGTCGATCTTCTCGCCGCACACGGTGGTCTTGCCGGGCTTGACCAGGTTGTTCTCCAGGTACATCTGCCGCAGGTACCACGCGTAGTACGGCCCGGGCAGGTTGGTGCTGTCGGAATTCCAGTACAGCAGGTCGAACGGCGGCGGCGTTTCGCCCTTGAGGTAGTTGCCCACCACGTAGTTCCACACCAGGTCGTTCGGCCGCAGGAAACTGAAGGTGGTGGCGAGGTCTCGCCCCGGCATCAGCCCGCCATCGGTGAACTGCATCTCGCGGAACTTCACGAAGTTCTCGTCGATGAACACGTCGAGGATGCCGGTGTCGGTGAAGTCGAGCAGTGTGGTGAGCAGGGTCACGCTGTTCACCGGCTCTTCGCCGCGCGCGGCAAGCACGGCCAGCGCGGTGCCCAGCATGGTGCCGCCCACGCAGAAGCCCAGGGCGTTGATGGTCTCGGCGCCGGTGACGTCCTGCGTCACGCCGATGGCCTTGATCACCGCGTCCTCGATGTAGTTGTCCCACGTCTTGTGTGACAGCGACTCGTCCGGGTTGCGCCAACTCACCACAAACGTGCGGTGGCCCTGTTCCACGCAGTAACGGATCAGCGAGTTCTCGGGCTGCAGATCGAGGATGTAGAACTTGTTGATGCAGGGCGGCACCAGCAGGAACGGCCGCTCGTACACCTTGGCGGTGAGCGGCTTGTATTCGATCAGCTGGAACAGCTCGTTCTCGAACACCACGGCGCCTTCGGTGGTGGCCACGTTCTTGCCCACTTCGAACACGCTCTCGTCCGTCATGGAGACGTGGCCCTGCTTCATGTCGTGCAGCAGGTTGGCCATGCCCTTGGCGATGCTCTCGCCCTGGGTGTCGATGGCCTTCTTCTGGGCCTCGGCATTGAACGCCAGGAAGTTGCTCGGCGCGCTGGCGTCGATCCACTGCTGCACGGCGAAACGAACGCGCGTTCGCGTCTTGGCGTCGCCCTGCACCGCATCGGCCATGGCCATCAGCGTGCGCGCGTTCAGCAGGTAGGCGGCAGCGGCGAAAGCGGCCATCGGGTTGCTGGCCCAGGCGTCGGATGCGAAACGCCGGTCGCCCGGAGGCTTCACATTCGGCCCCTGGTTCCACAGGCCCGTGAGCTCCTTCAGGTAGTTGTTCTGGATCTCGAGCAGCTGGGCCGGGTCGAAGCTGACCTGCTGGCCGTTGTTGGCCTTGCTGAACATGTCGCCCATCGCGGGCATGCCGGGAAAGGCGGCGCCCGCAGCGGGCATTGGCATGCCGAACGGGTTCGCCGCCCCCGCCTGCGGCATGAAGGCTTTGAAGGCGGCAAAGGGGTCGCTGGCACCGGTCTGCGCGCCGGCCGCGGCGCCCGGAAGGGCCTGGGCCAGCTGCGTCCATTGCTGCACGAGGTTCTGCTGGAACTGCTGGGCGGTTTCCAGCCAGTCCGTGGAGGGGGTTTTGCCCGATGTCATGCTGGTCTCCTGGGGTGTTGCCTGACGCATATCATGGGCAGCCCTTGGGGGAGAGATTTCCGGATCTTCCCCAGGGTTCGCGGGCCAGCTTCCAGCAGGCTGGCACGTTGGTCCGGGCTGCAAGGAATGTCGTGTATCTGGTGGTGATCGGTTGGATGTACGTGGTGCTCATGATGTCGGTGGCCGAAGCGACCAACAGCACAGGCTCTGTTCTGGGAGCCATTGTGACCTTTTTTCTTTACGGTTTGCTTCCATGCGCACTGGTGGTTTACCTGATGGGCACGCCGCTTCGGCGCAAGGCCATCAAGGCCCGTGAAGCGGCGGAACAGCAGGCCGCACAGGCCGCCGCGGCCACTTCAGGCGATCCAGATGCAGGCGGCCATGCGCCCGGTGCTGCCGAGGCGGACAGCGTCACGCCGGTGAGAAAAGAACCTTGAGTCCTGCGCGACGGTGCACCAGCCGTCGCTGCCGTCGTTGCCGTGCACCTGGCTGACGCCCACGGCCTGCAGACGACGCCGGGCCAGGGCGGGCAGATCGGCCAGGAACTTGTCATCTCCCTTCGGCCAGAAATGCGGTGCCGCCCCGGGGTCGGGCCCCACGAACGCCGCACACACCTCGGGTCCGACCTCGAACGCCTGTGGCCCGATGCAGGGCCCGAGCCACGCCACCACATCGCCCTCGCCCGCCGCTTCGCGCAGCGCGCCCACGGTGGCCTCGATCACGCCGTTGGCCAGACCGCGCCAGCCCGCGTGGGCTGCGGCCACCGCCGTGCCCGAAGCATGAGCCAGCAACACCGGCAGGCAGTCGGCGACCATGATGGTGGCCACCACACCAGGCCCGACCACCACGCAGCCATCGGCCTCGGTGCCGTCGGCCGTGTCGGGCGCGAGGCGCACGACCTTCGTGCCGTGCACCTGCCGCAGGAACACGGGCCGCGCGGGCACGGTGAAAGCCGCGAGCCGTTCGCGGTTGCCCGCCACCGCCAGCGGCTGGTCGTTCACGTGATCGCCCAGGTTGAAGCTGTCGAAAGGCGGCACCGACACACCACCGGCGCGCGTGGTGAACAGCGCACGCACGCCCGGCGGTGCCGGCCAGTCGGGCAGAAGGCCGTCGGGCGCCTGCAGCATCAGGCTTCCGCGTCGGGGCAGGCCGAGGGCTGGGCCTGCTGGAATGCCGGCAACGCCATGCAGGCCTCGAAGGCGGCCATGGTGCGCGACAGGCCGCTGAAGTCGGTCTTGAAACGCTGGCCGTTGAAGATCTGTGGCACCAGGCAGCAATCGGCCATGGTGGGCGTGTCGCCGAAGCAGTAGGTGGATGCAGGCTGCTGTTCCAGCTGGCGTTCGAAGGATTCCAGCCCGGCGCGCACCCAGTGGCGGTACCAGACGTTCTTCGGCTCCTCCTCCACCTTCAGTTCCTTGGTGAGGTACTTGAGCACGCGCAGGTTGTTGATCGGGTGGATCTCGCAGGCCACGATCTGCGACAGGGCGCGCACGCGGGCGCGGCCCAGCGCGTCGGCGGGCAGCACCGCGGGGTCGGGGTGCAGCTCGTCCAGGTATTCGATGATGGCCATCGACTGCGTCAGGCGCGTGCCGTCGTCCAGCTCGAGCAGCGGCACCAGGCCTTCCACCGCCTTGTCGGTGAAGGCCGGCAGCTTGTGGTCACCGCGCGCGATGTGCACGGGGATGTAGTCGTAGGAGATGCCCTTGAGCGCGAGCGCGATGCGCACACGGAAAGAGGCCGAGGAGCGGAAGTAGTTGTAGAGCTTCATGGGCGCAAGGATAAACCGGGCGCCTGTGCAGGCCGCGACCTCAGTTGGAGAACGTGGCCAGCACCTCGAGCACGCTTTGCACCGCAGGCTGCGGTGGTGGCGAACGCCGGTGCGCCACCGCCATCGGGCGCGTCAACGGCGGTTGCAGGTGGCGCACCTGCACACCCGGCGTGTCCAGCTGGTCCTGCACCTCTTCCAGCGGCAGGATGGCTGCGCTCTGGCTCGCGGCGGCCAGGCTTTTCAGGGCGCCGGGGTAACTCATGGTGAGGAAGGGACGCGGGTTGTGGCCCGCCTGACCGAACCACGCGGCAATGAGGCCGTGCATCTGCGTGGCCGGAGCGAACGAAGCCCAGCGACGGCCCGCCAGCCAGCCGGGTGTGACGCGCTCCGGAACCTCCCACGACGCGGGCAACAGCACCACCATGTCATCGTTCCGCCAGGGCGTGAGCCTGATGTCGCCCGTGACGGGCTGCGGGCTCGCGACGATGGCCACGTCGAGGGTGCCGGCCTTCAGCCGCAGCATGGCTTCGGCGGAGCCCACCGCTTCGAGCTTGATGTCCACGCCCGGGTTGCGCTGCGCCAGCGCTTCCAGCATCTGCGGCAACAGCCGCGTGCTGACACCCGCCGACACACCGACCTTGACCATCCCCTCGCGCCCGGCGGCGCGCCGCTGCACCAGCTCGATCAGGTCGTCGCTGGCGGACAGCAGCTTGCGCCCCTCCTCCACCAGAGCAGCGCCCGCTGGCGTCAGATCGGCCTGTCGCCGCCCGCGCACCAGCAGGGCCGCCTGCATGCGCGATTCCAGTTCCTTGATGTGCAGGCTGACGGTGGGCGGCGCGAGATGCAGCGCCTGGGCCGCAGCCGCGAAGGTGCCGAGGTCCGCAATGGCCACCAGGGTCTGCAGCTGGTCAAGGTTCAGATTTCGCATCAGGATTTGTGAAGTTGATCTTCATTCAATTCAACTTTACAGATGTTAAGCCCGTGGCGAGCATCGTCGCCATGTCAAACCCAACTTCTCGAACCCGCCAGGCCGATCAGCCATCCCTGGCACCGGCAGGCGCCGCTTGCCAGAAAGCAAAAGGCCGCAACGCCTTGCGGCGTGCGGCCGAATTCGTGCAGCACTGGTGGACGAGCGTCAGCGCCGCGCTTGCGCGCGCCGAGCAGCACGTCATGGAGAACTTCCGGCAGCCGCCCCACGGCGGCTGAACCAGTTACCGAAGCGTCAGGCCGATGCGGCGAGCGTCGGGTAGTCGGTGTAGCCGTGCGCACCGCCGCCATAGAAGGTGGCCTTGTCGGGCGCGTTGAACGGGCCGCCCTGCTTCAGGCGCGCCACGAGGTCCGGGTTGGCGATGTAGGTCTTGCCGAAGGCCACGAGGTCGGCCCCGTTGTCCAGCGCGCTCTGCGCCAGCGAGGCGTCGTATCCGTTGTTGACCATCCACGCAGCACGGCCACCGGCCGCGCGGTAGACCTCGCGCAACGCGGCGTAGTCGAACGGGCGGTCTGCAATCTCGCGCGGGCCGCCGGTGGCGCCTTCGATGAAGTGCACGTAGGCCAGGTCGAAGCGCGCCAGCTCGCGCAGCACATGCGTGAAAAGAGGCTGCGGATCGGCGTCGACCACGTCGTTGGCGGGCGTCACCGGCGAGAGGCGGATGCCGGTGCGCGCGGCGCCGATCGCGTCGGTCACGGCCTTCACCACCTCCAGCAGCAGGCGCGCGCGGTTCTCGATGCTGCCGCCATAAGCGTCTGTGCGCTGGTTGCTGCCGGTCTTGAGGAACTGGTCGATCAGGTAGCCGTTGGCGGCGTGGATCTCGACACCGTCGAAGCCGGCCTCGATGGCGGCGAGCGCGGCCTTGCGGTAGTCCTCGACGATGCCCGGGAGTTCGGCGGCGTCCAGCGCGCGCGGCACCGAGGTTTCGACAAAGGTGGGCACGCCGTCCTTGATCAGCACGGTCTTGGTCTTGGCCGCGATGGCCGACGGCGCCACCGGCGCGCCGCCACCCGGCTGCAACTCGGTGTGCGACACACGGCCCACGTGCCAGAGCTGGGTGACGATCTTCCCGCCGGCGGCGTGCACGGCGGCGGTCACGCGCTTCCAGCCTTCGATCTGCTCGGGCGCGTACAGGCCCGGCACGTCGGCATAGCCCTGGCCCTGGTGGCTGATGGCGGTGGCTTCGGTGATCAGCAGGCCCGCGCTGGCGCGCTGCTGGTAATACGTGGCCATGAGCGGCGTGGGCACGGCGTTCGGCGCGCGGTTGCGCGTGAGCGGCGCCATGACGACGCGGTTGGACAGGGTGATCTGGCCGGCGGTGGTGGGTTCGAAGAGACGGGTCATGAGAGCAGGCTGAGTGAATGAACGATGCGCCATTCTGCGCACCGGGCCTCACTCACCCGCTGCCGCACGGCGCAAATCCCCATGCCGGCAAGGTCGTTGCGCCGGGCCCTGCAGACCCGTCGCGCTTGTGATGGACGTTCAGCCCACCACCAGCCGGATGCCCGGCAGCACCTGCTCGGACTCGCTGCGCCGCTCCAGCGCCAGCCGCATGTTCATCTGCGCCACCTCGGTGTGTTCCACGGCGAGCGCCTGCGCACGCGCGCTTTCTCCGCGCCTCAGCGCGTCGAACAGCATGTGGTGCTGGCGGTGGGCGTAGAGCATCCAGTCGCGGTCCATCGCCACCGTGCCCTGCATGGGCAGCATGGCCGAGGCTGGCGCGAACGGCAGCTTGTCGTTGAGCTCCACGGCGCGCTGCAGCGCACGGTTGCCGCAGGCATCGAGAATGAGCGCGTGGAAGCGGTCGTTCATCACCGAATAGGCCGCGTAGCTCTCGATGGTGAGCGGGTTGTCGGCCAGCAGCCGGTCGCCCTCGTCCAGCACTGTTTGCAGCTGGCCCTGCAACTGGCGCGAGACACCGTGCTCGGCCACCAGCCGCGCGGCCATGCCTTCGAGGTGGCCGCGCACCGAAATCGCGTCGATCACCTCCTGGGCGGTGAACTGGCGCACGAGGTACTTGCCGGTCTCGTTGGCCTGCACCAGGCCTTCCTGCTCCAGCGTGACCAGGGCGGCACGCACGGGCGTGCGCGAAGCGCCGAGGCGCTCGGCCAGTTGCTGCTCGGCCAGGCGCTGGCCGGGTTCGAACTGACCGCTCAGGATCAGGTCGCGCAATTGCATCAAAACGGTGTCTTGCAAGCTCATGGCACAAAATGTACACCGAAATCAAAAAACGGTATACCATTTCGATACCCCCACCCGTTTCCTGTTTCTTTTTGCCGGAAAGCCCCACATGAAAGCCGAACTCAATCAACGCATCACCCAGGTAGGACCCGGCACGCCCGGTGGCGAACTGCTGCGCCGCTACTGGCAGCCCGTGGCGCTGCTCGACGAATTCGATCCCGCGCTGGCCCCCGAGATGGCGGTGCGCCCGGTGAAGGCCGTGCGCGTGCTGGGGCAGAACTTCGTGCTGTTCCGCAATGCCCAGGGCGAGTTCGGCCTGCTTGATCGCGATTGCCCGCACCGTGGCGCCGATCTGGCCTTTGGCCGCAACGAAGGCGATGGCATCCGCTGCCCGTTTCACGGCTGGAAGTTCGACACCACCGGCCAGTGCATCGAGACCCCGGCCGAGCCCGCCGGCAGCAAGATGTGCAGCCGCATCAAGCAGCGCAGCTACCCGCTGGTGCAGCGCAGTGGCGTGCTGTTCGGCTGGTTCGGCCCCGAAGACCAGACGCCCCCGCCCTTCCCCGAGCTCGACTGCTTCAAGGCACCCGACACGCACACCTTCGCCTTCAAGGGCCTGTGGCATTGCAACTGGCTGCAGTCGCTGGAAGTCGGCATCGACCCGGCCCACGCGTCCTACCTGCACCGCTTCTTCAACGATGGCTCGCTGGAAGACAGCTACGGCAAGCAGTTCCGTGGCGCCAGCGCAGGCGACGTGGGCGGCGAGCGCTGGCCCATGACGCGCGTGATGCGCGAGTTCGGCCAGCCCGTCATCACGTTCGAGGCCAAGCCCTATGGCCTGCAGCTCACCGCGCTGCGCCCCATGACGGACGAGCTCACCCATGTGCGCGTGACCAACGGCGTGTTCCCGCAGACCTTCGTGATCCCGCTGTCGGAAACCATGACCATCACGCAGATGCACGTGCCGGTGGACGACACACACAACTACTGGTACGCCTTCTTCACCAGCTTCACCGGCCCGGTCGACAAGGACGCCATGCGCACGCCGCGCCTGCAGGCTGTCACCCTGCCCGACTACGTGCCGAAATCCGGCCGTCACAACAACTGGGGCTTCAACGCCGAAGAGCAGCAGACCCGCACCTACCTGGGCATGGGCGAGGACGACATCAACGTGCACGACCAGTGGGCCTGCGAAAGCATGGGCGAGATCCAGGACCGCACACGCGAGCACCTCGGCACCACCGACAAGGTGATCATGGCCAACCGCCGCATGCTGCTGCAGGCGATCGACGCGGTTGAACAGGGCGGCACCGCACCGGGCATGGCCGACCCCGCGCAGCACGGCGCGATTGCCGGCCCCGACACGGTCGACGGCATCGCCCCCGCGCAGGACTGGGAGAACTGGTGGCAGGACGCCGTGCGCGAGAAGCGCGAAGGCGCGCCCTGGCACGACGGCGCACAGAAGCCCGCAGCCGTTCAGGAAACGGCGGGCGCCAAATGACGTCGTTCGCCCAACGCTGCGGCCTCCACTCTGACGAGCGCGAGGCCGAGTGCCAGCGCGTGGCCAAACTCATCGAGGCCAGCGGCATCGAACTCGTGCGCTTCGGCTGGTGCGACGCGCATGGCGTGCTGCGCGGCAAGACGCTCACCGCACACGCCGCCCTGCGGGCGCTGCGCGATGGCGTCGGCATGGTCGGCACGCTGATGCTGAAGGACACAGCCGACCGCACCGCCTGGAAGGTGTTCGAGCCCGGTGGCGCGGACGACCTGCCCGGCTTCGCTGGCGCGTCCAACCTCATGCTCATGCCCGACCCGGCCAGCTTCACCGTGCTGCCCTGGATGGAGCGCACCGGCTGGCTGCGCTGCCAGCCGTGGTTCGGCGATGGCACACCGGTGCCGCTGGACCCACGCCGCATGCTGCAGACCGCATTGGCGCAACTGGGCGAGAAGGGTTACGGACTCAAGACCGGGCTGGAGGTGGAGTTCCACATCTACCGCATCACCGACACCGCGCCCCAGCTCGACCCCGAGCTCGCGGCCTGGCCCGGCCTGCCGCCCAAGGTCGAGATGATCCACCCCGGCTACAACCTGCAGGCCGAGGCCATGGTGGACATGAGCGACGAGCCGATGCGCATCGTGCAGCGCACCGCGCAGGCCCTGGGCCTGCCGCTGCAGTCGCTGGAGATCGAACTCGGCCCGAGCCAGGTGGAAGCCGTGTTCGACGCCACCGACGCCCTCACCGCCGCCGACCAGATGGTGCTGTTCCGCAACGGCGTGCGCCAGGCGCTGCACCGCGCCGGGTACCACGCCACCTTCATGTGCCGCCCGCCGTTCCCGAACATCATGTCCAGCGGCTGGCACCTGCACCAGTCGCTGGTGGACCTGAAGACCGCCCGCAACGCGTGCGTGCGCGGGGCCGCCGCGCCCGGCACCACGCGCGCCGACGCCACGCACACGCTCTCCGAGGCGGGGGCGCACTGGCTCGCCGGCCTGCTGTCGCATGCGCGCGGCATGACCGTGCTGTGCACGCCCACCATCAACGGCTTTGCCCGCTTCCGCCCCAACGCGCTCGCACCGCAGGCCGCGCTGTGGGGTCAGGACAACCGCGGCGCCATGCTGCGCGTGGTGGGCGCGGCCGGCGACAACGCCACACGCATCGAGAACCGCGTGGGCGAACCGGCGGCCAACCCCTACCTCTACATGGCGGCGCAGATCCACGCCGGGCTCGACGGCCTGGCCCGGGCCACGCTGCCACCGCAGGCCAGCGAGTCGCCCTACGCCGCCGAGAACCAGAAGCTGCCGTCCTCGCTGGGCGAAGGCCTGGAGGCCCTGCGCGCCGACACCGCGCTGTGCTCGGCGCTGGGCGACGACTTCGTGCGCTACTTCAACCGCATCAAGCAGAGCGAGATCGACCGCCACGCACAGGCCGAGGACAAGACCGACTTCGAGCGGCGCGAGTACTTCTCTCGGACCTGAAGCACCATGATCTCGATCCGCTTCATCAACGCCGACGGGTCGGAGCAGGCCATCCAGACCGAGCCCGGCCAGAGCCTCATGAAAGCCGCCGTGGACGCCAACGTCCACGGCATCGAGGCCGACTGTGGCGGCAGCCTCACCTGCGCCACCTGCCACGTCATGATCGGCCAGCCCTGGGCCGCCATGCTGACCACCCCCGTGCCCGACGAGGTCGACATGCTCGATTTCGCGTCCAGCCCGGTCGTGCCCGAAAGCCGGCTGAGCTGCCAGGTCCGCCTCACGCAGGAGATGGACGGCATGGAAGTTCGCCTGCCCGCCACGCAGCACTGAAACGCCCCGAAATGGTGCCCGATGGCGCCCGTGGCGCATGGCACACTGATCGCTCCCGATCCAACATCAGACCTCCTGCCATGCCAGACACCACCTATCTGTTCGCACCACCCGCGGTCGTCAGCGTGCCCGTGCTGGGCCGCCCCGAGCGCTTTCCCGTGCACCGCATCTACTGCGTGGGCCGCAACTACGAAGAGCACGCGAAAGAAATGGGCTTCACCGGCCGCGAGCCGCCGTTCTTCTTTCTGAAGCCGGCCGACGCGCTCGTGGTGGCCGATGCCGGCCAGACGGCCGACATGCCCTACCCCACGCTGACGCAGAACCTGCACCACGAGATCGAGCTCGTGGTGGCGATTGGCAAGGGTGGAAAGAACATCAAGGCCGCCGACGCCGCGAAGCACATCTACGGCTATGCCGTGGGCCTGGACATGACGCGCCGCGACCTGCAGAACGACATGAAGAAGCAGGGCCGCCCGTGGTGCATCGGCAAGGCGTACGACCAGTCCGCCCCGATCGGCCCCATCACCCCGGCCGACCAGGCCGGCAACGTGAACGAGGCGCCGATCTGGCTGCAGGTGAACGGCACGGACCGCCAGCGCAGCACCGTGGCCAAACTGATCTGGAACGTGGCCGAGACCATCGAACACCTCTCCGCCGCATGGGAACTGCAGCCCGGCGACCTGATCTACACCGGCACGCCCGAAGGCGTGGCGGCGGTGGTGACCGGCGACACGCTGCATGGCGGTGTGGACGGCCTCACCCCCATTTCGGTGCGGGTGACGTGAAGAAAGTGACAGAGATCGCATTCAAGGGTTAGACCTCTCGCGACAAGCACCTGGCCTGACGTATGCTTTCCCCGTTTTTATTTGACCCCAGGAGACCTTAAACATGATTCAACGCAGAACCCTGCTCCAGTCCGGTGCAGCCGTGGCCCTCGGTGCACCAGCACTCACAGGCTTCGCCCAGTCGAGCGTCACGCTCAAGTTCCACACCTTCATGGCACCGCAGTCCAACGTGTACATCAACATGCACAAGGCGTGGATGGACAAGGTGGAGAAGGAGTCCGGCGGCCGCATCAAGTTCGAAGGCTATCCCGCCATGCAGCTCGGCGGCACGCCGGTGCAGCTGTTCGACCAGGCGCGCGACGGCGTGGTCGACATCGTCTGGACGCTGCCAGGCAACACGCCCGGCCGTTTCCCGCGCACCGAAGTGTTCGAGCTGCCGTTCATGATGAACAACGCCGAAGCCACCTCCAAGGCCTTCTGGGAATACATCAGCACGATGGCACCCGACGAGTACAAGGAAATCCAGCCTATCGCGCTGCAGGTGCACGGCCCCGGCATGTTCCACATGCGCAGCAAGCAGATCAAGACCGCTGAAGACCTGCGCGGCTCCAAGGTTCGCGGCCCGACCCGCCAGATCACCAAGATGCTGGGCTACCTCGGCGCGATCCCGGTCGGCATGCCGCTGCCGCAGATTCCCGACGCACTCTCCAAGGGCGTGATCGACGGCTGCGTGATTCCGTGGGAAGTGGTGCCTTCAGTGAAGGTGCACGAACTCACCAAGTTCCACAGCGAATTCGACCCCGCTGGTGGCGCGCTCTACACCACCACCTTCGTGATGGGCATGAACCGCAACAAGTACGCCTCGCTGCCGCCCGATCTCAAGGCGATCATCGACAAGAACTCCGGCCTGGAAACCTCGGGCTGGCTGGGCAAGGTGCAGCAGGCCGGCGACGGTCCGGGCCGCGAAGCCGCCGTCAAGCAAGGCAACACCATCTACACCATCCCCTCGGCCGAAGCGCAGGAATTCAAGCGCAAGGCGCGCCTGGTGGAAGTGGAATGGGTGCAGGACATGGACAAGCGTGGCTTCAAGGGCCAGGAGCTCCTGAACACGGCCAAGGCCCTGATCGCCAAGCACGGCAAGAAGGCCTGAGCCATCTGACCTCACAAAAAAGCCGGGCCATGTGCCCGGTTTTTTTTCGAAAGCCAGAAGCCTCTCCTATCCAGAGTGCCGCGGGTCCGGCTCCGCCGGCCCGCAGGCACTGCCCCTTGAGGGGGAGGCGCAAAGCGCCGCAGGGGTGGGCTCTCTTACACTGCACCGATGCGTTCGCCCACCAAACACTGCCGCAACTGCGGCACCGCCGTCGACATGCGCCTGCCCGATGACGGTGACACCCGCATCCGTGCGGTCTGCCCCGCCTGCCACACGGTGCACTACGAAAACCCGCTCACCGTGGTCGGCACCGTGCCGACGTGGGGAGAGACCGGCGAGTACGTGCTGCTCTGCAAGCGCAACATCGAACCGCGCTGGGGCAAGTGGACGCTGCCCGCCGGCTTCATGGAACTGGCCGAAACCACGGCCGAAGGCGCGGCCCGCGAGACGCGCGAGGAAGCCGGTGCGCAGTTCGAGATCGGCAGCATCTTCACGCTGATGAACGTGGCGCGCGTCGGCCAGCTGCACATCTACTACCGCGCCCGCCTGCTCAGCGACCGGTTCGACCCCGGTCACGAAACCATCGAGGCGCGGCTGTTCACGGAAGACCAGATTCCCTGGGACGAGATCGCCTTTCGCACCGTCAAGGAAACGCTGGAACACTACTTCGCCGATCGCCGCGCGGGCCACTTCGGCTTTCACGATTTCGACATCGCCTGAGTCGCGCCATGGCCCCGGCACGCGACTGGCCCCTGGTGCTTCGCCTGGGCACGGCGCAAACGCTGGCCTGGGCGTCCACCTACTACCTGCCCGCCCTGCTCGCCGCGCCGATGGCGCAGGGTCTGGGCGTTCCGGTGTCCCACGTCTGGGGCGCTGTCACGGCCGCGATGTTGCTGTCGGCCGCGCTGGGCCCGTGGGCGGGCCGCGCCATCGACCGCTGGGGCGGCCGCCCGGTGCTCACGGCGTCGAGCCTGCTCGCGGCGCTCGGGCTCGCCGTCATGTCGCAGGCGCAGGGCACGGCAGGGCTGGTGGTCGGCTGGCTGCTGCTGGGCGTCGTCATGGGCTGCGGCCTGTACGAAGCGGCCTTCGCTGCGTTGGTGCGGCTGAAGGGACATGACGCGCGCGCGGCCATCACCGGCATCACCCTGCTCGCCGGCTTTGCCAGCACCGTGGGCTGGCCACTCAGCGGCTGGATGGAAACATCCTTCGGCTGGCGCGGCACCTGCCTGGGCTGGGCCGCCCTGCACCTGCTGCTGGGCCTGCCGCTGAACGCCAGCCTGCCGCGCGCAGGCCCCCTGCCCGAACCGACCCGCGCCGCAACGCGTTCGGATGCCGATGCGTCCGCGCCGCAGGGCGCACCGCACCCGTGGACAGCCTGGGTGCTGGCCTATGTGTTCGCGGTCACCTGGTTCGTGAGCACCGCCATGGCCGCCCACCTGCCCGCGCTGCTGATGGCGGGCGGCGCCACGCTCGCAGGCGCCATCGCCATTGGCGCGCTGGTCGGCCCGGCGCAAGTGGCGGGCCGCCTGCTCGAATTCGGCCTGTTGCGCCGGTTGCACCCGGTGTTCGCGGCGCGCGCCGCGTCGCTGGGGCACCCGCTGGGGGTGGCCTGCTGGATGCTGATGGGCCCGGTGGCCGGGCCGCTGTTCGCGATCCTGCACGGCGCGGGCAACGGCATCATGACCATCACCAAGGGCACGTTGCCGCTGGTGTACTTCGGGCCGGTGGGCTATGGCCGGCGCCAGGGCCTGATCATGCTGCCCTCTCGCCTGGCGCAGGCCTTTGCGCCGCTGGTGTTCGGCGCCTGCCTGGCGCGCTGGGGCGAAGGCGCACTGTGGATATCCACCGCCCTCGGCCTGAGCGCGTTCGCCTGCCTGCTGTGGCTGCGCGCCACCACGCAGCGCTGAGCCACGGGGTTCAGGCGCCGGGCGCGTCGTCCTTGAGTGGCGGCCAGTCCAGCAGCTCGGCCAGGCGGCGCACCACCCACACCGACTCGGCCTCGCTCACCACCGCGGGTTCCACCCGCAAGCCCTGCAGGCAGCGCGACAGCACATCGGTCTCGGCAATGCCCAGGCCGAACTCCATGTTGCGTGCGGTCTCGGTGAGCATCTGCGCCATGTCCTCGCACAGCTCATAGCGCGCGGCCAGTTCGGCGCGCGGCAGGCTGGGCTTCTGGCGGCCCGGCGGCACGTACAGCGCCAGGAAAGACGGGGGAATTTCGATCTGCGATTCGTCGGACATGGCGCACTGTAAACAACCGCCGGCAACCCGGTCGCGTCAATGGGCGCTGGCGGGCGGGCCTTCTGGCACATCGGCCAGCAACTGCTGCGCCCACGCGGGCCAGCGCACCGGGTTCTTCCAGAGCACGCGCCCGGCACGGCAACGCGCCACCAGCCTGGGCTGCTGCACCACGCGGTTGCGGGGCCCGGAGGTGTCGTACAGCAGGGCCAGATCGGCGAGCGGTATCGCCTTGGCGAGGTTGGCCAGCGTGCGCGGGTACCGCGCCAGGATGCGCTCGGCCGGCACACTGTGGCCGCCTTCCTGCATGCGCTGCTGCACGCGCGCCAGCAGATGCCTGGGCTCTTCCACGCAGACGATGAGCAGGACGATCGAGAAGCCCGCGGTGCGCGCGGCCACCAGCAGGTCGAGCTTGGACGGGTGCGAGAACACCGTCTCGCTCACGAAGGATTCGCCCGCCGCGAGGCAGGCGGCGCGCTGCGCGTCGGCCCACTGCCGCGCCATCTGCGAGCGCCTGACAGGCTGGGCAATGTGCTGCAGGTGCGCAGCCTCGTGCAGGTCGGCGTTGACGAAGGTGGCTTCGGCCGGGATCAGGCCCGCTTCCAGCGAAGCCCGGTACAGCGTGGATTTGCCAGCGCCGTTGGGGCCGGCCAGCAGGTAGAAGACGGGCCGGGTCACGCAGCGCGACGCGCGGCCGGTGCCTTGCTGCGGTTGTCGAGCACGGTCTGGCGCACCGCCTGGGCCAGGCGGCCACTGGACTCGGCGGCCAGGAAGCGGGCTTCGATCGCGTCCACCGGATCAACCGCCTCGGCATGGCGGGCGGCGGCGTCGTAACGGGCAATGGCCTCGCGCGCTTCCTGCACGGTGAGACCGGTTTCCTCGGCGATGCGGCCCAGCGTGGCCCAGTATTCGATCTGCCCGGCGACCGAGCGGCGCTGGGGCTGCGCGGCCTCTTTCGCCTGCCGCACGAGACCGGCGGGCAACTTGACCGAGGAAAATGCGCTGCTGCTGGAAGACGACATGGAAAATCTCCTGGATGGCGCATTTTGCGCCATTTGGGATACCATGGCAACCGAACGGGCCTTTCCACCCCGACACCCATTCACACGCCGATCATGAAAAAACAGGGCACCGTGGTGCGCTGGGACAGCGAGAAGGCCTTTGGCTTCATCCGCTGCCCACAGATTCCCGCCGACGTCTTCTTCCATCTGCGGGACTTCAGCGGCCCCGGCAAGCCCGCCGAAGGGCAGAACGTGATATTCGAGGACATCCACGTCGGCGGCAAGGGCCCGCGCGCCCTCTCCGTGGAGCCGGCGCGCAACAAGATCATCAACGAGCCACCGGCTCCCCCACCACCGCCGGCAGGCCCTGAGCTGTTGTCGCGCAAGCAGGAGCCTTCGCGCTCCCGCTCGCAATGGCAGAAAAAGCGCGATGAACGCCCCCTGTGGGTCGGTCTCGGGCTGATGGCCTTCTGGCTTCTGCTGTGGCTCGTCGGCATCGGCATGGGGCGCTTTCCCTGGGTGATCCTGACCGCGGTGGTGCTGGTCAACCTGGCAGCGTTCTACATGTACTGGCGCGACAAGGAAGCGGCCATCAACGACACCCGGCGCACGCCCGAGGAGTGGCTGCATGGCCTGGCGGTGGTGGGTGGCTGGCCAGGCGCGTGGTTCGCTCAGCAGATCTTTCGCCACAAGACCAGCAAGCAGCCGTTCCGGCTGGTCTACTGGGCCACAGTGGGCGTGAACATCCTCGCCCTGCTGGGCTGGATTGTCTGGCCCACGCTGAGGTAACCCCCGCGCCGCCTGCGGCGTCACCCCCTCAGGGGGCAATGCCTGCGGCCTGGCCAAGCCGGTTCCGCGGCACTTCTGGAACAGGCCCGTCGCTTCGGAAAGCGATGGCGCTCAACGCGGCTTGCGCTTGCCCGCGCCGGTCTCGCGCGGCGGCAGGCCGGTGTGCTGCGTCAGCAGGCGGCCCTTGGCTGGCGCAGTCCCACCGCTCTTCGCCACAGGCGTGCTGTTCTTGCGGCGCGCGCTCTGGTAGCTGCCATCCGTCATCGGCTGGAAGGTGGGGATGAGGTGGTGCTTGCCGTTGCCGATCAGGTCGGCGCGGCCCATGGTCTTGAGCGCTTCGCGCAGCAGCGGCCAGTTGTTCGGATCGTGGTACCGCAGGAAGGCCTTGTGCAGGCGCCGGCGCTTGTCGCCCCGCACGATGTCGACCCGCTCCGCGCGCTCGTCGCGGTGGATGCCCTTGAGCGGGTTCAGGTTGGTGTGGTACATCGCCGTGGCCGTGGCCATGGGGCTGGGGTAGAAGGTCTGCACCTGGTCGGCGCGGAAACCGTTCTTCTTCAGCCAGATCGCGAGGTTCATCATGTCCTCGTCGCTGGTGCCGGGGTGCGCCGCGATGAAGTACGGAATGAGGTACTGCTTCTTGCCGGCCTCTTCGCTGAACTTCTCGAACAGCTGCTTGAACCGGTCGTAGCTGCCGATGCCCGGCTTCATCATCTTCGACAGCGGCCCGCCTTCGGTGTGCTCGGGCGCGATCTTCAGGTAACCACCCACGTGGTGCTGCACCAGTTCCTTCACGTACTCGGGGCTCTTCACCGCGAGGTCGTAGCGCAGGCCCGAACCGATCAGGATCTTCTTGATGCCGCGCAGTGCCCGCGCGCGCCGGTAGATCTTGATGAGCGGGCCGTGGTCGGTGTGCAGGTTCGAGCAGATGCCGGGGTACACGCAGCTCGGCTTGCGGCAGGCGGCCTCGATCTCGGGCGACTTGCAGCCCAGGCGGTACATGTTGGCCGTGGGGCCGCCGAGGTCGGACACCACGCCGGTGAAGCCTTCCACCTTGTCGCGGATGTCCTCCACCTCCTTGATGATCGAATCTTCCGAGCGGCTCTGGATGATGCGGCCTTCGTGTTCGGTGATCGAGCAGAAGGTGCAGCCGCCAAAGCAGCCGCGCATGATGTTCACGCTGAAGCGGATCATTTCCCAGGCCGGGATCTTGGTCGCGCCGTCGTGCTTGCCATGTTCGTCGGCGTAGGCCGGGTGCGGGCTGCGGGCATACGGCAGGTCGAACACGAAGTCCATCTCGGCCGTGGTCAGCGGAATCGGCGGCGGGTTGATCCACACGTCCCGCGCGGTCGCGCCCTCACCATGCGCCTGCACCAGCGCGCGTGCGTTGCCAGGATTCGTTTCCAGGTGCAGCACGCGGTTGGCGTGGGCGTAGAGCACGGCGTCGCTGCGCACCTGCTCGTAGCTCGGCAGGCGGATCACCGAGCGATCGCGCGGCGGCACCTTGTGTTTGCCTCTGCCCTGCAGCGCCGGGTTGGGCACGAATTTCAGCGTCTGGATCGCGGGGTTGGCCTCGGCCGGCGCCGCAGCGGCCTCACCGCCCTCTTCCTTCGCACAGGTCTGCCCTTGTGACTGCGCCTGCTCGCTGGTGGTCTGGTAGGGGTTGATGTGGCTTTCCACGCGCCCGGGTGTGTCGACCTCGGTGGAATCGATCTCGATCCAGCCGACAGCCGTCGGGTCGCCCGGGCGGCGCACGAAGGCGGTGCCGCGCACGTCGGTGATCTGCTCCACCGGTTCGCGCGCGGCGATGCGGTGCGCCACCTCGACCAGGGCGCGCTCGGCGTTGCCGTACAGCAGCAGATCGCATTTGCTGTCCACCACGACGCTGCGGCGCACCTTGTCGCTCCAGTAGTCGTAATGCGCGATGCGGCGCAGGCTGCCCTCGATGCCGCCGAGCACGATCGGCACGTCCTTGAACGCTTCGCGGCAGCGCTGGCTGTACACGATGGCCGCGCGATCGGGCCGCTTGCCGCCCTCGTCGCCCGGGGTGTAGGCGTCGTCACTGCGGATCTTCCGGTCCGCCGTGTAGCGGTTGATCATCGAATCCATGTTCCCGGCGGTCACGCCCCAGAACAGGTTGGGCTTGCCCAGGGCCTTGAAGGCCTCGGCGCTGGTCCAGTCGGGCTGGGCAATGATGCCCACGCGGAAACCCTGCGCTTCGAGCACCCGGCCCACCACGGACATGCCGAAGCTGGGATGGTCCACGTAGGCGTCGCCGGTGACGAGGATGATGTCGCAGCTGTCCCAGCCGAGCTGCTCCATCTCGGCGCGGCTCATCGGCAGGAACGGCGCCACGCCGAACCGCTTCGCCCAGTACGGGCGGTAACTGGTGATCGGCTTGGCGGCGCGCGCGAAGAAGGAGACGTCGATGGGGGCGTTCATGGGGCTGTGCACAGACCCGGAGCGCGGGTGGGTGGAAAACCCGTGATTTTACCGGCCCACCCCTGTTTCAGGGGGCCGCAGGGCTACTGCCCTGCGCACTACCGCTCACTTGGGCTTGAGGTTCCAGTCCGGCACCGATTCGGGCGCCTTGCGCACCACGCGCTGCCGGTCGAGCTTCTGGGCCGCGAGCCGGGCCGTGAATTCGAGGTTTTTCAGGTCTTCGGTGTTCGGCTGGTCGTGCGGATGGAAGCTGAAACAGCACAACGTGCCGTAGATGTCCCCGTTCTCCAGCACGATCGGCGTGCTGATGTGCGTGCCGATGGGGAAAGGAACGCTCTTGAGCAGCTCCGCCGTCGCCGGCAGCTTCGATGCATCGGCAATGAAACGCGGCAAACGCCCATCGACCACGCGCTGGCACCAGGAGCGCTCCAGCGGTTCGGAGCCGCCCTCGCTGATGACCGGCGAATCGGGCGCGGTGGACACATGCCGGAACACGCGCTGGCCTTCGGTGAACTCCGAGACGAACACCACGTCCATCTTCATGCGCTCGCGCAACAGGCGCAACACATCGGAAACGGACTTGTCGACCAGTTCGTCGGAGCTGTCGGAAGTGGCCACCAGCAACTCGGTGACCTGGACGGTGAGGTCATCGGCCTTGTAGCCGAGATCGTTCAGGGGATTCAGGGTGTGCTTCATGCCTTTTTTATAAACCAGACTTTTCAATCCTCGCCACCCTGGGGATGCGAATGCGCAATGAGACGGTCAAAAAATGTTTCCAACTGTCGCTGCTCACTGGCCGAGAGGCAACCAAAAATATCGGCATTGCGCTGCGCAATCAGGCGCATCACCTTCTTCCAGAGCGCGCGCCCGCTGCGCGTGGGCGTGAGCACCACGCCGCGCGCATCGGATTCGCTCGCGGACTTGAGCACCAGTTCGCGCTCCACCAGCATCTGCGCGGCACGGCTGGCCTGGGCCTTGTTCAGGTTGGCGCGGGCCGCGAGGTCGTTCACCGACAGCGGCGCAAATTCGCCAATGGCCGCCAGGCAACGCGCCTCACCCACACCCAGGCCCATCGCGGCGTAGGCCTCGCTGCTGTGGCGGTCGGTGATCTTGTTGAGCTTGTGCAGGCGGTAGGTGAGGAAGTCCTGCAACGACGTGGTTTCAGCGTCCATCGGGTACCCCGCCGTCGCTTTGTGCCAGCGCGTTGGCCACCAGCGGCAGCACCTGGTCGGCGCGCTCGAACCGGCTCATGAGCGAGAGGCACAGCATGGAGAGGAACATCGGCGCGCGCGCCTCGCCCACCTGCGACAGCGCCTCGCACACGGCGCTGTAGGTCTGGTCCAGATCGGTGTCGGTCATGCAAGCACTCCTGTGGTCTTGAGGGCCGCGCGCACGGGCGCGGGGTCGAGGCTGTGCCAGCGGCCCATCACGTAGCCGTCGGGCCGCACAAGCACCAGCGCAGCCTCGCCCGGGCCTTGCAGGCCATAGCGCTGCCAGGCCTGCCCCAGCGTGTCGACTGCCGAAAGATCGACCACCGAAACGCCGACGTCACCAAGGTCTGGCCCTGCGCCACCGAAGGCCAGGCACACGAAACCGTGGCCGAAGCGCTGGCTCAGATGCCCTGCTCCACCTTTCAGCAGGGCTTCTGGCGCCGGAGCACCTGGGGCAGCACGGTCGCTGGTCCACTCGCCGGTCTGCGCGGCGTTGAGCGGCGAACCCACATAGGTGATGGGTGACGACTGGCGCGGATTGATCAGCGAACGCACTTGCTCGTCGCTCACCGCGAGGCGCAGGGTGGCCTCGCGCATGAGCCGGTAGGCGAAGTTCGGCGGCGCCATGAACTCGGTGCTCTTGGCGCCATAGGCGATGTTCTCGCGCGTGGCGTGCACGCGTTCGGTGGAGTAGGAATCGAGCAAGGCATCGGGCGACTCGCCGCGCCACACGCGCGCCAGTTTCCAGGCGAGGTTGCCGGCGTCGTCCAGGCCGGAGTTGAGCCCGCGCACGCCGAAGATGGGCACGAGGTGCGCCGCATCGCCCGCGAAGAACACGCGCCCATGCCGGTAGCCCGGCAGCGTGAGGCACTTGGCGTTGTAGATCGAAATCCACAACGGTTCCCACGGCTCCGTCTCACCGATCATTTCCAGGTGGCTGCGCACGCGCGGCAACACGTTCTCGGGCTTGACCGCCTCGATGGGGTCTTCGTCGTCGCGGATCTGGTAGTCGATGCGCCAGACGTCATCGGGCTGGCGGTGCATGAGGATGGTGGAGCCCGGGTTTGATGGCGGGTCGAACCAGGCCAGGCGCTCCACCGCGCGCCGCGTCTTCTGCACCACGTCCACGATCACGTATTTGCCTTCGTACTGCGTGCCTTGCAGTTGCAGGCCGAGCTGGTCGCGCACAGTGCTGCGCCCGCCGTCGCAGGCCACGAGAAAGCCCGCCTGCACGGTCTGCAGGCCGGTGGGTGTTTCCACGTCCACCTGCACACCATCGGCCTGTGGCCGCACCGCCACCACCCTGCTGGCCCAGTGCATGCCGGCCATGCCGCCCGTGGACTGAGCGGCGCGGTGCGCGAACTCTTCCACATAGAACTGCTGGATGTTGACCATGGGTGCGAAGCGCTGCGCGGGCTCTGTCGGCATCTCGAAGTGCAGCACCTCGGTGTCGCGCCAGTGGCTGCGGCCACCGGCCCAGCTCAAGCCCTTTTCCACCAGCGGCGCGTCGGCGCCCACCCACCCCAGGATTTCCTGGGAACGCCGGGAGATGCAGATGGCGCGGCTGCCGCTGCAATAGCCTTCATCGGCCTCGACGACGAGATGGGCGATGCCCTCCCGCGCCAGCAGCGCAGACAGGGTGAGGCCCACGGGGCCGCCACCGGCGATGAGAACGGGAATGGAGGATGGCAGTGTCTGGTTCATGAAACAGGCATATGGTTGCGCGCGCAACTTTATTTGAATTTCGTTGCGCACGCAACCAGAATTCAGCTGTCCCGCATGCAACTGCGGTCATCGGGGCGCCTGCCTATGATGAAAAAAACCCAGGAGACGCCCATGCCCATCTTCAAGACCCTGCGCATCGAAAAGGATGCAAAACAGCCCCGCATTGCCCGCCTGCTGCTCGATCGGCCCGAGCGCCTCAACGCCATCAACGACGACACGCCGCGCGAGATTCGCGCCGCCGTGGAATGGGCCAATGCCGACGACGAGGTGCACGTGATCGTGGTGGAAGGCGCGGGCAAGGGCTTCTGCGGCGGCTACGACCTTTCCATGTTCGGCGAGGGCGAGATCGACCACCCGTGCCAGCAGGAACGCCACCCCTGGGACCCGATGGACGACTACGCCTTCATGAAGCGCAACACCGAGGACTTCATGGCGCTGTGGCGCAGCCCGAAACCCACCATCGCCAAGGTGCATGGCGCCGCGGTGGCCGGTGGCAGCGACATTGCGCTGTGCTGCGACCTGCTGGTGATGGCGGACGACGCGCGCATTGGCTACATGCCCACGCGCGTGTGGGGTTGCCCCACCACCGCGATGTGGACCTACCGGCTGGGCGCCGCGCGCGCCAAGCAGATGATGTTCACCGGCAACGTGATCGATGGCCGCACCGCCGCGGCCTGGGGCCTCGCGAACGAGTCGGTGCCACTGGACCAGCTCGAGGCCACCACGATGCAGCTCGCCGAGCGCATTGCCGGCGTGCCGCGTTCGCACCTGGCCATGCACAAGATGGTGGTGAACCAGGTCATGCTCACCATGGGACTGGAGCAGACGCAGCAGATGGCCACGCTGTTCGATGGCATCACGCGCCACAACCCCGAGGGCCTCTGGTTCCGGCGGCACTCACAGGAAGCGGGCTTCAAGGACGCGGTGCAGTGGCGCGACAGCGGAAGGCCGATTCCGGAGGGCGACGAGGCGCGCGCTCTGATCCGCGAAATGGAAGAGCGCAAGAGGTCATCCCCAAAAAAATGAAACCGCATGTACGGTTCATCTCGTTACCCCTCTTACGGGACCTGAATGAATGTAAGAGGCATGGCCCTTAGCATGACCGCTTCACTTTTTGAAGGAGCTGGCATGGCACTGCATTTTGGCAAACGAGACGATCAACCCAAGACCCTGAACACCGGCATGGCCACGCAACGCTATGGTCAGCCCTCCAGCAGCGCAACCAGCTCGCAAGCCCAGCCGCAGACCCCGTCCACCCCCGAGCCCGACTTGGCAACGCCCGCCGCCAGCACGTCCACGGCAGCCACCTCCGTGCCCGAAGGCGGCAGCAAGCTCACCGTCGGCCCGAACATCAAGCTCAAGGGTGTGGAAATCACCGACTGCGACACGCTCGTGGTCGAAGGCCTCGTGGAAGCCACGATGGATTCGCGTGTGATCCAGATCGCGCAGCAAGGCGAGTTCAAGGGTTCCGCCGAGATCGACATCGCCGAGATCCGCGGCGTGTTCGACGGCAACCTGACGGTGCGCCAGAAGCTCGTCATCTACGCCTCTGGCAAGGTGACCGGCAAGATCCGCTACGGCAAGGTCGTGATCGAGGAAGGCGGCCAGCTCGCCGGCGACATCTCGTGCTCGGCAACAGCCAACGAGGCAAAGCAAGGCTCGCAGCGCTCGATGGCCCTGGCGGCCTGATCCCGCCGCAAGGCTGACGCCGGGCCAGGGCCCGCCCGGCGTCGTTGCCCGCCCCCGGCGGCCCCGTTATGCTCTGGGGGATGTACGCCGAATTCTTCGGGTTGAAGCAGGACCCGTTCTCCATCGCGCCCGACCCGCGCTACCTCTTCATGAGCGAGCGCCACCGTGAGGCTTTGGCGCACCTGCTTTACGGCATCCGGGGCGGCGGCTTCGTTCTGCTCAGCGGCGAGATCGGCGCCGGCAAGACCACCATCTGCCGCTGTTTCCTGGAGCAGATTCCGGAGCAGTGCAAGGTCGCCTACATCTTCAACCCGAAGCTCACCGTCGGCGATCTGCTGCGCACCATCTGCCGCGAGTTCCACGTCGAGGTCAAGCACGAGGGCATCGGGCCGGCCACGATCAAGGACTACCTCGACCCGTTCAACGAGTACCTGCTGGAAAGCCACGCCCGGGGCGAGCGCAACGTGCTCATCATCGACGAGGCGCAGAACCTCACGCCGCACGTTCTGGAGCAGTTGCGCCTGCTGACCAACCTGGAAACCCGCGAGCGCAAGCTGCTGCAGATCATCCTGATCGGCCAGCCGGAATTGCGCGACGTGCTCGCACGCCCCGAACTCGAACAGCTCGCCCAGCGCGTGATCGCGCGCTTTCACCTGGGCGCACTCAACGAGGCCGAAACCCGCCAGTACATCGAGCACCGCATGCAGGTGGCCGGCCTGCGCGGACCGCTGCCCTTCTCCAGCCGGGCGATCCAGCGCATCCACGAGATCGCGCGCGGCGTGCCGCGCCGCGTCAACCTGCTCTGCGACCGCGCGCTGCTCGGCGCGTACGCCACCAACCAGGCACGGGTGGACCGGGCGGTGGTGGACAAGGCCGCCGTCGAAGTCTTCGGGGACGATCCGGTGCCGGTGAAGAACAGCCGCCGGCCCGCCAGGTCGCAGGCGGCCAGCCTGTCGCTGCTCGGCACGCTGGGGATTGGCCTCGTGGTCGGGGCGCTGGTGGCGGGTGCACTCTTCTGGCTCTGGAACCAGGGGGCGATGCGACCGACGGCTGCCGCCACCCCACCGCCGCCTGCCGTTGCGGCAGCCGCACCGGCCGACACCCCGCCTGCCGCACCCGCTGCGCGCCCGGAGCCCCCCATCGGCCCGCCCGACCCATCGGCCCTGCTCAGGAACGAGACCGACGCCTGGCGAGCGCTCGGCCCGCTCTGGGGCCAGGCCCTCGCGTCGGACGACCCCTGCAGCGCCGCGCAACAGGCCCACCTGCAGTGCTACCGCACCGACCGCATGACACTCGCCGGCCTGCGCCAGCTGAACCGCCCGGGCATCGTCACCTTGCGCCCGGCTGGCCAGAGCTCGGGCATGGCCCTGGTGACCGCACTCAACAGCGAGACCGCCACGCTGCAGGCCGGTGAACAACGCTGGCGCATGCCGCTGGCCGCCCTGAACGACATCTGGAACGGGGATTTCGCAACCCTCTGGCGCACGCCCCCCGGCCAGACCACCCGACTCGTGGACGGCCGCACCGGGCCTGCCGCCGACTGGCTGGGTGAACGCATTGCAGGCCTGCAGGCGGCGGGCAAGGTGCCGTCTTCCGCGAACCAGCTCACCGCTCGCATCCAGGCTTTCCAGCGTGCCAATGGCATCGAGGCCGCCGGCCTCGCCGGTCCCATCACCTTCATGCAGGTCAACCTCGCCAGCGGCGTGGACGAGCCCCGGCTCTCCACCTCCGGCTCCTGAGGGCTTCCCAAGATGTCCTACATCCTCGACGCCCTTCAACGCGCTGAAGCCGAACGCGAACGTGGCCATGTGCCCGGGCTCAAGAGCCAGATCATTCAACCCGCCGGCCTCAAGGCCATGCCCGTGCGCCGCTGGAAACCCGTGCACACCGTCGCGGTGGCGGTCCTTGCGCTGATCGCAGCGGGCGCCTGGTGGTGGCTCAGCCAGCCAGACCAGCCGCCTGTTGCGGCACCAGCACCGGCAACGACTGCCCCGCCCGCCGCCGCAGCTCCAGTGGCCCCGGTCGCCGACGCCCCCGCAGTGGTGCGGCCTGCGCCGGCACCCGCAGCCCCCGTGCAACCCATCCTCGCGCCGCCGCGCGAAGAGCCCCCCAAACGGGCAGCCGCACCGGCTGCGCCGGCCCGTGCGGCGCCCGCTGCCCCGGCCGCTGCCACCCCTGCTTCGCCACCCCCCGCACAGGCCAGCGCAGCGCCCGCCGCCGCGAGCGCCGCCCCGGATGCCAACGCCGCGCCGGTGCGCAGCTTCGCCGAACTCTCGCCCGAGGCGCGCGCGCAGTTGCCCCAGGTGAGCGTGAGCGGCTCCACCTACTCGAAGAACCCGGCGCTGCGCATGTTGATCGTGAATGGCAAGGTGCTGCAGGAAGGCCAGGAAATCGCCCCGGGCTTCAAACTGGAAACCATCGGCCAGCGCAGCGCGGTGCTCAACCACAACGGCCTGCGCTATTCCATCGGGTATTGAAGTGAACACGGATCCTGAAGAACCCGTCCTGCAGGTCAAGGGCCTGCGGTTCGGATGGTCGGAACAGCGCCTGTTCGACGGCCTGTCCTTCGATGTCACACCCGGGGTCACGCTCGTGCGGGGTGATGAAAGCAGCGGCAAGAGCACCCTGTTGCGGCTGCTGGCGGGCGCGCAGAACGCCGATGCCGGTTCGCTCGTCGTTCATGGCATTCACCTGGACGAGCGTCACGACGCCTACCGCCACCAGGTGTTCTGGATCGACCCGCAGACCGAAGCCCACGACGCCCTGGCGGCCAAGGGCTATCTGGACAGCCTGAGTCACCACTACCCCCATTTCGATGCCGACACCATGGGCGAGCTGGTCGAAGGCTTCGGGCTCGGCCCCCATCTGGCCAAGCCGATGTACATGCTGTCGACCGGCAGCCGGCGCAAGGTGTGGCTCACGGCTGCGTTCGCCTCCGGCACGCCGCTTACGCTGATCGACCAGCCCTTCGCCGCGCTCGATGCCCCCTCGATCCGCTTCCTGCGCGGCCTGCTGCAGGACGCCGCCAGCCACCCCGCCCGCGCGTGGGTGCTGGCGGACTACGACGCCCCCGAGGGCGTTCCGCTGAAGCAGACGATCCGGTTGTAGGCCGGCCTCAGCGCCCGCCCAGCCCCATCCCGCGCGAGATCACCTCTTTCATGATCTCGTTCGTGCCGCCGTAGATGCGCTGCACGCGCGCATCGGCATAGGCGCGGGTGATGGGGTATTCCCACATGTAGCCGTAGCCGCCGTGCAGTTGCAGGCATTCGTCCATCACCTTGCACTGCAGGTCGGAACACCAGTACTTCGCCATGCTGGCGGTGGCCGTGTCGAGCTTGTTGTCCACGATGAGCTCGCAGCACTTGTCGACGAACACGCGCGCCACCTGCACCTCGGTCTGCAGCTCGGCCAGCGTGTAGCGCGTGTTCTGGTACTGGGCCACGGCCTGGCCGAACACCTTGCGGTCCTTGGTGTACTGCACCGTCCAGTCGATCGCGGCCTGCGCCGATGCCACCGCGCTGATGGCGATCTGCAGCCGCTCCCAGGGCAACTGCTCCATCAGGCAGATGAAGCCGCGGCCTTCCATGGCCCGGCCGCCGAGCAGGTTGTCGGCGGGCACCTTCACGTTGTCAAAGAACAGCTCGGAGGTGTCCTGCGCCTTCATGCCCAGCTTCTTCAGGCGCTTGCCCTTCTCGAAGCCCGGCATGCCGCGCTCCACCAGCAGCAGGCTGGTGCCCTTCGCGCCCGCGGCCGGATCGGTCTTGGCGACCACGATCACCAGGTCGGCGTGCCAGCCATTGGTGATGAAGGTCTTGCTGCCGTTGAGCAGGTAGCTGCCATCGGCCTGCTTGATGGCCGTGCTCTTCACGCCCTGCAGGTCGCTGCCGGCGGCGGGCTCACTCATCGCGATCGCGCCCACCATCTCGCCGCTGGCGAGCAGGGGCAGGTACTTCTTCTTCTGCTCTTCCGTGCCGTAGTGGAGGATGTAGGGCGCCACGATCTCGCTGTGCAAGCCGAAGCCGATGCCGCTGAAACCACCGCGCGCGATCTCCTCCATCTGCACCACCGAATACAGCCGGTCGGCCTCCGATCCGCCATAGGCTTCGGGCAGCGTCATGCAGAGAAAGCCGTTCTCGCCGGCCTTGCTCCACACCGCCCGGTCCACATAGCCCTGTTCTTCCCAGGCCTCGTGGTGCGGCGCGATCTCTTTCTCCATGAACCTGCGGAAGCTGTCGCGGAAGGCCTCGTGGTCCGCGTTGAACAGGGTGCGTTCGATCATGATGTCACCTATCAGACTGCGTCGATGAATTTTGCAAAGCAAATGCTTGGCAAAAGTCTATACTGATTCGCGCCATCCGCGATCCCCCAGGAGACACCATGAGCGAAGCATTCGTATTCGATGCCGTGCGCACGCCGCGCGGCAAGGGCAAGAAAGACGGCAGCCTGCACGAGGTCAAGCCGATCGACCTGCTGGCCGGCGTGCTCACGCAGCTGCAGCAGCGCAACCGCTTCGACACCGGCGCGGTGGACGACGTGGTCATGGGCGTGGTATCGCCCATCGGCGAACAGGGCTCGGTCATTGCCAAGGTCGCCGCGCTGAAGGCCGGCTGGGACTGGCGCTGTTCGGGCGTGCAGCTCAACCGCTTCTGCGCTTCCGGCCTGGAAGCCGTGAACATGGCCGCCATGAAAGTGAAGAGCGGCTGGGAAGACCTGGTGGTGGCCGGCGGCGTGGAAAGCATGAGCCGCGTGCCCATCGGTTCCGACGGCGGCGCCTGGGCGCAGGACCCGCAGACCAACAGCGACACGCTGTTCGTGCCGCAGGGCATCGGCGCCGACCTGATCGCCACGCTCGAAGGCTTCACCCGCGACGACGTGGACGCGTTCGCCCTCGAATCGCAGAAGCGCGCCGCCGCTGCGCGCGAGGCAGGCCACTTCAAGGGCTCGGTCGTGCCGGTCACCGACTTCCTCGGCCAGACCATCCTGGCGGAAGACGAATTCATCAAGCCACACACCACCATGGACGGCCTGGCCTCGCTCAAGCCCGCGTTCGAGCACCTGGGCAACATGGGTTTCGATGCGGTGGCGCTGCAGCGCTACCCGCAGGTCGAGCGCATCCACCACGTGCACCACGCCGGCAATTCGTCGGGCATCGTCGACGGCGCCACCGCCATGCTCATCGGCAGCGAAGGCGCGGGCCGCACGCACGGGCTCACGCCGCGCGCGCGCATCGTCGCGGTGGCGCTCTCGGGTGCCGACCCCACGATCATGCTGACCGGCCCGATGCCGGCCGCGCGCAAGGCGCTGGAAAAGGCCGGGCTGTCCATCGACCAGATCGACCTGTTCGAGGTGAACGAGGCCTTTGCCGCCGTGCCGATGAAGTTCATGAAGGAACTCGGCGTGCCGCACGAGAAGGTGAACGTGAACGGCGGCGCCATCGCCATGGGCCACCCACTGGGGGCCACCGGCGCCATGATCCTCGGCACCCTGATCGATGAGCTGCACCGGCGCCAGCTGCGCTACGGCCTGGCCACGCTCTGCGTCGGCGGCGGCATGGGCATTGCCACGATCGTCGAAAGGGTCTGACGACCCACCCCCGCGCCGCGCCATCGGCGCGTCACCCCCTGAAAGGGGGCAACACCAGCGGCCCGGCAAAGCCGGTTCCGCGGTGTTTCTGGACAGCAAGACACCTGAAAGCGCAACGATGAAAACCATCCGCTACGAACTCGCCGACGGCATCGCCACCATCACCTTCGACGAGGAAGGTTCGCCGGTCAACACCATGTGCGCCGCATGGCAGGCCGACCTCACCGAGGTCACCGCGCAGGTGATGCGCGACTGCGCCGACATCAAGGGCATCATCCTCGCCTCTGCCAAGAGCACCTTCTTCGCCGGTGCCGACCTCAAGGGCACGATGCGGCTGCAGCCGAGCGACGCGCCCGCCGTGTTCACCAGCATCGAACAGACCAAGAAGAACTTCCGCACCCTGGAAACGCTGGGCGTTCCGGTGGTGAGCTGCATCAACGGCGCCGCGCTCGGTGGCGGCTGGGAGGTGGCGCTGGTGGGCCACCACCGCATCGCGGTGAACGACCCGAAGATCCAGCTCGGCCTGCCCGAGATCACGCTGGGCCTCATTCCCGGCGCGAGCGGCATCACGAAGATGGTGCGCCTGCTCGGCCTGATGGGCGCGCAGCCCTACATCCTGGAGAGCAAGCTGTTCAACCCGCGCGAGGCGCAGGAACTCGGGCTGGTGCACGAACTGGTGTCGCCCGAGGGTGATGTGGCCGCCACGCTGCGCAACGCGGCGCTGGCCTGGATCGCGTCGCACCCGCACTCGCGCCAGCCGTGGGACGTGAAGGACCACAAGATTCCGGGCGGCACGCCCGCCAACCCGAAGGTCGCGGGCATGCTCACGGTGGCGCCCGCCATGCTCAAGCAGAAGACGCGCGGCCTGTACCCTGCGCCGGAAGCGGCGCTGGCGGCCATGGCCGAAGGCGCCATGGTGGACTTCGACACCGCGCTGCGCATCGAGAGCCGTTACCTTGCGAAGCTGATCGTGAGCCCGGTGGCGAAGAACATGATCAACACGTTCTTCTTCAACCTGAACGCGATCAAGAGCGGCCAGTCGCGCCCGCAGGGCATCTCGCGCTACAAGCCGAAGAAGGTCGGCATCCTGGGCGCCGGCATGATGGGCGCGGGCATTGCCTACGTGCAGGCCGGCCGGGGCATCAACACCGTGCTGGAAGACGTGAGCATCGAGACCGCCGAACGCGGCAAGTCGTACAGCTTCAAACTCACGCAGGAACGCGTGGACAAGGGCCGCATGAGCCCCTATGACCAGCGCGAGCTGCTCGACCGCATCCACCCCACCGACCACCCGAGCGACCTCAAGGGCTGCGACCTGATCATCGAGGCGGTGTTCGAGAACCGCGAACTCAAGGCCGCGGTCACCAAGGAGGCCGAGCCCATGCTGGCCACCGGTGGCTTCTTTGCCAGCAACACCTCCACCCTGCCCATCTCGGGCCTGGCGCAGGCCAGCAGCCGGCCGCAGCGCTTCGTCGGCATCCACTTCTTCAGCCCGGTGGACAAGATGAAGCTGGTGGAAATCATCCGCGGCAAGGAGACGGACGACGAGACCATCGCACGCGCCTACGACTACGTGCAGGCACTGGGCAAGCTGCCTATCGTGGTGAACGACTCGCGCGGCTTCTACACCAGCCGCACTTTCGGCACCTTCGTGATGGAGGGCGCGGCCATGCTGGGTGAAGGCATCCCCGCGCCGGTGATCGAGAACGCGGCCATGCAGGCCGGCATGCCGGTGGGCCCGCTCGCGGTGCTGGACGAAACCGCGCTCTCGCTCTCGGTGCATGTGATGGACCAGACCCGCGCCGATTACGAGAAGGAGGGCCGCAGCTACACCGCCACACCGGGCGAACTGCTGGTCGAGCGCATGGTCAGGGAGTTCAAGCGCCCGGGCCGGGCCGCGGGTGGTGGTTTCTACGACTACCCCGCCGGGCAGAAGAAGCAGCTGTGGCCCGAACTCAAGGCGCGGTTCGAAAAGCCCGGCGATCACTGGAACCTGCAGGACATCAAGGACCGCCTGCTCTACCGCCAGTCGGTGGAGACGGCGCGCTGCCTGGCCGAGGGCATGCTCACCACCGTGCACGACGGCAACATCGGCTCGATCTTCGGCATCGGTTTTCCGGCCTGGACGGGTGGTGCGCTGCAGTTCATCTATGGCATGGGCATCGAGGCGTTCGAACAGCGCTGCTCGGAACTGGCGGCGCAATACGGCGCGGGCTTCGCCCTCAGCGATGCCGTGAAGAAAGCCATCCGGCAGCACCAACCCGTTTATTGACTCCCGTTCACCGACACATGAAAAGACTCGAAGGAAAGATCAGCCTCATCACCGGCGCGGCACAGGGCATCGGCCTGGCCACCGCCCTCAAATTTGCCCAGGAAGGCGCCACCGTCATCGTCTGCGACGTGAAGCAGGCCGCCGTCGACGAGGCAGTTCGGCAGTGCGAAGCGCTGGGCGCCACCGCAGCGGGCTTCGTGATGGACGTCACCCAGCGCGAGATGGTGGACGCCGTGGTGGCACAGGTGCAGGAGCGTTTCGGCCGCATCGACGTGCTGGTGAACAACGCCGGCATCACGCAGGACGCGCGTTTGCAGAAGATGACGCTGGAGCAGTTCGACCGCGTGATCGACGTGAACCTGCGCGGCGTGTTCCATTGCGCGCAGGCCGTGTCCGACGGCATGGTCGCGCAGGGCAGCGGCGTCATCCTCAACGCCTCGTCGGTGGTGGGCATCTACGGCAACTTCGGGCAGACCAACTACGCCGCCAGCAAGTTCGGCGTGATCGGCTTCACCAAGACCTGGAGCCGCGAACTCGGCCCCAAGGGCGTGCGCGTGAACGCGGTGGCGCCGGGCTTCATCGCCACGCCGATCCTGGACACCATGCCGGCCAAGGTGATCGAGGACATGGAGCGCCGCGTGCCGCTGCACCGGCTGGGCCGCCCCGAGGAAATCGCCAACGTCTACGCCTTCCTGGCCAGCGACGAGGCGAGCTACATCAACGGCGCCGTCCTTGAAGTCTCTGGCGGGATGTCGGTCTAGAGGAGCCTGATCAAGGTACGAGTGGCGCCAGCGACCAGGGCACCCACGGAGCCGGCTCCGCCGGGCCGTCAGGTGCGTCCCCCAGTGGGGGAAGACGCCGCAGGCGGCGCAGGGGGGCGTTCAATTCCCGGGTTGAACGTGACGGAATCGTGTGCGGTACTTCCGGGTACCGCCGATGCCTGCCGGGCGCTGTTCGCATACCCCAACGGGTATGCAATCATCTGGCCCGCATGCAGACTGTCCCACTTCCCCACAACGAGGAGCAACGCCTTGCGCGGTTGCGGGGCCTGGGCGTGCTCGACACCCTGCCGCAGAAGGCGTTCGACGACATCTCCGCGCTGGCGCAGGTGATCTGCGGCACGCCGGTCGCGCTGATCACCCTCATCGACCGCGACCGCCAGTGGTTCAAGTCGCGCGTGGGTGTGGACGTGTGCGAAACCCCCCGCGAACTCTCCTTCTGCTCCCACGCCATCCTCCACCCGGAGCAGGTCATGGTGGTGCAGGACATGAGCCAGGACGCGCGCTTCCAGCAGAACCCGCTGGTGACCGGCACCACCAACGTGCGCTTCTACGCGGGCGCCCCCATCGTCACGTCCGACGGCTACGCGCTGGGCACGGTCTGCGTGGTCGACCAGATGGCGCGGCAACTGCACTCGGTGCAACTCACCGCCCTCAGCCGCCTCTCGGGCCTGGTGGCCACGCTGCTGGAGCACGAGCGCGCGCGCCAGCTCGAGGCCGCGCGCAAGGCCCGCGCCGTCAAGCAGGAACACGAAGAACTCACCGCCATGGCCGCCGCCGGGCTGGACCTGCAGGCCTACATCGACCCCGAAGGCGTCTACCGCCACATCAACCAGACCTACCTCAACTACATCGGCTGCTCGCGCGAGGACATCATCGGCATCACGGTGAAGCAGCGCCTGGGCGAGGCGGCCTACGCCATGGTGGGCTCGAAGCTGGACCGTGCCATGGCCGGCGAAACGGTGATCTACCAGCGCATCTCGGAGTTCAAGGTGGCCGGCAGCCGCCACATGGAGATCGCCCTGCTGCCCGTGCGCGACGCGGACGGCCACGTGGCCGGCGTCGTCATGCGCGGCCGCGACATCCAGGAGCTCAAGAACAAGGAGCGCCAGCTGGGCGACACGATCCTGCAGCTGGAGAAGAAGACGCTGGAACAGGAGCGCTTCATCCACATCATGTCGCACGACCTGCGCGAGCCCATCAACTCCATCAACAACTTCAGCTCGCTGCTCGAGGCCGACCACGCGCAGCAGCTCTCGCCCGAAGCCCGGCGCTACCTGGGTTTCGTGAGCGCTGGAGGCCAGCGCATGGCCTCCTTGCTCGACGGCCTGCTGAGGTACGTGCGGCTCGACCGCCATGCGCTCGACAGCGGCCCGGTGGACGTGACCCTGCTGGTTGACCAGGTTCGCGACGACCTCAGCGCCGCGCTCACGCAGGCCCATGGCCAGCTGGAAGTGGCACCGCTGCCCACCGTGCAGGCCGACGCATCCCTGCTGCGCATCGCGCTGCAGAACCTGGTGGCCAACGGGCTCGCGTTCGCGCAGCCGGGCGTGCCTCCCCGCGTGCGCGTGAGCGCCACGCGCGAACACGGGTTCGACCAGATCCACGTGCAAGACAACGGCATCGGCATCGCCCCGGAACACCAGAGCGGCATCTTCGACCTGCTGAAGCGCCTGCACTCGCGCAAGACCCATGCGGGCTCGGGCCTGGGCCTGTCCATCTGCCGGCGCATCGCGGCGCTGCACGGCGGGCACCTGTCCGTTCAATCGGCGCCGGGCGAAGGCAGCCGCTTCACGCTGCACCTGCCGGTGCCACATGGCACCCCTTCGTAAGGCAACGCCATGGCCACTCCCGAGCGCTTCATCCTGGTCGACGACAACGAGGCCGACAACGTCTACCACGAGATCATGATCCGCCGCGCCGGTTTCACCGGCGAGGTGCACGTGTTCGAAAGCGGCGCCGAGGCGCTGGACTTTCTGCGCAGCGACGCGCTGGTGGTGCCCACCTGCCTGTTCCTCGACATCAACATGCCGCAGATGGACGGCTTCGAATTCGCGCGACAGGCGAAGCCCCTGCTGCAGGACAAGCCGACCATGCTGGTGATGATGCTCACCTCGTCCGACGCGCCGCAGGACCGGCTGCGCGCGGGCGACATGCCGCTGATCCAGGGCTTCGTCACCAAACCGCTCACGCGCGAACGCGTGCGGGCGATGCTTCAGGCGGCCTGAAAACACATCGGCAACCATTTACTTGCTTTAGTCAAGTAAATGAACCAGAATCCCGGCATGACGCCCACCATGCCCGAAGCCTCCACGCCCGTTGATCCCGCCCAGGTGCGCAGCCTGCGCGCCTTCAACCGCCTTTACACGCAGCGCAGCGGCCTGCTCGACCCCTACCTTGGCAGCGCGTTCTCGCTCACCGAAGTGCGTGTGCTCTACGAGCTTGCGCACCACGCGCCGTGCACCGCCAGCGAACTCGGGCGCCGCCTGTTGCTCGATGCCGGTTACCTCAGCCGCATCGTGCGCCGCTTCACCAGCGCAGGCTGGATCACCCGCACGCCCTCACCCACCGATGCCCGGCAGCACGCGCTCAGCCTCACCGCCGAAGGCCGGGCCGCGTTCGAGCCGATGCAGCAACGCTCGCGCGAGGAAGCCGCCCGCCTGCTCACCCCGCTGGCGCCCGATCAGCGCCACGCGCTCATGGGCGCGCTCACGCGCGTGCAGTCCCTGCTCGACCCCAACGCCGCCGCGCACCGCACCGCCGTGCTGCGCGACGTGCGCGCGGGCGACATGGGCTGGGTGGTGCAGCAGCATGGCGAGATCTATGCCCGCGAGTACGGCTGGAACAGCGAGTTCGAGGCCCTCGTGGCGGACATCGTGGCCAGCATGATCCGGCGCCACGACCCCGCATGGGAGCGTGGCTGGATCGCCGAACTCGATGGCGAACGGGTCGGCTCGGTGTTCGTGGTGCGCAAGAGCGAGACCGAAGCGCAGCTGCGCCTGCTGATCCTCACCCCGGCCGCGCGCGGCCTCGGCCTGGGCGCACACCTCACCGAGGAGTGCCTTGCTTTCGCGCGCGCCAAGGGCTACCGCAAGATGGTGCTGTGGACCAACAGCAACCTCGCCGCTGCGCGCGCGATCTACAGCAAGCGCGGCTTCGTGCTCGTGCACAGCGAGCCCTACCACGGCTACGGCCAGGATCTCGTCGGCGAGACCTGGGAGCTCGCGCTGTAGAGCGCGGTCGTGCAACTCCGCAAGAAATGTCAGCCCGACGCGGCTAGATTGAAGGCCTTGACCCATTTCCCCAGGAGCCTTCCATGCACATCGAACAGCAAGACGCCGCGTTGCGCATCATCGGCATCGAACTCAGGACCTCCAACCGCGAGGCCATGCAGACCATCCCGCCCCACTGGCAGCGTTTCACCGGGGAAGGCGTGCTCGCGCGCATTCCGGGCAAGCTCTCCGACGAGGTGTACGCGGTCTACACCCACTTCGAGAACGCGGGCGTGAACAACGAAGGCCTCTACTCGCTCATCATCGGCGCGGCGGTGGACAGCGCGCAGGCCGTGCCGGCAGGCATGAACCATGCCGTGCTTCCCGCGTCGCCGCGCGCCGTCTTCCCCGTGCCCGCCGGGCGGCCCGACCAGGTGGGCGCCGTGTGGCAGACGATCTGGCAGCGCGACGATCTGCCCAAGGCCTTCGTGGCCGACTGCGAGCGCTACCGCGCTGATGGCCGGATCGACATCCTCATCGGCCTGAGGCACGGCGCCGCCGCATGAACCCGGGCCACGGCTGGACCGACTACCAGCAACGCCTGGGCCGCGTCATCGCGTACCTGCACGACCACCTGGATGAGCCGCTCGACCTGCACCGCCTGGCCGAGGTGGCACACCTCTCGCCCTACCACTGGCACCGCGTCTACCACGCGCTGCACGGCGAGACCATCGCGGTCACGGTACGGCGGCTCCGCTTGCACCGGGCCACGGGCTACCTGGCGAACACCAGCCTGCCGGTGGAACAACTCGCCCGGCGCTGCGGCTATCCCAACGCCCAGTCCTTCTCGCGCGCCTTCCGCACGACCTACGGAGTGAGCCCGCTGCAGTACCGCCAGCAAGGGGGCCACGTGGCCTTTCGCGCCGCACAGGCAGCACAGGCCATGCCCTCAGGATACGAGGTGAACGTGCGGGAGATGCCGCGCGTGCGCCTGCTCGGCCTGGATCACAAGGGCTCGTACATGAACATCGGCAAGGCCTTCGAGCGCAGCCATGTGCAGCTCGCCGCGCTGGGCCTCGTCGGGCCGGCCTCGCGCTGGATTGCCGAGTATGTCGACGACCCTTCTGCGGTGCCTGAGCAGCAGCTGTGCTCACGCGCCGGGCTGTCCGTACCCGATGGCGTGGAGGTGGTAGCGCCCCTGATCGCCTTCGAGGTGGGTGGCGGGCCCTGCGCCGTGCTGCGCCACCGGGGGCCGTACGCCACCATGCGCGCGGCCTACCAGTGGCTGTACGGCCACTGGCTGGTGAACAGCGGCCACGAGGTGGGCGATGCGCCGGTGTTCGAGGAGTACCTCAACAACCCGCGCGACACCCCGCCGGCCGACCTGCTCACCGACATCTGCCTGCCGCTGGCGCCGTCGCGCGGCAGCTGACAGGGCGTTGAAAGCGCGCCCGCCGATAATCCCGGCATGCCAGCGCCCGCCCCGACACCGCCCGAGCCACCGCTCGATCACCCCCGGTCCAAGACCGATCTGTTCGTCTCGTTCACCTGGCTGGCCCTGCAGGGTTTTGGCGGTGTGCTGGCGGTGGTGCAGCGCGAACTGGTGGAGAAAAAGCGCTGGATGACCCGCGAGCAGTTCGTGGAGGACTGGGCCGTCGCGCAGATCATGCCGGGCCCGAACGTGGTCAACCTCTCGATGATGATTGGCGGGCGCTACTTCGGCCTGCCCGGCGCGCTGGCCGCGCTGGCGGGCATGCTGACCGCGCCCCTGGTGGTCGTGCTGCTGCTGGCGGCGCTGTATGGCAGCGTGGCCGACAGCGTCGTGGCGCAGAACGCGTTGCGCGGCATGGGCGCGGTGGCCGCCGGCCTGGTGGCCGCCACCGGCATCAAGCTCATCGGCGCGCTGAACCGGAATGCCATGGGCATGGCCACGTGCATCGGCCTGGCCACGCTCACCTTCATCGCCATCGCCCTGCTGCGCTGGCCGCTGCTCTGGGTGCTGCTCGGCATCGGTGGCGGGGCCTGCCTCTGGGCCTATCGACTGCTGAGCGACTCGGACGCCGACCGGCAGAAAAAGGGCGAGGCCTGAACCATGATGCTGCCGACAGCCGCCAACTGGCTCGACCTCTTCACCCACTTCGCCTCGCTCTCGCTGCTGGCGGTGGGCGGTGCCATCACCACCGCGCCCGACATGCACCGCTACCTCGTCTACCAGAACGGCTGGCTGAGCGAGGCGCAGTTCACTTCCTCCATCGCCATTTCACAGGCCGCCCCGGGCCCCAACGTGCTCTTCGTCGCCGTGCTGGGCTGGAACGTTGGCCTCAACGCGGGCGGCGGCCCGGCCGGTGGGTGGCTGGCCTGGGCCTTCGCGATGTTCGGCGTGCTGGTCACCATGGTGGCGATCCTGTTGCCCTCTTCCGTGCTCACCTACACCGCCACGCGCTGGGCACACCAGAACCGCGAACTGCGCGCGGTGCGCGCCTTCAAGACCGGCATGGCACCGATCGTGATCGCGCTGCTGATCGCCACCGGCTGGCTGCTCACCGGCTCGCACGAGCACCCGGCGCGCGACTGGCCGCTGTGGCTGCTCACCGCCGTCGCCACCGTGCTGGTGTGGCGCACGAAGCTCCACCTGCTGTGGATGATCGGCGCGGGCGCGGTGCTGGGGGCGCTGGGCCTGGTCTGAAGCGCCTACTGCTGCTGGCTGGCCTGCAGCATCGCACCCATCTTCTGGTGGATGAGGTTGATCGCCTTGAGCGGGCGGATCATCACCTTGAAGTCGGTGATGCGGCCCTCGTCATTCCAGCGGATCATGTCGACGCCGTTGACGGTGATGCCGTCGATCTCCACCTGGAATTCCAGCACCGCGTCGCGCGGCCCGACCACTTCCCGCACATAGCGGAACGACTCGTTGAAGAACACCTGGAACGCGGCGGCGAGGTATTGCGTGGTCACCGCCCTGCCCGCCTGCGGCGTGTGCACCACCGGCGAGTGGAAGACCACGTCGTCGGCCAGCAGGTCGCGCAGGCCTTTGGCGTTGCGGGTCTGAACCAGTTCGTGCCAGATGTCGAGGGTGGCGATGGCCATGTGTCGTCTCCTGTGGTGGGTGGGTTGAACGCGGTGGGATTCAGGCCAGCAGCACCGGCAGGCACACGGCCGCCGGTTCGCTCAATCGGTGTTCCGCCACCGCGTCGAGCGGCGTCGGTTCGGGGTTGACGATGACCACACGGGCGCCGCTCTGGTGCGCGGTGAAGGCCAGGCCGGCGGCGGGATAGACCTCGCCCGAGGTGCCCACCACCAGCATCAGGTCGCACTCCCGGGCGGCGCGTTCCGCGTCCTCCAGCGCCTGCGCAGGCAGGTGCTCGCCAAACCAGACCACGGCGGGCCGGCGCAGGTTGCCGCACACCGGGCAACGCGGCGGGTGGCCGGGCTCCAGGCTGTCGGCCCCGCAACAGGCGCGCGGCGCATCCAGCCAGCGGTCTTCCGCAATGTTGCCGTGCAGCGCGAGCGCATCGGTGTTGCCCGCGAGCTGGTGCAGGCCGTCCACGTTCTGCGTGATCAGCGTGAAGCGGCCGGGATGCTGACGGGCAAAGTCGGCCAGCGCGAGATGGCCGGCATTGGGCTTCACGGCGGCAATCATCTGGCGGCGGTGTTCGTACCAGTCCCACACGCGCTGCGGGTGGGCGCGGAACGCCGATTCGGTGGCGAGTTCCTGCGGATTGAAGTGCGCCCACAGGCCGGTCTGCGCATCGCGGAACGTGGGCACGCCGGACTCGGCGCTCATGCCCGCGCCGGTGAGCACGGCAATGCGGTGCGCCTCCCGAACCCAGCCGCGCACCGTGTCGAGCATGGCCGTATTCAGCTGCGCTGGCGCAGCGCCTCGTACAGGCAGACGCCGCTGGCCACCGAGACGTTCAGGCTCTCGACCGCGCCCGCCATGGGAATGCTCACCAGCTCGTCGCAGGTCTTGCGCGTGAGCTGCCGCATGCCTGCGCCTTCGGCGCCGAGCACGAGCGCCACGGGACCCTTGAGGTCGACCTGATACAGCGTCTTGGGGGCATCGTCGCTGGTGCCGATGATCCAGATGTTGCGTTCCTTGAGTTCGTTCAGCGTGCGCGCGAGGTTGGTCACCATGAAGTACGGCATGGTCTCGGCCGCGCCGCTGGCCACCTTGGCCACGGTGGCGTTGATGCCGGCGGCGTGGTCCTTGGGCGCGATCACGGCGTGCGCGCCGGCCCCGTCGGCCACGCGCAGGCAGGCGCCCAGGTTGTGCGGGTCGGTGATGCCGTCGAGCACCAGCAGCAGCGGCGGGATGCCGGTGGGTTCGAGCTGTTCGAGCAGGTCGTCGAGCGAGCGCACCTGCGCGACCGCTTCCACGCGCGCGGCCACGCCCTGGTGGCCATGGCTGCCGGCCAGCTTGGCGATGCGCAGGCTGTCGGCCTCGATCAACCTCGCGTTGGCCTCGCGCGCCCGGTCCAGGAACTGGCGCATGCGCGCGTCCCGCCGGGTCGGCTCGTAGTAGATCTCGATGATGGATTTCGGCGCGGTTTTGAGGCGCACGCCCACGGCATGGAAGCCGAACAGCACTTTGGGGGAAGACATCGGGCGATTATCGGCGCTGGCGCCGTTCAACCCATGTGCGCCAGCTCACCCAGCAGGCGCAGCGCCGCGTCGAAGCGCGGATCGCCCGGGTGGCCGACGTTGAGCCGCAGGTGGTGCGTGAAGCGGCGGTCGGCCGAGAACAGCACGCCCGGTGCGGTGCTGATGTTGCGCGCCCGCGCCCGGTGGTGCAGCGCGAGCGCATTCACCGTGGGCGGCAGTTCGAGCCAGAGAAAGTAGCCCCCGAGCGGACGCGTGACGCGCGTGCCCGCCGGAAAATGCCGCTCCACCAGCCGCAGCGCCCGCTGCTGCTGCCCGGCCAGCGCCTCGCGCAGCCGCCGCAAGTGCCGGTCGTAGCCACCCTGGGCCAGGTAGTCCACCAGCGCCAACTGCGGCGGGATGGCGGTGGCCAGCGAACTCGACATCTTCAGGCGTTCCACCGCCCCGGCGTAGCGCCCGGCAGCGGCCCAGCCCACCCGGTACCCCGGCGCCAAGCACTTGGAGAACGAGGCACAGTGCAGCACGCCGCCCTCGCGGTCGAACGCCTTGGCGGGCGGCGGCCGGCGGGCACCGGCGTGCAGCTCGCCATACACGTCGTCCTCGATCAGCGGCACGCGGTGGCGCGCCAGCAGCGCCACCAGCGCCTGCTTGCGCTCGGGCGGCATCAGCGCACCCAGCGGGTTCTGGAAGCTCGGCATGAACCAGCACGCCGCCACCGGCTGACGCTCCAGCAATGCCGCGAGCGCGTCGATGTCCACGCCCTCGCGCGGGTCGGTCGCGACCTCCACCGCCTTCAGGTGCAGCCGCTCCAGCGCCTGCAGCGCGGCGTAGAACGTGGGCGACTCGACCACCACCACGTCCCCCGGTTTCGTGACCGCCTGCAGGCAGAGGTTGAGGGCCTCCATGGCGCCGTTGGTGATGACCAGTTCGTCCTCGGCCAGCGGCACGCCGTGCAGCGCATATCGCCGCCGCAAGGCCTGGCGCAGGTTCTCGTCGCCCGCGGTCAGCGCGCCGGTGATGCGGCTGGCGGGCAGCCGGCGCATGGCGCGCGCGCCGCTGCGCGCGAGTGCATCGAAGGGAAACAGGTGAGGCGCCGGAAAGGCCGAGCCCAGCGGCACCACGTCGGCGTCCCGTGTCGAACCCAGCAGCTCGAACACGAGTTCGCTGATCGCCACCGGGGTGGCCTCGGCAGTCGGCCGCGCGGCTTTCGGTGCCGACCGCGTGGGCCGGCGCGTGGCGCGCACGTAGAAGCCGGAACGCGCACGCGCCTCCACCAGGCCGAGCGATTCCAGCTGGCCATAGGCCTGGAACACGGTGGACGGGCTCACGCCGCGCTGCTCGCAGGTCTGGCGCACCGAGGGCAGCCGTTCGCCCGGGCGCAGCACGCCCGCCCGAATGCCATCGGCGATCTCTTCGGCCAGTTGCTGGTAGCGGGTGAGGCGTGCGCCGCTCATGGGGTAGGCATCGTGGACAGGGTCGGCCGATCTTAGCGGCGGCGTCCCTGCGGACCCTTGCAACGCGGTCGTCACATCCAGCGCGCGAGCAGCGCGATCACCAGCGCGGTGCACACCCCGTTCAGGCCCATGGCCAGGGCCGCGAAGGCCACACTGCCGGGGTGCGTCTGCAAGGCGCGTGCGGTGCCAATGGCATGCGCCACCAGGCCCAGTGCGAAGCTGCGCGTGGTGGGGTCGTCCAGCCGCAGCATGCGCAACACGGGCCCCGCGAACAGGGTGCCCAGCACGCCCGTGGCCACCACGGCCAGCGCCGCGACCGCCGGCACACCACCCGCCCGCTCGGCCGCCTGCATGGCGATGGGCATGGTGGCGGCCTTCGGAGCCAGCGACAGCGCAAGCGTCAAGGGAGAACCGAGAAGATGCGCCAGCAGCAGCGTGCCGAGCACGGACGCGAGACACCCGGCCAGCAACGCGCCCAGCAGCGGCAGCGCCATGCGGCGCAACAGCGCGGCCTGCCGGTACAGCGGCACCGCCAGCGCGATGATGGCCGGGCCGGTGAGCCAGCGCAGCACGCGGGTCGCTTCCTCGTACAGCGGATAACCGGCGCCCGCCAGCGTCAGCGCCCCCAGCACCAGCGCCGTGCCGCTGAGCACCGGCAGGAAGAGCAGACGGTGGCCGCTGCGCTGGTACAGCCGGAGTGCTGTCGTGTAGGCCAGCACCGTCACCAGCGTCCAGAAAAGGCTGGACGGGCTCACGGCTGGCGGCGCTTCATCAGTTGGCGCAGCGTCCAGCCGGTCACCGCGATCGTGAACACCGTGCCCAGCGTGGCCGTCAGCACGAACAGCGCCGCGTGCTGCAGCAACAGATGGCCGTACAGGACCACAGCGGCAATCGACGGAATGAGGAACAGCATCAGGTGCCTGAGCAGCGGCATCGCCACCTCGTCCAGCCCCTGCGGCACACCGCCGCGCAGCGCCAGCAGGCCGAGCAGCATCAGCAGGCCGGCCAGCGACCCAGGCAAGGGCCAGCCCAGGAACGCGACCACTTGATCGCCCAGCCATTGCAGGCCGGCCAGCACGCCGGCCGCGGCAATCCACCCCGCCACGCGCCAGGCCCTCGGCCAGCGCTCTTGATACGTCTTGAACATCGGGCCAGTATCGCCCGGGTGACGCGATCTGCCACGGATCAGATGCCATGCAATCCGGGCGTATCAGGACGGATCAGACTGTCAGACTGATCTGGTGATATTTCAATAAATCTGCATATTGCGCATCAGATGACCATGGGCGACGATGCCACCATGCCCACGAACCCGATTTCCCCGCCCTTGGACACCGGCGCCTCTGCACTGGCCCAGGTGGTGGACAGCGGCCTGCTGCGCTGCGGTGTGCCGCCCCGCCTGGGTGGCGGTGGCGGCGGTCTCGATCGGCTGGTCGCTGGCGCAGCGGAGCTTGCGCGCCACCACCCCGCCGCCGCCTGGCTGCTGTGGGCGCAGCGCATGGCCATCGAAGCCCTGCTGCAATCGCCCAATATCGCCCTGCGCGACCACTGGCTGCCCGACTTTCTTTGCGGCGAGCGCGCGGCCACCCTGTCGCCCTGGTTCCAGCCCTTGCTGGCGCACGACACCGGCCGTGGCTGGCTGCTGCAGGGCGAGATCGCCGCGGTACCCAACCTGCAGTGGGCCGGCTTCTCGCTGGCCGCACCCGTGCACCTGGGCGAACAGCGCGGCCACTGGGTGCTGCTGCGCAGCGAGGAGAATGGCCTCTCGATCATTCCCGGCACGGCGGCACACTGGCCGGACGCGCAGGCGGCATCGCTCGGCATCAGGAACGTGTTCTTCCGCGAGGACGAATGGATCGGTGGCCCTGAACTGCCGGAGCGCCTGGCGCCCGTGGCCATCGCTCTGGCACGCTGCCTGCCCCACCCGACAGACTGGAATCAGATCACATCGCCACCGCCCTCATCGATCACATTGCCCACGACATGACCCTGCTTTCCCGCTTGCCGCTGCGCGCCCGATGGCGCCATGCCCTGCTCATCGCCCTCGGTGGCCTGCTGCTGCCCTGCGCGGCGCAGACCCACCGCTTTGAAGACACCATGGCCCAGCGCATGATGGCCTGCACCGCCTGCCACGGCGACCAGGGGCGCGCGGCACCTGATGGCTACTACCCGCGCCTGGCGGGCAAACCGGCCGGCTACCTCTACAACCAGCTGCTCAACTTCCGCGATGGCCGGCGCGTCTATCCCCTGATGACCCAGCTGCTCACCCCGTTGAGCGACACCTACCTGATGGAGATCGCCCAGCACTTCGCCGCCATGGACGTGCCCTACCCCGCGCCGGTGCGGGTGAACACCACACCGCAGGATCTGCAACGTGGTGAACAGCTCGCCTTGCGCGGCGACGCGGGCCGGCAGCTGCCCGCCTGCGTGGCCTGCCATGGCACGGCGCTGACCGGCGTGCAACCGGGCACGCCCGGCCTGCTCGGCCTGCCCCGCGACTACCTCAACGCCCAGCTCGGTGCCTGGCGCGCCGGCCTGCGCAAGGCACATGCGCCCGATTGCATGGCCGACATCGCCAGGCGCCTGGAACCGACCGACATCACCGCCGTGAGTGCCTGGCTCGCCACACAGCGCGTCCCGGCGGATTCCCATGCGGTGGCGCCCTCCACCACGCCGCTGCCACAACAATGCGGCAGTGCGCGGCCGCCCACCGGGGGCCGCCCATGAAGCCCACCAACACACTTTCCACCGGCCACAAGGCCTTGCTGGTGCTGGGCCTGCTGCTGCTCGCGGGCGCCGCCGCCATGGCCTGGCTGGCGTGGCCGGCCCGGCCCATCGCCATCCAGCCGCCAGCGGTGGCGTCCAACCCGGCGGACTCACACACCATCGAGCGCGGGCGCTACCTCGCCGTGCTGGGCAACTGCCAAGCCTGCCACACCACGCGCGGCGGCACGCCATTCGCGGGCGGGCTGGGCGTGGTCACGCCGTTCGGTACGGTGTACGGAAGCAACCTGACCCCCAGCGACAGCGGCCTGGGCGCGTGGAGCGCCGACGACTTCTGGCGTGCGCTGCACCACGGCCAAGGGCGCGATGGCCGCTGGCTCAACCCCGCTTTCCCCTACAGCAACACCACGCGCATCTCGCGCGAGGACAGCGATGCGCTGTTCGCCTTCTTCCGCAGCCTGCCCCCCGAAGAAGCACCCGTGCCCGCGCACGACATGCGCTGGCCCTACAACACGCAATTTGCGCTCAAGGCCTGGCGCACGCTGTACTTCAGCGCCCAGAGCGAGCCGCCACCGCCCGCGGCCACCACATCGTCCGCCACGCTAGAGCGCGGCGCCTACCTCGTCAACGGGCTGGGGCACTGCAGCGCCTGCCACGTGCCGCGCGACGCGCTGGGCGGCCAGGGCAACCTGCTCGGACTCTCGGGCGGCCTCATCCCGATGCAGCGCTGGTACGCGCCCTCGCTGCTCGACCCGGCAGAAGCCGGTCTGCAGCACTGGTCGGTGGACGAGATCGTCGCCCTGTTCCGCGATGGCCGCGCCCGCGATGCGCTGGTGAGCGGCCCCATGGCCGAGGTGGTGCAGCACAGCACCCAGCACTGGGCGCCGGAAGACCTGCAGGCCATGGCCACCTACCTGCGTCAACTGCCCGCCGAGACGGTGTCACAGAAGCCGCGCCACGAGCCCGCGGACAGCCGCACCCTGGCGGCCGGTGGTCAGCGCTACGAACAGCATTGCGCGCAATGCCACGGCGCACGTGGCGAGGGCGTGAACAGCAACGGCGTGGTGGCCTATCCGCCGCTGGCGGGCAACCGCACGGTGACGATGGCGTCGCCCGCCAACCTTGCGCAGATCGTGCTCGGTGGTGGTTTCGGCCCCTCCACCCAGGCGCACCCACGGCCTTTCGGCATGCCGCCCTTCGTGCTGCAATTCAACGATCAGGAACTCGCGGAACTGCTGACCTACGTTCGCACTCAATGGGGCAACCAGGCACCACCGGTGAGCGCCCTGGACGTGCAGCAACTGCGGAGACCGCTTGGCCACTGAACCCTTCCACATCATCAGCCTGTGCGCCCAGTGGTGCGGCACCTGCCGCGACTGGCAACCCGTGGTGGACGCCGTCGCGGCCGCGCATCCCAAGATGCACTGGCGCTGGCTGGACATCGAGGACGATGCCGCGCTGCTCGGCGATCTGGACGTTGAAACCCTGCCCACCCTGCTCGTGGGGCGCGGCGGCGATGTGCTGTTCTATGGCCCGGTGTTGCCCAAGGTGGAGCTGCTGACGCGCCTGCTCTCCACGCTCACGGAACCCGGTTATCCAGTGCCCCGCGTCGACAGCGACGTGGCCGCGCTCTGGCAGCGCCTGCGCCCGACAGCGGGCTGAACCGCCTCAGGCCGCCTCGGCCACCCGACCTGCCTCGATGGTGACGCGGCGTTCGCAGCGCTGCGCGATCTCGCGGTCGTGTGTCACCAGCACGAGCGTGGTGCCCTGCTCGCGGTTGAGCTCGAACATCAGTTCCATGATCCGCGCGCCGGTGGCGAAGTCCAGGCTGCCCGTGGGCTCATCGGCCAGCAGCACCGCGGGCTGCACCACGAAGGCGCGCGCCAGCGCCACGCGCTGCTGCTCGCCCCCGGAGAGCACCTTGGGGTAGCTCGACAGACGCTCCCCCAGGCCCACGCGCTGCAGCATCTGCGTGGCCGTGGCGCGCGCGTCGCGCTGGCCAGCCAGCTCCAGCGGCAGCATGACGTTTTCCAGGGCAGTGAGGTTGCCCAACAGCTGGAAGCTCTGGAACACGAAGCCCACCTTCTGCGACCGCAGGGCGGCACGCTGGTCTTCGTCCATCGCGAACAAATCGACACCATCGATGTGAACTGTGCCGCTGGTGGGCGTGTCCAACCCCGCAATGATCGACAGCAGCGTGCTCTTGCCCGATCCGGATGCGCCCACAATGGCAGCGGTTTCCCCCTTGTTCAGGGAGAAATCGATGTCGCGCAGAATGGTCAGGGAACCGGTGGAGTCGGTCACCGACTTGAACACATGCTGAACCGCAATCATCACATCGGACATGGAAAGGACTTCTCAAGTTGAAACGCCGTCACTTTAACGTGCTGGCCAGCGCGCTGTGCGCACTGTCCGCCGCAGGGTTTTCGGGCCTCACCCTTGCACAGGCCCCTGCCGATCCCGTCGTCCTCGTGGTCGGCGATTCGCTCAGCGCCGAGTACGGGCTCAAGCGCGGCACCGGCTGGGTGGCCCTGCTGGAAGAGCGTGTGAAGCGGGAAAAATTTCGCGCGCGCGTGGTCAATGCCAGCATCAGCGGCGACACCACCTCCGGCGGGCGCTCCCGCCTGGCCGCGCTGCTCAAGCAGCACCAGCCCGCCGTGGTGGTCATCGAACTTGGCGGCAACGACGCCCTGCGCGGCCTGCCGCTGAACATGACACGCGACAACCTCGCCACCATGGCACGCCTTTCGCGCGAGGCCGGTGCGAAGGTGCTGGTGCTGGGCATGGAGATGCCGCCCAACTACGGCGCGAAGTACGGGCAGGAGTTCCGCGAGGTGTTCACCACCGTCGCGAAGGCCGAGAAAACGGCGCTCGTGCCGTTCTTCCTCAAAGGCGTGGCCGACACGAAGGACCCCACGGCGCTGTTCCAGTCCGACCGCATCCACCCCAACGAATCGGCCCAGGCGACCATGCTCGACAACGTCTGGCCCGAACTGCGCAAGCTGCTGCCGGCCCGATAATCGGGCATGCCCGTCCACACCCTGAGCGCCGCCGAGGCCATGGCCCGCCTCGGCGAATTCGACACCATCATCGACGCGCGCACCGAAGACGAATACGCGCTCGACCGTCTGCCGGACGCGGTGAACTGGCCCACGCTGGACAACCAGCAGCGCATCGAGATCGGCACGATCTACAAGCAGGTCAACCCCTTCGAGGCGAGGAAGCGGGGCGCGGCCCTGTCCGCCCGCAACATTGCGGCCCACATCGAGCGCGAGGTGATCGACAAACCCAAGGGCTGGAAGCCGCTCACCTACTGCTGGCGCGGCGGGCACCGCAGTGGCGCGCTCGCCACCATCCTGGGCGCCATCGGCTTTCACGTCACCCTGATCGAAGGCGGCTACAAGGCCTGGCGGGCCGCGCTGGTCGACGCCCTGCCCCGTGTGGCGCAGGGGTTGTCGTACCGCGTGGTCTGCGGGCCCACGGGCAGCGGCAAGACGCGCCTGCTGCACGCCCTGGCAGCGCAAGGTGCGCAGGTGCTCGACCTGGAAGCCCTGGCCAGCCACCGGAGCTCGGTGCTCGGCCACCTTCCCGGTCAGCCCCAGCCCAGCCAGAAGCGCTTCGATTCGCTGGTGTGGAACGCCTTGCGCGGTTTTGATCCGGGCCGCGTGGTGTATGTCGAGAGCGAGAGCCGGAAGGTGGGCAATGTGCGGGTGCACGAAGCCCTGATCGACGCGATGCGCACCAGCCCCTGCATTGATGTGCAGCTGAACGATGGGGAGCGCGTTGCGCTACTGCTGGAAGACTACGATTTCTTCGTGAAGGACCCGGCGGCTTTCTGTGAACGCCTGGAGGTGCTGACGGAGCTGCGGGGCAAGGCCGTCGTCTCGTCCTGGACGTCGAAGGTGCGTGAAGGCAGAACGCCGGAGGTGGTGCTGGAACTGCTCACCGGGCACTACGACCCCATGTACGCCCAGTCGATCTCACGCAATTTCACGCAATTTGCGAGCGCCTGGCCCCTGGCGCTGCGGGACCGGTCAAGTCAGGCGCTGGCCGAGGCGGCACAGGCGCTGATCGCCGGCGAGGCCGCAACCACCCACCCGGCCTGAGCGCGGCGCCCAGGCACGGCGGGTGGGCGGCGGACTCAGTCCGCCGCGCTGTCGCCGCCAGCCGGCGCGTCGCCGGGTGCCTCGGGCGAACCGGCGTCCTGCCCCTCGGGCGCATCGGCGTCCGTGTGCTGGCGACCAGCGGCCTTGGCTTTGAGCTTTTCCTCTTTCTTCTTTTTCTTGGCAAGCTCGCGCTGGCGCTTTTCGTATCCGTAATTGGGAGTGGCCAAGTCAGTCCTTCAGGTCGGTGGAAAAAGTGAGAGTCAGTCGTTCAATGCGGTCAAGGCCTGCGCCAGGTCGGCGCGCAGGTCGTGCACGGATTCCAGGCCCACGGCAAAGCGTACCAGACCGCCCGCATGCGGCCAGCCCTGGGTGCGGCTGGGGCCGATGTCATAGGGAGCGCACAGGCTGATCGGCCCGGCCCAGCTCCAGCCGAGCTTGAACAGGCGCAGGCGGTCGCAGAACGCGTCGATCTGCGCCTGCGAAATGGAAGCATCGAACACGGCGCTGAACAGGCAGGCCGCGGCGGTGGCGTCGCGCTGCCAGATGGCATGGCCGGGCGAGCCGGGCAAGGCGGGGTGCAATACCTGCACCACACCGGGCTGCTGCCGCATCCAGGTGGCGAGTTCGCGGGTGCTGGCGTCCTGCGCGTGGTAGCGCAGCTGCATGCTGGAGAGACCGCGCAGCACCAGTTCGGCATCGTTCACGCCGATGTTCAGGCCCAGGCGCATGTGGGTCAGCAACACCTGGCGGTGCAGCGCGATATCGCGCGTGACGACCGAACCCATGAGCACATCGGCACCGCCACTGGGGTATTTGGTCAGGGCCTGCACCGAGATGTCCACGCCCAGGTCGAAGGGCTGGAAGGCGATGCCGGCGCCCCAGGTGTTGTCCAGCGCGGTGACGATGGGCCTGGCGCCCTGGCGTCTCGCGTTGGCATCGCGCACACATTCGACCAGGGCGGGAATGTCCGGAAACTCCAGCGTCACCGAACCGGGGGCCTCCAGCCAGACCAGGCGAGTGGATGGCCCGATCTTGCTCGCGAGATCGGCCGGGTCCATCGCATCGAAATAACGGTGGGTGATGCCCCAGGCCGCGAGTTCGACAGACGCGAAGGATTTTCCCGGGCCGTAGGCGTTGTCAGGGATCAGCACCTCGTCGCCCTGGCGCAGCAGCGCCATGTCGACCAGCGACACGGCAGCAAGACCGCTGGGAGCAAGCACACAGTGCTGGCCGCCCTCGATGGTGGCGATGCGCTCTTCCAGCGTGAAGGTGGTCGGCGTGCCGTGCAGGCCGTAGGTGTAGCCGCTCTTGTCTTTCCAGTCCGTCGTGCGAAGCGCCTGGACGTTCGGGAAGAAGACGGTGGACGCCTTGTACACCCCGGGAGCCACCCCCTGGAAGCCCTCGGGGGGCTTGTAAGGGTGGTGAATCAGGCGGGTGGACAGGTCGTCACTCATTCAGGTCAGAGCTTCCATTTTTCGAGCAGCTGTGCCGGGCGCATGCTGTCGTAGCCTTCGAAAGGCTGGTGGATCCACGGGTTCGTCGGGAGGAATTCCACCGAGTAGTCCGGCGTGAAGGTCGAGAGCTGCTTGGTCCAGATCACGGCGCTGCGCATCTCGCTGATCGGCTTGTAGTTGTTCTTGAGCAGGTCGATGACGGCCTTGAGCGTGTGCCCCGAATCGGCCAGGTCGTCCACCAGCAGCACCTTGCCCGCGATCTCGCCCTTGGGCGTGGTGATGTAACGCGCGATGTCCAGGTTGCCCTGCTGCGTGCCGGCGGCGGCGCGGTAGGAGCTGGTCGACATGATGGCCAGGGGCTTGTCGAAGATGCGTGAAAGGATGTCGCCAGGGCGCATGCCGCCGCGCGCCAGGCACAGGATGGTGTCGAACTCCCAGCCCGACTGGTAGACCTTGAGCGCGAGCTTCTCGATCAGGTTGTGGTACTCGTCGTAGGAAACGTAGAGGTGTTTGCCGTCTTCGGTCAGCATGCGGGCTCCGGGTGGGGGTTCGTTCGATGGGAATTCTGCACCAGGGGCCTCGCGGAGGCCCCGGTGGTTTCACCCATGGTAGGGGTTGTGCACCAGGATCGTGTGATCGCGGTCCGGGCTTGTGGAGACAACGTGGATGGGCACGCCGGTGGTCTCCGCGATGCGCGTGAGATAGCGCTGGGCGTTGACCGGCAGATCTTCATAGCGCGTGGCGCCCACCGAGGTTTCACTCCAGCCCGGCAGGGTTTCATAGATCGGCTTGCAGCGGGCGATGTCTTCCGCGCTCATGGGCAGGATGTCGATCACTTCGCCATCGAGCTCGTAGCCGGTGCACAGCTGCAGTTCCTTGAGGCCATCCAGCACGTCGAGCTTGGTGATGCACAGGCCGGACAGGCCATTGACCTGGGCGGAGCGCTTCAGCAAGGCCGCGTCGAACCAGCCGCAGCGGCGGCTGCGGCCCGTGGTGACACCCTTTTCGGCGCCCACGGTGGCCATGTGCCAGCCCGGCGTACCTTCCTTCTCCCACTCGAGTTCGGTGGGGAACGGGCCACCACCCACGCGGGTGCAGTACGCCTTGGTGATGCCCAGCACGTAGTGCAGCAGGCCAGGGCCCACGCCCGAACCGGCGGCGGCGTTGCCGGCCACGCAGTTGCTGGAGGTGACGAAGGGATAGGTGCCGTGGTCGATGTCGAGCAGCGTGCCCTGGGCGCCTTCGAACAGCAGGTTGGCGCCGGCCTTGTGCGCTTCGTTGAGCTCGCGCGAGACGTCGGCAATCATGGGCTTGAGCAGCTCGGCCTGCTGCATGGCCTCGGCGTACACCGGTTCGAACTGGATTGCGCCATCCTTCATGTACGGCGCGATCTTGTCGTCCCATGCCATGTCGGCGGAATGCAGATAACTGGTGAGCACGTGGTTGTGCAGGGCCAGCAGTTCGCGCAGCTTGGCGGCGAAACGCTCGGGGTACTTCAGATCCTGCACGCGCAGCGCACGGCGCGCGATCTTGTCTTCATAGGCGGGGCCGATGCCGCGGCCCGTGGTCCCGATCTTTTCGGAACCGGCCTTGACCTTGGCGGCCTCGCGCGCGATGTCGATGGCGGCATGGAACGGCAGGATCAGCGGGCATCCCTCGCTCACGCGCAGGCGCGAACGCACTTCGACACCGGCTTTTTCCAGCCCGGCGATCTCTTCGAACAACTTGCCGACCGACAGCACCACGCCGTTGCCGATGTAGCACTTGACGCCCGCGCGCATGATCCCGCTCGGGATCAGGTGCAAGGCGGTCTTCACCCCATTGATCACCAACGTGTGGCCGGCGTTGTGGCCGCCCTGGAAACGCACCACACCGGTGGCGGTTTCGGTCAACCAGTCGACCAGCTTGCCCTTGCCCTCGTCACCCCACTGGGTGCCGACCACCACCACGTTGCGCCCGGGGGTCACGGCGCTGCTGCTGTTCGTCATTTGCTGTTTTCCGTTTGAAGGGGTTGTACTGTCCAGGCGCCGCGGCGGGCCGCATCGGGCACCAGCTCGCGGTCGCAACGAAATTCGTCGACCTGATGTTCGTGGCCCGGCAACGCACACACCACGGTGTGGCCCTGGGAACGCAATTCGGCAATCGCCTGGCGCAGGCCAGCGTCCATGCCCCAGGGCGCACGGATGGCCGCCACCAGAGGGCGTGGCGCCACGGCAGCCACCAGCTCTTTCAAGTCCAGGCTGAAGCCCACGGCGGGGCGGTTGCGGCCGAACACCGCGCCCACCTCGTCGTAACGGCCACCGCGGGCGAGTTCCAGCGCCTGCCCTGCCCGCCCCTCTGAGGTGTGGGCGAACAACGCGAAGCGCATGCCGGTGTAGTAGGCGTAACCCCGCAGGTCGGCCAGGTCGATCGACACGTCCATGCCGTGCGCATGCGACGCGAGCCAGCGCAGGCCATCGAGCGCAGCATGCAGGGCCGGCGAAGGCTGCAGAACGCGCTGCGCCTCATCGAGCACGGCCACGCCACCGAACAGGCGCGGCAACGCAGCCAGGTCGCGGCGCACGGCCGCGGGCAGGTCGCGCGCGAGCGTGTCGAGTTCGGCCGCGTCCTTTGCATTCAGTGCGGCGTGGATACGGGCTTCCTGTGCGGACGTGAGCGCCGCCGGTGCGAGCACGGCGTCGATCACGCGCACATCGGCCATGTCCAGCTGCAAGCCGTTGACGCCCGCACCGCGAAGGCAGGCCTGGGCCAGCTCGATCACCTCGAGGTCGGCTTCCTGCCCGGCGTGGCCGTAGATCTCGGCGCCGAACTGCAATGGTTCGCGGCTGGCCAGCGGGCGGTCGATGCGGGTGTGCACCACCGGGCCGCAATAGCTCAGGCGGGCCACACCCTGGCGGTTCAGCAGGTGGGCGTCAATCCGGGCCACCTGCGGTGTGCTGTCCGCGCGCAGACCGAGCGTGCGTCCAGACAGCTGGTCGACCAGCTTGAAGGTCTGCAGGTCCAGCGCCTCGCCCGTGCCGGTGAGCAACGACTCCAGATGCTCCAGCAGCGGCGGCATGACGAGCTCGTAGCCATAGCCACGGGCCGTGTCCAGCAAGCCCCTTCGAAGTTCCTCGATGTGCCGGGCCTCGGAAGGCAGGACATCGGCAATGTGATCCGGAAGGACCCAGGCAGACATGGATATTTTTGGGAGCTGTTAAAAACGTGATTTTACCGGCCACCCGAGGTTACCCCGGTGGGTATCACCCACCCGAAGGAACGGTGACGGGAAGCCGGCGGGAATTCAGGCCAGAGACCACCAGAGCAGCATGCCGCTGCCCAGGCAGATCAGGCCGAAGAACCGGAGTTGTCCATCGCGAAGGCTCAGCATGTCGGTGAACACGCGGCGCCAGAGCCTGGGTGCCAGCAGGGGCAGCAGCCCCTCGAAGACCAACACCAGGGCCAGCGCAGGCCAGATCGCATCAGACATGTCGCGCCCGGTTCTTCAACGCACGGAGCTCATCGCGCCGGCGCGACGTTGCTGCTGCGCATGCCCTTGAAGAAGTCGGACGAGGGATCGACCACGAACACGTCGGACTTGTTGGCAAAACTCGCCTTGTAGGCGTCCAGGCTGCGATAGAACTGCGCAAACGCCGGATCGCGCCCGAAGGCTTCACCAAAGGTGGCCGCGGCCTTGGCATCGCCCGCGCCCTTGATCAGCTGCGCATCGCGGTAGGCTTCGGAGACGATCACTTCGCGCTGGCGGTCGGCGTCAGCGCGGATCTTCTCGCCTTCGGCAAAACCGGTGGAACGCAGCTCGTTGGCCACGCGCTTGCGCTCGGCTTCCATCCGCTGGTAGACCGAGGCGGTGATGCTCTCGGCGTAGTCGACACGGGTGATGCGCACATCGACCACGTCCATGCCCCAGGGCTTGTCGGCGCTGCGCACGGCGGCCAGCACCTCGCGCTTGACGTCTTCCATGAGCTGCTCGCGGCGGGTCGACAGCAGCTCGTTCACGGTGCGCTTGTTGACTTCCTGCTGGAAGGAGTTGCGCACCACGCGGTTGAGCTGCAGGGCGCCGGCGCGCTCGTTGACGCCGACGTTGCGGATGTATTCCTGCGGCTCGCTGATGCGCCAGCGCACGTACCAGTCGATCACCACGCGCTGCTTCTCGGCGGTGAGCGTCGGCTCGGTGTCGGTGCTCTCCAGGGTGAGCAGGCGCTTGTCGATGTAGGACACGTTCTGGAACGGCGGCGGCAGCTTGAAGTTCAGGCCGGGTTCGGTGACGACCTGCTTGATCTGGCCCAGCTGGAAGACCACGCCGAACTGGCGCTGGTCCACCACGAACAGCATGGAACTGGCGATGGCCAGGACCACGATGAGGGATGTGATGATGAAACCGAGTTTGTTCATGTTGCTTCTCTGATCACTGGCGCCGTTCAGCGGCTCTCACGCTCACGCGAGCGGGCGGCATTGTCCAGGCTGCGGCTGGTGGGCGCAGGCGGGGTGCTCGTGCCCGGGGTGGGCAGGCTGGACGAAGTGCCCGTGCTCGCGGCGGTTTGCCCGGTCATCTGCATGATCTTGTCGAGCGGCAGGTACAGCAGGTTGGAACCCGACTTCGAATCCACGAGCACCTTGGTCACGTTGCTGTAGATCTCCTGCATGGCGTCCGTGTACATGCGCTCACGGGTCACCTGGGGTGCCTTCTGGTATTCGGTCAGCACGGAACGGAAACGCTGCGAATCACCTTCGGCCTGCGCGACGATGCGAGCCCGATAGCCTTCGGCTTCCTCGGTCAGGCGCGAAGCGGCACCGCGTGCGCGAGGCACCACGTCATTCGCGTATGCCTGGGCTTCGTTCTTGGCGCGCTCGCGCTCCTGGCCAGCCTTGAGCACGTCATCGAAGGAGGCCTGCACCTGCTCGGGCGGGCGAACACCACCCTGCTGCAGGTTGATGCCGACCACTTCGATACCGACCTTGTAGCGGTCGAGGATGTTCTGCATCAGTGCGCGCACGCGGGGTGCGATCTGATCGCGCTCTTCAGCCAGCGCGGCGTCCATCTTCATCTTGCCGACCACTTCGCGAACGGCCGTCTCGGCCACCTTCACGACAGCGGCGTCCGGGTCCCGGCTCTCGAAGAGGAAAGCTCGTGCGTCATTCAGACGGTACTGCACCGCGAACTTGATCTCGACGATGTTCTCGTCTTCGGTCAGCATGGCCGATTCGCGCAGGCCGGTGGCGGGCACGACGTTGTCTCGGCCCACATCGACAGAGCGGATCTGCGTCACGAAAACAGTCTCATGGCGCTGGATCGGGTACGGCAGGCGCCAGTTGAAACCGGCGCCCACGGAGCTGTGGTACTTGCCGAACTGGGTGATCACGGCCTGCTGGCCTTCCTGCACGATGAAGAACCCGGTGCCCATCCAGATCAGCAGCGCCACGCCACCAATCAGACCGACGCCGATGCCGGTGGCCTTCGGATTCGGGTTGAACCCGGGCGAGCCGCCACCACCGGAGCCATTGCCACCACCCTGACCACCGCCCCGGCCCTTGTTGCCGAGCAGGCCGCCGAGCTTGCGGTTGAAATCGCGCCAGAGTTCATCCAGATCCGGCGGGCCCTGGTTCGGACCCTGCCCGCGCGGTGGCGGGCGCTGTGAATTGCGGTCTTCGTCGCGCCCGGGATCCTGGCCGCCTTCGTTGCGGGGCGCGTCGTCGCCACGGCCCCAGCGGGGATCGTTCAGATTGAACATGCCCCACAGCCCGCGCCAATTGGGGCGGCGGACAGGGCGGGCCGCTGATTCAGCGCCGCGGGCAGGGGTTTGCAGATTCACATCCATGGGTTTGCCAACTCTTTGTCGATTCAAAAAACCATCACATTGTGCCCAATCAGGACACCGGTTCGCCGATTTCCGGCAGCAACCCCGGGGGCATGGGGTCCGACCCCTGCTTTTGCGCGAGCACATGCGAGGCCAGCAACGCGCGCAACCCGGGCAGGCCCTCGCCTGTTTGTGCACTCACGAAGATACGAGGAACCGACTGGCCATCCAGTTCCATCTGATCAATCAGAACATGCGGCACGGTGGCGGGATCCATCGCATCCAGCTTGTTGAACAGGAGGATCTGGGGCACCTGATCGGCGCCAATGTCCTTGAGCACGTCCAGAACCGAGGCAATCTGTTCGAGGTGCGACGGGTTGGAGGCGTCGACCACATGCAGCAGCAGATCGGCATCGGCGGCTTCCTGCAACGTGGCGGCAAAGGCGTCGACCAGTCCGTGGGGCAGGTCGCGGATGAACCCCACGGTGTCGGACAGCGACACCGACCGGCCGGCCTCGCCCAGGTAGAGCTGGCGCGTGGTGGTGTCCAGCGTGGCGAAGAGCTGGTCTGCGGCGTAGGCGCGGGCCTTCACGAGGCCATTGAAGAGCGACGATTTGCCCGCGTTGGTGTAACCCACGAGGGATATCGAGAAGGTGTCGCGGCGCTCGCGCTGGCGGCGCTGCGTGGAGCGCTGCTTCTTCACCTTCTCAAGCCGTTCCTTGGTGCGCTTGATGGCCTCGCCGATCATGCGACGGTCCAGCTCGATCTGGGTTTCACCCGGGCCACCGCGCATGCCGATGCCGCCGCTTTGCCGCTCCAGGTGAGACCAGCGCCGCACCAGCCGCGTGGACAGGTATTGCAGGCGCGCCAGCTCGACCTGCAACTTGCCTTCGTGGCTGCGCGCGCGCTGGGCAAATATTTCCAGGATGAGCAAGGTGCGGTCATTGACCGGCAAACCCAGGTGCCGCTCCAGGTTGCGCTGCTGCGCGGGGCTGAGCGACTGGTCGAACAGCACTTCGGCTGCGCCTGTCGATTGCGCCAGCATCTTGATCTCGTCGGCCTTGCCCGAGCCCACGAACAGGGCGGGATCGGGTGCGCGGCGCTTGCAGGTAACGCGCTCGGCAACGGTATAGCCCGCTGTCTGCGCCAACAGGCCCAGCTCCTCCAGGCCCTTGTCGAAATGGGGAACACCGAAATCCACGCCGACGAGGATCACGGATGGCGTGGATGGCTGGGCAGTGGGAAGAGAATTCAATTCGGTAGGGCAGCAACGCGCACAGCGCTGCGGACCCGGCAGGTCGGCTGCACGGGCCGGGTTTGACTCAGGCGCTGAATCAGGAGGCTGCCGGCTCGTCCGTGCCGACGGCCGAGAACTGCACCGGGCGCCCCGGCACGATGGTGGAAATGGCGTGCTTGTAGACCATCTGCGTGACCGTGTTGCGCAGCAACACGACGTATTGGTCGAAAGATTCGATCTGACCCTGCAATTTGATGCCGTTGACCAGATAGATCGACACGGGCACATGCTCCCGGCGAAGCTGGTTCAGAAAAGGGTCTTGCAAGAGCTGGCCTTTGTTATTGCTCACGATATGCTCCGTGTTCAACGTAAGTTAATGAGGAATGGACCATACCACAGCCACACGCGCGGGCCGTGGTTGAGTCGAAATTCCTACTCCTTGAAGGGATTGGCGGACGTCTTGAATTCGATCCGCAGGGGGGTTCCGACCAGATCGAAGGCCTTGCGGAAGCGCCCTTCCAGGAAACGCTTGTAGGCGTCGGGCACGTTTTCCAGGGAATTTCCGTGGATCACGATCACCGGCGGGTTCATACCACCCTGGTGGGCGTACCGCATCTTGGGCCGGAACATGCCGCTGCGGGTGGGCGCCTGGAAAGCAACCGCCTCCATCAGCAGACGCGTCAGCACGGGCGTGGACATTTTCCGCATGGCAGATCCATGCGCCTGGGTGATGGACTTCCAGACCGGGCCCAGCCCCTGGCGCTTCTGGGCGGAAATCAGGTGCAGCGAGGCAAACTTGAGGAACGCCAGCCGGGTTTCCACCTGACGCTCGATCTGTTCGCGCTGGTAGGCGTCCACCGCATCCCACTTGTTGATGGCCAGCACCACGGCGCGGCCACTTTCCAGGATGTAGCCCGCGATGTGCGCATCCTGGTCGGTCACACCCTGGGTGGCATCGAGCAGGAGCAGCACCACGTGCGCGTTCTCGATCGCCTGCAGGGTCTTCACCACCGAGAACTTCTCGATTGCCTCGAACACCCTCCCCTTGCGGCGGATCCCGGCCGTGTCGATCAGCTCGAACTTCTGCCCGGAGCGCTCGAAAGGCACGGAAATGGCGTCGCGCGTGGTGCCCGGCAGGTCGAAAGCGACCAGGCGTTCCTCACCGAGCCAGGCGTTGATGAGGGTGGATTTGCCCACGTTGGGCCGTCCCGCCACGGCAAGCCGGATGACACCGGTCTCGACCTCGGGTTCTTCCTCATCCTCTGGCGGCAGGCCGGGAATAAGTTCCAGCGCGCCGTCGAGCATGGAGCGAACGCCCTGCCCGTGCGCTCCAGAAACGGCCATCACCTCGCCCAGCCCGAGTTCGTAGAACTCCACCAGCTGCAGGCCCTGGGTCATGCCTTCGGCCTTGTTCGCCACCAGCAGCGTGGGTTTGCCCAGCCGACGCAGGTAGCCCGCAATCTCGTGGTCCTGGGCGCTGATGCCGGCACGGGCATCGACGACGAAGATCACCACGTCGGATTCGGCGACGGCCTGACGCGTCTGCTTGGCCATCTCCTTGTAGATGCCCTCGCTGGCCTCGGGCTCAAAGCCGCCTGTGTCGATGACGATGTATTCGCGGCGGCCCTGGCGGCCATTGCCGTAGTGCCGATCGCGGGTGAGGCCGGCGAAGTCGGCCACGATGGCGTCGCGTGAACTCGTCAAGCGGTTGAACAGGGTGGACTTGCCCACATTGGGCCGGCCCACCAGGGCGATGACGGGTTTCACGGAAATAACTTTCGTTCAGGCGTTCACGAACATCGTGTTCGTGCGGACATTACTGGGGACGCCAGGCGAACACACCGCCGTTGCGCGTCTGGACCACCAGCGCATCGCCGGCCAGCACGGGCGCGGCCAGGATCGGCGAGCCGTCGGTGGTGAGGCGGGTCATCTCGCTGCCATCCTCGCGCGAGATCAGGTGGACCAGGCCACGGCTGTCGGCCACGGCCACCACACGGCCCAGGGCCAGCGGCGCGGTCAGGCCACGGTATTTGAGGCGATCGATGCTCCAGGCGGGCTCGCCGCTGCTGCGCTGCCAGGCCTGGAACTTCCCGTCGGCCTCGCTGCCGAAAACCAGCCGGTCGTCGCCATGCACACCGGTCGTGCCCAGGGCGGCGCGCGTCCAGGTCACGGATCCGCGGTTGGCGTCCACGCAACCCACGGCGGCCGAGTAGGCGCGCGCGCAGATGCTGCTGCCGATACGGCTGACCGGGCCAACGATGTCGACCAGTCGTTCGACCTCGTTGGTGCCGCGCGATGTGGCGATGGGTGCTTCCCAGCGCACGGCGCCGTTGTCCGGGTTCAGGCCGGTGATGCGACCCGCGAGGCCGGCCACCAGCGTGTCGCCCACCGCGAGCAGAGCACCCGTCTGGCTGAGCACCAGAGGCTCGGCGGGGCGGCTCTGGCTCCACAGGCGCGCACCCGTCTTGCCGTCGAATGCCGTGACGACGCGATCGGCCGTCAGCACGAAAACGCGCCCACCGGCCACCAGGGGTGCGGTGAACGAGCGCGCCGGCAGGCGCACGCGCCAGAGTTCGTCGCCGTTGCCGATGGCCACCAGCTGGTTGTTGCGTGTGACCACGGCAGCGGTCTGTCCGTCGGAGCCGACACCGGCAGCGATCGGCGTTTTCAGGTCCAGCCGCCATGCGTCCTTGCCGGTGGTGGCGTCAATCGCCGCCACGGTGCCCGAGTTGCCCGCAGCGAAGACCTTTCCCGCCACGAAGAGCGGTGCCAGCGATGCATGGCTTTCACCGACCTGTGCCGACCAGGCGACTTGCGTGCCCATCAAGGCGGCCACGGGCGGCAATTCGGCCGGCTGGGGCTTCTTGTTGCTCGAAGAGCACGCCGACAGCATGACAACGGCGGCCAGACCGACAACGGGCAACGCCCGGCGCCAGGAGGTCATGGAAAAACGGGTGGTGCAGATGGCCATGGATTTCAACGTGCGGTGGAAGACAGGCTGGCGGTGTCCACGCCCAGGGCGGCGAGCTTGACCTCGACCAGACGGCGGTATTCGGTGCGTGCGCCGAAGGCTTGCCATGCGGCCTGGTATTGCGCCTTCGCTTCATCTGGTTTGCCTTGCGCCATGTACACATCGCCACGGCGGTCGGCCACGAGAGGCTCAAAGGATTTGGGCACGGGCGCTTCCAGGGTTTTCAGGGCCTGGTCAAAAGCCTTGGATTCCACGTCGAGCGCGGCGAGGCGCAAACGGGCCACGGCCTTGTAGGACGCATCGCCGGACTTCTCGGCCGCCCACGTCAGCGCGGCACGGGCCTTGTCGACCTGCCCCGCGTCGAACAGCGTCTTGCCGGCGAGCAGCGCGGCCTGGCTGGCGAAGGTGGTGCTGCCGAAGCTGGACTGCATGTCGGCCAGTGCACGCTCGACGCGCTCGGTGTCGCGCGCCAGCACGGCGCGGTCCACTTCGTCGTACAGCGCGGCGGCTTTCACGCCTTGCGTGCGCTGCCAGTAGTTCCAGCCGTTCCAGGCCGCAAAGGAGCCAAAGACCACGATCAGCACCCAGCTGATGAGGTTGCCGTACTGGGCCCAGAAGTGCTTGATCTGATCGATCTGTTCCTGTTCTTCGAGGTCGAGGTGTTTGGCCATGATGAATGCTTGTCTGGAAATTCGGGCGCAGATGCGCAACGGGGCATTGTAGGCGGGCAGCCTCTGGCTGCCCTGGGTGGACGCGAGGCGTCAGGCGCCCCGCAGGCGCTCCGCCCAATCGGCCACGGCGTCGAGTGGCAGCAGGCTTTGCGTGGCATCGGCCGGCGCGTCGGTGCGCGCGCCGCGCAGGGGCTTGAGCGCCACCGCACCTTGCTGCATTTCCTGCTCGCCAAAGATGAGTGCAAAGCGCGCACCGCTGGCGTCCGCCTTCTTGAATTGCGACTTCATGCTGCCCATGCCGTCCGCCCCACCCGAGTGCATCTGCACGTTCACGCCCTGCCGGCGCAAGGCGCGCAGCACTGGCATCACCTGGGGCACACGCGCGGCGTCTGGCACCACGGCATACGCGTCCGGCACGGGCTGTTCGGGCAACAGGTTCTGCTCTTTCAGCAGTTCCAGGATGCGCTCCATGCCCATGGCCCAGCCGACAGCGGGAGCCGCCTTGCCGCCAATCTGCTCGAACAGGCCGTCATAGCGGCCACCCGCGCAGACGGTGCCTTGCGAACCGAGTTGCGTGGTCACGAACTCGAACACCGACAGGTTGTAGTAGTCCATGCCGCGCACCAGGCGCGGATTGATGCGGTACGCAATGCCGTGGGCGTCGAGCAGACCGCGCAGGCGGTTGAAATGATCGAGCGACTCCGGGCCCAGGTGGTCCATGAGCCGCGGCGCCGCATTGACCAGGTCCTGCATGGCAGGGTTCTTGGTGTCCAGGATGCGCAGCGGGTTGCTGTGCAGCCGACGCCGGGCTTCCTCGTCGAGCTGGTCGGCGTGGGCTTCGAGGTAGGCGATCAGGGCCTTGCGGTGCGCAAGACGCTCGGGCGGCTGCCCCAGGCTGTTGATCTCCAGTTCGATGCCGGTCAGGCCCAGCTCGGCCCAGAGATCGCAGGCCAGCACGATGAGCTCGGCGTCCACGTCCGGGCCTGCGAAACCAAGGGCCTCGGCGCCGAACTGGTGGAACTGGCGGTAGCGGCCACGCTGCGGCCGCTCATGCCGGAACATCGGGCCCATGTAATAGAGGCGCTTGCCGCCGTCATACAGCAGCGAATGCTCGAGCGCCGCACGCACCACACCGGCGGTGTTCTCGGGCCGCAGGGTGAGCTGTTCGCCGTTGAGACGGTCCTCGAAGGAGTACATCTCTTTCTCGACGATATCGGTCACTTCGCCCAGGCCGCGCACGAACAACGCCGTGGGTTCGACGATGGGGGTGCGCAGGTTGCGGTACCCGTAGCGGCGCATCAGCGTGCGCAGGGTGTCTTCCAGCCACTCCCAGTGCGCGGACGCGGGAGGGGGAATGTCGTTCATGCCTTTGACGGCGCTCAGTTTGTCTGCCATGCCATTTCTCGTTCAGCCATGCGCTGCGCGCGGAGGGAAGCCCACCGCTCAGCGCGCTGCGCCGAATTTCTTCTCGATGTAGTTTTCAACGACCTGCTGGAATTCGCGTGCGATGCCCTCGCCCCGCAGCGTCATGGCTTTCTGCCCGTCGATGAAGATCGGGGCCGCAGGCGCTTCGCCTGTGCCGGGCAGGCTGATGCCGATGTCGGCGTGCTTGCTTTCGCCGGGGCCGTTGACGATGCAGCCCATCACCGCCACCTTGAGGTTCTCCACGCCAGGGTAGCGCGCACGCCAGAGCGGCATGGAGCCGCGAAGGTAGTCGTCGATCTGCTTGGCCAGTTCCTGGAAGGTGGTGCTGGTGGTGCGGCCGCAGCCCGGGCAGGCCGTGACCGAGGGGACGAAGGCACGCATGCCCAGCGCTTGCAGGATCTCGGAGGCAATCACCACCTCCTGCGTGCGCGACTCCCCCGGCTGCGGCGTGAGCGACACGCGGATGGTGTCGCCAATGCCCTGTTGCAGCAGCACCGACAGCGCCGCCGCCGAGGCCACCGCACCCTTGGTGCCCATGCCCGCCTCGGTCAGGCCGAGGTGCAGCGCGTAGTCGCACCGCTGCGCCAGCGCCTGGTAGACCGCGATCAGGTCTTGCACGCCACTGACCTTGCAGGACAGCACGACGTTGTTGCCGCTCAGTCCGATCTCTTCGGCCTTGCGCGCGGATTCGAGCGCCGAGGTGATGAGCGCTTCGTACATCACCTGACGCGCTTCCCAGGGTTGGCTGCGCTGGGCGTTCTCGTCCATCAGGCGTGCGAGCAAGTCCTGGTCCAGGCTGCCCCAGTTCACGCCGATGCGGATGGCTTTGTCGTGGCGCGCCGCAATCTCGACCATCTGTGCGAACTGCCGATCGCCCTTGTCGCCCCGGCCCACGTTGCCCGGGTTGATGCGGTACTTGGACAGGGCCTCGGCGCAGGCCGGGTGGTCGGTCAGCAGTCGGTGGCCGTTGTAGTGGAAGTCGCCGATCAGCGGCACGTTCACGCCCATGCGGTCGAGCTGCTCCCGGATATAGGGCACGGCCTTCGCGGCTTCGTCGTTGTTGACGGTGATGCGCACCAGTTCCGAGCCAGCCAGGGCCAGTTCTTTGACCTGGATCGCCGTGCCCACCGCATCGGCCGTGTCCGTGTTGGTCATGGACTGCACGCGCACCGGCGCATCGCCCCCCACCGTCACCCGGTGATCGCCCCAGGCCACCACACCCTGGCGGGTGCGGCGCGGTCGCACCGTCGACAGCGGGATCGGCTCGCAGGATGCAGGGGAACGCACCAGGGTGTCCATGTTCATTTCACCTCGAATCGGGCCACGTTGTTGCGGACGAAACGGCTCACATCGAATGGCTTGCCGCGCACCGTCACCTGCGCCACCTCGGCACGGCCCAGCACCACCGTGTACGGCGGCGTGCTGGAGAAGTCGACAGCGTCGCCGGCCTGCAGCACGCGCTGGATCACCACGCTGCCGGAACCGTTGGTGACCTCGACCCACGATTCGCCAGTGGCGGCAATGGTGAGCAGGCTGCCGGTGGCCGGGACGGAAGGCACGGCGGCGGCAGGCGCTGTTTCGACGGTGGTGGCTGCGCCCGCCGGGGAGACTGGCGCGGCGGGTACGGCCGGAGCGCCAGCCGTCGCGCCTTCGACGGTGGTGCCAGCAGACGCGGCAGATGGAGATGGCTCTTGCGCCGGTTCCGGCTCCACCGCCGCCACGGGTTCAACCGTTTCGACCGGCATGACCACACTGCCCGCCTCGGACTGCGCAGTCTCTTCCACGCGCGGCATGAAAACGATCACCAGTGCGCCCAGCAGCAGGACGATCGCTGCCAGGAGCGCGGGGCGCGAGAGCCAGCCCAGCGGATTGATGGGCGCCGGGTCGTGCGCCGGCTGGAACGGTGCATTGATCGCGCGGCGGGAGCCACCGAGTTCGGGAATCGCGCTCTGGGGTATCTGCTCGAGGATCGGTGCGGGATCGATCTTGAGATGGCGGCAGGCACTGGAAGCCAGCGCCCGCGCGAAGGTCAGGTCAGGCAGCTCGCTGTAGCGCCCGGCCTCCAGGGCCTCCAGCTTTCGCACGGGCACCTTCAGGGCCGCCGCCAGCGCAGCAATGTGCAGGCCGGCCGCCTCGCGCGCCGCGCGCAGCAGCACGGGGCGAGACGCGCCCTCCGCAGCCTGCTGCACTCCCTCGTTCACTGACACCTCACTCATCAAATGCTCTCCGCTGATACGAGGCCCACTCCCGCGACTCTGGATAGCGTCGACTCAGTTGCTGGGCCAGTTGCGCCATGGCCTCGGTGTTGCCCAGGCGTTGTTCCACCTTGATGCCGAGCCACAGGGTTTCGGCGTTGGCGAACTCGCCGTTGTTCAGCCGGCGAATGGTGAACTGGGCCTTGGCGTTGTCGCCACGGCGAAACTGCAGCGCGGCCAGGTTGTAGGCCGTGATGGGGTTGGCGGGATCGAGCTCGTAAGCGCGCGCCAGGCTGCCTTCGGCCTCACTGAACTGGGCCGCACGCACCTGGCAGATGCCCTTGGCCATCAGTGTCTTGGCCTGGCCACCGTAGACAGGGCTGGCCAGTGCCTGCTGGAACAGCTCGATCGCCTGCGGATAACGCCCCTGCTGGCACGCAAAAAGGCCATAGTGGTGCAACACGTCGGGATCGCGCGGGCTCAGCAGCTGTGCGCGCTTGAAGCTCTCTTCCGCCAACCGCAGTTCGTTGAGCCGCGCGTAGACGAGGCCACGCAAGGTGTAGGCAGGCGCGTAGTTCGGGTCGTTGCCCAGCGCCAGCTTGATTTCGTCGAGCGCAACGGTCGTCTGCCCCTGTTCGAAATAGCCCGAGGCCAGTTCAACCCGGATGCGCGCGCGCTTGCGAGCCTCGGGCTCGTCCGACTCCGTGACCGGTTCGGTTCCGGTGGCGACAGCCGCTGCCGTGGTGGCCGGGAGCCCTTGCGTCTGGGCACATCCAGCCAGCAGAACCAGCAGGGCAGTCAACCAGAAACCCAGGGCCAGGCCGCGCGGGACCATGTCCGTGCGCGGCGACCAGAAACGGGTGCGGATCGCGTGTGTCATGCCTGCCTTTCCTTTTGAACGAATCGAATGGGGCGCTCACTGGCCTGCCGCCGTTGCGCGAGGCGCTTGGCGGCATTGGTGCGGTCAAGCACATCGCCCGCGAGCTGGCCGCAGGCAGCGTCGATGTCGTCGCCGCGCGTCTTGCGCACCGTGGTCACCACGCCACCTTCGTTGAGCATTTGCCCGAAGCGCTGCACGACAGCGCGTGGTGAACACGTCAGCCCCGAATCGGGGAACGGATTGAAAGGGATCAGGTTGACCTTGCACGGCACGCCCCGCTCGCCATGCTCACGGAGCAGGGCCAGCAGCTCGCGGGCGTGCTCGGGCTGGTCATTGACGCCGTCGAGCATGCAGTACTCGAAGGTGATGAAGTCACGCGGTGCCGCTGGCAGGTAGCGCAGGCAGGCGTCCAGCAGTTCGGCAATGGGGTATTTGCGGTTGAGCGGCACGAGGTCGCTGCGCAACACGTCGTTGGGCGCGTGCAGCGAGACAGCCAGCGCCACCGGGCAGTCCTGAGCCAGGCGATCGATCATCGGCACCACGCCCGAGGTCGACACCGTGACGCGCCGGCGCGAAAGGCCGTAGCCATGGTCGTCGAGCATGGCCCGCAAAGCGGGTACCAATGCGTTGTAGTTCTGAAGCGGTTCGCCCATGCCCATCATGACCACGTTCGTGATCACGCGTTCCCCACGCTTGAGGTGGCGGCGCAGAAAATGCTCCGCGTGCCAGAGCTGGGCGAGGATTTCACCCGTGGTGAGATTGCGCGAAAAGCCCTGGTGGCCGGTGGAGCAGAAACGGCAACCCACGGCGCAACCGGCCTGGGAAGAAATGCAGAGCGTGCCGCGATCGTCTTCGGGGATGAACACGGTTTCCACCGCGTTGCCATCTCCCACGTCGAACAGCCACTTGATGGTGCCGTCGGCCGAGTCCTGGCGCGAGAGCACGGGCAGATCCGTGATGGTGCAGACGCCGGGCAGCTTGTCGCGCAGGCTGCGCGCCAGGTCGGTCATCTGGGTGAAGTCCGACGCACCCTTTTGATGGATCCAGCGGAACAGCTGAACGGCGCGAAAGCGCTTCTCGCCCAGCTGCTCGCAAAAGGCGGCCAAACCCTCGAGATCGAAGTCGAGCAGATTGGCCGTCATACCATGATCAACGCGAGTAGACGTTGAGACCGGCAAAGAAGAAAGCCACTTCGGCAGCGGCCGTCTCGGGCGCGTCGGAGCCGTGCACGGCGTTGGCGTCGATGCTGTCGGCGAAGTCGGCGCGGATGGTGCCGGCGGCGGCCTTCTTGGGGTCGGTGGCGCCCATCAGGTCGCGGTTCTTGGCGATGGCGCCTTCGCCTTCGAGCGCCTGGATCATCACGGGGCCGGAGATCATGAAGTCAACCAGATCCTTGAAGAAAGGACGGGCCTTGTGCACGGCGTAGAAAGCTTCGGCTTCGCCACGCGACAGGTGGGCCATGCGAGCGGCCACGACCTTCAGGCCAGCGGCTTCAAAACGGGCATAAATCTGGCCGATGACGTTCTTGGCAACGGCGTCGGGCTTGATGATCGAGAGGGTGCGTTCGATGGCCATAGGAATCCTGAGGTTTTTCGGGTGAATCTGCCGAGACCCGGGCGGGCCTCACAAAGCCCACGATTCTACATTGCTCGGGTGTACGCGCCGTGGAGAACCGGGCGCGGACCAGCGCTTTTCAGCGCCCGCCCGAACGCCCACCGCCGCGGCGGCGCCCGCCACCAGGCGGCCCTCCCCGGCTCGCGTCCTGCTCGCGCCGGCGCTGAAGGGCGTCCTGGCCGATGTAACCGAACGAGGTCTTCATGGGATCGGGCTGGGCACCTGCGGCACCCTGACCTTTGCCATTTCCCTTGCCTCCACGCGGCTTGTTGCCACCGCCGGGGGCGCCCCCCATTCCATAGCCGCTGTTGGCGCGGCGGTCGCCATAACCGGCGCCTTCTGGCCGGCTCCCGGGCGGATTGCCCTGGGCGCGCCCGCCTTTGCCGCCCTGCTTGCCACGCTGGGCGGGATGGCGGCCACCGGGACGCGGCCCGCGCGGCTCGTCGGCATCTACCAGCCCCGCGGCAGCCGTCAACCGACCGATGTCGCGGTCGTCGAGCTCCAGCCAGACACCCCGTTTGAGGCCGCGCGGCAGCATCACAGCGCCGTAGCGGATGCGGATGAGCCGGCTCACCGCGTGGCCAACCGCCTCGAACATGCGGCGCACTTCCCGGTTCCGGCCTTCGCCGATCGTCACGCGGTACCAGCAATTGGCGCCTTCGCCGCCGCCATCCTCGATGGACGCGAACTGGGCCACACCATCGTCCAGCCGCACGCCGTCGAGCAGTTTCTGCTTTTCCTCGTTGGACAAGGCACCCAGCACGCGCACCGCGTACTCGCGCTGCAGGCCGAAACGCGGGTGCATCAGGCGGTTGGCCAGCTCGCCGGAATTGGTCAGCAGCAGCAGGCCTTCGGTGTTGAGATCCAGCCGGCCCACCGACTGCCACTTGCCCTGCATCAGCCTGGGCAGGCGACGGAAAACGGTCGGGCGATTCTGTGGATCGTCATGCGAAACCACCTCGCCCGCAGGCTTGTGGTACGCCAGCACGCGCGGCGGTGGCGGCGTCATGCGCACACGCACCGGCTTGCCGTTGACCTTGATCACATCGCCAAACTGGATGCGCTGCCCGATGTGGGCAGGCTCGCCGTTGACCGAGATGCGCCCTTCCAGAATGAGTTGCTCCATCTCCAGCCTGGAGCCCATGCCGGCCTGCGCCAGCACCTTGTGCAGCTTCGGCGATTCGGCCTGCGGGGCGAGCACGCGCTTGACGGGCAGAGGCGCTTCCTGCTCTTGCGCGGCGTCGAAGGCGCCGCTGACGACGTCGTCGAACGCCAGGGCATCGGCGTCCGGAGCCGGGTGCGCGGGCTCGGCGCCCGCGGTTTGGGCCGCCAGGGCGTCATCGGCCTGCGCGGTCGCGTCGGGGCCTGGCTCAGGCGTCGCGGGAGGGTTGTTCGCCGGGTTCATGGTGTTCCTGGGTGGAGGAAGGATCGCGCTGCTGCGGGTCGGCAGCGCTGATGCCGTTGTCGGCGGAAACCCCGGCCGACTCGAGGGATTCGGTGTCGCTGGCCGCGGGGGTGGTGGCTTCGGCAACCGTGGCATCTTCAGACGCCACCTCTGCCAGCCCGGAGGCTTCGGTCGTCTCGGCGTCGTCGGGTTGCGAGTTCGAGGACAGCGATTCGAAGTCCAGCCGGTCCAGCGCCGATTCCTGGATTTCATTGCCTTCCAGTGGTGGCAGCTGGTCAAGCGAAGAGAGACCAAGATCGTCGAGGAACTGGCGCGTGGTGGCGAAGAGCGCCGGGCGGCCGACCGTCTCGCGGTGGCCGATCACCTCGACCCAGCCCCGGTCCTCGAGCTGTTTGATGATCAGCGAATTGATGGTCACGCCACGGATGTCTTCCATGTCGCCGCGCGTCACGGGCTGGCGGTAAGCAATGATGGCCAGCGTCTCCATGGTGGCGCGGCTGTAACGCGGTGGTTTCTCGGGGTGCAGGCGATCCAGGTAAGGGCGCAATTCGGGCCGGCTCTGGAAGCGCCAGCCGCTGGCCACCTGCACCAGCTCCACGCCGCGGCCGGTCCATTCAAGCTGCAGATCGTTCAGCAAGGTCTTGAGCGTGTCCGCCGAGACCTCTGCTTCGAACAACGCACCCAGCTCCCGCACGGACAGGGGCTGGGGAGCGCAGATCAACGCCGTCTCGAGGACGCGCTTGGCATCCGTGGTGTTCATGGTGTCAGTCTGTCAAAAACCGGCATGGGCCGGAACGGTACAGGGGTGGGCATGGGGCCCGTCGCACTCGAACCGGCGAGGACGGCGCAATGACCGTCGGCTCAGAACGCCGGAGAAGAACCTGTTGCCTGGCAAGGCAGAAAACCGGGGGTGGTGGGATCAGGACCTCGGCACGACCACGCGGCGGCCGGTTGCCCGGGAGCGCTCATTCGAGGAATCCGAAGTCCGCACCCGGGCCATTGTAACGGAGGCCGCTGTCCGCAATGGCCGCAAGCAGGTCGGGCGGTGGGGCCGAGCGGAACGACAGGGGTTCGCCGGTGATCGGGTGCCGCAGCGTCAGCCTCGCCGCATGCAACGCCTGGCGCCCCAGGCCCCATGACGCACGGCCGCCGTACAGCGTGTCGCCCACCAGGGGATGCCCCAGCCACGCCATGTGGACGCGGATCTGGTGGGTGCGCCCTGTGTGCAGCTTGCAGGCCACCAGGCAGGCCTGTTCTGAACCGTCCAGCAGGCGGATGGTGGTCTGCGCAGATTTTCCGGTCCCGGTCTCGGGTCGAACCACGGCCATGCGCAGTCGGTTGTTCACATCGCGGCCGATCGGCTGGTCCACGCCCTTCTCCTGGCCGCCCTGCCAGCGGCCGTGCGCCAGCGCAAGATACTGGCGGTTCACCTCGCGCGCGGCAATGGCCCTGACCAGGGCCTCGACGGCCTGCCGGGACTTGCCGACCAGCATGAGGCCAGAGGTGTCCTTGTCCAGCCGATGGACGATGCCAGCGCGGGGCAGCGTGGCCGCCCCCACGTGATGCGCCAGCAGCCCATTGAGCAGCGTGCCGGTCCAGTGGCCAGCCGCCGGATGCACCACCAGCCCGGCGGGCTTGTGGATCACCAGCAGGTCGGCGTCTTCAAAAACGATGTCGAGCGCCATCGCTTGCGGCACAAAGGCCTGGGCCTGCTGTGTCGGCCTGAGCTCCACCGACAGGCGGTCCCCCGCGGCGATGCGGGCAGCGGGCTTGCGCAGCGTCTGGTCGCGCATCACGACGGCACCGTCGGCCATGAGCTGCTGCAGGTAGGAGCGGGAGAACTCCGGAATCAGCTGCGCGAGCGCCCGGTCGATGCGCCAGCCGTGCATGCCGGCCGGGACCTCGCACACCCGCGTTTCCACCTCCGGCAACAGCTCATCGAGCAGCGCGCCACCCTCGCCGTCGCCCCCCGGCACGGAACCTTCCCCGGCATCCCCCGTCGATATAATTTGTGATGTCAAACCCATTGTTCCGTTGTAAAGGTGCGCCCGTGAAATTGACGTTCAGATTATCGGCTGTGCCTCTGTGTGTGCTCGGCTCCGTGCTCGTGCTCGGTGCATGCAGCACGACCACCAAGGACGAAACCGCCGGCTGGAGTCCGAACCGCATCTACAGCGAAGCCACCGAAGAGCGTGCTGCCGGCAACTTCGAAAAGTCGGTGACGCTGCTTGAAAAGCTCGAAGGCCGTGCCGCAGGCACGCCGCTGGCCCAGCAGGCCCAGCTCGACAAGGCCTACACCCAGTACAAGGCCGGCGAGCAGGCACAGGCCCTCGCCACCCTGGACCGTTTCCAGAAGCTGCACCCCACCAGCCCGGGCATGGACTATGCGCTGTACCTCAAGGGTCTGGTGAACTTCAACGACAACCTCGGCCTCTTCGGCTCCCTCGCCCGCCAGGACCTGTCGGAGCGCGACCAGAAGGCCGCCAAGGAATCGTTTGAGGCCTTCCGCGAACTCGTCGCGCGCTTTCCGGATTCGCGCTACAGCCCCGATGCCCGCGACCGCATGACGTACATCGTCAACTCGCTCGCGCAGTACGAAGTGCACGTGGCGCGCTACTACTACAGCCGCGGCGCCTACGTGGCCGCCGTGAACCGGGCCCAGACGGCACTGACCGACTACGTCAACGCGCCCGCACTCGAGGAAGCCCTGTTCATCATGGTGCGCTCCTATGACGCATTGGGTCTGACCCAGCTTCGGGACGACGCACAACGCGTGATGGTGGCCAGCTACCCGAACAGCGAATACCTGAGCCAGGGCTTCAAGTCGAAGGACGAGCCCTGGTGGAAGATCTGGTAAGCACCAGGGCGTCCAGGCAGGCCGTCATGTCGGCCTCGTCCACCAGCCGGCGCATCGCCGGCAGTGCCACCAGCAGGCGATTGCCATAAGACCGGGTCAGCAGACGCCGGTCTCCGATCACCATCACACCGCTATCGGTTTCGGCGCGTATCAGGCGGCCCGCCCCCTGCTTGAGCGCCATGGCGGCCTCGGGCATGAAAGCGTCGTTGAAGGCGCTGAGGCCCTGCGCCTCCAGGCGCTGCCCCCGCGCCTGCATCAAGGGGTCGTCCGGTGGCGGAAAAGGCAGCTTGTCGATCACCAGCAGCTGCAGCGCGTCGCCGGGCAGATCCACCCCTTCCCAGAAAGACGCTGACGCCACCAGCACCGACGGCGCATCCGCGCTGCGAAACCGCGCCAGCAGGGCACGTTTGGAGATGCGCCCTTGCGCCAGCACCTGCAAAGGCGCGCAGCGGCCCTGGACCACCAGCCCTTCCAGGTGATCCGCCATGCGGGACGCCGCCCGCAGGGTCGTGGTCAGCACGAGTGTGCGACCGCCCAGGCGCGAGGCCCAGCGCGCCACCGCGTCGGCCAGGGCGGGCGTGTGCGACGCCTCGCCGGGGTCGGGCAGATCGTGCGGCACATACAGCGCGGCCTGGGCCGCGTGGTCGAACGGGCTGGGCACCTGCAGGGTGCGCAAGCCGGGCCATGCGTTCAGGCCAAGACCTCGTGTGAACCAGCTGAGGCTCTCGTCATTGCCCAGGGTGGCCGACGCGAAGATCCAGCTGCGGGAACCCTGGGGCACGTCCACCAGCAGACCGTTGAACAATCGGGAGCTGTCGGGCGGTGCCCAGACCAGCCGCCAATGGCGGCCTTCACCCCATTCCACCCACCTGACCCCGTCGACAGTGGATGCCGATGGCGCCAGGCGCGCAATGCCGTGCAGAGTGCCACGCAGAAGATGCGCACGTTCGCGCAAGCGTTCCAGGTCGGGGGCGGCTTGCGCCGTGGCGGTCAGCGCCTGCAGGCTCGACGCCAGGGCTTGGTCGAGGTCACCCAGGCACCGCGCCCAGGCATCTGCGTTCACGCCCTCGGGTGCATCGCCCGGCCAACGGTGGCGGCCTGCGCTGCCACCACTCTGGCGAGGCACGGACGCCAGGGTCCGCGAACTTTGCTCGATGGCCAGCGCGAGGTGGGCCCAGGGCTGCATGCCGCGCGCCCATTGAGGGCCCAGCGTTGCCAGATCCCGAGCCAGTTCACGCAGTTGCCCGGCGCCGAGCGTGCTACCGAGAAAGGGAATGCCGGTGTCGTTGAGCTGATGGGCTTCATCGAACACCACCACCTCGGCCGCGGGCAGCAGCGTCGCCACGCCGGATTCCTGCAGCAACTGGTCGGCATAAAAAAGATGGTGGTTGATGACCACCCAGTCTGCGTGCAGGGCCTCGCTGCGGGCCCGGTTCACGTAGCAGGTGCTGTGCCGGGGACAGTTCGCACCGAGGCAGTTGTCGCGTGTGGACGTGACCAGGGGTCGCAAGGGTGAGCGTTCGTCCAGCGCCTCGAGTTCGGCCAGGTCTCCGCTGCGCGACAGGTTGGCCCAGCGCAGCACCTGCGCCAACCCGGTGGCGATGGCCGGGTCGCGCAGACCGGTGGACGCAGGACCGTTCAACGCCTGCTCCACCCGATGCAGGCAGACGTAGCTGGCGCGGCCCTTGAGCAGGGCCACGCGCACGGGCAACCCCAGGGCGCGGGACACCGCTGGAATGTCGCGGGTGAACAGCTGGTCCTGCAGGGCCTGCGTGGCGGTGGACAGCAGGGCACGCCGTCCGCTCAGCAACAGCGGCACCAGATAGGCAAAGGTCTTGCCGACACCCGTGCCCGCTTCCACCGCGAGCCCATCGCCCATGTCGATGGCATGGGCCACGGCATCCGCCATGTCGAGCTGCCCCTGGCGTGGGCGCAGGTTGCCGTGCATGCGCGCGACCGGCCCATCGGCAGCAAATGCCGCCGCCACGCCTTCCTGGAGCGGGCTCAAGTTCTGCCCTTCACGTACGAAATACCGTTGAGCCGCTGCATGCCACCGAACGGCGGCCCGGCGCGCAGAGGTTCACGGTTTCGGGGACGGTAGAGGCGTCCGCCACATATAAGTGGATACCATTGCATCCACTTTTCCTTTCGCAGAGAGCGCCGACAACATCCATGTCCAAAGGCTACCGCATCCAGGCGTCGACCGGCATCCACCGGGGTGACCGCGACTACCAGCAAGACCAGGTCTGTCTGCTGAATCACCCGCGCCATGGAAGCTGCATGCTGGCTGTGCTCGCGGACGGCATGGGTGGTCGCAGCGGTGGACGCAAGGCGTCGGACCAGGTGATGCTCACAGCGCGACAGCTGTTCGACCGCTACGACCCGGACACGGACGACGCCGCTGCGCTGCTGCGCCAGATCGTCGAGGAATCGCACCTGGTCATCAAGCTCACCGCAGTCTCGGCCGAGCAGGAACCACACAGCACCATCGCCGCCTTCCTCATCAACCCGGGCGGCGACAGCCACTGGGTGCACGCAGGCGACTCGCGCATCTACCACTTCCGCAACGGCCGCATGGTGTTCCGCACCATGGACCATTCGTACGTTCAGACGCTGGTGAACCAGGGGGAGATCAGCGAAGAAGAAGCGCTCGACCACCCGCACGCCAACATCCTCATGGGCTGCCTGGGCACGGAAAACGAACCGCCAGTGGACATTCACGTGGTGCCGCAGTTGAGCGCGGGCGACGCGCTCATGGCCTGCAGCGACGGCATCTGGCACTACTTCACCCCCGAAGAACTCTCCAGCACCATCGCCATGCTGTCGCCGCGCGAGGCCTGCGAGTTCCTGATCCAGAAGGCGCGCTCGCGTGCCAAGGGCATGGGCGACAACCTCTCGCTCACCATCGTCAAGCTCGACCCGCTCGGCTGACGCCGGGCCCATTCAGGTCAGACCGGTGTCCACCAGCCGGTGCTCGAGCGAGAGGAATTCCTGGGACTGCATCTCGGTCAGCCGCGAGACGGTGCGCGGGAACTCGTGCGACATCGGGCCTTCGACATACAGATCTTCCGGAGGCACGGCGGCCGACATCACCAGCTTGACCCGGCGGTCGTAGAGCACGTCCACGAGCCAGGTGAAGCGGCGCGCCTCGGACGCCTGGCGCACCGACATCTGCGGCACGTTCGACAGCATCAGCGTGTGGAACTGGGTCGCGATCTCGAGGTAATCGTTCTGTGACCGGGGGCCGCCGCACAGGGTGCGGAAATCGAACCAGATCACCCCGCCCGCTCGGCGCACGGCCTTGATCTGCCGCGCCTCGATGTTCATGACCGGGTCCTGGTCACCGGCCTCGGCCAGCTCGGTGAACGTCGCTTCCATCGCCGCATCGGCCTCTGGACCCAGGGGGCAGTGATACAGCTGGATGTGGTTGAGCGTGCGCTGGCGGTAGTCGGTGCCGTTGTCCACGCTCAGCACCTCCAGCCGCTGCTTGAGCAGTTCGATGGCGGGCAGGATACGGTCGCGGTGCAGGCCTTCGGGGTACAGGCCGTCCGGGTGAAAGTTGGACGTGGTGACGAAACCCACGCCCGCCTTGAACAGCGAGTCCAGCAGGCGGTGCAGGATCATGGCGTCGGTCACGTCGGCCACGTGGAACTCGTCGAAGCAGATCAGCTTGTAGCGCCTGGCGATCCGAACACCGAGTTCGTCCAGCGGATTCACGGTGCCCTGCAGATCGCGCAGTTCGCGGTGCACCTCACGCATGAACTCGTGAAAATGCAGGCGCGTCTTGCGCCGCAGCGGCACCGCGTTGAAGAAGCATTCCATGAGAAAGCTCTTGCCCCGGCCCACGCCGCCGTACATGTACACGCCGCGCGGAATCTCGGGGTTGACGAACAGCTTCTTCAGCGAGTTCGAGCGCTTCTGCTTGTAGACCGTCCACTCCGCCGCGCAGCGCTCCAGCGCGTCGATCGCCCGCTCCTGGGCAGGGTCGGACGTGTAGCCGCGCTCCTTGAGCGCGGCTTCGTAGGTGCTGCGAACGCTCAAGATTGCCGGATCAGAAGTTCAGCGTGCGCTTGTCCACCGCGAGCGCGGCTTCCTTCGTCGCCTCGGACAGCGAGGGGTGCGCGTGGCAGATGCGCGCGATGTCCTCGGCGCTGGCCTTGAACTCCATCGCCACCACGGCCTCGGCGATCAGCTCGCTGGCCATCGGGCCCACGATGTGCACGCCCAGGATCTCGTCGGAGGTTGCATCGGCCAGAAACTTCACCATGCCGGTCGTATCGCCCAGCGCGCGTGCGCGGCCGTTGGCCAGGAACGGGAAGGTGCCGGCCTTGTACTTCACCCCATCGGCCTTGAGCTGCTGCTCGGTGCGACCGACCCACGCGATCTCGGGGCTGGTGTAGATGACCCAGGGAATGGTGTTGAAGTTGACGTGGCCATGCTGGCCCGCGATGCGCTCGGCCACCGCCACGCCCTCTTCTTCCGCCTTGTGCGCGAGCATGGGGCCACGCACCACGTCGCCCACGGCCCACACGCCCTTGAGGCTGGTGCGGCATTCACCATCGACCACGATGGCGCCACGTTCGTCGAGCTGCAGGCCCACGGCCTCGGCGTTGAGGCCGATGGTGTTGGGCACGCGGCCGATGGAGACGATGAGCTTGTCGGCATCGAGCGTCTGCGCTTCGCCCTTGGCGTTGGTGTAGGCCACGCTCACGCCCTTCTTGCCGGTCTTGACCTCGCCAACCTTCACGCCCAGTTCGATCTTCAGGCCCTGCTTGTCGAAGGCCTTCTTCGCTTCCTTGGCGATCTGTTCGTCGACCGCGCCCAGGAACGTGGGCAGGCCTTCAAGGATGGTGACGTCCGAGCCGAGACGGCGCCAGACGGAACCCATTTCAAGACCGATGACGCCGGAGCCGATCAGCACCAGCTTCTTGGGCACGCCGCCGATGCGCAGCGCGCCATCGTTGGACAGCACGGTCTCTTCATCGAACGGCACGCCGGGCAACGCACGCGCGTTGGAGCCGGTGGCCAGGATGATCTGCTGGCCGGTGATGACCTCTTCCTTGGCGCCAGCCACCTGGATTTCGTAACCGGCTTCCACCGCCTTCACGAACGAGCCACGGCCGTGGAAGAAGGTGACCTTGTTCTTCTTGAACAGGTACAGGATGCCGTCGTTGTTCTGCTTCACCACCGTGTCCTTGCGGCCGATCATCTTGGCGATGTCGATCTTCACGTTGGTGGCGCTGATGCCGTGGTCGGCGAAATGGTGGTTGGCGTGGTCGAAGTGCTCGGAAGACTGCAGCAGCGCCTTGCTGGGAATGCAGCCCACGTTGGTGCAGGTGCCACCCGGTGCCGGGCCGCCCGATGCGTTCTTCCACTCATCGATGCAGGCCACCTTGAAACCGAGCTGGGCCGCGCGGATGGCGGCGATGTAGCCACCGGGGCCGCCACCGATGACGACGACGTCAAATGCTTGAGACATGTGATTCTTTCAATTCAGAGACACCGCGGAACCGGCTTCGCCGGGCCGCAGGTGTCGCCCCCTTGAGGGGGAATTCGGCTACACGAAGTGAGCAAGAAACGGGGGTGGATCAGATATCGAACAGGAGACGGGCCGGGTCTTCCAGCGCTTCCTTCATCGCCACCAGACCCAGCACGGCTTCGCGGCCGTCGATGATGCGGTGGTCATAGGACATGGCGAAGTAGTTCATCGGGCGCACCACGACCTGGCCGTTTTCGACCATGGCGCGGTCCTTGGTGGCGTGCACGCCCAGGATGGCCGACTGCGGCGGGTTGATGATGGGGGTGGACATCATCGAGCCGAAGGTGCCGCCGTTGGAGATGGAGAACGTGCCACCGGTGAGGTCGTCCAGGCCCAGCTTGCCGTCCTTGGCTTTCTGGCCGAACTCGGCAATCTTCTTCTCGATGTCGGCGAAGCTCATCTGGTCGGCGTTGCGCAGGATCGGCACCACCAAGCCGCGGGGCGAGCCCACGGCGATACCGATGTCGAAATAGCCGTGGTAGACGATGTCGTTGCCATCGACCGAGGCGTTCAGGATCGGGTACTTCTTGAGGGCGTGAACAGCAGCCTTCACGAAGAAGCTCATGAAGCCCAGCTTCACGCCGTGTTCCTTCTCGAACTTCTCCTGGAACTTCTTGCGCATCTCCATCACCGGCGCCATGTTCACTTCGTTGAACGTGGTCAGGATGGCGTTGGTCGACTGCGACTGCAGCAGGCGCTCGGCCACGCGGGCGCGCAGGCGGGTCATGGCCACGCGCTCTTCAGGGCGGTCACCCAGATCGGGGGCGACAACCGGCACCTGCGGCAGCACCTTGGAGGGCGCGCCAGTGGGAATGGCCACCGGCGCGGCGACCGCGGACTTGGGAGCAGCCACTGCCGAGAGCACGTCACCCTTGGTCACGCGGCCGTCCTTGCCGGTACCGGCCACGGAACCCGCGGCCAGGTTGTTGTCGGCCATCAGCTTGGCGGCGGCGGGCATGGCCACGCCGGCCTTGGACTGGGACGAAGCTGCTGCGGCGGCCGCAGGGGCTGCGGCGGGGGCGGCGGCAGCCGGTGCGGGTGCTGCAGCAGCGGGCGCTGCGGCGCCGGCCACAGCTGCGGTGTCGATGCGAGCGATCAGCTGGTCGGCGGCGACGGTGGCGCCGTCGGCCTGCACCAGCTCCACGAGCACGCCAGCGGCGGGAGCGGGAACTTCGAGCACCACCTTGTCGGTTTCGATCTCGATCAGGATTTCATCGACGGCGACAGCTTCGCCGGCTTTCTTCTTCCATGCCAGCAAGGTGGCTTCGGCCACCGATTCGGACAGTTGCGGAACTTTGACTTCTACGATTGCCATGTTGGTTCTACCTGGTGTTTTGTGGGGTGCGCCGGACGGGCAGGCCATCCGCGGCGGGATGGCCTGGCCCGGGTCCGTTCAGATCACTTGGTGAGGATGAAGCCCTTGAGCTTGCCGAAGGCGGCTTCGATGAGCGTCTTCTGCTGCTCCTGGTGCAGATGGGCGTAGCCCACGGCTGGCGATGCGGAAGCCGCACGGCCTGCGTAGCCCAGCTTCTGGCCATCGAGCATGTTCTCGTGGATGTAGTGCTGCACGAAGAACCAGGCGCCCTGGTTCTGCGGCTCGTCCTGGCACCAGACGATGTCGGTCGCGTTGGGGTACTTGCGCAGTTCGGCGCCGAACACCTTGTGCGGGAACGGGTACAGCTGCTCCACACGCAGGATGGCCACGTCGTCCGAGCCGCGCTCCTCGCGCTTCTTGACGAGGTCGTAGTACACCTTGCCCGAGCAGCAGATGACGCGCTTGACCTTCTCGGCCTTCTTCACGACGTCGGCGTTCTGCTCCGGGATCACGGTCTGGAAGCCACCCTTGGTGAACTCGGACAGCGGCGAGGTCGCGTCCTTGTTGCGCAGCAGCGACTTGGGCGTGAAGATGATCAGCGGCTTGCGCAGCCCACGGATCATCTGGCGGCGCAACACGTGGAAGATCTGGCTGGCCGTGGTCGGCTGCACGAGCTGCATGTTGGTGTCCGCGGCCAGCTGCATGAAGCGCTCCACGCGTGCCGAGCTGTGCTCCGGGCCCTGGCCTTCATAACCGTGCGGCAACATCAGCGTGAGGCCGTTCACACGACCCCACTTCACTTCGCCGGAAGCGATGAACTGGTCGACCACGACCTGCGCGCCGTTGAGGAAGTCGCCGAACTGCGCTTCCCAGATCACGAGCGTGTTCGGGTCGTTCGACGCGTAGCCGTACTCGAAGCCGAGAACGGCTTCTTCCGACAGGATGGAGTCGATCACCACGAACGGCGCCTGGTTGTCGGCCACGTTCTGCAGCGGCACGTACGTGCCTTCGTCGTACTTTTCGCGGTTCTGGTCGTGGATGACGGCGTGGCGGTGCGTGAACGTGCCACGGCCGCAGTCTTCACCCGACAGGCGCACCGGGAAGCCGCTGGCCACGAGCGAGGCAAAAGCCATGTGCTCGCCCATGCCCCAGTCCACCGGAATCTCGCCACGGCCCATGGCCGCGCGGTCGGCGTACACCTTCTTCACCAGCTGGTGCGGGGCGACGCTGTCCGGGATCGTGGTCAGGCGTTCTGACAGGCGCTTCCATTCGGCCATGGGAATGGCGGAATCAGCAGCGTCCGTCCACTTCTTGCCCAGGTACGGGCTCCAGTCGACGGCGAACTTGCTCTTGAAGTTGGTGAGCACCGGGTCGACCGTGTGGCGGCCGGCATCGAGGGCGGCACGGTAGGCCTTCACCATGTCGTCGCCCAGCGACTCGCCCAGGCCCTGGGCCGCCAGCTTGTCGGCATACAGCTTGCGCGTGCCGGGGTGGGCCGCGATCTTCTTGTACATCAGCGGCTGCGTCAGGCTCGGGGTGTCCTGCTCGTTGTGGCCCAGCTTGCGGAAGCACACGATGTCGACCACCACGTCCTTCTGGAAAGCCATGCGGAACTCGAGCGCCAGGTTGGTGGCGAACACCACGGCCTCGGGGTCGTCACCGTTCACGTGCAGCACCGGTGCGTCGATCATCTTGACCACGTCGGAGCAGTACAGCGTCGAACGGCTGTCGCGCGGGTCGGAGGTGGTGAAGCCGATCTGGTTGTTGATGACGATGTGCACCGTGCCGCCGGTGGAGTAACCACGCGTCTCGGCCAGTGCCAGCGTTTCCATCACCACGCCCTGGCCAGCAAAGGCCGCGTCACCGTGCACCAGCACCGGCAGCACCTGCTTGCCCAGCGGATCGCCGCGGCGGTCCATGCGGGCACGCACGGAACCTTCCACGACAGGGTTCACGATTTCCAGGTGCGAGGGGTTGAAGGCCAGCGACAGGTGGACCGGGCCACCGGGGGTGGTCACGTCGGAACTGAAACCCTGGTGGTACTTCACGTCACCGGCCGGCAGGTCTTCCGGCGCGGTGTGATCGAATTCGGCGAACAGGTCCTTGGGCATCTTGCCCAGCGTGTTCACCAGCACGTTCAGACGGCCACGGTGGGCCATGCCGATCACGATTTCCTGGATGCCGATCTGGCCCGCCTGGCTGATGAGCTCGTCCATCGAGGCGATGAAGCTCTCACCACCTTCGAGCGAGAAACGCTTCTGGCCCACGTACTTGGTGTGCAGGAAACGCTCCAGGCCTTCGGCCGCGGTCAGGCGGTCAAGGATGTGCTTTTTCTTCTCGGCATTGAACGCCGGCTTGGTGCGCGTGGCTTCCAGGCGCTCCTGCCACCAGCGCTTCTGCGCCTGGTCGGTGATGTACATGTACTCGGCGCCGATGGTGCCGCAGTACGTCTCGCGCAGCGCGTTCAGCAGCTCGCGCAGCGACATCGTCTCTTTGCCGAAGAACGTGTTGCTGGTGTTGAACACGGTCTCGAGATCGGCGTCGGAGAAACCGTAGAACGAGAGTTCGAGTTCGGGAATGTGGTCGCGTTCGGCCCGTTTCAGCGGATCGAGATCGGCCCAGCGGGCGCCCACGTTGCGGTACGCGGCGATGAGCTGTTGAACGGCGGTGCGCTTGCGGGCGAGTTCGGAATCGGCGCCAGCGGCCACCACGACCTTGGTGCCGCCCTGCTTGGCGCGCTCGGCAAAGGCGTTGATGACGGGCAGGTGAGGCACGTCGCGGGCATCGGTGCCGTCAAGGGCAGGCACGTGCTGCAGCGCGTCGAAGTAGCCGCGCCAGTTTTCGGGAACGCTACCGGGGTTGTCCAGGTAGTTTTCGTACATCTCTTCCACGTACGGCGCGTTGCCGCCGAAGAGGTACGAGTTGCCTTTGTAGGCAACATAGACGTTGCCCCCGTTCGATTGGGAATCGCTCATAAATCCGCTGACCTCCGTTTCCCTTCAGGAAACATAAGCTGGTTAAAAAAACCTTCCGCGGCACGGCTGAACCGTTAGGCGGATGCGACAGTGACTGTGGAAGGACCTGACTGCAGCCCGCGATTGTGCCACCGCAGAAACAGCCCTGTGTAAAAAGATGCGTGTGAAAAACCGTCCTTCAGGACGCCACACGGGGCGAAAGCCGCTCGGAAGCGGGGACCGAACTGGGCTCGTCCATCTCGATCGCGATCTGGGTGCAGACCGTTCGGCACAGGGTGACGGCCTTCTCGCTCTGCACGCGGTAGATGACCTGCGTGCCGTCCTTGCGTTTGGCCAGCACGCCCGCGCGGTAAAGCAGGTTCAGGTGCTGCGACAGGTTGGGCTGGGTCGTGTCAATTTCCTGCAACAGCTGGGAAACCGACTTTTCCTTGTCACAGAGCGCACTGAGGATGCGCAGCCGCATGGGGGTGGCGAGCACGCCAAAGAGTTCGGCCGCGAGTTCGAACACGCGGACTTTTTCCACTTGGCCTTCGGACGCGATCATTTGTTCCATGGCGGGCGTTGCTCGTGTGAATATAAGCATGAATCATACTTACAAAAGCCTTCTGCCACCACGTGCCTCCCGTGCCATCGGGAGGCCGGCAGGGTCTCGCCAGCTCAGGCCAGCAGGTCCTTGATCTGCTGCAGCGCAGCAGGGTCGTCCATGGTGGTGAGATCACCCGGGTCGCGGCCCTCGCACACCGCCTGGATGGCGCGGCGCAGCAGCTTGCCGCTGCGTGTCTTGGGGAGCACGGACACAAAGCGCACCCGGGCCGGGCGCGCCACGGCGCCCAGCTGCTCGTCCACCCGCTTCATGATTTCGCCTTCAAGCTTGAGCTTTGAAGCCTCGTCCCCGAGGGCGGAACTGTCCTTGGCGACCACGAAGGCCATCGCCACCTGCCCCTTGAGCTGATCCGCCACCCCGACCACCGCAACCTCGGCCACATTGGGGTGGCTGGAAATGCTCTCCTCGATCTCCCGGGTGCCCAGGCGGTGGCCCGCCACGTTGATCACATCGTCGGTGCGGCCCAGGATGTAGAAGTAGCCATCCTCGTCGCGAATGCCCCAGTCGAAGGTGCTGTAGACCAGCTTGTCCGGAATGCTCTTCCAGTAGGTGTTGACGAAACGCGCGTCGTCCTTCCAGACCGTCTGCATGAAGCCGGGGGGCGTCGGCCCCTCGATGACGACCACGCCTTTCTCGTTGGCACCCGTGAGCTCCTCGCCCGTGGACTCGTGCAGCAGCTTGACGCTGTAGCCATACATCGGAACGCCCGGGCTGCCGAACTTGCTCGGCTTCCTTTCCACGCCATTGGCGATGGTGAGAATGGGCCAGCCGCTTTCCGTCTGCCAGTAGTTGTCGATGATGGGCACGCCCAGGCCGTCGCTGATCCAGCGCGCGGTCGGCTCGTCCAGCGGCTCGCCGGCCAGGAACAGGGCCTTGAGGCTGGAAAGGTCGTACTGCTTGAGGTAGGCCGGATCCTGCTTCTTGAGCACGCGCACGGCGGTGGGCGCGCTGAACATCACCGTGACCTTGTACTTCTCCACCAGGCGCCACCAGATGCCGCCATCGGGCCGGATCGGGAGCCCCTCGTAGAGGATGGTGGCCATGCCCCCGATCAGGGGGCCATAGACAATGTAGCTGTGGCCGACCACCCAGCCGATGTCGCTGGTGGAGAAATAGGTTTCGCCCGGGGCGCCCATGAAGATGTGCTTCATGCTGGCGGCGAGCGCCACGAGGTACCCGCCGGTGTCGCGCTGCACGCCCTTGGGCTTGCCCGTGGTGCCACTGGTGTAGATGGTGTAGCTGATGGCGGTGGACTCCATCCACTCGCAAGGCACCTGTGCATTCAGGTGTTGTTCGCGCAGGGCGATGTAGTCGTGGTCCCGCCCGGGCACCAGGTTCATCGGCGCGAGCCCCCGGTTCACCATGACCACGGACGCGGGTTTGTGGGTGGACAGGCGAATCGCTTCGTCCAGCAGCGGCTTGTACTCGACCACCTTGCCGCCACGCGAACCGGCATCGGCACTCACGATGGCCACGGGGGCGGCGTCATCGATGCGGTTGGCCAGCGAATGGCTGGCGAAGCCGCCAAACACCACCGAATGGATGGCGCCGATGCGCGCGCAGGCCAGCATGGCGAAGGTCGCCTCCGGAATCATGGGCATGTAGATCAACACCCGATCGCCCTTCTTCACGCCCTGCCCCAACAGCACCGCCGCCATGCGCTGGACCTCGGCATGCAGCTCGCGGAAGCTGTAGGTGCGCTCGGTGTCCGTTTCGGTGGACACGTAGATCAACGCGTTCTGGTCCGCACGGTCTTTCAGGTGCCGGTCCACCGCGTTGTGGCACAGGTTGGTCAGCCCACCCTCGAACCAGTGCGCAAACGGCGGGTTGTCGTGGTTGCACACCCGGTTGAAGGGCTTGTGCCAGTCCACCAGGGCGGCCTGTTCGGTCCAGAAAGCATCGCGGTCTTCGATGGAGCGGCGGTAGAACTCGGCGTAGCCCTGGGTGCTCATGAATGTCTCCTGCGGGTGGCGTGTGGGGATGCAATCAAACTGAATTCATAATTATGCGAAAGCTGCTTGCTTGAGGCTGACAGGCCCTTGGGCCGTGCTCGTCGGTTTTCGAGAAGCACGGCCGGGAGATCAAAAAAGCGCGTCACCGGTGGCGGCGCGCCGCCCGTTACTTGATCAGCGCCTGTATCTCACGAAACGCAGGATGGTCCGCGGTGCGCAGCCACTCGAACGCCACCATCTCGGTGGTAACGAGTTCGGCCCCGGCACCCGCGAGCCGATCGAATGCCGCGTCGCGGTTGCGTTCGGTCCGCGAGCTGCAGGCATCCGTCACGACCCACACGTCGAACTCCTGTTCGATCAGTTCCAGCGCGGTCTGCAGCAGGCACACATGGGCCTCACAGCCGGCCACCACCACGGTCTGCCGCTCGGCCTCGGGGGCGGCGGCAGGCTTCTGCAGGTGCTTGGGCAGGCTGCGCGCGTTGCCCGACGCCTGCTGCCGCGCGGGCGGGCGCAGCCAGTCGCCCAGCCCGTCGGACACGGCACCAAAGTGCATCTTCGACAAGGTCTTCTGGCACAGGTCGCGCAACTCGGGCGGGTTGGGGCCCAGCTTCTCCGGGTTCTGCTCGGTGCCCCACACGGGAACACGCAGCGCCTTTGCCATCCGGGCCAGCCGCACGGCATTGGCCAGCGCCTGCGGGCCTTCGAAAATGGCGGGCATCAGGCGGGCCTGGTAGTCCACCAGCACCAGTTGGGAATCGGAGGCATCCAGCAGCATCGAGGTTCTTCTTTCACATCAGGTTTCAGGGCGAAGCCAGGATTTTCGCAGGCCTCAGCCACCGAACAGATCCGCCTGCCCCGGCTCGGTGGGCCCAGTGGCCTGTTCCGCGCCCAGCCGCGCCACCAGATGCGCCACATAGTCCTGGAACAGGTCTTCGGGGGACTGGCTGAACATGCGGATGCGGCCGGTGTGCTGCAACAGCAGCAACCCGACACCGTGGGCGAAGAGTGCCGTGTTTTCGCGCAATGCCGCTTCGGGCGACAGTCCCATGGCCTGCAGGGCGTGCTCGCAGGGGCGCAAGGCGTCGTGCAGGCGGTCGTTGAGCTGGTGGTTGAACTCGCTGGTGAGTCCGCGCGGGGCCAGCCCCTGCACGAGGTAGAAGCCCAGGTCGAGGTCGCGTGGGTTGCGCGCGTAGAAGCCGAACCAGGCCTGGGCCTTCGAAGCGAGCGTCAACGCAGGCTGCTGGCGGTGGGCCCTGGCCGCGCTCACCTCCTGGTTCAAGCGCTCCAGCGACTCGGCCAGCAGCGCGGCGTAGATGGCCTCCTTGCTGTCGAAGTAGCTGTAGATGGCGCCGGGGGTGTACGCGGCCCGCTTCGCGATCTCCCGGATGCTGGCGCCCTCCACCCCTTTTTCCGCGAACACGTTGCGCGCGGCCTCAAGCACCAGGGCACGCCTTGAATCGGACATCGCGGCCTGGCGCAATTGCCGTTGCCGCTGCTGCTCCCGGGCAGCCTCGGCATCGGCTTCCGACGGCACGGGGATGAGTTCGTTCAGATGGACATCCATGGACGCAGTTTATCGCCCGATCGAACATCAAATCTACAAATTAAACGATTGCATAAATTGTTGAACATTGTTTAAATTTCCGAGCCGCGAGCTGATTTTCCGTTCTCCGATCAACCCATTCGACAGGCATCACCCCCATGAACGACAGCCTTGCCCATTCCCCCATGCTCATGAGCGGCCAGCAGTTCCGCGAGTCCCTGAGGGAGCGCAAGCCCCGCGTGTTCGTGGACGGTCGCGCCGTGGAAAGCGTGGCCGACGATGCCGCGCTGCAGCCCGGCATCAACGCCATCGCCCTCACCTACGACCTCGCGCTTGATCCGCGCCACGCACCATTGATGACGGCGGTCCAGCGAACCAGTGGCCGCACCGTGAACCGCCTCTCGCACATCAACCACAGCAGCGGCGACCTGCTCAACAAGCTGGAAGCCGTGCGGCTGGTGTGCCAGGAAACCGGCTGCGCCCAGCGCTACCTCACCCACGACGCGCTCAACGCCATCGGGCAGGTGTCGGCCCGCATCGACGATGCGCGCGGCAGCACCGAGCACACCGCGCGCTTCCTCAATTACCTGCACCGCGTGCAGGACCAGGACCTCACCCTGGCCGTGGCCATGACCGATGCCAAGGGCGACCGCAGCCGCCGCCCGCATGAGCAGGCCAATGTGGACAGCTACGTGCACGTGGTGGAGAGGACGGCCCGGGGCATCGTCATCAGCGGCACCAAGGCAATCGTCACCGGCGCCCCCTATGTGCACGAACTGCTGGTCATGCCCTGCCGCAACATGGGCCGCGAGGACGCGGACTTCGCGGTCTGCTGCGCCGTGCCCGTCGACGCCCCGGGGCTGACCATCGTCGCCCGCCCGGCCGGACGGCCTGGCGACAAGGTCGAGCACGGCGAAGCCCTGTTCAGCCGCAAGTACGGCCAGAGCACCGGCGTGTGCATCTTCGACCGCGTCTTTATTCCGTGGGACAGCGTGTTCTATGCCGGTGAGTGGGAGCACACCGGCCACCTCACCTACAGCTACGCCACGCACCATCGGCACACCTGCATCGGCGCGCGCGCCGGCTTCGGCGACCTGCTGATCGGCGCCGGCGCGCTGATGTGCGAGGCCAACGGCTTCGACCCCGGCCAGGAGACGCACCTGCGGGAGCAGATGGTCGAGCTGATCACGATCACCGAGGGCTTCTACGCCTGCGGGGTGGCGGCCAGCGTCTACGGCAAGCCAGACGAACACAGCCACACCTTCATGCCCGACCCGGTGTTCTCCAACATCGGCAAGCTGCTGCTGGCCACGAAGATCTACGACATGCACCGCATCGCCCATTACGTGAGCGGCGGGCTGATCGTCACCCTGCCCGGCCCGGACGAGGACCACAACCCCGAGACCGGCGTCAGGCTGTCCGACGTGCTGCGCGCCAACCCGGACGTGCCGTACGAGCAGCGCATCCAGACGGCGCGCTTTCTCGAAGACCTCACTGCGGGCTACCAGGGCGGCTGGTACAGCGTGATCAGCCTGCACGGCGGCGGCTCACCAGCGGCGATGAAGCAGGAGATCTGGCGCAACTACCCGGTGGGCAACAAGGTCGAGCTGGTCGAACGGCTGCTGGAGCGTGGCGTGGCCGCCGACGGCAGCCCCGCCGCTGCGCCCCATGATCCGGCGCGCGCCATCACCCGGAACCGGCAGCCGGGCAAGTGCTGCGACACCGGTTGCACCACACCGGGCCAGCCCGTCATGGTCGATCTCCCGTCCGCCGCAGGCGACCGCGCGTCGCATCGGCGACCGCCCACCGCCAACTGAGTAAGAAAGTGGTTGTAAATCAAGGGCTTGGCTGCCAATTCTCGCTTGACTTCCAGCAGCAGCGCCGATACCCTCGAGCGCCATGACCCGCTGGATCCCCATTCTTCTGCTGAGCTGCTCTGCTGTGGCACACGCCGCACCGGGCAACGGCTATGAAGACATGGACAGCCTGCTCAATGACAAAGGGCTCATGGCCCGCCTCGGCCAGCAGGTGCAACACGCACGCGACACCGTGAGCGAGCAGGCTTCCAGCCTCGTCATCAACGCGATGGCGTTTCTCGATGTGCCGTACCGCTACGGCGGCAACAGCGCCGAAACCGGTTTCGATTGCAGCGGTTTTGTCCGCGCCGTGTACGAGCAGTCCCTGGGCAAGATCCTTCCCCGCCGCTCCGACGAGCAGGCGGCTGCCACGCAGACCATCGAACGCAGCGAACTCAAGCCTGGCGATCTGGTGTTCTTCAACACCATGCGCCGCGCCTTCAGCCATGTGGGCATCTACGTGGGCGATGGCAAGTTCATCCACTCGCCGCGCAGCGGCGCGCAGGTTCGCATGGAAGACATGCGCGCAACCTACTGGAACAAGCGCTTCAATGGCGCACGGCGCGTGCAAGTCGCCGAAAAGGCACCCTGAACCTCCGTCCCGCGTGGCCACTGGCCGCCGCTGACGCCTACTCCATCCTGATGTTCGCGCCCTTGAGCGGGCGGTTGCTGCGCCATTCCTCGGCAATGCGGCGCACGAAAGACGGCCGATCGCCGGTGGCGGGCAGGTTGTCCGACGCCAGCAGGCGCTGGTGAATGGCCGGCGTCTGGATGGCGGCGTTGATCTCCGCATTGAGCCGATCCAGCACCTCCGGGGGCGTACCACCCGGCGCGAACAGACCGAACAGCGATGTCACGTTGGCCTGTGGCAGGCCCAGTTCGGCGAACGTAGGCACCTGTGGCAACACCTCCAGGCGCTGCGGGGCGCCCACCGCCAGGGGCTTGAAGCGACCCGCTTCAATGTGGCGCAACTGCGCGGGCGCCACGTTGGTCGACAGCAGTTCGAACTGCCCACCCAGCGCGTCCGTGAGCTGCTGGCCGCCGCCCTTGTACGGAATGTGCGTGACCGATACGCCGCTGCCCAGCTGCACCTGTTCCAGCACCAGATGGCCCGCCGTGGCCAGGCCCGAACTGGCCCAGCGCAAGGCGCCCGGCCGCGCCCGTGCCTGCGACAGCACGTCGGCAAAGTCGCGCCCGGTGAACGCGGGTGTGCCCACCAGCAGCACAGGCGTGTACATCACGCTCGCGACCGGTTCGATGTCGCGGAAGGGGTCGTAACCCACCGACCCCAGATGCGGTCGCAGGGTCAATGGGCTGACAGCCGAAAAGGCCAGTGTGTGCCCATCCGCCGCCGAACGGGCCAGCGCCTGCAGGCCGACGCTGCCACCGCCGCCGCCCCGGTTCTCCACCCTCACGGGCACACCGAGTTGCAGCGCGAGCCGCTCCGCCAGGCTGCGGGCCACACCATCGCTCAGCCCACCGGGTGGATACACGACGACGATGCGCAAGGGCTGAGAGGGCCAGGCGGCCTGCGCCGCGGCGGGTTTCGATGCCGCAACCCCGGCCAGCGCCAGCACAGCGGGTATGGCTTGGCGACGCGACAGCTTCATGCCGTGGTGCGCCCCCGCCGCGCGCGGGTTTGCGCCTTGCGCGCGGTGTCGCGCGCGATCTTCAGGAAATGCGCGGCGGGCGCAGAGGTCTCAGCCGAGCGGTACACCAGCGTGAGCGGTGCATCCAGCGGTGTGCCGTCGCGCAGGGGCAGATACACCACCGCATGCGGATGCAGTCCCGTCATCGAAGCGGGCACCACCGCGATGCCCGCGCCCGCGGCCACCAGGTTCAGGCTGGTGACCATGCGCTCCACTTCCGCGGCGATGCGCGGCCGGAAGCCCTGGGCCTCGCACAGCGCCAGCAGGTTGGCATACAGGCCCGGCGCCCCTGGCTGACGCACGAGGATGAACCCCTCGTCGCGAAGGTCGGCCAGCGACAGCACATCCGGCCGGCGCCGCACCAGGGCGTGGTCACCAGGCAGCGCCACCATCACAGGCTCGCTCAACAGCGTCTCGAAGGTCAGGCTCTCTGGCCGCGACACCGGCACCCGGATCAGGCCGCAGTGCAGCCGCCCCGCTTCCACGGCTTCGGTGATGCCCGCCGCGTGGTCCTCGCGGATCGACAGGGCAATGCCCGGCCAGGCACGCCGGCAGGCGCGAAGCGCTTCGGGCGTGAAGGCATGCGCCGCTGCCGAACTGGTGAAGCCCACATTGAGCACGCCGAGTTCGCCGCGCGCCACGCGCGCCATGCGTTGCTCCATGGCCGCCATGTCATCCACCAGCCGGCGCGCTTCCAACTGGAACAGCCGCCCGGCATCCGACAGCGCCACTCCCTTGGGATGGCGGTGGAACAAGGCCATGCCCAGTTCCTTCTCCAGCCCCTTGATCTGCAGGCTCAGCGGCGGCTGCTGGATGCCCAGGCGCTCGGCGGCGCGCGTCATGTGGCCTGTTTCGGCCACGGCCAGAAAGTAGCGCAGATGCCTGATTTCCATATCCAGAAGGTATTGAAAAGCGTGTTTCAGTATATTTGACGTGGGGGTATCTGCGCGCCTATCGTCCCGTGCCTGGAACCACAACAGGAGACTTTTCGTGCCCATCCGCCCTCTCGCGCTGCTTGCCCTCGCCGCCCTGGCCTGCCACGCTGGCGCCGCCAGCGCCCAGCCCACCGACCCGAAACCCCGCGCCTGCCCGTCGGAAGTGCCAGCCGGCGCGGTCTGCCACACGGGCGAGGACGGCCTGGGTGGCTTCTACTGGATCGCCCTGCCAGCCAACTGGAAGCCCCAGACCGGCGTGCTCGTGGTGCACGCCCACGGTGGCCCGGCCGACACTGGCCCCGCCACGCTCGCGCGCGGCGAGGAAGACCTGAAGCGCTGGGCCGTGACCGTGAAGGCCGGCTACGCCTGGGCCGGCGCGACCTACCGGCGCGGCGGCTTCGGCGTGAGCATGGCGGCCGAAGACACCGAGCGCGTGCGGCGCATTTTCGTGAAGCACTTCGGCCCGCCGCGCCGCACCATCCTGCACGGGCAGAGCTATGGCGCTTCGGTGGCGGCCAAGGGCGCTGAAATGTATGCCACCGTGGATGGCCCGAACGGCCAGGTGAAGGGCCCGTATGACGGCATGCTGCTCACCAGCGGCATGCTCGGCGGCGGCACCCGCGCGTACGACTTCCGCATCGACCTGCGCGCCGTCTACCAGTACGTCTGCAAGAACCACCCGAAAGCCGACGAACCCCAGTACCCGCTCTGGCAGGGGCTTCCGATGGACGCGAAGCTGACCCGCGCGGAGCTCGCCAACCGGGTGGACGAGTGCACGGGCGTGCGCAAGCCGGCCGCCCAGCGCACCGAGCAGCAGAAGGCGAACCTCGCCGACATCGTCAACGTGATCCGCATTCCCGAACGCTCTCTCATCGCACACCTGAACTGGGCGACCTGGCTGTTCCGCGACCTGACGCAACTGCGCCTGGGCAACCGCAACCCGTTCAACAACGCCAACGTGCAATACAAGGGCTCCAGGGACGACGTGGCCTTGAACGCGGGCGTGCTGCGCTACACGGCAGACCCGGCAGCCGTGGCCGAACTGGCCAGGGACAGCGACCCGCAAGGCAGCGTCAACATGCCGGTGCTCTCGCTGCACGCGGTCAACGACCCCACCGCCTTCGTTGAACTCTCGTCGACCTACCGCGAAACACTGAACCGCGCGGGCAAGGGCCAGTTGCTGGTGCAGACCTTCAGCGACGAATCCGAGCACAGCTACCTGAGCGACCCACAATACCCGGCGCTGTTCACGGCGCTGCTCAACTGGATCGACAAGAACCAGAAGCCCACGCCGCAGACGGTGGCCGCGCTGTGCAAGGGTTATGAGGCGGCTTATGGCGACACCTGCAAGCTGATGCCCGACTACGTGAGCGCCCCGCTGGCGAGCCGCGTGCCACCGCGCTGAGAGCCCATGAAAAAAGCCGCCTGCCCTTTCCGGGGCCGGCGGCTTTTCTTTTGCGTGACGCGGCTTACTTGCGCTGCGGCGGCACGTCGGTGCAGGAACCGTGGGCCACTTCCGCGGCCATGCCGATGCTTTCGCCCAGCGTGGGGTGCGGGTGGATCGTCTTGCCGATGTCCACCGCGTCGGCGCCCATCTCGATGGCCAGCGCGATCTCGCCAATCATGTCGCCCGCGTGCGTGCCCACCATGCCGCCGCCCAGGATCTTCCCGTGGCCGTGGGCCTCAGGCGAATCGTCGAACAGCAGTTTGGTCACGCCCTCGTCGCGGCCATTGGCAATGGCGCGGCCAGAAGCGCTCCAGGGGAACAGGCCCTTCTTGACCTTGATGCCCTGCGCCTTCGCCTGGTCTTCGGTGAGGCCCACCCAGGCCACTTCGGGGTCGGTGTAGGCCACGCTGGGGATCACGCGCGCGTTGAAGGCCGCGCTGGCGAGTTCCTTGTTGCCCTGCAGTTCACCGGCAATCACTTCGGCCGCCACGTGCGCCTCGTGCACCGCCTTGTGCGCCAGCATGGGCTGGCCCACGATGTCGCCGATGGCGAAGATGTTCGGCACGTTGGTGCGCATCTGGATGTCGACGTTGATGAAGCCACGGTCGGTCACCGCAACGCCCGCCTTGTCGGCACCGATCTTCTTGCCGTTGGGCGTGCGGCCCACCGCCTGCAGCACCAGGTCGTACACCTGCGGCTCGGGCGCCTTGCCACCTTCTTCAGCGGCCGCGAACGTCACCTCGATGCCGGCCGGCGTGGCCTTGGCCGACACCGTCTTGGTCTTCAACATGATGTTGTCGAAGCGCTTGGCGTTCATCTTCTGCCAGATCTTCACGAGATCGCGGTCGGCGCCCTGCATCAGGCCATCGAGCATCTCCACCACATCCAGGCGCGCGCCCAGCGTGCTGTACACCGTGCCCATCTCCAGCCCGATGATGCCGCCGCCGAGGATCAGCATGCGCTTGGGTACTTCCTTGAGCGCGAGCGCGCCAGTGCTGTCGACCACGCGCGGATCGTCGGGCATGAAGGGCAGGCGCACGGCCTGCGAGCCGGCGGCGATGATGGCCTTCTTGAAGGCGATGACCTGCTTCTTGCCGGTCTTCTCCTGGCCGACGGCGCCCGTGGTTTCCTCCACTTCCAGATGGTTGGCGCCCACGAAGGAGCCGACACCGCGCACGGTGGTCACCTTGCGCATCTTGGCCATCGCGGCCAGGCCGCCGGTGAGCTTGCCGATCACCTTTTCCTTGTGGCCACGCAGCTTCTCGATGTTGACCACCGGGCGGCCGAACTCGACGCCCAGGTCGGCCATGTGGCTGACCTCGTCCATCACCGCGGCCACGTGCAGCAGCGCCTTGGACGGGATGCAACCCACGTTCAGGCACACACCACCCAGCGTGGCGTAGCGCTCGACGAGCACGACCTTCAGGCCCAGATCGGCCGCACGGAACGCTGCGCTGTAGCCACCGGGACCGCCGCCGAGCACGAGCACGTCGCAGTCGAGATCGGCAGTGCCACCAAAGCTGGCCGCCGTCGGCGCAGGCGCAGAAGCGGGTGCCGCGGCTGGCGCTGCCACCGGTGCCGCAGCGGGCGCCGGGGCAGAAGCTGCCGGCGCGGCAGCCGCTGCGCCTTCTGCTTCCAGCGTGAGCACCACGCTGCCCTGCTTGACCTTGTCGCCCAGCTTGACCTTGAGCTCCTTCACCACGCCCGCCGCGGAGGACGGGATTTCCATCGAAGCCTTGTCGGACTCGACCGTGATCAGGCTCTGTTCGGCCTTGACCGTGTCGCCGGGCTTCACCAGCAACTCGATCACCGCCACTTCGTCGAAGTCGCCGATGTCGGGGACCTGGATATCAATGATTGCCATCTGCGCGCCCCTTTACAGCAACACGCGACGGAAGTCGCTGAGGATCTGGCCAAGGTACACGTTGAAACGCGCGGCGGCAGCGCCGTCGATCACGCGGTGGTCCCAGGTCAGCGACAGCGGCAGCATCAGGCGCGGCTGGAAGGCCTTGCCGTCCCACACCGGTTCCATGGTGCTCTTGCACACGCCCAGGATCGCCACTTCAGGGGCGTTGATGATGGGCGTGAAGTAACGCCCGCCAATGCCGCCCAGGCTGGAGATGGTGAAGGTCGCCCCGCTCATCTCGGCCGGGCTCAGCTTGCCCTCGCGTGCCTTCTTGGCGAGCTCGCCCATTTCCTGGCTGATCTGCAGCACGCCCTTCTTGTCGGCGTCCTTGATCACCGGGACCATCAGGCCGTTGGGCGTGTCGGCGGCGAAGCCGATGTGCCAGTACTGCTTGTAGATCAGCGCGTCGCCGTCGATCGAGCTGTTGAACTCGGGGAATTTCTTGAGCGCGGCCACGCAGGCCTTGATCAGGAAGGCCAGCATGGTGACCTTGACGCCGCTCTTCTCGTTTTCCTTGTTCGTGGACACGCGGAACGCTTCGAGGTCGGTGATGTCGGCGTCGTCGTGGTTGGTGACGGCCGGGATCATGACCGCGTTGCGCAACAGGTTGGCGCCGCTGATCTTCTTGATCCGGCCCATCTCCTTGCGTTCGATCGGACCGAACTTGGCGAAGTCCACCTTCGGCCACGGAATCAGGCCCAGGCCTGCGCCATCGCCACCACCGGTTGCCGGGGCCTTGGCCGCCTGCGCCTTCGTCTGCGTGGCGCCCGCCATCACCGACTTGGTGAAGCTCTGCACGTCGTCCAGCACGATGCGTCCCTTGGGACCACTGCCCTTCACCTCGTCCAGCGGCACACCGAGTTCGCGGGCGAACTTGCGCACCGAGGGCGATGCGTGCGGCAGGCCCACCGGGGCCGTGGTGGGATTGTGGGCAGCGGGCGCCGCTGCCGGAGCGGCCGGTGCAGACGCCGTGGCGGCCTGAGGAGCAGCAGCCGCAGGGGCGGCAGGCGCTGCGGCCGGAGCAGCCGCGGCGGCCGGCGCAGCAGACGCCGAGCCTTCCAGCACCGCCAGCAAGTCACCGATGTTGACCGTGTCACCCACCTTGACCTTGAGCTCCTTGAGCACGCCAGCGGCGGACGACGGGATCTCCATCGAGGCCTTGTCGGACTCCACCGTGATCAGGCTCTGCTCCACCGCGATCTTGTCGCCAGGCTTGACCAGCACCTCGATCACCGCGACATCCTTGAAGTCACCGATGTCGGGCACACGCACCTCGACCGGGCCGGACGCCGCGGGCGCAGCAGCCGGCGCAGCCTGGGGGGCTGCGGCAGGGGCCTGCGCCGGGGCCGCAGCGGCAGGCGCTGCGGCGGCGGCCGGTGCGGGGGCTGCAGCGCCCTCGCCTTCGGCTTCCACCACCAGCACCACCGAGCCTTCTTTCACCTTGTCGCCCAGGGCAACCTTGAGCTCCTTGACCACACCAGCGGTGCTGGAAGGAATCTCCATGGAAGCCTTGTCCGACTCCACCGTGATCAGCGACTGCTCGGCCTTGACCGTGTCACCCACCTTCACCAGCAGTTCAATGACCGCCACCTCATCAAAGTCCCCGATGTCCGGGACCTTCACGTCAATCAGTGCCATGTTCTTGTCTCCGGATTACGCGTACAGCGGGTTCACTTTGTCGGCATTGATGCCGTATTTCTTGATCGCCTCGGCAACCTTCGCAGCCGGCAGCTTGCCGTCTTCGCTCAGGGCCTTGAGGGCGGCCACCACGATGTAGTGGCGGTTGATCTCGAAGTGCTCGCGCAGTTTGCTGCGGAAGTCGCTGCGGCCAAAGCCGTCGGTGCCCAGCACCTTGTACGTGCGGTCTTTCGGGATGAACGGGCGGATCTGCTCCGCGTAGCTCTTCATGTAGTCGGTGGAGGCCACCACGGGGCCGGTGGTCGCGCCCAGCTGCTGCGCCACGAAGGGCACGCGCGGCGTTTCGGTCGGGTGCAGCAGGTTCCAGCGGTCGGCGTCCTGGCCGTCGCGGGCCAGTTCGTTGAAGCTCGGGCAGCTCCAGACGCCGGCGCTCACGCCCCAGTCCTTTTCCAGCAGTTCCTGAGCAGCAATGCTCTCGCGCAGGATGGTGCCGCTGCCCAGCAGTTGCACGGTCGGCGCGTCCTTCTTGAGCGCCGGTGCCTGCTTGCAGTAGTACATGCCCTTGATGATCTGCTCTTCGGTACCGGGCTGCAGGCCTGGCATGGCGTAGTTCTCGTTGAGCAGGGTGATGTAGTAGAAGACGTTTTCCTGCTTCTCCACCATGCGCTTCAAGCCGTGGTGCAGGATCACGCCGACTTCGTGTGCGAAGGTCGGGTCGTAGCTGATGCAGTTCGGGATCGTGCCAGCCAGGATGTGGCTGTGGCCATCTTCGTGCTGCAGGCCTTCGCCGTTGAGGGTGGTGCGCCCGGAGGTGCCGCCCAGCAGGAAGCCGCGCGCCTGCATGTCGCCCGCCGCCCAGGCCAGGTCGCCGATGCGCTGGAAGCCGAACATCGAGTAGTACACGTAGAACGGGATCATGATCCGGTTGTTCGTGCTGTAGCTCGTGGCCGCCGCGATCCAGCTGGCCATGCCGCCGGCTTCGTTGATGCCTTCCTGCAGGATCTGGCCGGCCTTGTCTTCCTTGTAGTACATCACCTGGTCACGGTCGACCGGGGTGTACAGCTGGCCCTTGGGGTTGTAGATACCGATCTGGCGGAACAGGCCTTCCATGCCGAAGGTGCGCGCCTCGTCCACCAGAATGGGCACCACGCGCGGGCCCAGGGCCTGATCGCGCAGCAGCTGCGTGATGAAGCGGACGTAAGCCTGCGTGGTGGAAATCTCACGGCCTTCCGCCGTGGGCTCCAGCACTGCCTTGAAGGTGTCCAGCGAAGGCACGGTGAAGCTCTCTTCGGCCTTGGGCAGGCGCTTGGGCAGGTAGCCGCCCAGTGCCTTGCGGCGCTCGTGCAGGTACTTCATTTCCGGCGTGTCGTCGGCCGGTTTGTAGTACGGCAGATTGGGCAGCTCGCTGTCCGGAATCGGGATGTTGAAACGGTCGCGGATGTACTTGATGTCTTCGTCCGTCAGCTTCTTGGTCTGGTGCACGGTGTTCTTGCCTTCGCCGGCCTTGCCCATGCCATAGCCCTTGACGGTCTTGATGAGCAGCACGGTGGGCTGGCCCTTCTTCTCGTTGGCGGCGTGGAACGCGGCGTAGACCTTGGTGGGCTCGTGGCCGCCACGGCGCAAGTCGAACACCTCTTCGTCGGTCATGTGCTCGACGAGCTTGGCGGTTTCGGGGTACTTGCCGAAGAAGTTCTTGCGCACGAAGGCGCCGTCGTTGGCCTTCATGGCCTGGTAGTCGCCGTCCAGCGTTTCCATCATCAGCTGCTTGAGCTTGCCGCTCTTGTCGCGCGCCAGCAGCGTGTCCCAGCCGTTGCCCCACAGCAGCTTGATCACGTTCCAGCCGCTGCCACGGAATTCGCTTTCCAGTTCCTGAACGATCTTGCCGTTGCCACGCACCGGTCCATCCAGGCGCTGCAGGTTGCAGTTGATGACGAACACCAGGTTGTCGAGGTTCTCGCGAGCGGCCAGACCAATGGCGCCCAGCGATTCGGGCTCGTCCATCTCGCCATCGCCACAGAAGACCCAGACCTTGCGCTTCTCGGTGTCGGCAATGCCGCGCGCGTGCAGGTACTTGAGGAAACGCGCCTGGTAGATGGCCATCAGCGGGCCCAGGCCCATGGACACCGTGGGGAACTGCCAGAACTCCGGCATCAGCTTGGGGTGCGGGTAGCTGGACAGGCCCTTGCCGTCCACTTCCTGGCGGAAGTTGTCGAGCTGCTCTTCGGTCAGGCGGCCTTCAAGATAGGCGCGCGCATAAATGCCGGGGGAACTGTGGCCCTGGATGTAGAGCAGGTCACCGCCATGGTTTTCGTTCGCCGCATGCCAGAAATGGTTGAAACCCGCGCCGAACATGCTGGCCACCGAGGCAAACGAGCCGATGTGGCCGCCGAGATCACCACCGTCGGCGGGGTTCAGGCGGTTGGCACGCACCACCATCGCCATGGCGTTCCAGCGCATGTAAGCGCGAAGGCGCTTTTCGATCGCGATGTTGCCGGGGCAGTGGGCTTCCTGCTCGGGTTCGATCGTGTTCACATAGCCGGTGTTGGCGGAGAACGGCAGGTCGATGCTGTGCTGCCGGGCTTCTTCAAGCAACTGCTCAAGAAGGAAATGCGCCCGTTCAGGGCCTTCGCGCTCGATCACGGCGCTCAGCGCCTCCATCCACTCACGGGTTTCCTGGGAATCGGCATCCGCAGCGCCAAGGGCATTCTGAGCGTCATTCGCTGACATGGTTGTCTCCTGTTGGTGTCAATCGAGCTTACGGAGGTACATCCGCACTGTCACTGATTTTTCCACAAAAGCCCTCGATTTTCAACATATGCTTCTTATTTTTGTATTATGAAATTTCCATAATCCAGCGGTGTTCAGAGGCTGTGACAGATTAGCGCGCTTGCCCTGTCTGCCCGGGCATGGCGCACGCCCTCACGTAGACTTGCGGGTTCATGATTCCCCTGCCCCAATCAACGCCCCCGAACAGCCCGCCGGCACAGGCTGTCTGGTGGAAACGCTGGTGGCGCCGCCTGCCGCCATCGCGCCAGGATCGCTTCGCCACCCTGGGCCCGCTGCTGGCCGTTCTGCTGTTTCTCTCGGCGATCGTGGTCGCCATCACTTACCTCCGCTACGAAGAGCTGGAACGCGAACAGGAAGCGGTGACGCGGGACGTGGAATACGCCCAGCAACGCCTGCGCCTGCGCCTGCTCGAACGGCAGGAGCAGCTGATGCGGCTGGCGCGCGAAGTCGGCAACAAGGAGATCGAGAGCGAGGAGTTCGAATTCCAGGTCGAGTCGCTGGTGAGCCAGTTTCCCGAGATGCTCGCCATCAGCTGGGTCGATGCCCGGCGCAACGTGCTGGCCAGCTACGCATCGCCCAGCGCCCCCACGGCGCTGGTGCGCCCTGCCGGCAGCGTGCTCTCGCCCGGAGAGACCGACGGCTCATTCGATCTGGCACGCGATCTGCGCCAGCCGATCTATTCGCGCCCGCTGGGCGACGACGCGCGCAACGCGACGCTGATGCTGCATGTGCCGCTGACCGAGCAGGGCCGGTTTTCCGGCACCATCATGGGCGAGTACTCGATCGACGGGCTGATGCGCTTTGGTGTTCCGCCCGAGATCATGGCCCGCTATGCCGTGGCCCTGGTGGATGACCGCGGCCGCGTGCTGGCCGGCAGCCTGCAGACACCGACCACCGTGCTGCGCCTGCTGCCCTGGTCCAACCCTCCGCTGGAACACGAGGTGCCGGTCTCGCCGGTGGGCAACGGCCTGATCGTCAAGGCGCAGGGCTACCGCACCTCGCAGGACATTGTCGGCAGCGGCTTCTTCTGGGTGATCGGTGCACTGTCCGCGCTCACTGTCTGGATGCTGCTCGGCACCTGGCGCCATACCCGCCGACGTGTGCAGGCCCAGCAGGCCCTGGTGGCCGAAACCAACTTCCGCCGGGCGATGGAGAACTCCATGCTCACGGGCATGCGCGCGCTTGACATGCAGGGCCGCATCACCTACGTCAACCCGGCCTTCTGCTCCATGACCGGCTGGACCGAAGGCGAACTGGTGGGCAGGACGGCGCCCTTCCCGTACTGGCCGGAGGAAGAACACGACCAGCTCGCGGCGCGACTGGAAGACGAGCTGCGGGGGCGTTCCACGCCCGGCGGCTTCGAGGTCCATGTGAAGCGCCGCGACGGCAGCATCTTCGACGCGCGCATGTACGTCTCGCCCCTGATCGATCCCAAGGGCCACCAGACCGGATGGATGACGTCGATGACCGACATCACCGAACCCAAGCGCATCCGCGAGGAGCTGTCGGCCTCGTATGAGCGCTTCACCACGGTGCTGGAGTCGCTCGATTCCGCCGTGTCGGTGGCGCCACTGGGCAGCGACGAGATGCTGTTCGCCAACAAGATGTACCGCCTGTGGTTCGGCACGCGCGGCCAGGGCCATCGCCATCTGGTCGACCTGGCGGGCAACCAGCCCTCACCCAGCCCCGACGACGGCGATGCGGTGGATGCCTTCGCCGGCATGCCCACCGAAACCCTGACCGACGCCGGCGCGGAAAACGCCGAAGTCTTCGTGGAGGAGCTGGACCGCTGGCTCGAGGTGCGCACGCGTTACCTCACGTGGGTGGATGGACGGTTGGCGCAAATGGTGATTGCCAGCGACATCACCCCTCGCCGCTACGCCGAGGAACAGGCCTCGCGCCAGGCCGAGCGCGCACAGACCGCCAGCCGCCTGATCACCATGGGCGAGATGGCATCGAGCGTGGCGCACGAACTCAACCAGCCGTTAACCGCCATCTCCAACTACTGCAACGGCATGATCTCGCGCGTGACCGAGCAGCGCATCACCACCGACGAGCTGCTCGGTGCGCTGGAGAAGACCGCCCGCCAGGCTCAGCGCGCGGGGCAGATCATCCAGCGCATCCGCGCCTTCGTGAAACGCAGCGAGCCCAATCCCACGCTATCCGATGTGGCCCAGATGGTGAGCAACGCCATCGAACTCGCCGACATCGAGCTGCGGCGGCAGCAGGTCAGGCTGTCACCGTATGTGGCGGCGCGCCTGCCCAATCTCATGGTCGACCCGATCCTGATCGAGCAGGTGCTGATCAACCTGCTGAAGAACGCAGGGGAAGCCATTGCACAGGCCGGGCGTGCGCCGGGCGAACGCTATGTGGAGCTGCGCGTGGGACCGCGCCGCCTGGATGGCGTGGACGTGGTCGAATTTTCGGTGCGCGATTCGGGCAACGGCGTGCCCAACGAAATGATCGAGCGCATCTACGAAGCCTTCTACAGCACCAAGAGCGAAGGCATGGGCATCGGCCTCAAACTGTGCCGCAGCATCGTCGAATCGCACCATGGCAGGATGCAGGTGCAGAACATCTACAATGGTGAAGAGGTGGTGGGCTGCTGCTTCAGCTTCTGGATCCCCGTGATCTCGAGGCTGCAGAACCACAGCGCCGCGGCTGGGCCCGCCACAGAGCCGCTGACGGACACTGAAAGAGCGAGATGAGTTTGATCCCCAAAAAAGGCACCGTCTACGTGGTCGATGACGACGAGGCAGTTCGCGACTCTCTTCAATGGCTCCTCGAGGGCAAGGACTTCCGGGTTCGATGTTTCGAATCGGCTGAAGCCTTCCTCAGCCGCTACGACGCTCGCGAAGTGGCCTGCCTGATCGCCGATATCCGCATGGGTGGAATGACCGGCATGGAACTGCAGGAACGCCTGATTGAACGCCAGTCTCCCCTGCCCATCGTTTTCATCACCGGCCACGGCGACGTGCCGATGGCGGTGGAATCCATGAAGCGTGGTGCACTCGACTTCATCCAGAAGCCTTTCAAGGAAGACCAGCTCGTGGCCCTGGTCGAGCGCATGCTCGAACACGCCCGCGAGGCCTTCGCCACGCACCAGCAGGCCGTCAGCCGCGACGCCCTGCTCTCCAAGCTCACCAGCCGCGAGGCCCAGGTGCTCGAGCGCATCGTCGCCGGCCGCCTGAACAAGCAGATCGCCGACGACCTGGGCATCAGCATCAAGACGGTGGAGGCGCACCGCGCCAACATCATGGAGAAGCTGGGCGCCAACACCGTGGCAGACCTGCTCAAGATCGCGCTCGGACAAACCCCCGCCAAGGCCTGAACAGCGCCCACACCCATTCCTCACAGGACGCCCGCCGCTTTCCCGGCGGGCGTTTGCATTTCAACCGCAAAGAATCCCTGCCATGACCGCCCAACTCATCGACGGCAACGCCCTCTCCCGCCAGCTCCGCGCCGACGTCAGCGCACGCGTGACCGCCCTCAAGGCCAAGGGCATCACGCCCGGTCTGGCCGTGATTCTGGTCGGCGAAAACCCCGCCTCGCAGGTCTACGTGCGCAACAAGGTGAAGGCCTGTGAAGACACTGGCATGCACTCGGTGCTGGAACGCTGGCCCGCCACCCTGAGCGAAGCCGAATTGCTGGCGCGGGTGGATGCGCTCAACAGCGACAACAGCATCCACGGCATCCTGGTCCAGCTGCCACTGCCCGGCCACATCGACGCGCAGAAGGTGATCGAAGCCATCTCACCGGCCAAGGACGTGGACGGCTTCCACATCGCCAGCGCGGGTGCGCTCATGACGGGCATGCCCGGCTTCTGGCCGTGCACACCCTACGGCTGCATGAAGATGCTGGAGAGCATCGGTTACGAACTCAAGGGCAAGCACGCGGTGGTGATCGGGCGCAGCAACATCGTCGGCAAGCCGATGGCGCTGATGCTGCTGCAGCAGAACGCCACCGTCACCATCTGCCACAGCGGCACCAGGGACCTGAAGGCGCTGACCCTGCAGGCCGACGTGATCGTTGCGGCGGTGGGCAAACGCAACGTGCTCACGGCCAACATGGTCAAACCCGGCGCGGTGGTGATCGACGTCGGCATGAACCGCAACGACGAAGGCAAGCTGTGCGGCGACGTGGACTTTGACGGCGTGAAAGAGGTGGCCGGCTGGATCACACCGGTGCCTGGCGGCGTGGGCCCCATGACCATCACCATGCTGATGGTCAACACGCTGGAGTCGGCAGAAGGCGGCCGAGCGGTCTGACCTGAACCGCGCTGGGGAGCATGTCCCTCAGGTCTTGCGCCCGGTGCCCGACACGCGCCACAGCACCACCGCAGCGCAGACCCACTGGCCCAACACCATCGCGGTGCCCACGCCATGCCAGAGGCGCAGGTTGCCGCCGCTGGCACGGGCGGTGACGATGTTGTGTGCCACGCCGTATTGCTGCAGCAAGGCCAGCAGCATGGCGAAAAACACGAAACCCAGGGTGGTGATGGTGGGGCCGTCTGGCCGGCCACCCTGCTCGGTGCCGCGGCGCAGGATCACCAGCAGCGCGAGGCCGAGCAGCAGGCCCGCGTGCGACTGGAACGCAAACAGCTTGGCCGCCACGCCGCCCGCCAGTGCCGGGTTGCCCAGCTGCATGAAGAGCATGGGCACGGCGACAAAGCTGAGCGCCGTGATGCCGCCCCACCAGAGCGCGGCGATCAGCACGGGCAGCCGCTGCAGAAGCATGAGCATCAGGCGTAGCGCACGGCCACGATTTCGAAGCGCTTGACGCCACCCGGCGCCTGCACCTCGGCCACATCGCCCTCTTCCTTGCCGATCAGGGCACGGGCAATCGGACTGCTGATATTCACCAGGCCCAGCTTGAGGTCGGCCTCGTCCTCGCCCACGATCTGGTAGGTCACGGCCGCGCCGCTGTCTTCGTCTTCCAGGTCCACCGTGGCGCCGAACACCACCTTGCCACCGGCATCCACAGCAGCCGGGTCGATGATCTGGGCCGCGGACAGCTTGCCTTCGACCTCGGCGATACGGCCTTCGATGAAGCCCTGGCGGTCCTTCGCGGCGTCGTACTCGGCGTTCTCGCTCAGGTCACCCTGAGCACGTGCCTCGGCGATCGCGTTGATCACCCAGGGGCGGTCCACGGTTTTCAGCCGGTGCAGCTCTTCCTTGAGCTTTTCTGCGCCGCGTTTGGTGATGGGAAGGGTGGCCATTTGAATACTCCTGAGCCCGCAGCCCCGTCCACCGGGGTCTGCGTCAAACCAAAAGGAAACCGCCGAGCGTTGCCGGTCGGCGGTGTACTGGAGATGATTATGCCCCGGTCGAGCCAGCCGGCTCAACCGGGAACAACCCGGGGCGGCTTCAGAGCTGGGCGTGCATCTCTTGCACCGAGATCACACCGAGCTGGTCGAGGTACTGCATGCCCTCGACCGCGGCTTCGGCGCCCGCGATGGTGGTGAAGGTGGTCACACGGGCCAGCAGCGCCGAGGTGCGGATGGCGCGCGAATCGCTGATGGCATTGCGGCGTTCTTCCACCGTGTTGATCACCAGCACGATGTCACCGTTCTTGATCGCGTCGACGATGTGCGGACGGCCTTCGGTGACCTTGTTGACCGTCTGCACGGCCACACCGGCGGCGCTGATCGCCGCTGCGGTGCCGCGCGTGGCGACCAGCTCGAAGCCCAGGGCCACCAGCTGGCGGGCGACTTCCACCGCACGCGGCTTGTCGCTGTTCTTCACCGTCAGGAACACCTTGCCCGAGGTCGGCAGCTTGGTGCCGGCACCGATCTGGCTCTTGACGAACGCTTCGCCAAAGGTCTTGCCCACGCCCATCACCTCGCCGGTGGACTTCATCTCGGGGCCGAGGATGGTGTCCACACCGGGGAACTTGACGAACGGGAACACGGCTTCCTTGACGCTGAAGTACGGTGGCGTGACTTCGGCGCCAATGCCTTGTGCGTCCAGCGACTGACCGGCCATGCAGCGCGCAGCCACCTTGGCCAGCTGGATGCCGGTGGCCTTGGACACGAAGGGCACGGTGCGCGAGGCACGCGGGTTCACTTCGAGCACGAAGATCACGTCCTTCTTGACGCCGTTCTCTTCCACTTCCTGGATCGCGAACTGAACGTTCATCAGTCCGACCACGTTCAAGCCTTCGGCCATCGCTGCGGTCTGGCGCTTGAGTTCGTCGACCGTGGCCTTGCTCAGGTAATACGGCGGCAGCGAGCAGGCGGAGTCACCGCTGTGCACGCCGGCCTGTTCGATGTGTTCCATCACGCCGCCGATGAAGACGCGGCCAGCGTGATCGCGCACCGCATCCACGTCGCATTCGATCGCGTCGTTCAGGAAACGGTCCAGCAGCACCGGCGAATCGTTGCTCACCTTGACGGCTTCGCGCATGTAGCGCTCCAGGTCGCGCTGCTCGTGCACGATTTCCATCGCACGACCACCCAGCACGTAGCTCGGGCGCACCACCAGCGGGTAGCCCAGCGCGGCGGCCTTCTCCAGTGCCTCGGGTTCGGCGCGGGCGGTGGCATTGGGTGGCTGGCGCAGGCCCAGCGTGTTGAGCAGTTGCTGGAAACGCTCGCGGTCTTCGGCCGCGTCGATCATGTCGGGGCTGGTGCCGATGATGGGCACGCCCGCGGCCTCCAGGCCGAGCGCGAGCTTGAGCGGCGTCTGGCCGCCGTACTGCACGATCACGCCGACCGGCTTTTCCTTGTCCACGATCTCCAGCACGTCTTCCAGCGTCAGCGGTTCGAAGTACAGGCGGTCGCTGGTGTCGTAGTCGGTGGAGACCGTCTCGGGATTGCAGTTGACCATGATGGTCTCGTAGCCATCCTCACGCATGGCGAGTGCGGCGTGCACGCAGCAGTAGTCGAACTCGATGCCCTGCCCGATGCGGTTCGGGCCACCGCCCAGCACCATGATCTTTTTCTTGTTGGTCGGCTCGGCTTCGCATTCGCCATCGCCGTGGCCTTCGTACGTGGAGTACAGGTAGGCGGTGTCGGTGGCGAATTCGGCGGCGCACGTGTCCACGCGCTTGTAGACCGGGCGGATGTTGTCCGCGATGCGGCGTTCGCGCACGGCCTGGTCGTTGGTCTTGAGCAGCTTGGCCAGGCGGCGGTCGGAGAAGCCCTTCTTCTTCAGGCCACGCAGGGTGTCGGTGTCGAGCGCGGCCAGGCTGGTTTTTTCCAGCGCCAGTTCGATCTTCACGATCTCTTCGATCTGCACCAGGAACCAGGGGTCGATCTTGGTGAAGTGGTGCACCTCGTCCAGCGTCCAGCCGGCGGCGAAGGCATCGCCCACGTACCAGATGCGGTCCGGCCCGGGCGCGCCGAGCTCGCGCTCCAGCGTTTCGCGGTCCTGCGTCTTTTCGTTCATGCCGTCCACGCCCACTTCGAGGCCACGCAGGGCCTTCTGGAAGGACTCCTGGAAGGTACGCCCCATGGCCATGACCTCGCCCACGCTCTTCATCTGCGTGGTGAGGCGGCTGTCGGCGGTGGGGAATTTCTCGAACGCGAAACGCGGGATCTTGGTGACCACGTAGTCGATGCTGGGCTCGAAGCTGGCGGGCGTGGCGCCACCGGTGATTTCGTTGCGCAGTTCGTCCAGCGTGTAGCCGATCGCCAGCTTGGCGGCGACCTTGGCGATCGGGAAGCCGGTGGCCTTGGAGGCCAGCGCAGACGACCGCGAGACACGCGGGTTCATCTCGATGACGACCATGCGGCCGTCCTTCGGGTTGATGGAGAACTGCACGTTGGAGCCGCCGGTGTCCACGCCGATCTCGCGCAGCACGGCCAGCGAGGCGTTGCGCAGGATCTGGTATTCCTTGTCGGTCAGCGTCTGCGCGGGGGCCACGGTGATCGAGTCACCGGTGTGCACGCCCATCGGGTCCAGGTTCTCGATCGAGCAGACGATGATGCAGTTGTCCGCCTTGTCGCGCACCACTTCCATCTCGTACTCTTTCCAGCCGAGCAGCGATTCTTCGATCAGCAGCTCGTTGGTGGGCGAGGCCTCCAGGCCGCGCTTGCAGATGGTCTCGAACTCTTCCGGGTTGTAGGCAATGCCGCCGCCCGTGCCGCCCAGCGTGAAGCTGGGGCGGATCACCACCGGGAAGCCGACGGTCTTCTGCACGCCCCAGGCTTCTTCCATGCTGTGGGCGATGCCCGAGCGCGCCGAACCCAGACCGATCTTGGTCATGGCGTCCTTGAACTTCAGGCGGTCTTCGGCCTTGTCGATGGCCTCGGGCGTGGCGCCGATCAGTTCGACGTCGTACTTGGCGAGCACACCGTTGCGCCACAGGTCGAGCGCGCAGTTCAGCGCGGTCTGGCCGCCCATGGTCGGCAGGATGGCGAAGCCACCTTGCGCCAGCGGGCGTTCCTTGGCGATGATCTTCTCGACCGTCTGCCAGGTGATGGGCTCGATGTAGGTGACGTCGGCCGTGGCCGGGTCGGTCATGATGGTGGCGGGGTTGCTGTTGATCAGCACCACGCGGTAGCCCTCTTCGCGCAAAGCCTTGCAGGCCTGCACGCCAGAGTAGTCGAACTCACAGGCCTGGCCGATGATGATCGGGCCGGCGCCGATGATGAGGACGGTTTGAATGTCGGTTCTTTTGGGCATGGTTCGCTGGGGGTGTGCGCCGGCTCAGGCGGTGGCGGGCACGCGGGCCTGCATCAGGTCGATGAAACGGTCGAACAGGTAGCCGATGTCGTGCGGGCCGGGCGATGCTTCCGGGTGGCCCTGGAAGCAGAAGGCCGGCTTGTCGGTGCGGGCCAGGCCCTGCAGCGTGCCGTCGAACAGGCTCACATGGGTGGCGCGCAGTGTGGCGGGCAGCGTCTTCTCGTCGACGGCAAAACCGTGGTTCTGGCTGGTGATGCTCACGCGGCCGTTGTCCAGGTCTTTCACCGGGTGGTTCGCACCATGGTGGCCGAACTTCATCTTGAAGGTTCTGGCGCCGCTGGCCAGCGCCAGGATCTGGTGGCCCAGGCAGATGCCGAAGGTGGGCACGCCGGCTTCGATGATCTCGCGCGTGGCGGCAATCGCGTAGTCGCAGGGCTCGGGGTCACCGGGGCCGTTCGAAAGGAACACACCGTTGGGCTTGAGCTTGAACACGTCGGATGCGGGCGTCTGCGCCGGCACCACGGTGATCTTGCAACCGCGCTGCGCCAGCATGCGCAGGATGTTGTGCTTCACACCGAAGTCGTAGGCCACGACATGGAAGCGCGGGGCGATCTGCTCGCCATAGCCGAAGCCGAGCTGCCACTCGGTCTGCGTCCAGGGGTACGGCGCCGGGGCGGACACCACCTTGGCCAGGTCGCTGCCGGCCATGTTCGGCGCGGCCTTCGCGGCGGCCAGCGCCTGGGCGCGGTGGGCATCGGTGATGGCCTCGCCGGGCGCCAGCGCGACGATGCAGCCGTTCTGGGCGCCGTGCGTGCGCAGGCGGCGCGTGAGTGCGCGGGTGTCGAGATCGGCGATGGCCACGGTGCCTTCGCGCTGCAGGTACTGCGAGAGGGTTTCGTTGCTGCGGAAGTTGGAGGCCAGCAGGGGCAGGTCTTTGATGATCAGGCCAGCGGCGTGGACGCGGTTGGCCTCCACGTCTTCGGCATTGGTGCCGGTATTGCCGATGTGCGGATACGTCAATGTGACGATCTGTTGGCAATAGCTGGGATCGGTGAGGATTTCCTGGTAGCCGGTGAGTGAGGTGTTGAACACCACCTCACCTGTGGTCTGACCGGTGGCGCCAATGGAAACGCCTGTAAAGACCGTGCCGTCGGCGAGCGCGAGAAGGGCTTTCGGGTGGACGGGAAGCACGGAATTCTCCAGAGTGGGGGCGGCAACGCCCTCGCGCCGGCGGCAGGTGCCGCGCAGGCTTCGCGCCCGCCTCGCACCGATGGAATCGGGGCAGAAAACGGGTCAGGAACCTGGGGTGGTGAGCCGGGGCGCGCAGGGTTTGCGCCGATTGCGGGTAAACCGTGGAATTATAGCCCGGCGCAGCAGGCGAACAGCCAGTTCAGGCGGTAGATCGGGCAGCGCTGGCGTGCAGGCAGATGGCGGCAGCGGCGGCCACGTTGAGCGATTCCTCGCCACCGGGCTGGGCGATGCGCACGAAAGCCCCGGCGCGGGCCATCAGCGCCTCACCCACGCCCTGCCCCTCGTGACCCATGACCCAGGCGCAAGGCCACGGCAGACGTGCCCGATGCAACCACTCGCCCTGGTGCGAACTGGTGACCAGCAGCGGCACATCCAGTGGCGCCAGGTCGTCGGCCGACAGACCTTCGATCAAACTCACACCGAAATGTGCGCCCATGCCCGCGCGGACCACCTTCGGTGACCAGAGCGCCGCTGTGCCCTTGAGCGCGAGCACCTGCACAAAACCGAAAGCCGATGCGCTGCGCAGGATGGAGCCAACATTGCCGGCGTCCTGCAGACGGTCCAACACCACAGTGGCCAGGCCGCCCTGCACCCGGCCAGCTTCCGGTAATTGCCAGACGAAGCCCACGCCCGCGTGCGACTCCAGACCGCTGATGCCGGCCATCAGGGCGTCAGGCACGATGACGATGTGGCCGGCCGCGTCCCGCAGGTCGTGCGGTGCACGCGGCCAGAACGACTCGGAGAACACCGCCGTGGCAGGCCGTTGCCCACGGGTCAGCAGGGCACGACAGAGGTGATCGCCTTCCAGCCAGACCTGGCCCTGCTTGCGATAGGCCGTACCGTCCTGCGCCAGCAGGCGCAGGCGCTTGAGGAGCGGGTTGTCGCGCGATGTGATGACGGCGGGCGCTGCGGTCACGGTTCGGCGTCCGGTTCTGGCACGGGCACAAACATGGCACGCGCCACCGGTGCGAACGATCGCCTGTGCACCGCCAGCGCGCCGTGCACCCGCAGTGCCTGCATGTGCTCTGCCGTGCCGTAGCCCTTGTGGCGGTCAAAACCGTATTCGGGGTGCTGCAGATGCAGCTCGCAGAGCAGGCGGTCGCGCGTGACCTTGGCCAGGATCGAGGCGGCGGAGATCGAAGGAACCAGGGCGTCGCCCGACACGATGGCCTCGGCCAGAACATCCAGGGATGGAAGGCGGTTGCCATCCACCAGCACCTTGACGGGTTTCAGGCGCAGGCCGAGCACGGCTCGCCGCATTGCCAGCATCGTGGCCTGCAGGATGTTGAGCTGGTCGATCTCCTCCACGGAAGCCTGGGCCACGCTGCAGCACAGCGCCTTGGCGCGGATCTCGTCGTACAGCCTTTCGCGCCGCAAGGCGGTGAGCTGCTTGGAATCGGCCAGGCCCTTGATGGGCACACGGTCATCCAGGATCACCGCGGCGGCCACCACCGGCCCGGCCAACGGCCCGCGCCCGGCCTCGTCCACGCCGGCCAGCAAACCCGGCGCGTCCCAGACCAGCCGGGTCTGTTCAGCTTTCAAGAACTTGTTCGATCGCATCGGTGGCCAGTTGAGCGGTGTCTCGTCTCAGCGTGTGATGCAGTTCGGTGAACCGCTGCTGGAGTGCCGCGATTTTCGCAGGTGCGTCGAGCCATGCCAGCACCGCCTGCGACATTGCCTGCGGCGTCGCCGCTTCCTGCAGCAGCTCGGGCACCACGAAATCGTTGCACAGGATGTTCGGCAACCCCACCCAGGGCTGCAACTGCTTGCGCCGCATGATCTGCCAGGACAACCAGTTCATGTTGTAGGCGATCACCATCGGGCGCTTGAACAGGGCGGCTTCCAGCGTGGCCGTGCCGCTGGCAATCAGCGTCACGTCGCAGGCCGTCAGCACAGTGTGCGACTGGCCGGTGACCACGGTCACGGCATCGGCCACACCCGCGGCGCGAACAGCGGCCTCGATCCGCTCCCGCAGGGCAGGCATCGCAGGCACCACAAAGCGGATGCCCGGGCGCTCTTTCACAAGGCAGGCGGCGGCTTCGAAGAAGCGCGCGGCCAGGTATTGCACCTCGGAGGCCCGGCTGCCCGGCAGGATGGCGACCACGGTGTCTTCAGCGCTCAGGCCCAGGTGGGCGCGTGCCGCTGCCCGATCGGGATCCAGGGGAATCACGTTGGCGAGTGGATGACCGACGTAGGTGGCAGCGATGCCGTGCTGTGCAAGCAAGGCAGGCTCGAACGGGAAGATGCACAGCACATGATCGGCGCTGCGCCGGATCTTGTCGACGCGATCGGCCCGCCACGCCCAGATGGAGGGGCAGACGAAGTGCACGGTGCGAATGCCACCCTGCTTCAGGTTGGCTTCCAGTTCCAGATTGAAATCGGGCGCGTCGACACCGATGAACACATCGGGCCGGGCCGAGGTCAGCAAACGCTGCTGCAGATCGGCACGGATGCCGACGATCTCGCGGTAGTGGCGCAGCACCTCGACGTAGCCACGCACCGCCAGCTTGTCGCTCGGCCACCAGGCGTCGAAGCCCTGCGCCAGCATTTGCGGCCCGCCGATGCCGAAGGATTGAAGCTCGGGCCAGCGCTGGCGCACGCCACCCAGCAATAGCCCTGCGAGCAGATCGCCCGACGTCTCGCCCGCCACCAGGGCAAAACGCTTGGACTGCTGCATGCCCGCTCAGCGGACGATGCCGCGCTGGGGCGACACCTGCCCAAGGAAGTCCAGCATCATGGCCACATCGGGAGCAGCCTCTGGCGTCCGGTCGGTCAGCCCGCGAATGCGTGCCACGGCATCGTCGAGTTTGAGGTCGTCCCGGTACAGCGCCTTGTGCATGGCCTTCACGGCCGAGATGCGCTCCGGCGAGAACCCCCGGCGACGAAGGCCCTCGAAGTTCATCGAACGGGCCTGTGCGGGCTGGCCCTGGCACATCACGAAGGGTGGCAGATCGGCAAACAGCAATGAACACATCGCCGTCATGGCGTGCGCGCCGACGCGCACGAACTGGTGCACCACGGTGAAACCACCCAGGATCACCCAGTCGTCGACCACCACGTGCCCCGCCAGTTGCGAGTTGTTGGCGAAGATCGTGTTGTTGCCCACCAGGCAGTCGTGCGCCAGGTGCACGTAGGCCATGATCCAGTTGTCATTGCCCACCTTCGTCACCGCGCGGTCGCCAGGCGACCCAATGTTGAAGGTGCAGAACTCGCGCACAGTGTTGCGGTCACCAATGACCAGCTCACAAGGCTCGCCCGCGTACTTCTTGTCCTGCGGGATGGCACCCAGGGAGTTGAACTGAAAGATCCGGTTGTCGCGGCCAATCGTGGTGTGGCCTTCGATCACGCAGTGCGCACCAATGGTGGTGCCCGCGCCGATCTTCACGTGGGGCCCGATCACGGTGTAAGGCCCGACGCTGACCGAGCTGTCGAGTTCGGCGGCGGGATCGACCAGCGCGGTGGAGTGGATCAGCGACATGCGATGCCCCCGATTGTCAGGCAATGGTGCGCATGGTGCACATCAGCTCGGCCTCGCAGGCCACCTGGTCGCCCACATACGTGGTGCCCTTGAACTTGAATATGCCCGCCTTCGCTCGCTCCAGGGTGACGTCCATGATCAGCTGGTCGCCAGGCTCGACCGGGCGCTTGAACCGCGCACCGTCAATGCCCGCGAAGTAGTACACCGTCTTGTCGTCGGGCGTCACGCCCATCGTGTCGAAAGACAGCAAAGCGGCGGCCTGCGCCATGGCTTCGAGCATGAGCACGCCCGGCATCACCGGGCGGTGGGGAAAATGGCCGACGAAGAAAGGCTCGTTGATGGTCACGTTCTTCAACGCCTTGATGCGCTTGCCCTTTTCCAGTTCCAGCACGCGATCCACCAGCAGGATGGGATAACGGTGCGGCAACTGTTTGAGAATCTGGTGGATGTCCATCATGGCTTTGTATTGTTTTGAAGGGCCTGTTCGATCGCCTGCTCAGCGGCCTTGAGGCGCTCACGCAAGCGGTTGAGCTGCTTGAGGGAAGCAGCATTCTTTTCCCAGCTGGCATTGTCGTCGATGGGGAACATGCCGGTGTAGTGCCCTGGCTTGAGCAAGGACCGCGTAACCACCGACGCCGCCGACACATGCACCCCGTCGGCAAGTCGAAGATGCCCCAGCACGACCGCCCCGCCTCCGATCGTGCAATGTGCTCCGATCGTGGCACTGCCCGCTACCCCCACACAGCCCGCCATGGCCGTGTGCGCACCCACATGCACGTTGTGGCCGATCTGGATCAGGTTGTCCAGCTTCACGCCGTCCTCAATCACCGTGTCGTCCAGCGCCCCCCTGTCGATGCAGGTGTTGGCCCCGATCTCCACGTCATTGCCGATGCGCACGGCACCGAGCTGCTCGATCTTGATCCAGGCACCCTGGTGCGGCGCGAAACCAAAACCATCGGCACCGATGACCACACCGGAGTGCAGCACACAGCGGGCGCCGACGGTGCACGCCTGCCCCAGCGTGACCCGGGGATGCAGCACGGTGTTCTCGCCCACCCGGGCACCATCGCCCACCACCGCGTGCGCGCCCACACGAACCCCGGCGGCCAGCTGCGCGTCCCGGCCCACCACCGCAAAAGGTCCGACGCTCACGCCTTCTCCCACGCTGGCCGACGGATGGACGCTGGCCAGCGGGTCTATACCGGCTGTGGACACGGTGTCGTGCTGCTGCCGCCACCACTGGGTCAGGCGAGCGAAATAGAGGTAGGGATCGTCGGTGACGATGCAGGCGCCGCGCGCCAGGGCCTGTGCCTCCAGCGCAGGAGGCACGATGAGCACCTCGGCCTCGGTGGTATCGATCTGGCTGGCGTAACGCGCCTGCGCCACAAAGGCCAGCTCGCCCGGTCGGGCGGTGGCCACGGGAGCCAGGCGGTGGATCAGCAGGTCAGGCGAGCCATGCCTCGTGCCCCCCAGGGCTTCAACGATGTCGCCCAGTGGTCTCGACACGGGGGGCCCTGGTCTTACTTGCCGCCGTTCAAGCCGCTGAGCACCTTGTCGGTGATGTCGTGCTTGGGGTTGATGTACACGGCTTCCTGGATCACCAGGTCGTATTTCTCGGCTTCGGCGACCTGCTTGATCACGCGATTGGCGCGCTCGAGCACGCTTTGCAGTTCTTCGTTCTTGCGCAGGTTGAGGTCTTCCTGGAACTCGCGCTGCTTGCGCTGGAAGTCGCGGTCCTGTTCGACCAGCTGGCGCTGGCGCGTTGTGCGCTGGGCATCCGGCAGCGTGGGGGACTCACGCTCGAACTTCTCGGAGGCGGTCTTGAGTTGGGCGGCGAGGCCCTGGACTTCCTTCTCGCGCCGCGAGAATTCCTGCTCCAGCTTGGTCTGCGCCGCCTTGGCCAGGTTCGCTTCGCGGAAGATGCGGTCCGTGTTCACGAAGCCGATGCGGAAATCCTGCGCCACGGCTGCAAAGGCCGCCAGGCCAAACGCAGTGGCCAGCAGGAGGTTTCGGTTGAAAAGTCGGGAAAAAGTCTTCATCAAAAGGAGGTTCCGATCTGAAACTGGAATTTCTGGATTCTATCGCCAGGGAATTTGCGGATGGGGTTGGCGATGGCAAAGCGCAGGGGGCCGACCGGCGAGATCCAGCTCAAGCCGACGCCCACCGAGGCGCGCAGATCGCGCGCGTTGGCGCGGGTGTCATTTTCGCCGTATACGTTGCCGACGTCCACGAACCCGAACATGCGCAGCGTCCGGTCATTGCCGGCGCCCGGGAACGGGGTGATGAACTCGGCGCTGAGGGCAATGCTGCGGTTGCCGCCGACGTTGACCAGCTCGCCGGCCTGGACGCCCGACGTGATGGGAGAAACCGGCCCCAGCGTGCCCTGGTCGAAGCCACGGACCGAACCCAGGCCACCACCATAGAAATTCTTGAACAGCGGATAGGCCCGGCCGCCCAGGCCCTTGCCGTAGCCCAGCTCGCCGTTGAAGGCCAGGGTGTACTGCTTGCTCAGCGGAACGTATTGCTGATACTGGTAGCTGGCCTTCAGGTAGCGGGTGTCGCCACCCACGCCCAGTTCGGTGTTGAAACGCTGGAGGCGGCCCTGCGTGGGCACCAGCGCGCTATCGCGGCCATCCCGGGACCAGCCGATGGTCAGGGGCAGAGAGGTGCTGCTCTCGCCAAAGGTGTCGGAGTACTGCTGGTAGGCCAGCGGCAGCCCGTTGCCAGCCTCGATCTTTGTCTGCTCGACGCCGATGCCGAAGAACACGGTGTCCTGCTCGGTAAAGGGAATCCCGAACTTCACACTCACGCCGGGCGTGACGAGGCGGTAGTCACCACCCTGCTCCGTATAGGGCCTCGTGGTGCGGTAGTAGGCGTCAAAGCTGCGCGACACCCCGTCGGCCGTGAAGTACGGATCGACGGTGCTGACGACGATCTGGCGGTTGTAGTCGCTGGTGTTGACGTCCACGCCGAGGTAGTTGCCCGAGCCGAACACGTTTTCCTGGCGGATACCGGCAATGATCGAGAGTTTTTCTGCCTGCGAGTAGCCAGCACCCAGCGTCAGGTTGCCGGTCGGCTTCTCGGCCACGGTGATGGTCATGTCCACCTGATCGGGCGTTCCCGGCACTGGCTGGGTATCGACCTCCACCGACGTGAAGAAGCCAAGGCGGTCCACCCGGTCGCGGGAAAGGCGGATGCGGTCGCTGTCGTACCAGGCAGATTCCAGCTGGCGGAATTCGCGGCGGATGACCTCGTCGCGGGTGCGGTTGTTGCCTTCGACGTTGATCCGGCGCACATAGACGCGCCGCGCTGGCTGGGAGCGCAGCACGAAGGACACCTGCTTGTTCACCCGATCGATGTCACGCGTGGGCTCGACCTGCGCGAACGCGTAGCCGAAGGCGCCGAAATAATCCGTGAACGCCTTCACCGTGCTGGCTTCGTCTTCTGCGTTGTAGGCCTCGCCGGCGCGCAGTGTCACGAGCGATTTGAATTCCTCTTCACGCCCCAGGTACTCGCCCTCGAGCGCCACCGACTTGACCACGTAGCGGTCACCTTCGGTGATGTTCAGGGTGATGGACATGCTCTCCTTGTCAGGCGCGATGGCAACCTGTGTGGAGTCGATGCGGAACTCCAGGTACCCGCGCGTGAGGTAGTAGGACCGCAGGGTCTCGATGTCGGCGTTGAGCTTGGCGCGCGAATAGCGGTCGGACTTGGTGTACCAGCTCAGCCAGCCACCGGTGTCCAGATCGAACAGGTTGCGCAGGGTGGATTCGGAAAACGCACGGTTGCCGACGATGCGGATTTCCCGGATCTTGGCCACATCGCCTTCCACCACACTGAAGTTGAGGTTCACGCGGTTGCGTTCCCCCGGCGTGACGGTGGTGACCACCTGTGCCGCATACATGCTGCGGTTGATGTACTGGCGCTTGAGCTCCTGCTCGGCGCGATCGGCCAGTGCCTTGTCAAAAGGCCGTCCATCGGCCAAGCCAATGTCGCGCAGCGCCTTCTTCAGCACGTCCGCTTCGAATTCCTTGATGCCGGAGAAGCTCACGTCCGCGACGGTGGGCCGCTCTTCGACGATCACCACGAGCACATCGCCGTTGATCTGCAGGCGCACGTCGCTGAAAAGCCCCAGGCCGAACAACGAACGGATGGCGGTGGTGCCCTTGTCGTCGTTGTACTGGTCTCCGATGCGGAACGGCAACGACGCGAAGACGGTGCCGGGCTCCACGCGCTGCAGGCCCTCGACACGGATGTCACGCAATGTAAAAGGGTCAACGGCCCAGGCAGGAAGTGCCGAAAGCAAGGCCGTCGCGAGCGCAGAAAGGGTCAGGCCGCGAAGACCGAAGGATTTTTTTTTCATTGAGAAAGAAGCGTTCAGCCAGCCAGGCGGGCCACATCATTGAACAAGGCGACGGACATGAGCGCCATGAGTATCACGACACCCCCTCGCTGCAGGCGCTCCATCCAGACATCAGACACGCTGCGCCCAGTGAGCCCCTCCCAAAGATAATACATCAGGTGCCCTCCATCGAGGACGGGCAGCGGCAGCAGGTTGAGCACGCCCAGACTGACGCTGATGAGGGCCAGAAACAGCAGGTAAGAAGTGATGCCGAGGCTGGCCGACTTGCCCGCGTAGTCGGCGATGGTGAGCGGTCCGCTGAGATTCTTGACCGAGGCCTCACCGATCAGCATGCGCCCCATCATCTTGAGCGTGAGCCAGGACACCTCCCACGTGCGCACCACGCCATTGACAAGGCCGTCGAACACGCCGTGCCGCACGGTGGTCATTTCAGGCACGGCGCCAATGTAGGCACCCACGCGCCCCACCCAGGCGCCCGCCTGCTGTTCGGGCACGGGCCTGACGACCAGTTGCAGCACCTGTCCCGCGCGCAGCACGTCCCAACGCTGTTCGACTGGCTCTCCCGCCGGCCCGGACGCGCTGCGGATGAGACCGCGCAGGCCCTGGCCATCGCCCACAGGCCTGCCGTTGACCTGGCGCACCACGTCGCCTTCGCGCAGACCGGCAGCCGCGGCGGCGCCTCCTTCCATGACCTCTCCGACCACCGGCGCGCTCCAGGGCGCCACGATGCCGATGCGCTGGAACAGCGCGGCATCGGCTTCACGCACGTCGAGTTCGCTCAATGGCAGCACGACCCGGCGTGTGGCATCGCCCTCGCGCGCCGACACCCACAGCGTCATGTCGTCGCTCGACAGCGCCGCCTGGGTCAGGCGCCAGCGCAGGTCCTCGAAGGACAACACCGGGCTGGCCTCGGCATCCGCCACAGCAGTCTGGGCAACCCATTCGCCACCGTTCAGGCCTGCGCGCTCGGCGATCGAGCCCGCCACAGGGGAGGCCAGCACCGGTTTGGGCTCTTCCACCCCGGTCCAGTTCACGATGGCATAGATCGCGATGGCCAGCAGCAGGTTGGCGGCAGGACCCGCCGCGACGATGGCGGCCCGGGAACGCAGAGGCTGGGTGTTGAAGGCCAGGTGGCGCTCGGCGGGATCCACCGGTGCCTCGCGCTCGTCCAGCATGCGCACGTAGCCACCCAGGGGAAGCGCGCAAAGCACGAACTCGGTCGGGCTGCCCTTCTTGCGCCAGGTGAGCAGCGGCTTGCCAAACCCCACCGAAAAGCGCAGCACTTTCACGCCGCAGGCCACCGCGACGCGGTAATGGCCATATTCGTGCACGGCGATCAGCAGCCCCAGGGCCACCACAAAAGCAACAAGTGTGAGCATGGCGTGATCGGAGGAAAGATGAGGAACGGACGGATTGTCGGCCGTCCCGGGGCATCACGCCGCGAGACGGTCGACGTGGGCCTGAGCAAGCACGCGCGCTTCGGCATCGATCGCCAGCAAGTCGTTCAGGTCCTGGGGCTTCGAGGGGCTCAGGGCCTGCAAAGTTGCATGGTTGATGGTGTGTATCTGGTCGAACCGCAAGCGGTGGTCCAGAAAGGCCGCCACGGCCACTTCGTTGGCCGCGTTGAGCACGGCGGTGGTGCCCGCCGGCCCCTCAAGGGCGTCCCAGGCCAGGCGCAGCCCGGGGAAACGCTGGTCGTCGGGTTTTTCGAAACTCAGCGCGCCCAGCGATCCGAAATCCAGCGCGGCAGCACCCGAGACGATGCGCTCCGGCCAGGACAACCCGTAAGCGATGGGGCCCCGCATGTCGGGCGTGCCGAGCTGGGCCACCACCGAGCTGTCGGTGTACTGCACCATGGAGTGGATCACGCTCTGTGGATGGATCACCACCTCGATCCGGGAAGCCGACAAACCGAACAGGTAGCTGGCCTCGATGACTTCCAGTGCCTTGTTCATCATGGTGGCGGAGTCCACCGATATCTTGCGCCCCATCACCCAGTTCGGGTGCGCGCAGGCCTGCTCCGGGGTGACTTCATGCAGTGTCCGGGGATCGCGCGTGCGAAAGGGCCCGCCGGAAGCGGTGAGCACGATCTTGTCGACGCGGCGCGACCAGGTCGACGGATCCTCAGGGAGCGACTGGAACACGGCGGAATGCTCGCTGTCGATCGGCAGGAGCGTGGCCCCACCCTCCCGCACCGCCTTCATGAACAGGTCGCCCGCCACCACCAGGGCCTCCTTGTTGGCCAGCAGCAGCTTCTTGCCGGCGCGTGCCGCGGCCAGACTGGGCGCGAGCCCGGCGGCCCCCACGATGGCCGCCATGACGGCATCCACCCCAGGATCGCTGCTGACATCGCACAGCGCCTGCGGCCCAGCCAGCACCTCTACCGGCAAACCCAGTTCCTTCACGCGGCGCGCGAGGTCCTGCGCGTGCGACGGGCTGGCCATCACCGCATACCGGGGCACAAAACGCTGGCACTGGACCAGAATCGTGTCGACCTGCGTGGCCGCAGTGAGTGCAAAAACGGAATATCGCTCGGGGTGGCGCCCGATCACGTCCAGCGTGTTCGCGCCAATGGAGCCCGTGGAACCCAGGATGGTGACGGCTTGAGGACGGGTCATTGTCAGACGGTGATGAGCATCATCGCCAGCGGCAGCACCGGCAGCAGCGCGTCGACGCGGTCGAGCACGCCACCGTGGCCGGGCAACAACTGGCTCGAGTCCTTGGCGCCTGCGCTGCGCTTGACCAGCGACTCGACCAGATCGCCAACGACACTCATGGCGACCAGGAACACCAGCGACAGCACGGCCAACACCGGGCCGAGCGACCACAGGCGGACATACAGGCTGCCGCCCTCGGGATCGGCCAGAAGCCAGCAGGCCGCGAGCACGAAGACGCCCAGCAGGCCACTGATCGCCCCTTCCCAGCTCTTCCCCGGGCTGATGGCGGGCGCCAGCTTGCGCTTGCCCAGGGCCTTGCCACCAAAGTAGGCGGCAATGTCCGCTGTCCAGACCAGCAACAGCACCGACAGCAGGAAGCCCAGGCCCTCCTGACGCGCATGCACCATGGCCAGCCAGGCGCAGGCAATGAGTGCAAGGCCCAGCCACAGGCGAAGGCCAGCCGGCCAGGCGCTCCAGCCCTTCACACCCCGGCCGAGCATGACCACCGAGAGCAGCACCCAGGCCGCACCGACGGCCAGCCACAGGGAACGCAGCTGCAGTTGCAAGCCACCCACCCACCAGATCAGTGCCATCACGACACCCAGCCCCAGGCCGAGGCCCAGCGCGACAGAGGAATTGCAGCCATTGAGCCGCGCCCACTCCCAACCGCCGGCCACGATCAGCAACAGCGTCAGTGCGGCGAAGGGCTCGATCGAGGGATAGAACAAGGCGGGCAGCAGAACCGCCAGCAACAGCACGGCCGTGATGATGCGCTGCTTAAGCATGTCGCTGGCCGGCCAAGATGGCCTCAGGTTCGACCGCGACTTCCGCGCGCTGCTCGGAAGTCTGGCCGAACCGCCGTTCCCGTCGGGCGAATTCGGCGAGGGCCCGGTCGAACTCGGCATCGTCGAAGTCGGGCCACAGGCAATCGGTGAACACGAGTTCCGTGTAGGCCGACTGCCAGAGCAGGAAGTTGCTGATGCGCAGCTCGCCACCGGTGCGGATCAGGAGATCGGGATCGCGCACATGCGCCAGGGCCATCGCACCCGTCAGGCTCTGTTCCGTGATCTCGATGCCCTTCTCGGCAAGATGCCGGGCGGCCTGGGCCACGTCCCAGCGCCCGCCGTAGTTGAAGCAGACGTTCAGGATCAGGGTGTTGTTGTGTGCCGTTTCGCGCTCGGCGGCCTCCAGGCCCTCCACCACGCGAGACGAAAGACCCGCGCGGTTGCCGGGGAAGTGCAGTTGCACGCCGTTCTTCTTCAATGAAGGCACTTCGCGCGAGAGCGCCATCGCCAGCAGGTCCATCAGACCGGACACTTCGTCCTGCGGGCGGTTCCAGTTCTCGGAGGAAAACGCGAACACGGAGAGCACGGGCACCCGGCGCTCGATGCAGGCCTTCACCACCTGGCGCAAGGCGTCAACGCCCTGCTTGTGCCCCGCCACGCGCGGCAACCAGCGCTTCTGGGCCCAGCGGCCATTGCCATCCATCACGATGGCCACGTGACCCGGTGGCCTGGCCTGCGGAGCAGCGGAAGAAGCGGGGTGCGTCATGAAGCGGGAGGGTGAACGTTATGGGCGGATCAGACCGCCATGATGTCCTGCTCTTTCGATGCCACCAGACGATCCACCTCGATGATCATGCGATCGGTGAGTTTCTGGATGTCTTCCTGCGAACGGCGATCGTCGTCTTCCGAGGCCAGCTTTTCCTTCACCAGCTTCTTCACGGATTCGTTGGCATCGCGGCGCAGGTTGCGCACAGCGATCTTGGCGGCCTCGCCTTCATTGCGAACGACCTTGGTGAGTTCCTTGCGGCGCTCTTCGGTCATGGGGGGCATCGGCACACGGATCAGGTCACCCTGACTGGACGGGTTGAGGCCCAGATCCGATTCGCGGATGGCCTTTTCGATCTTGGCACCCATGCCCTTTTCCCACGGCGCCACGCCGATGGTGCGCGCGTCCAGCAGGGTCAGGTTGGCGACCTGGGACAGCGGCAGCATGGAGCCGTAGTACTCGACATGCACGGTGTCCAGCAAAGCCGGGTTGGGCCGGCCGGTGCGCACTTTGGTCAAACTGTTCTTGAGCGCTTCCACCGATTGAAGCATCTTGTGCTCAGCGGTTTTGCGGATCTCTTCGGTGCTCATGAAAACTCCTCAATGCAGCGGGAAAGGAAATGCCTGGCGTTGTCAGACGTGGACCAGCGTGCCTTCATCGCCGCCCTGCACGACCTTGCGCAACGCACCGGGCTTGAAGATGGAGAACACCTTGACCGGCAACTTCTGGTCGCGGCACAGGGCAAAGGCGGTGGCATCCATCACCTGAAGGTTCTTGCTCATGGCTTCGTCGAACGAGATCGTCGCGTAGCGCGTGGCAGTCGGGTCCTTGTTCGGGTCGGCGCTGTAGACGCCATCGACCTTGGTGGCCTTGAGCACGATCTCGGCACCGATTTCCGCGCCGCGCAAGGCAGCCGCGGTGTCGGTGGTGAAGAAGGGGTTGCCGGTACCGGCAGCGAACACCACGACCTTGCCCTCTTCGAGGTACTGCAAGGCCTTGGGGCGCACATAGGGCTCAACGACCTGTTCGATGGCAATGGCCGACATCACCCGCGCGACGAGGCCGGCTTTCTCCATGGTGTCGGCCAGCGCCAGCGAGTTCATCACGGTGGCGAGCATGCCCATGTAGTCGGCCGTGGCGCGGTCCATGCCGACAGAGCCTCCCGCCACGCCGCGGAAGATGTTGCCACCACCAATGACGATGGCGACCTGGACACCCAGACGCGTGACCTCGGCAATCTCTTCCACCATGCGCACGATGGTGGCCCGGTTGATGCCGAAAGCGTCGTCGCCCATCAGGGCCTCCCCCGACAGTTTCAACAGAATCCGCTTGTAGGCTGGCATGACGCAACTTTCAGGAAATCAATGAATGAATACTCAACCGGCAAGTGTAGCGAGGAGCCCGCTGCCACCGCCCGTTTCGGGGCGTAAATAAGCCCACACGGCACAACGGGCCTTGCGGCCCGTTGTCTCGTCCAGTCAGGGCAGGATCAGGCGCCCTTGGCGGCAGCGACCTGAGCGGCCACTTCCGCAGCGAAATCGTCGACCTTCTTCTCGATGCCCTCACCCACCACGTAAAGGGTGAAACCCTTGACGTTGGTACCAGCGGCCTTGAGCATGGCGCCCACGGTCTGCTTGCCGTCGGCGGCCTTCACGAAGACCTGGTCGAACAGGGACACTTCCTTCAGGTACTTCTGCACCGAGCCGTCCACCATCTTGGCGACGATGTCGGCCGGCTTGCCCGACTCGGCCGCCTTGGCTGCAGCAACCGAACGCTCGCGCTCGATCAGCTCGGCGGGCACATCGGCGGACGTCAGCGAGACCGGCTTCATGGCGGCCACGTGCATGGCCACATCCTTGGCCGCCACGGCGTCGCCGTCGAACTCCACCACCACACCGATGCGGGTGCCGTGCAGGTAGCCAGCAAGCTGACCACCATTGGCCCAGCGCTTGAAACGGCGGAACGACATGTTCTCGCCGATCTTGCCGATCAGGCCCTTGCGCACGTCTTCCAGCGTGGGGCCGAAGCCGTCCTGGCTGTAAGGAAGGGCACCCAGCGCGTCGAGGTCGGCCGGGTTGTTCTCGGCCACCAGCTTCGCGGCCGCGTTGGCCAGACCCAGGAAGCTGTCGTTCTTGGTGACGAAGTCGGTTTCGCAGTTCACTTCGATCAGGGCACCCGTGGTGCCTTCGATGAAGCTGGTCACAACGCCTTCGGCCGTGACGCGGCTGGCGGCCTTGCCGGCCTTGGTGCCGAGCTTGACGCGCAGCAGCTCTTCGGCCTTGGCCATGTCGCCATCGGCTTCGGTCAGGGCTTTCTTGCACTCCATCATGGGAGCGTCGGTCTTGGCGCGCAGTTCGGCGACCATGCTTGCGGTGATTGTTGCCATGTCTGTTTCTCCGTTCGCCGTCCCGCCTGGTGGGCAGAACGGTCTGGTTTCAAATAATCGGGCTGTCTTGTGAAAAAGGGGCTACATGAGCCCCTGTTTCATGCGGGAGTCACTCTCAGGCGGAGGCGTCTTCCTTGACTTCCACGAACTCGTCGCTGCCTTCGGCGGCCACGGCCTTGACCACATCGTTCACCGCGTTGCTGCGGCCTTCGATGATGGCGTCGGCGATGCCACGGGCATACAGGGCCACGGCACGTGCGGAGTCGTCGTTGCCGGGAATGACGTAGTCAATGCCGACTGGCGAGTGGTTGGTATCGACCACGCCCACCAGCGGGATGCCCAGCTTCTGCGCTTCGAGCACGGCGATCTTGTGGAAGCCGACGTCGATGATGAAGATGGCGTCGGGCAGCGCAGCCATGTCCTGGATGCCGCCGATGTCCTTCTCGAGCTTTTCCATTTCGCGAGCAAACATCAGCTGCTCTTTCTTGGTCATGCTGTCCAGGCCGGCTTCCTTCTGGGCTTGCATGTCCTTCAGGCGCTTGATGGAGGTCTTGACGGTCTTGAAGTTGGTCAGCATGCCGCCGAGCCAGCGCTGGTCGACGAAAGGCACGCCGGCACGGCGGGCTTCCTGAGCAACGATGTCGCGCGACTGGCGCTTGGTGCCCACCATGAGGATGGTGCCGCGGTTGGCGGACAGCTGACGCACGAACTTGGCGGCCTCTTCGAACAGGGGCAGCGTCTTTTCGAGGTTGACGATGTGGATCTTGTTGCGATGGCCGAAGATGTACGGCGCCATCTTGGGGTTCCAGAAGCGGGTCTGGTGACCGAAATGGACACCGGCTTCCAGCATTTCGCGCATGGAGATAGACATGAGTTAACTTTCCAGAGGTTGAGTCTAAAATCCAGCCCCGATCACCTGTGCAAGATCGAGCCGATGACGGCTCACATTGCTTCAGGCAACACCCGGTTGGGCTGGTTTGCGATTTCGCTCTGCAGAAACTGATCGAACGGCGTTCGATTCAGCAAACTGCAAAGCCTGTCGATTATAGCAGCCCGGTCGATCCCGCACTCCCTTCCACTCTGGAACGGCGCCCGTCCAGGCACACGTTCAGGGTGTTTTTGCGCCACGCTCCATGCCCGATGCCCCGTTGACCGCCGACTGCCCTCCTCCCGCTTCCGCATCCGTGGGAGGCGCATCTTGAGGATTGCCGTGGTTGGCGCTGGCGTGGTTGGCACCACGACGGCCTTCGAATTGACCCGTGACGGCCATGAAGTCACCGTGTACGAGCGCCGTGGCACGGTGGCAGAAGAAGCCAGTTTTGCCAGCGGCGCCCTGGTTGCAGCGGGCTGGACAGCACCCTGGCACCAGCCAGAGCGCAGCCTGCGGATGCCCTGGAGCTCACACCCTGGCGGCCTGAAACTCGCCCGGCTGCCCCGCGGCGCCGAATGGCGCTGGCTCTGGCGCTGGCTGCAGACCGGCAAGGGGCAGCGCCAGACCGAGCACCATCGGCAGCTGCACCAATGGGTGCGCTACAGCCAGGAACGCCTGCTTGCGATCACCGAAGAACGGGATCTCGATCACGACCGCAGCCAGGGCATGCTGGTGCTCTGGCGCACCGCGCGCGAGGCCGAGCAGGCCCGCCCATGGTTGCAGCAGATGAAAGACATGGACATGCCTTTCCGCGAACTCTCCGCCGAGCAGGCGCGCGGGCTGGAGCCCGCCCTGAGCCCGGAAACCGCCCTGCACGGCGCGATCGAGCTGGGCGGCGAAGCCGCGGCCAATTGCCGGGAGTTCGCGCTGTCGATCCGGGCGGAGGCCCAGCAGATGGGTTGCCGCTTCGTTTTCAGCACATCGGTACAAGCGATAGAGGCACGCGGCCAGACCGGCGGGGTGGACCTGCGGTTGACGTCTGCGGCGAATGCCCAGACGCAAGCGACGGACGACAGACAACGCTTCGACGCGGTGGTGGTGTGCGCGGGTGTGCAGAGCGCCGCCTTGTTGTACCCCCTGGGTTTGCGCCTGCCCTTGCAGCCGGTGTACAGCCATTCGCTCAGCGCGGCCGTGCGCGAGCCGCTGGATGCCCCCACGTCGGCGGTGCTGGATGCGGGCCACGGCGTTTCGATCGCGCGGCTGGGCCAGCGCGTCCGGGTCGCCGGCGGCAGCGAATTCGGTTCGGCGCCAGGCCAGATGTCGAAGGCCACGCTGCGCCGCCTCTACGGCGTGCTGGCGGACTGGTTTCCGGGCGCCGTGCGCCTCGGGGGCCCCCGCGGCAGCGTGCAGGAATGGTGCGGCGCACAGGCCACCCTTCCGGACGGACCACCCCTGCTTGGCGCCACCCGCCTGCACGGTGTGTGGCTGAACCTCGGCCACGGGGGCGCCGGCTGGTCCATGGCATGCGGCACGGCAAGAGTCCTCGCCGACCAGCTCTCCGGTGCCACGCCCGGTATCGACGCGACCGGCAGCTCACCCCAGCGCTTCGGACTCTGACGAGCGGCGCCCGAAGGAGCGGCGCGCAACCGTGTTGAAATGCGGCAAAACGCAGCCGCGCCGCCGGTTGCGCACCTTTCCCTCCAGGAGAAAACCTTGCACAGGCGCGATGTCCCCCTGGCCACTGGCCCGCATCCCGTGTCTGGCGGGGGCCGTGAGGCGCTGTACGGCAGCGCCGCCACCCGCCAGATCGAGAAACAGGCAGCATCGGGCCTTCCAGGCCACGCGCTGATGTCGCGCGCCGGGCTCGGTGTGGCGCGGCTCGCGCAGGCCCTGCAACCCCACGCACGCTGCATCTGGGTGGCGTGCGGCCCGGGCAACAACGGCGGCGACGGTCTGGTCGCGGCAACGCACCTGCACCGCTGGGCGCAGGCACGCGGCGGTGCACCGCGCGTGGTGGTGACCCACCTCTCGAAAGACGTTTCCCGCCTGACCGCCGACGCGCTCGAAGCCCTGCAAGCCGCCCGGGCGGCAGGCGTTCCTTTCAGCGATGAACCACCAGCGCACTTCGATCTGGCCATCGACGCGCTGCTCGGCATCGGCCAGCTGAGGCCTCTGCAAGGCAGGCTCGCCCGGCACCTGCAGGTGTTGAGGGACAGCGCCAGCCCCGTGCTCTGTGTCGATCTGCCCAGCGGGCTGGACGCGGACACCGGCGTGCTGGCGCCACTGGAAGGCGTGGCCGCAGCGTCGGCCGGACCCCGCCACACACTGTCACTGCTCACCCTGAAGCCCGGGCTCTTCACCGGTGCCGGACGCGATGCGGCGGGTCAGGTCTGGCTGGACGACCTGGGTGCCGCGCCGGCCCCGGACACGCCGGTGAGCGCCTGGCTGGCCGGGCCGGGTTCCGAAGCCCTCGCACGACCCCACGCGAGCCACAAGGGCAGCTTCGGCGACGTGCTGGTGATCGGCGGACAGGGCATCGCAGTGAACGGTGCCGGCATGACCGGGGCAGCCGTGCTTGCGGCCAGAGCGGCCCTTCACGGCGGTGCAGGCCGCGTGTTCGTGGGACTGCTGGAAGGCGACGACCCGCATCGCACACCCTGGGACCCGGTCAACCCGGAACTCATGTTTCGCCACCCCGGCCTGCTGCTGGAGCCCGCCTTCCTGGAAGGTGCCAGTGTCGTCTGCGGATGCGGCGGTGGAACGGCGGTGGCTGCGCTGTTGCCGCGAATTCTTTCGACCGCCCGGACACTGGTGCTCGACGCGGACGCGCTCAACGCCATCGCCGCAGACACGTCACTGCAGACCCTGCTGGGGTTCCGTCGCGGCCGAGGCCGGAAGACCGTTCTCACGCCCCACCCGCTGGAGGCCGCACGGTTGCTGGGCGTCGACACCCGCCAGGTCATGGCCAATCGGCTGCAAGCCGCACAGACGCTGGCCGACCGCTTCGGTGCCTGCTGTGTGCTCAAGGGTTCCGGGTCGGTGGTGGCCGCGCCGGGCGCGGTGCCGACCATCAACTTCAGTGGCAATGCCGCACTGGCCACCGCGGGCACGGGCGATGTGCTGGCCGGCATGATCGGCGGTGCGCTCGCACCACCCGGGCTGAAAGACGAACAGGTTCGCGACAGGGTCGCTGCCGCCGTGCACCAGCACGGGTGGCTGGCCGATCACTGGCACGACGCCAGCGACGCAGGGGAATTGAGCGCCAGCCGCCTGGCCGCTCGCGTGCGCCCGCTGACCTGAAGGCCGGGTCAGCCCAGCAGCATCAGGCCGACCTGCAGCAGGATGATCACCACCAGCACCGACAGGTCCACCCCGCCGATGAGCGGCACGACGCGCCGCACGGGCCGCAGGATGGGCGCACACAGCCGGTCAAGCGTGCCCATCACCGGCGACTGCGGCTGCACCCACGACAGGATGGCGTAGCCGATCAACAGGATCATCAGACCCTGCAGCAGCGTGCGAATCAGGAGGCGCACGGCCATGGTGAGGATGGTCGTGACGACCGCTGCACCGGAGCCCGGCGCGGCGGAGACGCTCACCGCCAGCAGCAACCACAGGCCACCATAGATCAGCGCCAGCACCAGCGCCGCCGTGAGGCTGCCCCAGTCGACCCGGCTCTGCGCTAGCGAGCGCGGCAACACGCGGCGAATGGGCGCGACCAGCCAGTCCGTCACCGCGATCGCGAACCTGCCAGGCTGGCCCGACATGTTGATGCGCAGGTGGTTCATCCAGGCGCGCAGGAGCGCTGCCGCCACCAGGAAGAAAAACAGGGTTTCGAGCAGGAAGAAGACGATGCGCATGGTGTGAGGGCGACGACAGACGAAGGAGAAGTTTAGGCGCTCATGGCGCACACCGGGGCACCCGCGGTGCCGGCCTCAGTCACCCACCAGGCGCAAGGGCGCCCGGGGCACGCGCGGATCGGGTTCGTGGCCATTGGCCAGACGCTCCAGTGCGGCGGCGCGAGAGGCTTCCAGAAAGTCCAGCATGATCGGCGAACTGTCGGCCAGCGCATCGCGTCCGTGGTGGAACTCCGGGTGCCACTGCACGCCGCGCGCGTAGGTGTCGCCGGTCCAGCGGATGGCCTCGACCATGCCATCCAGGGTCGACACGGCCTCAACCACCACCCCCTTGCCCAGATCGGCCACCGCCTGGTGGTGGATGCTGGTCACGCGCAACTGCGAGGCATTGGGGTACAGCTTCGTCAGTGCCGTGCCCTGAAGAAAGGTGACGTCATGCTCGAGCTGGTCGTACAGGTCGGTGTCCACATGCGCGTGCGCCGCCGGGCATTGCGTGGGAATGTCCTGGTACAGGGTGCCACCGAACGCCACGTTGAGCAGCTGCGCGCCACGGCAGACGCCGAGCACTGGTTTCTTCTGCGCCAGGAACGTGCGCAGCAGTGCCAGTTCGTAGCGGTCGCGCACCACGTCGCCCTGCCACCGTGGATCCATCGGCGTCTGGCCATAGGTTTGCGGCGCCACATCGGCACCGCCCTGCAGCACCAGGGCATCGAGCTCCTGCACCACCTGCTCCACTTTGAGGTGGCGGGCAGCGTGCTTGCTGTCGTGGGCCACCGCGGGCACCATGAAGGCCACCGCCCCGTGTTCCATGATCCAGTGCGCGACCGACTGTTCGATGTACTGCAGGATCTTGTTGCGGAACCCCAGCTCCTGCGGAGCCTGGTGCAGCAACCGGGCGGAGACACCGATGCGCAGCGCACGGTCGGTGGGAACGGAAGTGGGCTCACGCCGCCTCACGGAGGCCACCCTCGCGGTCTTGCCGGCAGGACTTTTGGTGAGAGCAGCGGAACCAGGCATTCGTTTTTCCCGTTGACCGGCTCAGCGCCGGCTCTTGCGCGACTGGCTGGCCGTGCTGCGCGCACCGCCGCGTTCGCCCTTCTTGCCAGCGGCCTTGCGCACGGCGGCCTTCACTTCGTTCGTCGGCGCCTTGGCCTGGCGGCCCTGCGGTGCGCCTTCCGAGCGGTTGCGGCGCGCCTTGCCGCCACGGGCCGACGGTGAATGGCTTTCGGGCGCGGCGGGCACACCGGTCTTGTCGCGCATGGCGCGCAGCACAAGATCGTCGTTGCCACTGACCAGCCTGAAGTCGATGCGCCGCCCGTCCAGATCGACGCGGCTGACCTGCACCTGCACGCGGCTGCCCAGCGCATAGCGAATGCCGGTGCGCTCGCCGCGCAGTTCCTGGCGGGCCTCGTCGAAGCGGAAGTACTCGCCACCGAGTTCGGTGATGTGCACCAGGCCTTCAACGTACATCGCGTCGAGCGTGACGAACAGGCCGAAGCTCGTGACCGAGGTCACGACGCCGCTGAACTCTTCGCCCAGATGCTCGCGCATGTATTTGCACTTGAGCCAGGCCTCGACGTCGCGGCTGGCCTCGTCGGCGCGGCGCTCGTTGGCGCTGCAATGCAGGCCGGCGGCCTGCCAGGCCAGGGTGTCGGCAGACGGCTTCTTCACCGCTTCGCCCGCCACAGGGGGCCGCACCCGGCTCGCCAGCCGCTTGCTCAGCTTGGCGTGGGCTTCACCCGGCGTGGGCAGCGCAGGCAATTCATAGCGCTTGCGCGCCAGGATGGCCTTGATGACACGGTGCACCAGCAGGTCCGGGTAGCGGCGGATCGGGCTCGTGAAGTGCGTGTAGGCATCGAACGCCAGGCCGAAGTGCCCGCTGTTGATCGGCGTGTAGATCGCCTGCTGCATCGAGCGCAGCAGCATGGTGTGGATCTGCTGCGCCTCGGGGCGGTCCTTGGTGGCATTGGCGATCTGCTGGAAATCGGCCGGCTTGGGGTTGTCACCGATCGTCTGCGACACGCCCATGGCCTTGAGGTAGTTGCGCAGGATTTCCTGCTTCTCCGGCGTCGGGCCTTCGTGCACCCGGAACAGGCCGGTGTGCTTGCCTTCCTGGATGAAATCGGCCGAACACACGTTGGCCGCGAGCATCGCTTCCTCGATCAGCTTGTGCGCATCGTTGCGGGTGCGCGGCACGATCTTCTCGATGCGGCCCGACTCGTCGCACACGATCTGTGTCTCGGTGGTCTCGAAGTCCACCGCGCCACGCTCGCCACGCGCCGCAAGCAGCGCACGGTACACGTCATGCAGATTCAGCAGGTACGGCACCAGCGCCTTGCGCTGCGACGCCTCGGGCCCGCGCGTGTTCTGCAGGATCGCCGCGACCTCCGTGTAGGTGAAGCGGGCATGGCTGAACATCACCGCCGGGTAGAACTGGTACGCGTGCACCTCGCCCTTGGCGTTGACCAGCATGTCGCACACCATGCACAGGCGCTCGACGCCCGGGTTCAGCGAGCACAGGCCGTTGGAGAGTTTCTCCGGCAGCATGGGAATCACGCGGCGCGGGAAATACACCGATGTGGCACGGTCATAGGCGTCCACGTCGATCGGCGACCCGGTCTCCACGTAGTTGCTCACGTCGGCGATTGCCACCAGCAGGCGCCAACCCTTGCCCTTGCCGACCTTCGCCGGCTCGCAATACACGGCGTCATCGAAATCGCGCGCGTCCTCACCATCGATGGTGACCAGCGGCACGTCGCGCAGGTCGACGCGGTGCTTGTGATCGGCGGAACGTACGTGGTCTGGCAGCGCGCGCGCCTGGGCCAGTGCTGCATCGGAAAACTCGTGTGGCACGCCGTACTTGCGCACCGCGATCTCGATTTCCATGCCGGGGTCGTCGATCTCGCCCAGCACTTCCTTGACGCGGCCCACGGGCTGGCCATAGAGCGCGGGCGGCTCGGTCAGCTGCACCACCACCACCTGGCCAGGCTTGGCCGAACCGGTGGCGCCCTTGGGAATCAGCACGTCCTGCCCATAGCGCTTGTCTTCGGGCGCCACCAGCCACACGCCGCTTTCCTGCAACAGGCGCCCGATGATGGGCGAATCGGAGCGTTCGACGATTTCCGTCACGCGACCTTCCGGCCGCCCCTTGCGGTCCAGGCGCACGATGCGGGCTTTCACTCGGTCCTTGTGCAGCACGGCGCGCATCTCGTTGGACGGCAGGTAGATATCGGCCTGGCCGTCGTCCCGGACCACAAAACCATGTCCATCACGGTGCCCGGAAACGACACCTTCATATTCGGCCAACAGGCTGTTTTTTTCGTTCAATTTTTTCTCTGCTATACTTCTGGTTTTCCTGAAAGCCCAGGTGGCGGAATTGGTAGACGCACTAGTTTCAGGTACTAGCGAGTAACATCGTGGAGGTTCGAGTCCTCTCCTGGGCACCAATCATAAGGGCTTGCAAACGTGATGTTTGCAAGCCCTTTTCTTTTGTCCTCTTCGCAAGCCTGCCCACAGGCATGCGCAATGCGCCGAGGGCTTCTGCTCCACATTTGGTAGCAATTCGATACCGGCTGTCGATCACGAGGCCGGTCATGGCGGTCACCGTCAAACAGGTACCGCCAACAGGTCGTGGCCCTGAGCCGCCACCACCCGCGCCTTGGTGAACTCACCCACCTTCATGGTCTTGCTGATCTTTTCCGGTGGCAGCAGGCGCACCACGCCATCGATCTCGGGCGCATCCGCATAACTGCGGCCGACACCGCCCTTCCTGCCCAGACCCGGTGCCGAATCCACGAGCACCTGCATGGTCGCACCCACGCGCTGCCGCAGCTTCTCCGCCGAGACCTCTTCGGCCACCGCCATGAACCGCGCGCGACGCTCTTCGCGCAGCGCATCGGGCACGGCATCGGGCAGTTCGTTGGCGGTGGCACCCGGCACGGGCGAGTAGGCAAAACAGCCCGCACGGTCGATGCGTGCCTCGCGCACGAAATCCAGCAGGTGATCGAACTCGGCGTCGGTTTCGCCCGGGAAGCCGGCAATGAAGGTGCTGCGCACCACGATCTGCGGGCAGAGCTCGCGCCAGCGCGCGATGCGCTCCAGGTTTCTCTCGCCGCTGGCCGGTCGCTTCATGCGGCGCAGCACATCGGGGTGGCTGTGCTGCAGGGGCACATCAAGATACGGCAGACACAGGCCGTCGGCCATCAGCGGAATGATCTCGTCGACATGGGGATACGGGTATACATAGTGCAGCCGCACCCAGGCGCCAAAACCCTGGGCCAGCTCACCCAGCGCCCGCACCAGATCGAACATGCGCGTCTTCACCGGCTTGCCGTCCCAGAAGCCGGTGCGGTACTTCACGTCCACCCCATAGGCCGAGGTGTCCTGGCTCACCACGAGCAATTCCTTCACGCCGGATTCGAACAGCTTGCGCGCCTCGGTCAGCACGTCGCCGATCGGCCGGCTCACGAGATCGCCACGCATCGACGGGATGATGCAGAAGGTGCAGCGGTGGTTGCAGCCCTCGCTGATCTTCAGGTAGGCGTAGTGGCGCGGCGTGAGCTTGATGCCCTGTGGCGGCACCAGATCCACAAAGGGGTCGTGCGGCTTGGGCAGGTGCTCGTGCACCGCCGTCATCACCTCGTGCGTGGCGTGCGGGCCCGTCACGGCCAGCACGCTGGGGTGCATCTGGCGCACCAGGTTGCCACCGCCCTCGCCTTCGCGTGCCCCCAGGCACCCGGTGACGATGACCTTGCCGTTTTCGGCCAGGGCCTCGCCAATGGTGTCGAGGCTCTCGCGCACGGCATCGTCGATGAAGCCGCAGGTGTTGACGATCACCAGGTCGGCACCGGCGAAAGTCTTGGAGGTTTGGTAGCCCTCGGCGCTGAGTTGCGTGAGGATGAGTTCGGAATCGGTCAGCGCCTTGGGGCAGCCCAGGCTGACAAAACCGACTTTGGGGGCCGCGTGGGACGGCTGGGAAAGCGTTTCAGACATGGCCCGATTGTCTCAGACCCGCCACAAAGCCGCAGATTCCCGCCTCAGCGCTTGAGCCCCAGGGCCGCGAGCATCTGTTCGCTGTTCTTCTGCATCTGCTCCTGCATCTGCGTGAAGGCGTTGCGCGACTGCTCAAGATACGTGCCCATCATCCCCTGCATCATGGGCGACTGCACATTCATGAACTGCTTCCAGGCTTCCGGGTTGGCGCCGGCCGACTGCTCGGTCATCTTGTGCTGCAGGTCCATGAAGATCTGGACGTTCTTTTCCAGATAGGCCCCCATGAAGTCCTGCATGGCATGGCCGTAGAACCGGATGATGTTGGCCAGCACCTGCTCGGTGAAGATCGGCACCCCCGCGGTTTCCTCTTCCAGGATGATCTGCAACAGGATGCTGCGGGTCAGGTCGTCGTTGGACTTGGCGTCGCGAACCACGAAGGGTTCGTTGTCCATGACAAGTGCCTTGACTTCGGCCAGCGTGATGTACGACGACGTGTCCGTGTCATAGAGACGCCGGTTCGGGTATTTCTTGATCACACGCACGGCGGGCGCGCCGCGTTCACTGCCGCTACCGGCCTTGGTTTTTTGCACTGCAGGACTTTCTGGATGGGATGAGCCGCAAACGCCCGTCGTCTGGGGAGGATACGGCACATTCTAAAAACCCACCCCGGTACCGTAAGCATGGGTTTTCCCTGTGGAAAACCCCATCCAGGGCCATTCCCGCGCGGCACAGGCAAAAAAGCTGCGGTGGCAACCCCTCTTCCGGTTCGTGGAACAGGCGTCTCCCCTTCGGCCTTCCTTGCAGTGAATCCTTGGTCAGCGCCTTGGCGCAGCCAAGGGGGTAACGCTCCCCTGGCCATTGGAGTGTTGGGAAATGCCGGGCAGACGTCGATGCTCAACGGCATGGAAAACACGTTAGCGGCTTTCCATGCCCGACCCAACCCCACCCGAGAGAAATGCCATGAACACACGTTTTCGTCTGCTCGCGCTCAGCGCCGTTTCCGCACTGCTGCTGCCCGGCGCGGTGTTCTCCCAGGCCACTGACGATGGCAAGGCGCGCCGGGCCATCCCCGGCTACACCATGGGCACCCCGGTGGTGGCCAGGTCGCCCATCACGGACGCCGAGTTCGAGGCCCTGAAAAAGACGCTGCTGTTCACGAACGAGGACGTGCAGGCACTGCGCATGGCGGCCAGGGTGCTGGACGACCAGATCGAACCGGTGCTGGACGTCTGGTACGGCTTCGTGGGCGCCAACCCGCACCTCGTGACCTACTTCAGCGGCAAGACCGGCGCACCCAACCCTGCCTACCTCAATGCCGTGCGTTTGCGCTTCGGCCAGTGGATCCGGGACACCACGGCCGCCAACTACGACCGCGCCTGGCTCGACTACCAGTACGAACTGGGCCTGCGCCACACACGCCTGAAGAAGAACAAGACCGACGGCGTGGAGTCCGCCTCGCCCGTCATCCACATGCGCTACCTGGTGGCCTTCATCGTGCCGCTCACCGCCACCATGAAACCCTTCCTGGCCAAAAAGGGTCACAGCGCAGAGGACGTCGAGAAGATGCATCAGGCCTGGTTCAAGGCCGTCACCCTGACGGCGATACTCTGGGCCCAACCCTACGTGCCTGCGGGCGACTTCTGAACCGGACCGACGCCATGCGCCAACCCGTGACTGTGGATTCCCTGCTGCTTGGCCCGGTCGCGCCCCTGCAGGGCACGGCCGTGTCCAGCGGCATCGTGAAACGCGCGGTGCGCGAGAAGGTGTGGCTGTCGGCGGAGGGCCTGGTGGGCGACGGACAGGCGGATCTGCGGCACCACGGCGGGCCTGAAAAGGCCTTGCACCACTACCCGCGGGACCACTACGCCGCGTGGGCCGGGTGGAGCCAGCGGGCGGACCTGCTCGCCAGCGCCGGGGCCTTCGGCGAGAACCTTTCCACCACGGGCCTCGACGAAACGGGTGTGTGCATCGGCGACGTGTTCCGCCTGGGCGAGGCCACCGTGCAGCTGTCGCAAGGCCGCCAGCCCTGCTGGAAACTGGATGCGCGCTTCGGTGAAAAAGACCTGGCCCGGGAGATGCAGGCGTCGGGGCGCACCGGCTGGTACTACCGTGTGCTGAACCCCGGCAACGTGCAGGCCGGCGACACGCTCGAGCTGCTGGAACGCCGCCACGCGGCGTGGCCGCTGTCGCGTGTGATCGCCCTGCTGTTCTCGCGCGATGCCGTGCATGCGCCGGAATGGGCGCGCGCCAGCGAGCTGCCCGAACTGGCCGCCTCATGGCGCCAGACGTTTGCGCGCCGCGTGGGCGCCGGCCAGGTGGAAGACTGGGGGCGGCGCCTGGATGCGCCGCACCAGGGCTAGAAGTCCGCCAGCTTCGCGCCGTTCACGGCAACGAGGCGGTCCAGTCGCAGCGTCTCGCCGCTGCTCAGCACCAGATATTCCGCATGGTCGCGCACGTAAACGTCGCGGATCACCGCGCGGGCGTTGCGCAGCGAACCATCGGTGTCGCGGTATTCCACCTCCGCCGCCTGGCGGGTGGTGGCCAGCGACTCGAGCACGTCGTGAAATTCGCAGCTGATGGGTTGGTAGTCGTTCATGGTGGGCTCCTGATGAAGTGAGGCCGGCTTCACAACCAGCAACCGCAGCCCAGCGCGCCCCAGAACGCCGCCGGGTCGGAAACCGGCACGCCCGTGGCGCGGGCGGCGGGATGGTCGTGCCCGTGGATGCGGCAAGCGCTGCTGCAGCCACAAAGGGAAGCGTACCGCGTGGCCACCTCGCTGCGCGGCTGCGTCAGGGCCGTCTTGCGGCGCGGCTGGTAGCCACCGAAGGCGCGCACGGGCGACCAGTCCGGCGACGCGGGCGGCAGCGGCGGGGCCAGCGGCAGGTAGCGCCCCGTGCCATGCACCACCTTTCCACCCACCGCCGTGAGCACGGCGCTGATGTCCTGGATGTCGTCCTCGGGCACGGTGAAGTAATCGCGGTCGAGCACCGTGACATCGCCCAGCGCGCCCGGCTGCAACACGCCCTTGCGGCCGCTGTCGCGCGAGAACCATGCGCCCGCCGAGGTCATGAGGCTCAGCGCGGTGAAACGGTCCAGCCGCTGTTCCTCCGGGTACAGCAGCGTGCCGCCAATGGTGCGGCCCGAAACCAGCCAGTACAGCGCCTGCCACGGGTTGTAGGAGTTGACCCGGGTGGCGTCGGTGCCCAGGGTCACGGGCAGGCCCATCTCCAGCATGCGCTTGACCGGTGGTGTTCGCGCAGCCGCCGCCGCGCCGTAGCGGCGAATGAAGTTCTCGCCCTGCATCGACATGCGGTTCTGGATGGCCACCCCGCCGCCGAGCTTGCGCATGCGCTCCAGGTTCGCGGACGACACTGTCTCGCAGTGGTCGAACATCCAGCCCAGCCGGTCAATGGGAATGTCGCGGTGCACGCGCTCGAACACATCGAGCGCGCGAGAGATGGTTTCGTCGTAGGTGGCGTGCATGCGCCAGGGCCAGCCGTTGCCCGCGAGGAAACGCACCACGCCTTCAAGATCGGATTCCATCGCGGCGGGAGCCTCCGGGCGCGGCACCAGGAAGTCCTCGAAATCCGCGGCGGAGAACACCAGCATCTCGCCCGCGCCGTTCAGGCGGTACCAGTCGGTGCCATCGCCCGGCCGGCCTATCGCGGCCCAGCGGCGAAAGTCGTCCAGCTCCGCCTTCGCCTTCTGCGGAAAGAGGTTGTAGGCGATGCGCACCGTCAGCCGGTTCTCGGCCGCCAGCTTGCCGATGATGTCGTAGTCGTCCGGGTAGTTCTGGAAGCCGCCGCCGGCGTCGCCCACCGAGGTCACCCCGAGACGGTTCTCCTCGCGCATGAAGTGCAGCGTGGAGTTGATCTGGTCTTCAGGGCTGAGCTTCGGGCCCTTGCCCAGCGTGTTGTAGAGCACGAAGGCGTTGGGCTCGGCAAGCAGCAGGCCCGTGGGTTCGCCCCGGCCGTCGCGCTCGATGATGGCGCCCGGCGGTTGCGGCGTGTCGCGCGTGTAGCCCACGGCGCGCAGCGCCGCGCGGTTGAGCAGGGCGGTGTTGTACAGGTTGAGCACGAACACCGGCGTTTCGGGCGCCACTGCGTTGATTTCCGCCAGCGTGGGGCCGCGCTTCTCGGCAAACTGGAATTCGCTCCAGCCCCCCACCACCCGCACCCACTGCGGCGCCGGCGTGCGCAAGGCCTGTTCGCGCAGCATCTCCAGCGCCGTGCCCAGCGAGCGCACACCGTCCCAGCGCAACTCCATGTTGTAGTTCAGACCACCCCGGATGATGTGCATGTGCGAGTCGGTCAGGCCCGGGATCACCCGCCGGCGCTCCACATCGATCACCCGCGTGGTGCCGCCGGCCAGCTTCATGACGTCGGCGTCCGTGCCCACAGCCATCACCTGGCCGCCGCCGATCGCCACCGCACTGGCCTCGCTGCGCGCGGCATCCATGGTCGAGATGCGTCCGTTGTGCAGGATGAGATCGGCAGCACCTGGCGCGGTCCGCGCCATCGTCGGGCCGATCAGGCTGCTCAGGCCCAGCGCGGCACCGGCCGCCAGGAAATCGCGCCGGGGGTTGGAGTGGAAACTGTGGTTCGGTGACATGGCGCCTCCTCAGGGTTTCTTCAGGAATTCGGCTTCGATCACCAGATCCACCTGATCGCCGACGCCCTCCCGGATCGGCGGCGGGTTGAGCCCGAAGGCGGTGCGCGCCAGCGAACCGGTGGCCGAAATGCCGAGCGCGGGCACCCTGGCGAACGGGTGGCTTTTCATCGATCCGTTGATCGTGACCTGCAGCGTCACCGGGCGCGTGACGCCCAGCAGGCTGAGTTCGCCCTGCACACGCAGGGCATTGCCACCCAGCGCCTGCACCTGGGTCGACCGGAACGTGGCCTGCGAGAACTTCGCTGTGTTGAAGAAGGGCTCGCTGCGCAGCTCGGCATTGAAGTCGCGCCCGTCGGGTGTGACCAGATCGGTCTCCACGGAACTCACATCGATGGTGGCCTGCACCGAGCTGCGCGCCAGGTTCACGGGATCGAATTCGATCGTGGCGTCGAAACGCTTGAAACGCGCGGTGTAGTTGGACAAGCCCATGTGGCGGATGCGCCAGTGCAGGCTGGCATGGGTCTTCTCGAGCACATACGTGCCGGCGGGGGCCTCGATGGTCGAGGCGATGGCGGCGCTGGCCAGCGCCCACAGGCCCAACGACATGAACAGCAGGCCGACCACGCGGCGAACGGAATGGAACATGGTGTGACTCCTGGGTGGATGAAGGACGAAGCCAGTGTGGGCAGAACACCTGCCGGCGAAATCCTTCCTCGCGCCCATCGCGCCATACCCCCAATGGACAAGCCGCGGGACTATCCCGCAGGCACCTGCCCAAAAGTCGCACCTTCTCCTCCATCTCCTGCTTCGACGGCGCTTGGCCTATCGGGCGATGTTGTGCAGTCCGTGCCTCGGCATCCTCACTGCATCCCGGCCCACACCGTGGCCGGACAACCCGCAGGAGAGACGATGAAGAAACTGACGCACGCCACGGGTGCTCCCGTGGTCGACAACCAGAACATCCTGACCGCGGGGCCGCGAGGCCCGGCGCTTCTGCAGGACATCTGGCTGATCGAGAAGCTCGCGCACTTCGACCGCGAGGTGATCCCCGAACGGCGCATGCACGCCAAGGGCTCCGGCGCCTTCGGCACATTCACGGTCACGCACGACATCTCGCATCTCACACGGGCCAGCCTGTTCTGCGAGATCGGCAAGAAGACCGACACCTTCGTGCGCTTCTCCACCGTGGCAGGCGAACGCGGCGCGGCCGACGCGGAGCGCGACATCCGCGGCTTCGCGGTCAAGTTCTACACGGAAGACGGCAACTGGGACCTTGTGGGCAACAACACGCCGGTCTTCTTCATGCGCGATCCACTGCGCTTCCCCGACCTCAACCACGCCGTGAAGCGCGACCCGCGCACCAACATGCGCAGCGCGCAGAACAACTGGGACTTCTGGACCTCGGTGCCCGAAGCCCTGCACCAGGTCACCTACGTGATGGGCGACCGCGGCCTGCCGGCGAGCTACCGGCACATGCACGGCTTCGGCAGCCACACCTTCAGCTTCATCGACGCGCAGCAGCAGCGCCGCTGGGTGAAGTTCACGCTCAAGACGCACCAGGGCATACAGAACCTCACCGACGAGGAAGCCGCCGCCCTGGTGGCCGCCGACCGCGAGAGCTCGCAACGCGATCTGTTCGAGGCCATCGAGCGTGGCGAGTTTCCGCGCTGGACGCTGTATGTGCAGGTGATGACACAAGCGCAGGCGGCGGCATCGTCCTTCCACCCGTTCGACCTGACCAAGGTGTGGCCGCACGCGCAATACCCGCTGATGGAAGTGGGCGTGCTCGAGCTCAACCGCAACCCGGAGAACTACCACGCCGACGTGGAGCAGGCGGCCTTCTCGCCTGCCAACGTGGTGCCCGGCATCGGCTTCTCACCCGACAGGATGCTGCAGGCGCGCCTGTTCTCGTATGGCGACACGCAGCGCTACCGCCTGGGCGTGAACTTCAACCAGATCCCGGTGAATGCGCCCCGCTGCCCGTTCCACAGCTACCACCGCGACGGCGCGATGCGTGTGGATGGCAACCAGGGTCGCACCATCGGCTACTTCCCCAACAGCCAGGGGCAATGGCAGGACCAGCCCGAACAGGGCGAACCCGCCCTGCCCCTCGAAGGCGCCGCGGCGCACTGGGACCACCAGGTCGACGAGGACTACCACTCACAGCCGGGCGCGCTGTTCCTCCAGATGAGCGAGGCGGAACGCCAGCGGCTGTTCGCCAACACCGCGCGCTCCATCGGCGGGGCCAGCCTGGCGGTGAAGGAGCGGCACATCGCGAACTGCACGCGCGCCCATGCGGCGTATGGCGCCGGTGTGGCCCGTGCACTGGGCCTCTCGCCGCCTGAAAGCCGCCCCGTTTCCCAACCGTTGCAAGGAGTCGCGTCATGAACCGCCAACCATCCGATCCCGCCCACACGCTCTCCCGCCGGGAATGGCTCTTCGCCGGCGCCGGCATGACCGCCGGCCTGAGCCTGTCCTCCCTCGCGCAAGCCCAGGCCCCCTTCACCCCTCCCGCCGCTGCACGCGGCACTTCACCAGGAAGCACCACCATGAGCAACATCTTCACCACCAGGGACGGCACGCAGATCTATTACAAGGACTGGGGCAGCGGCCCCGTGGTGAGCTTCAGCCACGGCTGGCCCCTGAGCTCGGACGCGTGGGAGGCACAGATGTTCTTCCTCGCTTCCAACGGCTACCGCTGCATCGCGCACGACCGGCGCGGCCACGGCCGCTCCAGCCAGCCCTGGCACGGCAACGACATGAACACCTACGCCGACGACCTGAACGAGCTGTTCACCGCGCTCGACCTCAAGGGCGTCACCATGGTCGGCCATTCCACCGGCGGCGGTGAAGTGGCGCGCTACATCGGCCGCCACGGCAGCAAGCGCGTGGCCAGGGCCGTGCTCATGGGCGCCGTGCCACCCATCATGCTGAAGTCGCCCAACAACCCGGGCGGCCTGCCGATGGAGGTGTTCGACGGCTTCCGCCAGGCCTACCTGGCCGACCGTTCGCAGTTCTTCCTCGACGTGGCCAGCGGACCCTTCTTCAACTTCAACCGCCCCGGCGCCAAGGTGTCGCAGGGACTCATCCAGTCGTGGTGGCGCCAGGGCATGCAGTCGGGCCACAAGAACGCCTACGACTGCATCAAGGCGTTCTCGGAAACAGACTTCACCGAAGACCTGAAGAAGTTCGACGTGCCCACCCTGATCATCCACGGCGACGACGACCAGATCGTGCCCATCGCGGGCGCTGCGCTGCTGTCGGCCAAGCTGGTCAAGGGCGCGAAGCTCAAGGTCTACAAGGGCGGCTCGCACAGCCTGGGCGACACCGCCAAGGACGAGCTCAACGCCGACCTGCTCGCGTTCCTGAAAGCATGAGCGCGGCCATGGGCGAGTACATCCAGGTCCCCACACCCGACGGCAGCTTCGCAGCCTACCTCGCGAAGCCGGCACCGTCGGCCCACCGCTTCCCCGTGGTGGTGGTCATCCAGGAGATCTTCGGCATCAACCAGGACATGCGGCAGACCTGCGACGAGCTCGCGGCGCAGGGCTACGCCGCCCTGTGCCCGGACATGTTCTGGCGCATGGAGCCTGGCGTCGAGCTCTCGTCGTTCAACGAAGCCGAGTGGCGGCGCGGGCTGGCGCTGTACGAGGCGTTCGACTTCGACCAGGGCGTGGAGGACGTGGCCAGCGCCATGGCCTTCGCGCGCCAGCTGCCTGGCGCGTCGGGCAAGGTGGGCGTGATGGGTTTCTGCCTCGGTGGGCTGATGACCTTTCTCACCGCCGCGCGCCAGGGTGCCGATGCCGCCGTCGCCTACTACGGCGGTGGCACGGATCAGTACGTTGGCGAGGGCGAACGCCTCTCGGTGCCGCTGATGATGCACCTGGCCGAGGAAGACGAGTTCATCGGCAAGCAGGCCCAGGCCGCCATCCGCGAGGCGCTGTACCCCAACCCGCACGTGAAGCTCTGCAGCTACGCGGGCTGCCAGCACGCGTTCGCGCGGCATGGCGGCGCGCACTTCGATGCCGGCGCGGCGCAACTGGCCAACGCCCGCACCGCCACGTTTCTAAGACTTCACCTCAAGTGATGTGAAACCGGGAGGGGCGCCCACCAGCGCCCCGTTCACTCCTGTGCGGCGGCCTCCACGCCCACCAGGTTGGCCACGCCGGACGCCAGCACGGCCTGGGCGCCTTCGGTGTCGAAACCACCCGAGACGAGCAGCGCGCCCTTCCAGCGCTGGCGCCAGGCCGGGGCCACCGTCTGTGCGGCCGCCGCCGAGCATGGAGCGACATGGATCCACGACAGCCCGCCCCGCAGTTGCTCGCCCAGCTCGAAGGGGGCTGGCGGCGTGAGGCCGGGGCCCAGCTGCATGCCCACGCAACACCGGTTGCCCCACACGTCCTGCAGCACCTGGAGCAGCTCGCCCGCCAGGGATGTGTGAATGCCCAGCAACTGCCCGCCCACGGTGCCCGGGCCCGCGGCGAGTTCGACGCCGTCGAACCCGGCGTCGATCGCGTTCTCCGCCGCGTCGCGGAAAGCCTCGAAGCAGCGCAGCAGCTCGCTGTCAGACGGCGCGCACTGCCCTGCAGGCAGGGGCATGGCCGGCAGCGTCAGCTGCGCGCACAGAAAGGCTCCGCGCTGGTTGATGGCGCAGGTCACCTCGCGCCACCGGTTCACCTGCTCGCTGGTCTGCAGGCCGGGCAGGCGGCTGTTGCTGTCGGGCTCGGCGCCCACGGCCAGCGGTTCGGTGATGAGCAACCCGCCACGGCGGCCCAGCCGCGCGTGTGGATCGGTCAGCGGGCTCCACCGCGTCACGAACAGGCGGTGGCTCAGCGCCAGATCGCCCAGCTGGAAGGAAGTGGCCGACAAGGCCCGGGTCTCGACACTGCTGTCCATGGCGCCACCTCAGTGAACCTCGGTGTGGTTCAGCGCCACCAGCCCGCGCTGGGTGGCAATGCTCACCGCCTGCGTGCGGCTGCTGACCTCCAGCTTGGCCAGCACGGATTTGACATGCGCCTTCACCGTGCCCAGTGCAATGTCCAGCTGCCGCGCCACTGCCTTGTTGCAGTGGCCTTCGGCCAGCAGGTGCAGCACCTGCGCCTCGCGCGGCGTGAGGGCCTCGCGGGTCATGCTCTCGGCCATGCGCTGGGCCACTTCGGCGCTCAGGAAACGCTGGCCCCGGGCCACGGTGCGCACCGCGGCGATGAGCTCGTCCACCGGCGAGCCGTTCAGCACATAGCCATGCACGCCGACCTCGAGCGCATGGCGCACGGCCTGCTCCCGGTCCTGGGTGGTGAGAACCAGCACGCGCGTGCCGCTGGTGGTCGCGGCGGTGCGCAGGGCGCCCTGCGCGAGCGTCATGCCGGTGCCGTAGTCGCACACCACGAGGTCGACCGGCGCGGCCGTTTCCTCGCAGAGTTCGAATTCCTCATGCTGGTGCAGCGCCATCGACAGGCCGGCGGCGACGATGCCGTCGGCGTGCTGCACGCGAACGCGGGTGCGGGGGGTGTCGATTGAAGGGTGCATGCCGGACTCCTGCGATTGCATGGCCTCCCGGTGTGGAAGACCGTGTGCCGATCTTGATCTCCTCGCGCGCCGACGGCCAGTTATTCGTTGTCAAGCCTTGTATGGCGGCGTGCGGTTTCGGCCCGCAACGGGGCGCATCTACCTCCAAAGGGGTAGACCGCCCTACTCCCTGGGTCTGCCTGGCGCGATCGTGGTGCGAAGTGCAGCGATACTCCGCACTCCATCGCTGGAGACCACCATGCAACGCAGACACGCCCTCGCAAGGATTTCCCTGGCCACGGCCGGTCTGGTGGCCGGCCCGGCCTTCGCCCAGGTGGCCAACCCGCACATCGTGCGACTCGTGGTGCCCTACCCGCCCGGCGGCCTCATCGACCAGCAGGCACGCCTGCTGGCCACGCCGATGCAGCGCGAACTCCGGCAGGACGTGATCGTCGACAACGTGCCCGGCGCGGCCGGCGCGATCGGCCTGCAGCGCCTGCTGGCCGCTCCCGCCGACGGACACGAACTCGCCTTTGCCACCGACAGCGACGCGGTGCTCCTGCCCATGATCAGCAGCGACGTGCGCTACCGGCCGGGGCAGTTCCGCGTGCTCAGCCTCGTGGCGCACGGGCCCATGGTGTTGCTGGCCAGCCAGGGCTGGACGGCCGAGCTGCGCGACACGATTGCGGAGGGCCGATCCGGGGCCTTGCGGGCGCGCACCTTCGCCAGCTACGGCATCGGGTCCAACTCGCACCTCTGCGCCGAAGACTTCGCCACCCGCGCCGGCATCTCTCTCGTGCATGTGCCGTACAAGGGCGTGGCGCCGCTGATGGGCGACCTGCTGGGCAACCACGTCGACCTGGCGTTCCTGCCGCTGGCCGGCCCGGTGCTCGAGGTCATCAAGGCCGGCAAGCTGCGCGCGCTGGGCGTGGCCGCGCCCGAGCGCGACCCGCGCCTGCCGCAGGTGCCCACGATCGACCAGGCCTCGGGCTTGAAGGGTTTCTCGCACGCGTCCTGGAGCGCGGTGGTGGCGTCCGACGCCATGCCGGAGGCGAAGGCGCGAGAACTGCACAAGGCGCTGCACGCCGCGGTGGCCAACACCGAGTTCCAGCGCGAACTCACACGCACCGGCGGCCTGCCGATGCCGGTGCTGGATTACGAGCAGGACCAGGCTTTCCTGGTGGCCGAGGTCGCGCGCTACCGCCGCCTGGCTGACGCCTGGCTGGCGCGCGGGCCGTCCGCCACGCGCTGAACCTGCGCCAGCTCCGCCAGCAGCGCACGCGCACTGGCCACGTCGGCCGACGGCGTGTCGGTGTCCACATCGGCCAGGGCCTGCTGCAGCAGCTGGCCCGCGGCCTCCGCTTCGCCATTCCCCTGCAGTGCCATGCGGGCCAGGCTGCTGGCACAACGCAGGGCCCACGCGAAGGCGCCCTGCCCGCGCGCCAGGTCCAGCGCCTGCATCAGCTGCGCGTGCGCCTGCGCGGGGTCGCGCTCCATCACGGTCTCCGCCTGCACGCGCAGGATGTCCGCGGCGCTCCAGACGTTGGCCTTGCGCTGTACACGCTCCATCGCCACGCCATCGACCAGCCCGGGCAACAGCGTCGGCAGGATGTCCACGTGGCTGAAATGCAGCGCCTTTGGTTCGAACCCGTCGAGCGGTGAAGCGCCGGCCCGCGCGGCCAGCACGCGCCGGAACAGCGGTGGCCACGACTGCCAGAAGGACAGCTGGTGGTCGTCCACGCAGGCCTGCAGCAGGGCCACCAGTTCCCCGGCCTCTTCGTTCTCGCCGCACCACAGCGCGATCGGGCAGGCCGCGTACGACAGCGCGTACGTCAGCGACAGCGGGTGGTCCACATCGCGCGCCGCCTGCATGGCGTCGCGCGCGGCCGCCCGGGCCGCACCGGTCTGGCCCTGCAACCAGAGAATGCGCGCCAGCTGGGTCAGGCCCGCTGCGCGGTGGTCGAGGTGGAACAGCGTGCCCTGCGCGGGCTGCAACGCCACCGCCTCGGGCGTGAGCGCACGCCGCACGTGCTGCAGCGCGGCGGCCTGGTCACCCAGGCAATGCAGGCACAGCGCCATGGTGCGGTGGTGCACATAGACACTGCCGAGGTCGTTGGCCTTGTGCGCCACCACGCCCAGCGCTTCTGACGCGTCGCGCGCGAGCACGTAGTCGCCACGCAGCGAGTGCAGGCTGAACAGGCTCCACAGCGCGCGAATCTGCGTCTGCGGGTTCTGCAGCGTGGCCGCCAGACGCAAGGCGCGCTCCAGCGCGGCATGGCCCTTGTCGGTGGCGCCCAGCACGGCGAGCGATGTCTGCCCGATGACCAGGCACAGCTGCATGTCCAGCACGCCTTCGCTGCAGGCCGGCGGCAAGGGCTGGGGCGCCTCGTCCAGGCGCCGCATGTACTCGTGCGCCAGCGACAGGCCAAACCAGAGCGTGGGCGAACGGGCCAGCAGGGCCACGCCAATTTCCACGTCGCCATCGGGCGCGAACGCCCAGTCCAGCGCGGCCCGCAGGTCGTCGATGCGGCGCCCGTGCCGCTCGCGCCAGTGCCGCGACAGCAGCACCTCGCTGTCGCGCGCCACCGTGTCCAGGATGGACAGGCAATGCACCGCGTGGCGGCGGCGGATCCCGTCGAGCTCACCGCTGGCGGCGAGGCGCTCGGCGGCGTAACTGCTGGTGGTCTGCAGCAAGCGGTAGGCCACCATGTCCTCACCCGGCTCGGCCACCACCAGCGACTTGGCCACCAGGTTCATCATCAGCGGAGTGACGCCCAGCCGCTCCTGCTCGGAAATGGCCGCCACCGCGCTCGCGGCCTCGAGCGTGAAGCGCTCGCGGAACGCCGAGAGGCGGCGCAGCAGGCGCTGCTCGTCGGTGGACAGCAGGCCGTAGCTCCAGTCCATCGTGGCGCGCAGGCCCTGGTGGCGCGGCAGCGCCGTGCGGTGGCCCAGCGTGGGCAGCGATAGGTGGTCGTCCAGGCGTTCCACCAGGCCGCGCAGGCCGAACATGCCCACGCGCGCCGCCACCAGTTCGAGCGCCAGCGGCATGCCGTCGAGGCTGCGACACAGGCGGGCGATTTCGGACACGTCGGTGTCACCGAAGCTCAGCCCGTCCAGGCTGGCCATGGCGCGTTCGACAAAGAGTTCGAAGGCCGGGTACGCCAGCGCGTCCTCGTAGGTGGTCTGCGTGCCCAGCGGCGGCGAAGCGAGAGAATTCAGCCGCTGCACCCATTCGCCTCGCGCGCGCAGCGGCTCGCGGCTGGTGGCCAGCACCGACACGCGCGATGCGCCACCGATCAACCGCTCCGCCAGCAGCGCGGCGGCGTCCACCACGTGTTCGCAGTTGTCCAGCACGATCAGCAGCTGGCGCGAGCCGAGCCAGTTCAACACGCCGCTGGTGGCGTCGGCCGTGGCGAGCTGGACGCCGAGCGCCGCGGCCAGCGCACCGGGCACCGAGCTCGCGTCCGCCACGCCGGCCAGGTCGACGAAACAAGCGCCCTGTTCGAACGCGCTCGCGCAACGCTCCACACAGGCCAGCGCCACCGAGGTCTTTCCCATGCCACCCGGGCCCACGAGCGTGACGAAGCGGCGCTGCAGCAGCGTGGCCTCGGCGGACAGCACGGCCTCCTCGCGACCGATGAGACGCGTCAGGCGCGGTGGCACCGCATTGCTTGCGGCAGGGCCACCGGACAAGGCGGGCTGGGCCGAGACCGGCCTGCTGACCGGCACCACGAAGCAGTAGCCGCGCAGCGGCACGTTGGCGATGTAGCGCAGGCCGGAATGCGATTCGCCCAGCGCCTTGCGCAGGCCGGCGATGTGCACGCGCAGGCCGGCTTCATCGACCACGGTGTTGGGCCAGGTGTGTCGCAGCAGTTCTTCCTTGCTGATCACCTCGCCGGCGCGCTCCACCAGCAGGGTGAGCAGGTCCAGCGCGCGGCTGCCGATGCGGACCGGCACGCTGCCGTCGAGCAGGCTGCGCTGGCTGGGAATCAGGCGGAACTGGCCGAAGGCGTAGACGTCGCCCACCAGGCCCGAGGGGTGCCTCGTCAGGGCGTCGTGTACCTCGGGGTCTGAAGACAGGTTCATCAGGGTTGGGCTGAAGCCTCGTCTCGCAAACGGGCCACAAGGTTGGCGTCGGACAGGAAAGAGCGCCCGAATGCTACACCCTGCGCGCGGCCGCTGCGCAGCTCTTCGCGCGCGCTCCTGCCATCGAGCCCGCCGGCGATCACCAGCGCGCCGGGAAAGTACGGGCGCAGCAGTGTGGACATGCGCGGGAGCGCCGGGCGCGCGGGCGGCGGCAGCACGCCGCCGTAGCCCGGCTCGACCACCTGCAGCCACGCGATGCCGATGCTGTCCACGTGACGCAGCAGACGCGAATAGAAAGCCAGCGTGTCCAGCCCGCCCAGCCGGCGCCCGTTCTCCGGCCGCACCGGCGCCAGACACAGGCCGACCCGGTCACGCCCCCACACCCCCACCAGCGAAGCCAGCGCTTCTTCGAGAAAGCGGAAGCCCTTCTCGGCGCTGTCACGGTAGGCCGGTGCGCAGTCCGGCAGTTCGCCGTGCAGCAGCCGCACCGGCAGGGCGCCGTGCGCGGCCTGCAGCTCCACGCCATCGAAGCCCGCGTCGCTGGCGTTCTCGGCCGCGCTGCGGTAGTCCAGCAGGAACTGCTCCATCCGGTCTTCGTCCAGGCCCGGTGCGGCCTGGCCCGGCACGCGCACCATGTCGCCGCCCAGCCCGAGTTGCGCCACGGCCACGCCGCCGGCCTCGTGCACCGCGTCGGTCACGAGCCGCCAGTGGTTGACCTGCTCGGCGCTGTGCAGGCCCGGCGCATCGGGCCGCGCCATGCCGGCGCTGACGGAAGCGGTCTCGCACACCACCAGCCCGCCCGGCGTGGTGCGGCGGGCGTAGAACGCGGCCATGTCGGGCGTGGGCACGCCATGGGTGCGGGCCAGCGAGAGCGAGAGAGCGGGCAGGACCACGCGGTGCGAGAGCGTGTAGGCGCCGCACTGCCAAGGGACGAAGAGATCGGTCGTGGAGGCGCGAAGGTGCATGGTGCGGTGAGAAAGTCCCATTGAGCCAGGCCATCTTCGTCGCGCAATAACATTCATCGCAAGTTGCGGCTTGTAAAACGTTGAAAAGCGGCCCAGCGGCGTTTCGCGGCCCTGCAAACATTTGACAAGTCTCAACTGGATGGACCGGCGACAACGCGCCAGCATCGAGCCTCCTTTCCAAGGAGTTCCGATGACCACGCTAACCATTGCACCGCTTCAGGTGGGCATCCGGCACAGCTCGCCGCTGGTGTCGGCGGGCGTGCACCGCGTGCTCGGCGACGAACCGGATCTGGTGGTGCACCGCGACCCGCCACCGGAAGGGCTGGACGTGCTGATCACCGACCACCGGGCCGCCATCCTGCTGCTGGAAACACGTTCGCGCGGCGCGCCCCGGCCACCGCCCCTGCTCGTCGTGACGCCGACGCAGCGCGAAAGCGACGTGCGCCACGCGCTGGAACTGGGCGTTCAGGGCTACCTGCTGCTGGGCTGCACGCCGCAGGAGTTGTTGAGCGCGGTCCGCGCGGTCGGGCGCGGCGTGCGCTGGATCTGCGCCGAGGCCGCCACGCGCATGGCCGACAGCATGGCGCAGGACGTCCTGACCCCGCGCGAGGAACAGGTGCTGCGCCTGCTGGTGGCCGGCTGCTCGAACAAGGTGATCGCGCAGTCGCTCGACCTGGCGCTGGGTACGGTGAAAACCCACGTGAAAGCCATCTTCCAGAAGCTCAACGCGCGCAGCCGCACGGAAGCCATCAGCATCAGCATGCAGCGCGGGCTGGCGGTGTCGCTGGACGACCCTGTGGGCATGCCCCGTGCCGCGCGCGATCAGGTGATGGACCTCGAGTGAGCGCACCTGAGTACCTTCGCCCCGCGGGCTGCGGTGCGAGCTTGCTTGGGAACGGCCCGGCGCTGCGCTCATTCCAGGAGAGCACGCGCGGCGCGCAGGTCCTGCGTGTCGAAGCCTTCCTGGAAGCGCTGCAGCACGGCGCCCAGTGCCGCCCGCGCCTGGCGCGCCTTCGCCCGTTCGCCGCCCTTCTGCCAAAGGCACGCCAGGCTCATGCTGCAGCGCAGTTCCCACGACAGGGCCTGCTGCTGACGCGCCACCTCGATGCCACGCAGGAAGCTCGATTCGGCGGCTGCCACATCACCGGCCTCGCGGCTTCGTTCGCCTGCCAGCCGCAGCAACTCCGCCGTGCACCAGCCGGACTCTCCCCGTTGCGCACGGGCGAACAGGGTCTCGTCGGCGAACTCGGGCCGCACGGTGCACAGCGTTTCGCGCAGCAGCGTGCTGACGGCAGGGCTCGACAGGACGGCGTGTGAGGTCTCCACGCCATCCTCGAGGTGGATCATGAGCTGGAACACGTCGGCAAAGGCCTGCCAGAAATACAGCGAGCGCTCGTCGGCACGCTGCCGCAGCAGTGCGGTCCAGCTGCGCGTGCGGGCCTTGTCGCCGCTCCAGAACGCGACCGGCGCAGCGCCATTCGCAATGGCGTAGCAGAGTGACAGCGCGTGGTCGATCGACAGCGCCTCCTCGACCGCATCGTCGGCATGCCGCAGGGCCTGGTCGGGCAGCCCCTGCATCCAGAGCACGCGCGACATGACGGTGAGCGCCGCAACCCGCTGGTCGAACTGGAAGCCGCTGTTGCGCGCCGTGTGGTTGATGGTGAGCGGGTGTTCCAGCACCCGCTGCGCGTGGTGCCGCGCCACGCCCTGGTCGCCATGGAAGTGCATGCCCAGCGACATCATGCGTTCGTGCGTGAGCTGCGCCCCGGGCTCGGCCGCCTCGGCCACGATCCCGCCGAACTCCAGGGCCAGGCCGCGCGAGCCGGCGTAGTCACCCACGGTGTTGCAGATGAGCCAGAGGCCCCAGAGGCAGCGCAGGCGGTAGGGCGTGGCCTGCAGCCGTTCGGCAATGGCCAGGGCGCGGCGGAACGAGGTGGCCATGGCCACGCCGCCGCCCCGGGTGTGCCACAGCGCGTGGCCCAGTGCCTCGCACAGGCGCATCTCCTCTTCGGGGTCGACCTCGTCGTTGCGGCTGGCATCGATGATGGCCAGCGCGCGCTCGGCCAGGCTGCGGTACTCCGCCATCTTGGACAGGGCGAACCACAGCGGCGCCGACCACGCCATGAGCGAAATGCCCAGGCATTCGTCGCCGTCCGGCGAGAACGCCCAGTTGACCGCTGCGCGCAGGTCGTCGACCCAGCGCGCGTGGGCAATCGCCCAGGTGGCCTGGGCGTGCTCGTTGCGCTCGGTTTCCGCCTGCCGCAGCAGGGCCTGCATGTGCAGGGCATGGCGCCGCGCCACGCTGCGCGCCATGCCACTGGCCGCCAGCCGTTCGGCCGCGTACTCGCGCGTGATCTCCAGCAGGCGGTAGGCCATGGCGTCGCCGATCAGGTCGGTGGCCAGCAGCGACTTGGCCACCAGGCCGGAGAGGCAATCGTCGAGCACGCTCAGCGGGCGGCCGAACACCGCCACGGCGGCCGCGTGCGTGAACGCGCTGCGGAACACCGACAGGCACACCAGCAGGTCCTGCTCTTCGGCGGACAGCAGGTCGTGGCTCCAGTCGAGCGTGGCGCGCAGCGTCTGGTGCCGGGGCAACGCCGTGCGCCGGCCACGGCCCAGCAAGGCCAGGCGGCTGCCCAGGCCATCGGCCAGGCCCGACACGCCAACCATGTCCACCGCCGCCGCCGCCAGCTCGATGGCCAGCGGAATGCCGTCCAGCCGCCGGCAGACCGCGCATATCTGCGGCGTGTCGGCGTCGGTCATCTCGAAGGTGCCGGCACCGGCCGACGCGCGCTCCACGAACAGTTGCACCGCCGGGTACTCCAGCGCTTCCTGCGCGGACACCGGCACGTCGGTCGGTGGCAGCGACAGCGAGCCCAGGCGCTGCACCCATTCGCCCTGGATGCGCAGCGCCTCGCGGCTGGTGGAGAGCAGTTGCACGCCGGGTGCCTGCGTGAGCACACGTTCGGCCGCCAGGGCCACCGCGTCGATCACGTGTTCGCAGTTGTCCAGCACCAGCAGCAGGCGGCTGCGGCCTCGCAGGAAGGCGGTGATGGCCGGCAGCGGCTCGGTGGCCGGCACCACGATGCCCAGCGCAGAGGCCATGGCCATGGGCACGAGTTCGGGCGCGGAGAGCGCGGCGAGTTCGACCACCACCACCTCATACCCCTGCGATTCGCCCACCTGGCGGGCGACCCGCATCGCCACGCTGGTCTTGCCGATGCCGCCCGGCCCCACCAGCGTGATGCAGCGGCGCTCGCGCAGGCGCTGCATGAGTTCGGTGGTTTCGCGGTCGCGGCCCACCAGCCGGGTGAGCACCGGGGCGGGCCGCTGCAGGCTGGCGTCGTCGGGTGGCATGCTCGGCGCCGGCAGGGCCGCGGGTTCGGCCGTGGCGCCCGGACCGGCTTCCACCGGCGCCACGAAGCAGTAGCCGCGAAGGGGCACGTTGGTGATGTAGCGGCGCCCGCCCTCGCCATCGCCCAGCGCCTTGCGCAAGGCACCGATGTGCACGCGCAGGCTCCCCTCTTCCACCACCCGGTTCGGCCACGCGCTGGCCAGCAGGTCCTGGTTGGGCACCACCTCGCCCGGCTTTTCGCACAGGGCCACGAGCAGGTCGAACGACCGGCTGCCCACGCGCAGCGGGCGGTTCCCCTCCATGAGGGTGCGCTGGGCCGGATACAGGTGAAACGGGCCAAAGCGGAGAACGTGGGTACCTTCGGGCATGGCACATCGTCGCGGCTTTGCGCGCGTGGCGCATCACACCATCGGTGCACGCTGCCACGCCCGGTGGGTCTATATCCATCTACCACTTTGGTCATAGACCCGGCTCTTCCGATGGGGCCGGTGGAGCATCGCCATGGCCCCAATGGCTGCCCTTCGCCCTGACTCCCGGGAGAGGCGCGCAAGGGCGGCCGCGCCGAGACTGGTGGCGTCCTGGCCATGCGTGCCAGGCCTCCCCACCACCGACAGGAGTTCACGATGACGAGTCAGCACATTCCCGGTTACGGCCTCGGGCACCCGGACACCGCCGCATCCCCCCTGAACGAGGACGACCTCGACCTGCTCAAGACCACCCTGCTGATCAGCGAGGGCGATCTGCAGGCCCTGCGCATGGCCGGCGAGGTGCTGGACGATCAGGTGGAAAACGTGCTCGATGTCTGGTACGGCTTCGTCGGCAGCCACCCGCACCTGCTGCGCTATTTCCACGGCGCCAACCGCCAGCCCGACGCGGCCTACCTCGGTGCCGTGCGCGCGCGCTTCGGCCAGTGGATCCGCGACACCTGCGCCGCCCGCTACGACCAGGCATGGCTGGACTATCAGGAAGAGATCGGCCTGCGCCACACCCGCGCCCGCAAGAACCGCACCGATGGTATTCAGGCCGAGATGCCGCTGATCCACCTGCGCTACCTGCTGGCTTTCGTGGTGCCGCTCACGCTCACGGTGCGCCCCTTCCTCTCGCGCAAGGGGCACGACGCGGAAGCGGTCGATCGCATGGCGCAAGCGTGGTTCAAGGCCATCACGCTGACCGCCGTGCTGTGGACCCGGCCCTATGTGCCGGCCGAGAACTTCTGAACCTGGAGCCCGACATGACACACCCAGCCACCTTCTCCACCGTCACCGCGCCCACCTCCACCCTCGCCGTGCAGGACGCGCAGATTGCCTACCGGGCCATCGGCCCGCGCGACGGCGTTCCCTTGCTGCTGCTTAACCGCTTCCGCGGCACCATGGACGACTGGGACCCGGCGCTGATGGACCGCCTGGCCGAAGAGCGGCCGGTGATCCTGTTCGACCAGCCGGGCTTTGCGCGCTCCACCGGCACGCCACCCGATTCACTGCCCGCCTTCGCCGCCTCGGCCGCGCGCTTCGCTCAACAGCTGGGCCACACGCAGGTGGACGTGCTCGGGTTTTCCATGGGCGGCACCGTCGCCCTGCAGCTCGCGCTGGACCACCCGCAACTCGTGCGCCGCCTCGTCGTGGCGGGCTCGGGGCCTGGCTTCGTGCCGCACATGCCGCCCGAACCGCCGGTGTCCGATCAGGTGTGGCCCGCGGCCACCAAGGCCGTCAACGACGACGCGGATTTCCTCTTCCTCTTCTTCGAGGAGACCGCAAGCAGCCAGTCGGCCGGCCAGGCCTACCGCGACCGGCTGCGCCAGCGGCCAGACGCGTTCGCCTCGGTGGTGTCGCCCGCGGCGTGGCAGGCCCAGTTGAAATCGGCGATGGCAGCAGGCACCGAAGCCACTTCGCTGCTGCCCCGGCTGGGCGCCATACACCAGCCCACGCTCATCGCCAATGGCAAGCGCGACATCATGGTGTCGAGCTACCAGTCATATGCCATGGCACGGGCGATGCCCGATGCGCGCCTGGTGATTTACCCCGATTCGGGGCACGGTTTCCTGTTCCAGTACCCGCAGGCCTTCGCCGACGAGGTGCTGCGCTTCCTGCGCTGAAGCGCGTCGCTCAGTTGAACCCGGGCTCGGGCACGAGCCCGCGCTGGTTCGACAGGGCGACCGCCTGGCTGCGCGTGCGCACCCCCAGCTTCTCGAACACGGCCTTGGAATGCGCCTTCACCGTGCCCACGGCAATGCCCAGCTGCCGCGCGATGATCTTGTTGCTGTGTCCCTTGACCATGAGGGACAGCACATCGGTCTCGCGTGGCGTGAGCGAGGCACGGGTGAGGCTTTCGGCCATGCGGCTGGCCACGCTGGCGCACAGGTAGCGCCCGCCCTTGCCCAGCAGGCCGATGCCCTCCACCAGCTCGCGCAGGCCGCAGTCCGTCAGCATGTAGCCGTGCACGCCGGCGCTGAGTGCGGCGCGCACTTCGGCCTCGCCGTCGGAATCGTCCACGATCAGGATGCGCGGGGGCGATTCGGGGCCGGTGCGCGCCTGGCTGCGGGCGCGCACGATCCAGCTGGGCGCGCCCTGGCGGTCGGTGACGATGACGTCGCAGCGCTCGTGCAGGGCCAGGTCGTCGTGCCCGTCGTCGCGCGCGGCAGACGCGAGCACGTCGAACATGGCCTCCTTGGCGAGCGTGGCGGCCAGCCCGGCCGACACCACCGGCAGGCCGTGTGCAACCAGCACCTTGATGCGGGCGGGGTCGGGGCGGTGACTGGCGGCAAGAGGATTCATGAACGGCGCTCCATGGCCACCTGGATGGTGGAAACCCCAATGTAGTGCCGCGAGCGGCCTCGGGTTTGTCGTTTGCGGGAGCGCCAGATGTCATGTGACGCAATGCACGACACCCCCGCGCGCGCCGCGCCACGGGCCTTGGCCGCAGAATGCGGTCCAGCGCATCGCATGCAACGCAACGGCAGGAGCACCGACGTGGACCCAGGATGGCAGGCGCCCGGCCAGGAAGACCGGACACTGATCGACGACAACGGCTGGGTGTTGCGCCGCGTCGCGGGCAGCGGCATCGAGCTGAGCGGCCACGCGCCCGCCAGCCTGGTTCGCCTGCGGCAACTGCTCGCCTGGGGCCCGTTGCTCGACCCGGCCTGGAGCACCTCACCGTTGCGGCTGATGGAAGACACCGCCCGCCCGACGCTGCTGTGCACCGACCCCGGCGGCGTGCCCCTGACCGAACTGCTGGGCACGCGCTGGACGGTGGACCAGTTCCTCGCCATGGCGCCCGCCATGGCACAGGTTCTGGCCGAACTGCATGGGCGCGGCCTGCTCCACCAGGGCCTGCAGCCCACCAGCTTCCTGCTCGACACCGCGCGCCACCGCGCCTGGCTGACCGGCTTCTGCCGCGCTTCCGACATGGACGGTGCGCTGCGCGACCCCGCGCCACCGCAGCAGGGCCTGTACTGCGCGCCTGAACAGACCGGGCTGATGCACCGCGCCGTGGACCAGCGCAGCGACCTGTATTCGCTGGGTGCATGCTTCTATCAGATGCTCAGCGGCGATCCCCCGTTCCAGGGCTCGAACCCGGTGGAGATCGTGCACGCGCACCTCGCGCGCGAACCGGTGCCGCTGGGCACGAAGGTCGCTCACATCCCTGAACCGCTGGCGGCACTGGTGTCGCGCCTGCTGGCCAAGGCGCCGGAGGGGCGCTACCAGACCGCCGCCGGCCTGGTGGCCGATCTGCGCCGGTGCGCGCAGATGTGGAGCGAGGCGCGCCGCCTGGAACCGATGGAGCTCGGGCAGGCCGACCTGCCGGCCCAGCTGGTGCTGCCCAACCGCCTGTACGGGCGCGACAACGAAGTGCGCGCGCTGCAGGAGGTGGTGCGCGACGTGGTGCGAGGCGGCCTGTCGCGGCTGGTGCTGGTCTCGGGGCCGGCGGGGGGTGGCAAGTCGTCGCTGGTGGGTGCGCTGCAGCGTTCGCGGCTGTCCGCGCGCTTCGTGGTGGCCAAGGCCGCCCCGCAATTGAACGACGTGCCCTACGCCGTGCCGGTGCAGGCGTTGCAGGGTGTGCTGGGCGGCATCCTCGGCCTGCCCGACAAGGAACTGCAGCCCTGGCGCCAGGCGCTGCAGCGCGCGGTGGGTGCGCACGCGGCGCTCGCCTGCGCGCTGGTGCCCGACCTGTCGCACCTGCTGGAGCCGTTCACGCCAGAGCCCCCTCAGGCACCTGCGGAGCAACTCGCGCTCACGCAGCGGCTGATGCAGGACCTGCTGCAGGTGTTCGCCACACCGCACGAGCCGCTCATCCTGTTCATCGACGATCTGCAGTGGCTCGACGCGGCCTCGCTGGACCTGATCGAGTGCCTGATGGGCGAGACCGGCGTGCGCTCCCTGCTGGTGGTGGGCGCCTTTCGCGACCAGGACCCGGCGTCCACCCCCGCGCTGGCGCGGGCACTGCAACGCTGGAAACGCCTGGAGCCCGCGCCGGTGGAGATCGCGCTGCGCCCGCTCAAGGCCGCCGAACTCACCGACTGGGTGGTGGACGCGCTGCGCTGCAAGCCCACGCCCGCACAACGCCTGGCACGGCTGGTGAAACAGCGCACCGGCGGCAACCCGCTGTTCGCTGCCCAGTTGCTCACCAGCCTGGTGGAACGCGGGCTGATCCGCTTCGACGTGGGCACCGGCGCATGGTCGTGGGATCTGCGGCAGGTGGCCGGCGTGGCCACCGCGGACAGCGTGGTCGACCTGCTGCTGGACAAACTCGAACGGCTGCCCGAACCCACGCAGGAACTGCTGGCCGGGCTGGCCTGCCTGGGCGTGGCGGTGCCGCCCGCGCTGCTGGCGCGCGCCTGCCGGGTGGACGAAGGCGTGCTGCGCAGGGGTCTGCTGCCCGCGCTCTCGGCCGGGCTGCTGCGCACGATCGAACCCGAAGTGGCCTTCGTGCACGACCGCGTGCGCGAATCTGCGCTGGTGCTGGTGCCCGTGGCAGAACGCCCGCTGCGGCACCTGGCCATGGCGCGGCGGCTGGACGCGGCCGCACAGGCGAGCGACCACGAGGCCACCCCCTTCCTGGTGGTGGGCCAGTACAACCTGGGCGCCCAGGCCGTGCGGCGCCAACCCGAGATCGACCACGTGGCGCGGCTCAACCTCGTGGCGGCCCAGCGCGCGCGCTCCATGGGCGCGCCCTCCTCGGCCATGAGCCACGCCTCGGCGGCCCTGAAGCTGCTGGGCGGCCCCGCGCGCGGGCGCGACGCGGCGCTGGCGTACGACCTGCAGCTGCTGCGGGCGGAATGCGCCGTGCTCTGCGGCGACCTCGAAAGCGCCGAACACGATCTCGATGGCCTGCGCGACAGCACCCAGGAGCGCACGCGGGCCGCAGCCGTTTGCCGGCAGCGCGTGGTGCTGCAGGTCATCCGCTCCGACTACACGGGCGCTGTGCGCACCGCGCTGACCGGCCTGCGCCCGTTCGGCATCGAGCTCGCGGCGCATCCGTCCTCCGAATCGGTCGACGCGGGCTACCGCGATGTGATGCGGCTGATGGGCGAGCGGTCTGTCGAATCACTGGTGGATCTGCCCCCGTGCCACGACCCCGCCACGCACGCAGCGATGGACCTGCTGTCCGAGCTGTTCGCGCCGGCCTGCTTCACCGACCCCGGACTCGCGCTGCTGCACCTGTGCGAGATGGTGCGCCTGAGCCTCACGCGCGGCGTGACGCCGGCCTCGGGCCACGGCTTTGCCTGGTTCGGCATCCTGATCGGGCAGACCTTCGCGGCCTACCAGCAGGGGCACCGCTTTGCCCATCTGGCGCAACAGCTCGCCCGGCGCCACGAGCGCAACGGTTTCGAAGCCAAGGCCCTGTTCGCCCTGGAGATCGCCAGCGTGTGGACGCGGCCGCTGGGCGAGGCACTGGAGGTGGCGAAATCCGCCTTCACCGTGGGTGCGGCGCAGGGCGACATCGCCATCGCCTGCTTCGCCTGCCACCACGCGGTCAACAACATGCTCGTGCGCGGCGACGCGCTGGAAGACGTGGCGCAGTCCATCGAGCAAGGCCTGGTGTACGTGCGGCGCGCGCGCTTCCGCGACGTGGAGGACGAACTGCTGGCACAGCAGCGCTTCGTGGCCTCGCTGCGCGGCCACACCCGGCGGCCCGGCGTGCTGGACGGCGACGGCTTCTCCGAAGCCGGCATGGAAGCCGCCCTGACGCCGGCGCGCATGCCCACCATGGCGTTCTGGTACTGGGTGCTCAAGGCGCAGGCGCGCTTCTACGCCGACGAGGTCGACGAGGCCGCGGCCGCCATGGCCCGGGCCGGCCCGCTGCTGTGGTCGGCGGTGCACATCCAGGTGCTGAACTTCGAACTGTTCTCGGGCCTGATCGCCGCCCGCACCGGCAACCCCGCCCGCGTGCGCGCGGCGCGCGACCGCTTCCTGCAGTGGCAGGCGCCGGACACCCGCACGTTCGACGACAAGTTGCTGCTGCTCGAAGCCGAACTGGCGCGCCTGGATGGCCGCTTCGAAGACGCGGTCACCGGCTACGAGCAGGCCATTGCCGCCGCGCGCGCCACCGGCGCCCGGCCCTACGAGGCGCTGGCCGCCTGGCTCGGCAGCCGTTTCCTGGCCGGGCGTGGCCTGCACTCGGCGGCGCGCGGGCTGCAGCTGCATGCGCACGGCGCCTTCGTGCGCTGGGGCGCGAGCGCGGTGGCCCACCGGCTGGAATTCGATGGCCCCGGCCGTGCGGCGGCGCTGGACACCACCACCACCCTGGACCGCATGGACCTGGGCGCCGTGATGAAGCTGGCCGAGGCCCTGGCCGCAGAGATCGACCTGGCCCGGCTGGTCGACACGCTCATGCGCCTGGCGCTGGAACACGGTGGCGCCAGCCGCGGGCTGCTGCTGCGCCCCGAAGGCAGCGCGCTGGCCACCGAGGCCATGGCCACGCTGCAGGGCGACGGCCTGCAGATCGAGGTGGAGCGCACGCCGATGCCCCGCCACGACGTGCCCTGGAACCTGGTGCAGTACGTGGCACGCACGCGCCGCAGCGTGGTGCTGGACGACGCCGCCGACTGGCACGCCTTCGCAGGCGACCCCGACCTGGCCGCGCGCCGCCCGCGCTCGGTGCTGTGCCTGCCGCTGCTGCGGCAGAACCGATTGGTGGGTGTGCTTTACCTGGAAAACGGGCTGTCGTCCCACGTGTTCTCGCCGGAGCGCACGCGGCTGCTGGAGCTGCTGGCGTCGCAGGCGGCGATCGCACTCGAGAACGCGCGGCTGTACGAGGCGCTCACGCGCGAGATCGACGAACGGCGCCGCGCCGAGGGCGAAACCCACCGCGCCAACGTGGCCCTGCAGGAAAGCGAGAGCCGCTTCCGTTTGATGGCGGAGACCTCGCGCGACGTGATCTGGATCACCGACCTCGAACCCGAACGCGTGCTGTACGCCAGCCCCAGTTTCGAGCGCATCTGGGGCCTGTCGGTGCGCGACCTGTACGCCGACGCGCGCCTGTGGTCGGCGGGCATCCACGAAGAAGACCGGCAGCGCATCAACGACGCCTTCGGTCGCTGGATCGAGGGCAACAAGCGCGGGGCGTGGGAGGCCGAGTTCCGCGTGGTCACGCCCGGCGGCGCGGTGCGCTGGATTCACGAGCGCGGTGCCGCCATCCTGGACGACGAAGGCAATCCGTTGCGCGTGAGCGGCATCTCCACCGACATCACCGCGCGGCGCGAGGCCGAGGAGGCGCTGCGCATGTCCATGGCCTCGCTGCAGCAGACACAGCGGCTGGAGGCGGTGGGCACCATGGCCAGCGGCATCGCGCACGACTTCAACAACATCCTGGGCGCCATCCTCGGTTTCGGCGAGATGTGCATGGACCGCACCGAGCCGGGCAGCCGCCTGCGCCGCGACATCGAATGCATCGTGACGGCGGGCGAACGCGGCCGCGCGCTGGTGGAACGCATCCTGGCCTTCAGCCGCAGCGGCGCCAGCGAGCGCGTGGCGGTGCACCTGGAGGGCGTGGTGCGCGAGGCGCTGCAGCTGCTCTCGCCCACGCTGCCGGGCAACGTGCGGCTGGAAACGCGCTTCGACGTGGGCCTGGCGGCGGTGATGGGCGACCCGACACAGATCCACCAGGTGCTGACCAATCTGGTCACCAACGCGGTGCACGCCATGCCCGACGGCGGCCGGCTCAGCGTGCTGCTGCGCGAAGCCCACCTGACGGTGCCGACCACCGTCACCACCGGCACGCTGGGCGCGGGCGAACACGTGGTGCTGAGCGTGGCGGACACCGGCACCGGCATCGCGCCCGACGTGCGCGAGCGCATCTTCGACCCCTTCGTGACCACCCGCAAGGACGGTTCCGGCTCCGGTCTGGGCCTGTCGCTGGTGCACGGCATCGTGACCGAGTCGGGCGGCGCCGTGGACGTGACCACCCAGCTGGGCGAAGGCAGCCGTTTCGACGTCTACCTGCCGCGCTGCGGACAGGCCAGCACGGCCGCGCCGCTGGCGACACCAGCCCCGCCGCGCGGGCGGCACCAGCAGGTGATGGTGGTGGACGACGAGCCGATGCTCGTGCGCCTGGCCACCGAGACGCTGGCCGAACTGGGCTACGTGGTGGTCGGCTTCACCGATCCGATGGAGGCGGCCGACGCGTTCAGCGCGCACCCGGAGCGCTTCGACGCGCTGGTGACGGACGAACGCATGCCCGAGCTTTCGGGCACGGAGTTGATCGAGCAGGTGCGAGGGCTGCGCGCCGGCCTGCCCGTGGTGCTGATGTCGGGCTTCCTCGGCACCGAGGTCGCCGCGCGCGCACGCCTGCAGGGTGTGCAGGTGCTGGGCAAGCCGGTCTCGCGGCTGGACCTGGCGGCCGCGCTGGAGCGCGCACTGGGCGAGCCGGTGCTGGCCGCTAGCCCGGCGCCGTGAGGATTCCCCGCACCGCCTGCATGAGTTCGGCCTCGGTGAAGGGCACGGGCAGCACCGCCTGCGCGCCCAGCGTTCCGGCCAGGCTGACCGAACCCACCGCGCCACGCGGGAAGCGCGCGGAGATCAGCAGCACGGGCGCCTGCGACCGCGCGCGCAGGCTGGCGAGCAGGTGCGTGGCCGAATCGGCACCGTGCACACCCGCAATGACGAGATCCACTTCATGCCTCGAAAGTTGATGCACCAACGTATGATCCACGACGAATCCGGCCGGCTCCAGCCAGCGCGTGAGCAGCTGCCGGATGAGGTCATCGCTTTCGACGATGGCAATGCGTGATGGACGTGACAACTTGTCTGCCAGGGTTGTTTCCAGTCATTGAAGCAATTCGGTGCAGTCAGTTCAACATCGCAATGACATTGCCTCGTATCACCTGACACAAAACTGACAGAACCGACCGCGCCAGCCCCGGGATCCGACCATGGAAACGCAGCCGCACCTCCCGCAGCCCCACGTGCTCGCCGTGGATGACGACCCGCTCATCCGGCAGCTCATCCTGAGTTACCTGGGCGACCACGACATGCGGGTGAGCGCGGTGGAAAGCGGCCGTGAGATGACCGGCCTCATGGCCCGCGGTGCGGTGGACCTGGTGCTGCTGGACCTGCGACTGCCCGGCGAGGACGGCCTGCAGCTGGTGCGCGAGATCCGCCAGAACTCCAAGGTGCCAGTGATCATCCTGACCGGTGTGAACGAGGAAGCCGACCGGGTGATGGGCCTGGAACTCGGTGCGGACGACTACCTCACCAAGCCGTTTTCCCCACGCGAGCTGCTGGCCCGCATCCGCGCGCTGTTGCGGCGCACGCGAATGCACGAGTCCATCGCGTCCAACATCTCCAGCGTGCGGGCGTACCGGTTTTCCGGCTGGGAACTCAACCTGCGCCTGCGCCGCCTGATCGATCCCCAGGGCGCGAACGTGCCGCTGCGCAACGCCGAGTTCAACCTGCTGGCCGCGTTCCTGATGGCGCCGCAACGTGTGCTCAGCCGGGACCAGTTGCTGGAGCAGTCGCGCCTGCACAGCGCGGAGGTGTTCGACCGCTCGGTCGACCTGCTGGTGGGCCGCCTGCGCAAGAAGATCGAGGCCGACCCGAAGGCGCCGCGGCTCATCGTGACCGAGCGCGGCAGCGGCTATGTGCTGCGCAGCGCGGTCGAGATGCTGCGGTAACCCGGGCCACGCTCATCGACCGTACTGCGAGGACAGCGCGCGCACCGGGGCATCGGCCGTGCGGGGCTGTGCGGGCCGCACGGGCACGAGGTCCGAGGTGTCGGCCGTCAGCCCCACCAGGCCACGCAGCGCGGCGATGCTGACGGCCTGCGTGCGGCTGTTGGCGTCGAGCTTGCCCATGATGGACTTCACATGCGCCTTCACCGTGCCCACGGCAATCTGCAGCTGGCGTGCGATGGACTTGTTGCACTGGCCGGCGGCCAGCAGGTAGAGCACCTCGCTCTCGCGCGTGGTCATGGTTTCGTGGGTGAGGCTGTCGGCCATGCGCTGTGCCACCGCGTGGCTCATGTAGCGCTGGCCGAGCGAGACGGCGCGCACACCGCGCACCACTTCGTCGATCGGGCTGTCGAGCAACACATAGCCCTGCACGCCGCGTTCAAGGGCCTGGCGCACCGACTGCTCGCTGGCATGGGCGGTAAGCACCAGCACGCGCGAGACTTCGTTGGCCGCGATGCCGGTGCGGGCACGGCCGGGTGAGGCCAGCGCCAGGCCGGTGTCGTAGTCGCAGACCACCACATCGAAGCCCTGGCCGTTGCTCTCGCTGCCGGCGCCCTGCTGGACGTCGAGCTCGGGCTGCGCGCCCAGCGTGGCACTCAGCCCATGGGCAACGATGGATTCCTTGTGCAGCACCAGGACACGCACACGAGGGAGGGGGTCAAGATATTCCATGAAGAGCTCCTTGAAGGGTGGTGACGTCGAGCAGACATTGCCCTGCGTTGGAAGCGATCTTGTTCGTGCCCGGGTTGTTGCGCCAGTTATTCGTTGTCAAGCCTTGCGCAAGGGCCACGGCACGCCACCGGCGGCCGCAATGGCGCGCAGGCCATCCGGGTTAACGCCGGTTAACACGGCGATACGCCAACGGCCACCGCGTTCACAACCGGTGCATTCCAGCGCCCCGGCGTGCATGCGGCCTAACAAGCCTGCACGTGTTCGCACAGCGTCTATGACCTTTGGGGGAGTGCACGCACCGCCGCCCGCGGGATATGTTGGCGAACGCCGCGCCCGATCATGCGTTGCGTGCGTTGGTGCGGGACTGGCCGGCACCGGCACTTCAACAGGAGAACGACATGCTGGGACTCACCCCTCTGGGCGCCGTGCACACGGCCATCAGTCTGCTGGCGCTGGCCGCCGGCATTCTGGCTTTCGTGCGTGACCGCGAGATCGCGCCCGATTCCATAACGGGCAAGGTGTACCTCTGGGCCACGGTGCTGACCTGCCTCACCGGTTTCGGCATCTTCCAGCACGGCGGTTTCGGCAAGCCGCACGCGCTCGGCGTGATCACGCTGCTGGTGCTGCTCGTTGCCACGCTGGCGCACCGCAACGGCTGGTTCGGTGCCGCGCGGCGCTACGTGGTGACGGTGGGCTACTCGCTCACCTTCTTCTTCCACATGATCCCGGGCGTTACCGAGACCTTCACGCGCGTGCCGACCGGCGCACCGCTGTTCTCCAGCCCTGAAGACCCCGCGCTGGAGAAAGTGGTGGGCGCCATCTTTCTGGTCTTTCTGATCGGCGTGTTCTTCCAGGTGCGGCGGCTGCGCGCGCAAGCGCGCCTGCCCTCGAACCGCCTGGTGCCGCCCTACGCCTGACCCCTGCTTTCGTGCAGGGCCGCGCCGGCCCATTGTGCACACGCAGGGGCTGGCCCGATGAGGCAGGCGCGCAGCGCAACAGGCGCCTAGCCTGTGGGCATCATGGAACCCACCGCCCCACTCCACCGATGCCTGCGCACCCTGGGCTCACTGCTGCTGGCGCTGGCCCTGTGCAGCGCATGCTCCACCGCGCACTACGCGATCAACCCGCCGCAATCCACCGTGCAGGCGCCAGCGGCGGGCTATGCCCTGCGCAACCTGCGGGGCGAGAACAACTCGGACGGCCTGGTGGTGGTGCTCGCGCTCTCGGGCGGCGGGTACCGCGCGGCGGCGCTGGCACACGCGGTGATGGCGCAGATGGCCGACGTCCCGGTGCACTGGCAAGGCGCGCGCCGCTCCCTGCTGGACGAGGTCGACGTCATTTCCGCCGTTTCGGGCGGCAGCCTGGCGGCGGCCTACTTCGCGCTGCGGCCCGAAGGCTTCGTGCGCGAATTCGAACAGCGCGTGCTGGCGGTGGACCTGCAGGCCGCGCTGCTCGCGCGGGCGCTCTCGCCCGCCGGCCTGTGGCGGCAGACCTCCAGCACCTTCGGCCGTGGCGACCTGCTGCAGGAAGTGCTCGATGAGCACATCTTCCAGGGGCAGCGGTTCGCGCACATCCCGCGCCGCCGGCCGATGGTGGTCATCAACGCCACCGACATGCGGCACGGCGAGCGCTTCGAGTTCACGCAGGACCAGTTCGACCACCTGTGCTCGGACCTCGATGCGTTTCCGGTGTCGCGCGCGGTCGCCGCGTCCATGGCGGTGCCGGTACTGCTCTCGCCCATCACGGTGTGGAACCAGCGCTGGCATTGCCCGGTGGCGCCCTTGCTGCGGCCGGTGGCCGGGCAGGCGGCGAACAGCCGCTACATCCACCTGGTGGACGGCGGCCTGGCCGACAACACCGGGCTCAACGCGGTGCTGGACAACGTGGCCCTTCACGGCGGCCTGCGGCGCACCGCGCAGGCCTCGCGGCTGGTCGACGTGCGCAAGCGCGTGATCATCGTCGTCAACGCGCAGGTCATGCCACCGGAACCACAGGCCGAATCGCCCCACACGCCCGGCCTGGTGCGCCAGCTGCGCAGCCTCGTCAACGTGCCGATCGATCGCCATGCGGATGCCAAGGTACAGCACCTGGCCGATGCGGTGCGGCAATGGCAGGCCGAGCTGCGCGACGCCCCGGGCGCGGAAGGTGGCTTCCACGTGATCGAGCTGAACATGTCGCGCGCACGGAACCCGGTGCGCGCGGAGCAGCTCCGGCGCATTCCCTCCGGGCTGCGCATCGGGGCCGAAGAGCTGGCGCAGATCCGCGCCTTCGTGCGCGAGGAACTGGCCGGCAGCAGCCCCTGGCAGACGCTGCTGCAGGAGCTGGAAGGCAGCCGCCTGCACGCCAGCGCGTCGGCCCTGCATGGCTCAAGGTGCGAGGTCGAAGAGCGCCTTTGTGAATAGGCCTGTTCAGGCCCAAAAAGCCCCGCAAGGGCCGGCCTCATGGGACATGCCGCCCGGGCCGCTCACGCGCAAGCTGCTCCCCATGCACCCATGGTGGGTGCACAAGGAGCCACATCATGAAGACCCACCTTTCCACGCTGCTGCTGGCGCTGCGACTGGCGCTCTGCGGACCCCTGGCCGCCCTGGCCGCGACCGACACGGTGGTGCAGCCACTGGATGCACCGGACAGCCTGCCCCCGGGGCCGGTGTGCGTGCTGCCCCCCCTGGTGGAGGCACCACCAACACCGCAGGACGGCAGTGCCACCACCGAATCCGCCGAACCACCCCTGCTGTGCGCGTGCCTGCCGCTGGACGTGCTCTCGGACGGTGACTTCCCCGCGGACTGGGCGAAGGCCAGCATCGCCATCCGTGCATGGAGAGCCTGAGATGAACACCGTTGCACACGACACAGCCCTGGACCGCCACCACTCGGCCACCGGGCTGTCCGACCGCATCGCGCTCGCCATCACGCTGACCCTGCGCTTCTTTGCCGACACCCTCTTCGCCCGGCGCTACGGCAACCGCGCCATCGTGCTGGAGACCGTGGCCGCCGTGCCCGGCATGGTTGGCGGCATGCTGGTGCACCTGCGCTGCCTGCGCTGGATGGTGGACGACGAAGGCTGGATCCGCACCCTGCTCGATGAGGCCGAGAACGAGCGCATGCACCTCATGACCTTCGTGCAGATCGTCAAGCCCAACTGGTTCGAGCGCGGCATCGTGCTGCTGACGCAGGCCCTCTTCTTCGTCTCCTTCTTCGCGCTGTACCTGATCTCGTCGCGCACCGCGCACCGCCTGGTGGGCTACTTCGAGGAAGAAGCGGTGATCAGCTACACGCGCTACCTGAAGGAGATCGACGAAGGCCGGGTGGAGAACATCGCCGCGCCCGAGATGGCGATCGACTACTGGAAGCTGGCGCCGGATGCGCGTCTGCGCGATGTGGTGCTGGCGGTGCGCATGGACGAGGCCGGGCACCGCGACGTCAACCACGCGTTCGCCGATGCCCTCTCGGGCCACGGCGGCACACGCGCCGCCCACCGCTGAACGCCGGCGCCACCAGCCAGCGTTCAGGCCGGGCCGGGAAAGCCGTGGAAGCGGCCTTCCGGGTCCCAGGCCTGGCGCAGCTGTTCGAGCCGCGCCCACTCTGCCTCGCCAAAGCAGCGCTCTGCGCGCCGGGCGTGGCGGCCGAGGTCGGCCTCGCTCAGGAAGTGGCCACGGCTCATGCCCTCGAGCACGGGCACCAGCTCGTTCATCCAGGCGCGGTTGGCGGCGTCATCGGCGGCATCGGTCCAGGTGGCGAAGGCGAGCACCAGCGTGCGGTGGTCCATCGAATACGCGCCGGTGCCGCGCGGCACGCCGGCCGTGGCGGCGCCATGGGCGGGCATGAGGGCCACCACCGAGTTCTTGCCCGACGGCGCGCGCTGGATCAGCGGTTCCAGCGCCGGCATGATGGCGTTGACGTCGAGGTCGCTCCAGAAGGTGTCGCCCAGCACGCGGTGCCCCGGCGGGTGGGCCACTTCCGCGCCGAGGTCGAGTTCCTCGAACGGCACGGCCATCAGCGGTTCATACAGCAGCGAGGGCGGCGGCGGTGTGTCTTCCAGCGGTTGCAGCGCGGCACGCGCGGCGCTCTCGCTGTCCACGTAGGCAATGGCGGCCACCTGCAGCAGCTGGTCCGGAATGCCCGACCCCGGTGGCAGCGTGGTGCGGTCGGGGCCGATGGTGGTCACCGCGATCTCGATGTCCGGCCCCAGGGCTGCCGAAGCCTGGGTGACCCAGCGCGTCGCCGCCTCCACCTCGTCGAGCGCGAAGTGCCAGACCGAGAGCCGTGTGTCCTTCGGGCGATCGTGCAGGGCAAGTTCGAATTCGGTCACCACTGCGGGAAAGCCGGGGCCGGCACCGCGCGCCATCCACAGCAGTTCGGGGTTCTGGTCCGCGGTTGCCGTGAGGCAGCGGCCATCGGCGGTCACGGCGCGCAGACCGGTGACGGAAAAGCATGCGGGCTGCCAGGTGCCCCAGTTGAAACCGAGCCCACCACCCATGAGGTAACCGCCCATGGCCGGCGCGCCGCAATGGCCGACCGGAAAAGCCAGGCCATGGCGCGCCAGCGCGCGCACCAGATCGCGGCTGCGCACCGCCGGCCCCACCCACGCGCGACGCGATGCGGCGTCGATGCGCATCTGGTCGAACGCGCCCATGTCGATCAGCACACCGCCATTGCGGATGCCGGCGCCGATCCAGCTGTTGCCGCCCGATCGCAACGCAATGCGCTGCCCAGCCTGGCGCGCGCTGGCGATGGCCTGCACGACCTGCTGCTCGCTGGTGGGCCTCACCAGGCTCGCGGGCGTGCGCTCGAACGGCAGCCGGTTGTACAGCGGTTCATGCACGCGCTGCGCGAAGCCTGCGTCGTCGCGGTGCCATTGCTCAAGAACGTCTGACATGGAACGGCCTTCGGGTGGGTTGCAACGCGCGCGATGCTACGCCCACCAGACCGCCCGATCCATCGCCCGGAAGGACTATCTGGCCGGTTCCCGCGTGTCAGCTGACACAAAGGCCCCAAGCACTGGCAGCCGCGACCACCAGGGCACGCTGGGCGAAGGCGGCCGCCACCGCGGCCCTTCGATCGCCATGGCGTACTCGGCGCCGCGCGTGGCCTCGCCCATGCGGCGGCTGAAGCGGAGGGTGGTGGGCCAGCCCGAGGGGGCATCCGTGTCGGCGGAAGTGTGTTGCATGGCGAGCTCCTAGAAGCTGTGGCGGATGCCGGTGACCAGCTCGGTGATGTCGTTGCCCGCAGCGCTGGTCAGCTGTGCAGGCACCGCGGCGTTGAAGCGGCCCAGGCCACCGGCACCGGCGTTGCGCTGGTTGTCGAACCGCGTGATGGAGCCATAGAGCGCGGTGCGCTTGCTGAGCTCGTACACCACGCCCGCACCAAAGGCGCGGCTCTCCGCGTCGCGGATGAAGGCGGGCTTGTTGATGACGTACTGCGCTTTCCAGGTCAGCTTGCCGGTGCGGTACTCGGCCTCGACCCAGGCGCCCTCGCCGTCCTGGTTCACGGCACGGCGGTCATTGAAATCCAGGTAGCCAGCGAGCACACGCCACGCACCCCAGCGGTAACTGGCGGCCAGCGCGGCGGTGGTGGCCCGGGTGCTGAATGCCACACCGCCGGCGGTTTTCACCTCGTCCTGGATGACGGTGCCAATGACATCAAGCGGGCCGCTCGTGTAGCGCGCACCCAGGTCCGCCAGGTGGCTGCGCCCCGCAGCGCTGGTGGTTTCACCGGTGCCATAGAGCGCCCACGCGCGCAGCCCGCCGAAGCTGGGCGATTCGTAGCGCAGCGAGTTGTTGACGCGCACCGGCCCGAAGCCAGCCGTGGAACTGGATGCCGCGCCGCGCACCGGTTCGTAGCCCCCGCCGAAGCCCCCGATGAGCGCGGTGCTCGGGCCGGCGTTGCCGGCGGCGAACGCGCTGAACTCCACCGTGGTGGTGAAGATCGCGCTCTGGTGCCGCCCCGCCGACACCGCGCCGAACGGGCCTCTCAGGCCCACCAGCGACTGGCGGCCGAACATCGCGCCGTTCTGCGACAGGGTGCCTTCGTCCACGTTCAGGCCACCTTCCAGCGTGAAGAAGGCTTCGAGGCCACCGCCCAGATCTTCACGGCCGCGAAGGCCAAGCCGGCTGGCGGCCAGACCACCGCTCTGCACACGGTGCACGGAGCGGTCGGCGTCGAGCGCCTGGACGAAGGCGTCGACGACGCCATAGAGCTGCACCGAGGACTCGGCGTGTGCGGCGGTGGTGGCCAGCGCGAACGCGCTGCAGGCCATGAGGATGGATTTCATGAGGCGGCTCCAGGATGTGTTGAAGAGGAAACCGATGGTCGACTTGCGCGGCGTGCCTGCCGACTGCCAGAACGCGTACGCCGATCCCGGTCGGATGGCCTATCTCCTGCCCAGCCCGATCAGCCCGCGAGCAGGAAGCGGTCGGCCTGCGCCGCATGGCGCACCTGCGCGGTGTCCGTGTCGACGAGTTCCACGGGGCACCGGTCGTTGAGCCATGGACTGGGCGTGATGAACCACTCCGCCAGCTCGAAGCCCTGCAGCACGGGATGCAGCAGTCCCGCAATCTCTGCCACACCGGCCGAGGGCTTCCAGCCGGGCATGCGGAACTGGAACATGGGCAGCCACATGCGGTGGCGCCAGGTCAATGCAAACAGATCGCGCCGGATCAGCGATTCGCCGAGCGACAGGCCCGCATGGCTGACGAAGCCGATGCTGCGCACGTCCTCGATCGGCAGCATGCCGCCGTGCGGCCGCAAGCCGGCCAGCAGCTGCAGGAAGCGGTCGTCCTGCGAATCGATGGCGGGTGGCACCACCACCGGGAAACGGGGTGGGCGGGGAATGGACAACGGCAGGGTCATGGACATGGTGCTCTCCGGTGGGATGGGGTCATGCCATCGTGGCGAGCTTCCCTGCGGCGGGCGTCCATCCGTTGTCCGGGCGTGTGCTCCCACCTATGGGCTAGGGCCGCACCTCCCGTGGGTCCGACTTGGCCAAAGGACGGGGTGAAGGGGTTGCCCTATGCGCTTGCATCCACCCGATCACGCGGGCCCCCGATGCACCCTGCCAGAGACCGATGTGCAGACCTGCGCGCGCTCGCACAGTGGATGCACAGGCAAATCCATCTGCCTGCAACCCGTAGACCTCTTGAAAGGAGTCTCATCATGAAATCCCTCAACACCCTGAGCCTTGCGCTCATCTCGGCCGCCCTGCTCGCACCGGCTGCCCTCGTCCACGCCGAAGGCAAGACGCGCGCACAGGTCAAGGCCGAACTGGCCGAGGCCATCCGCACCGGCGACATCGTGTACGACGAACACGGCCGCAGCAACTACGAACTGGCGCCACACCGTTACCCGGCACGCCCACAGGTGGCCGGCAAGACGCGCGACGAAGTCAAGGCCGACCTGGCCGAGGCGATCCGTGTCGGCTCCATCATGCGCGACGAGCACGGCCGCACCGACTACGAGCTGGCACCGCACCGCTACCCGGCGCGTGAGGTGGTGGCCGGCAAGACCCGCGAGGAAGTCAAGCAGGAACTGGCCGAAGCCATCCGGCTGGGCGACACGCCGATCGACGACATCGGCCGCACGCCCGCCGAGCGCTTCCCTGCGCTGTACGCAGCCGTGCGCGCCGAAAATGCCCTGGCCATGAAGGCACGCCAGTCGGAGCAGACCGCCAAGGGACCGAGCGAGGGGCCGGTAGTTCGCTGAATGACCCGGCACACGTTCGCCAAAACGCAAGCCCGGCCACGGAACACTGCGGCTTTCGCAGAACGGCGCTCACAGGCGCCGATGCCGGCGACGCACCACGCGTCGCCGGCATGTGCGCGCTAGTCGCAGTTGCCGAGCTCGATGATCGCGAACCCGTCCTGCTCGACGGCTTGCTCGATGGGCTCGGTCGCGCTTTCCATGTGGCAGAAGCGGCACTCCTGCGCAGTCAATGTGTCGGCAGGAACGCCTTTGGCCGCCAGGTAGCGGCGGCCGAATTGCAGCACCTGGTCGATCTGCCTGTCGGACTCGCGCACAAGCACATCGAAGTGCATGACCCGGCCATCGGGTCGCTTCACATAGGTATCGAACACGGCAATCTTCATGGTGGGGCTCCTGAGGTTTCTGGAGCCAGTGTCGGCCGCCCCGGCCGGCCGTTGGTGCCGGATCGTCCAGAAGACATGCCGATTCGTACAGCGGTACAGCGCTGATCAATGCGCCTGCGCACCGCCCGCGTCCAGCCACTGCCGGGGTGAACAACCGAGGCGCTGGCTGAACACGCGCGAGAGCGCCGAGGCACTGGCGTAACCCAGCTCATCGGCAATCTGCTTCACCTGTCGGCCCTGCCGCAACTGCGTCTGCGCCAGGCTCAGGCGCCAGTCGACCAGGTAGTCCGCCGGCGGCTGGCCCACCGCGCCCTTGAACGCGGCGGCAAAGGCGCTGCGCGACATGCCAGCGCAGGCGGCCATGCGCTCCAGGCTCCAGGGCTCGCCCGGCCGTTCGTGCAGGGCCACCAGCGTTCTCGCGAGGCGGGCATCGGCCAGGCCCGCGATGAGGCCCGGCTGCACGCCGGACACCTCCGGATGGTCGATAAGCCATCGCAGCAGCTGGATCAACACCACCTCGAACAGACGATCGGCCAGCAGCCGCTGGCCGCAGCGCACCCGCTCGGTTTCCGAGAACAGCAACGCGAGCGCGGGCGCCAGCCCATCCACCTGCGACAGCGGCAGCACCACCAACGGCGGCAGCGCGCGCACCAGCGGATGCTGCTCGCCTCCATCGAATTCAAGCTCGGCGCAGACAAAGTCAGCGCCCTCTTCTGGCGGATTGCGGAACTCGTGGGCGAGTGGCCGTGGATAGAACAGCAGCGTGGGTTCGGTAACGACGATCCGCCTGGGCAGGCCAGTGCGCGCGGTGTGCCGCAGCTCCAGCTCGCCGCGCTGCATCACATGCAGGAAACCGCGCCCGGGTTCGGCAGGAAATCGGCTCACACCACACAGGGGACCGTTGTGAAACAGCCGCGCACGCACCTTGAAGCGCTCCAGCAGGCTGGACAGGCGGTCCAGGGGCGAAGGGTTCATATCAGGACGAATGGACATGAAAAATGGATCATTGGTGACCAATAGTACTCCGCTTGATCGCACACTGACACCAGCAGCTGCAACAACCAAACCCATTCACTGAAAGGAATTCACCATGTCACGCCTTCCCCTGATCGATCCCGCACAAGCCACTGGCGAGCGCCAGCAACTGCTCTCGCAGATCCACGGTGCCTTCGGCGCCACGCCCGCCATGTTCCGTGCCGTCGCGAACTCCACCGCTGCCCTGAAAAGCATGTGGGGCAGCTTTGGCGCGCTGGGCGGTGGCGTGATTCCCGCCAGCCTGGGCGAACAGATCGCGGTGGCCGTGGCCGACCGCAACCACTGCGAGTACTGCCTGGCCGCGCACACCGCGCTGGGCCGCAAGGCGGGTGTGAGCGCGGCGGACATGGCCGCGGCGCAACAGGGCGAATCCGCCGACCCGAAGACCGCCGCCGCGCTGCGCTTCGCGCTGAAGCTCGTCAACGACCGCGCCCAGGTGAACGACACCGACGTGCAGGCCCTGCGGGACGTCGGCTTCAGCGACGAGGAGATCATGGAGATCCTCGCGCACGTGGCCTTGAACCTGTTCACCAACTACGTGAACGTGGCCTTCGATGTGCCGCTGGACTTCCCCAGGGTCAGGCTGAGCCGCGCGGCCGCCGCCTGAACGCGGTGCGCATGGAAAGGGGGCCCCCCCATCACCACCCAAAGGAGACGTTGAGGGGAGGATGGAGGCGGTGGTGATGCATGGCGGCGGACCCCTGAAAACGCAGATGTCAGGCAGCGCGCTGCAAGGCGATGGCGCGCTGGTTGGACGTGTAGATGTTGTCGCGCTCGGGTGCCTCTCCCGTGTCCACACAGCGCATCCATTCCTCCACCGTCATCACGGCGGCAAACGTCGACTGCATGACAACGCAGGTGGCACGGTGGATCTCGGCCGCCGTGGCGCTTCCCGCCCTGTTCACGTAGGGCAGCGACCCGGTGGCATCGTGCAGCAGCTCGACCTGGTACCCGCGGTGCATGGCCTCGCGGGTGGTCGAGTCGTCGCAGTTGTGCGTCATGTAGCCGACGATCACCAGTGTGTCGATCGAAAGGCGGTCAAGCCAAGCGCCGAGCCCGGTACCAGTGAAACAGCTCGGCAGCGTCTTGGTGATCAGTTCGTCGCGGTGTCGAGCGGCAATGCCCGGATAGAGCGCCACCCCGGCGGAGCCCTGCGCAAAGATCGGCGCATCCGCAGGAAGCACGTGCTGGACCACCACGATCGGCATGCCTTTGTCATAGGCGAAGTCCATCGCCTGTACGATGTTCGGCAACGAGTCTTTCACCGCCGGATACTCGATCCGGAACCTGCCGTTGATGTATTCGTTCTGGACGTCGATCACGACCAGTGCGCGGCGCGGGGTGTTCTGGGTCATCGATGGGCTCCGGGAGTCGTTGAGGGAAGGAACCGGACCACTGTCGATCCGTGGAATCCATCCTAGAACCCGGCGCATGAACCCATCAGCACCTTTGGCGCAGGTGCCAGCTACCTCTGTCGGACAGGGTTTGCCCAGCCGCAGCGCTCGGCGCGAGCACGACGGACACTGCCAGGTTTGGCAGCGGTTGTGATGTCTGGAAATTCTTCTCCGCAGCTCCCCGCGAAGGGGACGGGAGACCATTCTTCAGAGGAGAAGAATGGTAGGCGCGATTGGACTCGAACCAACGACCCCCACCATGTCAAGGTGGTGCTCTAACCAGCTGAGCTACGCGCCTACAAACGATTCGAAGCCTCGCAGTATAGCAGTTTCCCGCGCACTTCCAGACAGCGCACGCGCATCATTTGCGGCGCACCACCCGCACACCGGGCACATCGCCCACCACCGACATCGCGCGCATCACCTGGCGCGCGTCCGACACCTCGATGGTGAATGTCATCCAGGCCACGTCCCTGACCGACTGGGTCTGCACGCCGATCACGTTCATCTTCTCGCGCGCGAACACGTCGGAGATGTCGCGCAGCAGCCCTTGCCGATCCTGTGCCTCGATGGCCACGTCCACGGGATACACGGCGGCGCGGCCCTCGCGGTCGGGCGCGCTCTGCCCGGTCCACTGCACCTCGATCACCCGGTCCGGGTTCTTGTGCTGCAGGTGAGCAAAGTCACTGCAATCGGCGCGGTGGATGCTCACGCCCTTGCCTCGCGTCACGAACCCGCCGATGTCGTCCGGCGGTGCCGGCTTGCAGCATTTCGCGAGTTGCGTCATGAGGGAATCAACGCCCACCACCAGCACCCCGCCACTCGGCTGGCTCGACGCCTTGCGCGGCTTCTTCAGCCACACCGGCACTTCGGAAGGCGCCTCGGGTTCAGGGGGGCGCAGGTGCGTCTCGATGGCGCGCAGCGACAGCTCGTCCTTGCCGACCTGTTCGAACAGTTCCTGCGCAGACGCCAGGCCCATGGACACGGCCAGATCGTCGAACTTCAGCGCGGTCTTGCCTTCCCGCTGCAGCAGCTTTTCCACCGCCTCGCGCCCACGCGCCACGGTCTCTTCCATCGCCTGCGCGTTGAACCACGCGCGCACCTTGCTCTTGGCGCGGTGGCTGACGAGGT